>Ga0247765_1001510_pt1 | contig 10749 bp, 11 predicted proteins | sample UWRJL106311C6_FD_179949 | JGI IMG/M metagenome (GOLD analysis project Ga0247765, IMG submission 179949) | Plant litter microbial communities from Arlington Agricultural Research Station in Wisconsin, United States - UWRJ-L106-311C-6 | ecosystem: Environmental > Terrestrial > Plant litter >... | reverse complement strand
GGGACCTTTTGGGGGTAGGGCGCAGAAGAAAGGTGCAGTCTGGTCACAGACAAGGGGGGGTTTGACAGCCGACCAGTTAAGATGGCGTCCTGGGCAAAAAAAAAAAAGAAATCCCACGACAGCGGGAAGCACCTAGTCCAAATCGAGCAGAGACATCTGGTTGAGGAGGGTCACTAGTGTAGGTAGACAAGGACAGGGAGGCTAGCACCGGTGACTAGGGGGCTGCTGTTCTGAGCTGACCGGGGGGGTACCTCATCCAGAACTGGGACAAGAGATGGGGTGTCCTTGGTTCTCAAGTTTTTGCAATCTGGCTCGTCTCTTTCTTTCCCACGCCAAAGTAACTATCCATGACCCCAATACTGGCCGAGCCGCTGCTGTGGCCTATATAGATGGACGATTCTGGGTGGGTGCTGTGCACCGACGACGTGGTGAAGAGGGGAAAAGCGGAACGGAAGGAGAGGGGGGAAACCTGGCAAGTTCGGTTGGTTCTGGGACACACGGCATGGGCCAGACTGGCAGGCTGAATTGAGTTTGCACATCCAAGGCGTGAAGTGGTGTCGCCGTGTGCGCGCCCTCCATCCCTGCTCCGCATCAATTCTCGGGTCCCCTCGCTGAGGTTGAGGTATTCGTGCTCCTGCTGCGTATGTATGTGCAGATAGATACACGTCCAAGAATCCAGTCTTCTTCTTTCCGCTCCATCATCAGGCCTCGTCATACGGCTGATGGATACAGATTCCTGCTTTCACGGCCAAATTGGGTACAAGAGCCCCCCCCCCCCCAAAAAAGAGGCTTCATTTTGTCTGCATTGCACACGGGTTCTGGGAGGAATTACTACACCCACGCTTTCATATTAACTCTCGTCCAGGTCGGGGAATCTGCCATGGTAGGTACCAAGTCAGGTATTCGTATGGGTCCTCAAGAAAGTCTCATGTGTCCTTAAGAAAGTCTCTCCACGCTACTCGGTGACATGACAGAGACGACGACGCCGTGACTTCCGTTTCATCATTATCGTGAAAAGTAAAATAAAAAAAAAAGAGTCTAAAAACAAAAGGTTAAAAAAATGTGTCAGAAAAGGGGACCCATTTTCGGGTGCCCGCACTGTCAGCTCCTGTCGCATTGCGCGAGAAATCTCTAGGCACACACCCCTCCCCGAGGGACTGGCAGAGAGGGAACACCCCCCCTGGGTCCCCGGCATGGAAGGCCAGAACCACCCATGGTCCAGGTACCGACGGGGCCTGCAAGACAGGGGGGGCGGACGAGGAGGTGACCTCCCCCTACACTACGCTCTTCCGGGAGGTAGTTAGCTGCGCTGCCATGTAGCATGTAGCATGTAGCATGCCTTCTTTCCAAATATGTAAATCGCGGGGTGGGAGGGAAAAGGAGGACGGCACTCGCGAGTCGCGGCTTCTCTTTTTGTTGTTGTTCAAACAAGCTCAACACATGCTTGACACCAGCTAATCCCGTCATCCATCACCTCCCGACGTCATCCGAGTGCAGAAAGTATAGACAGGACCGGTTCATGGTCCTCGAGCAAGCACGGTCCGACTGGCAGCCTACCTCTTACCTCGACGACTCTATCCTCGGTCCGCTGTCTGCTCACCCAGAGTCATTCTGGCTTGCCGCTACTCGTATCAGAGTCTTGTCCCAGCCCACTCGCCTCCCACGTGGCCGTCGGCCGTCGGCCGCCATCGCGGAAGCCGGAGACTCATTGAGGGTCCAGCCCAAGGTGGATACCTATTCTGACCGACCCTAACAGAAGCCCGTATGGGAGAACACCAGAGAGTCCCACATCGTGAAGCCAACTGAGGAAAGCTTAAGCCTGAGTTTCGGCATTGCATGGTCCGACCCCACCGCCATAGACCCATTCCTCGGAGCCACATGTGCCAGTCACCCACGAGAGGCACCCACGAGAGGCCACATAAAAGGCTGGTCCCAGACGCCCTGGCTGCGTCCGCCACCACTTTCACCCAACCATTCGACGCCAGCAGAGAAGAAAGGGTAACAAGAAGATTCGTAAGATGGAACACCAGCATCACAACTCGTCGAGGCAAGCCCCGAGCTTCTCGTCTCACAGCTTCGGGCACATCCTGACGCCGTCGTCGTCGTCGCCTGAGGAGGTACCAAGTATGGGACACCCTCACCACTCATCCCTCCCTCGAATCCTGCACATGGAGATGCCAAGCCGCTCCCCCCCTCCTCCATCTTCCTCGAGCATGGCCAATGCCAGCGGCCACAACCCGCAGCCTTCGCCGCCGACAAGTGCTTTTCTGACAAGTGTTCCTCCAGGAGTGTTGCCCGACGGATACGCGACGCAGCAGCAGCAGGCGCGGGGCGACAGCATGGCGACGTCGAATCACTACATGACATCGGTTCCGGCAAGCTGGTCGGGCCCCGTTGCCAATAGCCCGGCGGCGGTCGACTACACGCACGCTGCTTCTTCGGCAAGCACGCACCCCAGAGCTGGGTACCCCGGCGCTGGGGCGAGCATCAGCCTGACACACCGCCCTCTACCGCCCCTGGTTGGGCAAGTCCATGGCCAAGGCCCGTTGCCCAGCCCGTCTCCTTACGCTCCGGTGAGCGGCTCGGGCCATGGCAATGGACTTAGGTCTCCGGGAGGTGCAACGGAATCGCTGGGAAGAGGCGCTTCGGCGCCGAGTCCCGAACCCTCGCGTGACTTGACCGTGACAACATCCGTAACCACATCGCTTGCGCATCTCCCGAGACTCTCCACGGCTGAAGCGACGAGTCCGACCCAACAGGCTGGTGCATACCGCCAGCATGCAGCCCAGGGTGTCGCCACCACCGCCGCCGCCTACTATCAAGCCCCAGCCATGACGACGCCCATGACAGCACAGCAACACCAGCAGCAACAGCACCAGCAACAGCAGCAACAGCAACAGCAACAGCAGCAACAGCAGCAGGGCAGCCAGTGGCCGACACGAGATATGACAAGACAGATGCCGCCGCCCCACGCGTGGCCCCCCAGCCCCGCGGAGCAATATCACTATCGCCAGAGCGCCCTGCCGCCCCCTGGAAGCACCCATGCTGTTCAGCATTCCCAGGCATTCATGACTTACTACCACAACGGCCACGCCATGACCATGGCCCCCCACTCCCATGCCATATACTCGAACCTCCACCAGCCCAACAGCCAGATGACCATGTTCAGCAACTACCCGACCATGGCCCAAGGCGGAACCATTGCTCGGAGGAACATGCAGGTTTTCGATAACAGACGCGGCGCGCGGAACAACCACACCCAGGATCGCCACTACGTGTGCGACACATGTCCCCAGCGCTTCAACAGGAACCACGATCTCAAGAGACACAAGAGGATTCATCTTGCCGTCAGACCCTTCCCCTGCGACGAATGCGACAAGGGCTTCTCCCGCAAGGACGCCTTGAAGGTAAGCCGTACCGTCTAGCACATGGATGACGAGTGAGCTAACGTGTTCTTGCCAGCGTCATCGAATGGTCAAGGGCTGCGAAGAACTAGCAAAGGCAAGGAGAGCGGCGGCGGAAGCGGAAGCAGCAGCAGCAGCTGCTGCTGCTGCTGCTGCTGCAGACGACGAGGAGGAGACGGAGGACGACGCCAGGGACCGTACAATGGGAAGCACTTAGATAGGTAATCGGGAGGAGCCCCCTCCCCCTCTGGCAACCATTTTTTTTACGGATGGCTGGGCAACGGAGTACAGGAAATTGGTCACTAAAAACGATATACGGCTGAGCCATTGGGCTTCCCAGTAATCATACTAATCTGTATGGCACTTAGCTGGACAGGTGTAAACGGCGTGCAAGGCGCACAGTTGGATTATCCCTGTCATACCAGCGTTGTAGTTGTTGCTGTTTTTTTGGTATTTTAATAATAAAAAAAGAATTTAAAAAAGGTTAAAGAAGTCGCCCGCGTTACCTGGCTCCGGGAGGCGCGGATTTGTCATGGTAATGCTATATTGCGAATGGATACATGCCGTTGAGTCCAGCCAAATAAAAATCCGGGACCACGGTCCCTAACTTGGAACAGTCTTTCTCTTGTACGTAGTTAGTTGCGCACGCCTTCTCCGCAACTCATTAGAAGGGGGGTTTCAAGGTTGTCTGATCTTGAGGGCCCATCCAAGCTAGCGACTGCCACCATCTTGTGTCGTCAGATCTACCCAGCCCTATCAGATATGTCTTTATCGTTAATCCGCGTCACAGTTACCCCTAGGGTCACCTAGACATTTTAAATTATCGATATCCATCATCAGCGTCATCAGATCCATTTTAGGTTTTCCTCTTGAAGCAAAAGAGAAAAAAAGAAAGAAAAAGGAGTCATACGAGTTATCAGAGATAGGTTAGGTAGGTGGGCACCTAGGTAGAAAGACAGACACCAGTGCCATGCCGTGCCATGCATGTCACAAGGGGACCAATGTCGGGCTGGGCGGGAGCCAGCCAAAGCCATCAATCCATTGAAGCTGTTAGCAGTAGGGGAAGCTACTATCTATCTAGATAGGTACCTAGATAGGAGCGAAAAGTATCAGTTCATGTTCCACCTTAGGTACCTAGGTAGACAGGCTACATTACTTATATATAGATAAGCTGAGAGATGCTTACTTTGGACACCTACCTGCCTACCTAGGTAGATATCTAGATAGATAGATTGGGCCCATCGAGAGTCGTGCACGCAAGCACGTGTACAGAGAGAGAGAGAGAACATGACTCGGAGGATTTGATAGGTACCTACCTACCTACCTACCTAACCTAGCTACCTGTCTTTCAAGCCAAAGGGTCCAGATGTGTGGATCTGGTAGCAGCGGAATAACGGCGGGGTTCCGCGAGCGGTGAAGGGGGGATCATTTGACAAATACCTACCCTACCCGAGGTCAACTAGTTGTGTGTGTGTCGTACATATCCTCTAGCGTCAAGGCCCACACTATCTATCTATCAACCAGTTCCAATGCAAAGCCCTACGTGCGCGCGACGAGTCGTATCAGGGCGCGCGTGGCGACTTCGGTAAGATTATACCCACAGATCGGCCCTACGCCGCCACTGCGGGTGCCCCAGTGCAAAGTTTGTTCTGATAGTGTGTTTGGGTGTGGGGGTTGTCCACACTACAAGTTTTGTCAGTAATCTACCCATTTAGTCTTGTCCGACGTCAGCACAACCACGGCGCTGTTCGTTGATTTCCTTGTCCCGAGAAGAAACAAGGCTGCCGACGCCAAGACCAGTCAACCACCGAACGGAGAGTGACAGACTGCCATGTCGTATTGGATAAACCAATATCAGACACATGCTCGTGATGAAAGAGGGCGGGGGGATGACGCTGCGGCTGACAGGAAGTACCGACCCAAGTCAATAGAGAGAAATTAACCCCCCCAGGTTCGCAGACTTGGGCCGAAAATCGAAATGACGACAGTTCAATATTGCGAATTTTTGACTTGAAAGAAATACCAAGTGAAGAGCCCCCCCTGAGGCTATGTCGAACACAAGAATTTATGCAGTAGTAGGAGCGAGGCCGAGATATGGATGCAGAACGGTGCTGTTTCTTGCATGATCCCAATGGTTTGCCTTAAGGACGCCTGTGGTGTTCTGTGCTTGTCCTTCAGTCTTCTCCTATTTTGCACATCGAAGGGTTAGGTGACGACTGGAACATGGCGAGAAAGCCAGGGAAGTACTTAAGGCAGGTAGGTTGAATGAGCCATCGAAATGCACGATATCGCTAATCTCACGCCCCCCTTGGCCATGCTTTGTGCAATATTCCCAGCCGAGGTTCTTGAAGTCCCGAGGTACATACCTATCGGGTGATGGAAGCCAGAGAGATAATCATGCTCCTTGGCATGCAACTAGTCTTGTCTCGGAGTCGGGGCAGGGCGTGCACCAAGCTGCCATGTCTCTGGCGAGTCACACAACCTTGCATTTGGACTCGCGACTTGCCCTCTACTCCCCCTCCCCCTTTCCGCTTCGACAGTTCATGCCTGATAGACGAGACAGACGTCATTGAACAGCTTGTCAATGACAAGTCGACCGCCGCCTGTTCCCAATCTTCAGTCGCAGGCGACAGACAATGCCGGGGCGACCAACCGGAACTTGTCCACTGATGATAACACGGGTCATGATTCGCAGAGGCACTTCCTGGGTTGCTGGATTCCCCGATTTCGGCCTACATATGAGACGAGGCTAATTGTCGAGCAGTTGGATGTCGATAGCTGCGGTTACAACATGGCCCGAATAAGGTGCAACAGTCTCACATCTGCCTGTGACAACATACCGAGCATCTACATCACGTCAATCTCCGAGGGGATATTCGCCGGTGGGTGTAGGCTGGGTGGTCGTGAGCCCCCGCCTCGCGCCGTGTGATTAGCAATTGTTGACAGGGTCAAGACGGGAATCGGATACGGAGTCGAGGTGTTGCTCGTGCTACTGCGCTGTTGAGGATGATGAGGCATTGTGCGACATAAGGATGATAGGTGGCCGAGGACTGCCTCAATGGCTAACCGAGAGTCGTACGGCACCTGTTCACGACAATGCGTTGTCACGGCACCGGGCGTAGTCGTCGAAATAGGCTTGCAGTCTCGGATGCCGCCAGGCTCACCAGAGTATTATTATGGGCTGATGCAGCCCGGGCCGGAGGCTCCACCACGGAGCCGGTTCCGGACCATGGTTGGGACAGAGGAAAGAGACAAAAATGCGATTGGACAAGCAGCTCCGCTTCGCCGCCGGAAGATCGACGTCCTGGTGAGGTGTTTGGTATCAGCCAAGACCTGGGTGCTGGTACTTTCCGGGCTCATGCGGCCCGTGCAAGCCAAAGGTGAGGCAATCGCGCCCTGTCACCCCCAATCCCCACCCTGCAAGTTGAGCACATTTCTTACAGCCATTCGCTTGGCGCTGTCCCCCTTCATGCGACCTACATAACCACCTGCCTCTCTTTCGATGCCCGTTTCAGACCACACACAAACAGAAACCTGCTCTCTCATCTAGCCCGTCGCCACCTCCGCCACGGCGCGTGTATTGTTAGGTACGGAAGCCTACGAGATAGTATAAAGACACGAAATCTCTGGCTCCGGCAGTTCTCTCTCAACGACAAAGGATTCACACAATCCTGCTTTTGCCCCGCGGTGCGGCTAAACGGCAGTTGTCAATCCTCACAGCGTCTTCCTGGGCGACATCTACACTAGAATACTACTGGCTTTCGGCATTCCCCATTTCGCAACTACATTTTGCATTTTGCATTTTCCATCGACTTTGCCCTTGTCTGCGACATTACCACCACCAAAGTCGAATCGGTACCGACACGCGCAAACATGGTCTCGCAAGGAATATACGCGCGCCATGGCGCCGACTCGCACGGCACGACGACATCGGCAGCGGCCACAAGCAACGGCGGCGACTCCCACATGAGCGGAATGACCATGATGTCGGTATTCCAGACGTCGATGGCGACGCCACTCTACTCGGAGGCCTGGACACCCACAAACACGGGCACGTACGCGGCAACGTGCATCTTCCTGATCGTCCTGGCAGCCCTCTTCCGCGGTCTGCTCGCCGCCAAGTGGTGGCAGGAGAACCGGTGGCTAGACCGCGAGCTCAATCGTCGCTATGTCGTCGTGCAAGGCCAGGGCCAACTTGCGGCGAACCTGAGCGGCGATTCGCTCTCTAAGCATGCCAACATGGTTCTGAGCGAGAACGGTGTCGAGGAGAACGTCGTCGTTGTCAAAAAGAGAACCTCGATTGCCAGGCCCTGGCGCTTGAGTGTCGATCCAATCCGCGCAGCTATCGATACTGTTATTGCGGGCGTTGGCTACCTTCTGTACGTCTTTTTTGAAGTCGCCCTCTATTTATTTATTTTTGGCGGATTTGCTAATTGCCGTCGCAGTATGTTGGCCGTTATGTCGATGAATGTGGGATATTTCATGTCAGTCCTTGCTGGGACATTCTTTGGAAGCCTTCTTGTTGGGCGGTATATTACTGCCGCTGAGCACTGAGTCTCAATCTGTTGGCGCGAGGCGCTGGTTCTGTGTTTCAGTGGGATAGCTTCATCTTTATCTAAGGGTTCAGCGCTGGAGTTACAAGGGGTATCAGCCTTGCCATTCTCTCTTTTTTTTTTTTTTTCCAATAAAAAATCTCGCTCAGCGCCTTTACACAAGGACGCTCTATAAAAGAGAACACAGGAAAAGGTAGAGCCTTGGGTCCATCCTATCCTGTCCTGTCCTTTCCTGACGTCTCATGGCATGCTGTCCGCTCGTCGTGATGGCCTCGAAACGCCGTTGATATCGGTCAAGTGCCTCTACCTTTGGCCGCGCTAGTGACGGGCATGCAGAAACCTGCTCAAACCCGCGCATATCGAGCGTTGCGGCTGGACCTGTCAGCGCCCAGAGGTGGCTCGCGCTAGGCTGGGGTTCCCCACATTGGTGGCGACCTTTTGGCGGCATCCCGCGCTCCCCAATCTTTCCAGGGCTGCTCCAATCCCATTGCCAAGCCCAACCTAAGACTTCACATACAACCACAAGTAGTAGATAAAAGTACGCGACAAAGTTTTGACGCGACAAAGAAACAATGCCCGGGGTTGCCAACCTTACATGCCTACAGGTTTTCTTGTTGACAGCCTCTCTACCTACCTATTGACAGCGGGCATGTCGCTTTGATTGAGTCTCGCCAGACCCAAGTTCAAGGCCAGTCAGTGGACTTTTGCCATTGTTTTGACAATATCAAAGACCAATCTAGATCGGCCTCGAACGCAGATGGTATATCCTATCGCGACCTAGGGGTCTAAATTGAAGCGACGGATTTACTATTGGCCAAGTGTGCATGTGGCTTTTTGATTGAGGGTGTGGCATGTATTCAAAATCTCCACTCACGTGTTCCTGTCTGGAGCCATAAGTTCGGTGCCATCTTTTGGGTTGAAGTGCTGGAGTGAGTGCCCGGCAGCTACCATACAGGTACGAATATCTTTGGCTACCAAGATAGTAAGGTGGACTTTGTGGTTTGGGTGGGATGAGGTGGCCATGTTTACGTAGGTAGGTAACTTGGTTGCTTCTCCGCTGCCACGATGTGGGCCAGGCGTGAACGCCGGAATTGATGCCGAGCCCCCGGCACGGTGCCGAGGGTTTTGCAATGGATGCCAGGCCTCGGCAGCTGTGGATCAGTTCCGGGCTCCTGTCTGGTCCCGTCCCAGCCGGGATTTAACCCCCGTTGGTGTGGCTTGATCTGCCCGCGCGTACCTGCACGCATATATATGTACACTACAGTGACACGACGGGCGCATCTTGTTCGGCAAAAAGCCATGTACTTCTATATCGTGAGATATATCCATTGGGTGATGGATGCGGGCGCCTGCATTCTCTCTAGCAAGACAAGACAGCAAAAGATGCCGGCTGACGGTTTTGAGCCGCACCAAGCCGACGTACACTACGTATTGACCTAAACGTCAATGTCAAAGTTTGACAACCTCCAAACCACGAGTGTTTGGGGACGCTTTTTGGACCCTGCACAACAGTTCTGGGTGGCTGTTTGGTTGCAGCTCTCAACTCCCGGGGTAGTTCTGGCGGTTTACATAGTCGTCGTGAGTCGTCGCTTGAGATCATGCCCAATCTAGAGAGAATCCTCAAAAAGTGCGCAAGTCCACAAACATCACACCTTACATTCTATTCCTACTAACCTTCGCACTTTGAACAGTTATCGATATACATCAAATGTATTCTATACAGCCTTCAAACTCTGGCGCCATTTCATTTCAGCATCCATTCTAAACTTCCTGTACATGACGTACCTCCAGTCCCGAGTCAAGCACATCTTCCACGAGTCTCCACTGCCAACAGTCCCCAAACTCCATCTAGATATCTAGCAGGCTAAAATGATCCTCACCACCTAACCCCATTCGGTCTTCCGCCGCCGCCGCCGCTGCTGCTGCTGTCCACACACGGCGCCCCCCTGTGGTTTTTGCGAAAACGAAACTCGGCTTGCCCCAAAGGATCAAAACGGGGGTCCCAAGCCGACCGACCGACCGACCAACCGACCACCTTTCCCATGCCAGATCGACCCAAGGGAAGGGATCCGAACCCGATTTTTTTTTTAAACCCCCATTTATCTCAATTAGGCATTTTACCTACCTTAACGTGCCCACCGGTCGGTACCTTACCTATAAGGTTAAAAGGGGGCCACGCGATGCGATGCGATGCGAGATCAAGGCCAAATGGGGAAATTGACCACATGGACAGAGTGCCTTCCCAAATCGGCCAGGTCGACTGATGTGATTGGCTGAAGGTTTTTTCTTCTCATTTTACATGAGTGGCACCAAGGGCAAGGCAGCAAACAAGCCTCTCTATTCGTATCTGGATAGACATTGTCATCAGCAGCGATGCAATGTAATTTCAGACAGATAGGCAAAAAAATGCATGGCCATCATGTTCTTCTTTGTATCTCTCTCTCTCTCTCTCTTCATCCCTAGGTACGGAGAACCGACTGCTCGGACTGGACCTGCGCTGCATCCATCCATCACCTGGGGCATTTTGCACCTAAATCTCGAACCAAACCCCCCCGCCATTGTAGGTTCCAAAATCACACGGGTTATCGCCACATCTACGTATGTATACCTTGGGTACCTTAGGTATGGCGAGCTCCAACAACCCGACCTGACTTTTTCATATCAAAAGGGGCTCTGGTTAGTTGAGGCTTAAACGTACACTCAGACTAAGCAGCCCCAGGGTAACTAACTAATCCCCAGTCCCAGACAAACACGTACAACTACACCAGACTGACCTGGACCTAGACCAGGGG
>Ga0247765_1001509_pt1 | contig 10762 bp, 8 predicted proteins | sample UWRJL106311C6_FD_179949 | JGI IMG/M metagenome (GOLD analysis project Ga0247765, IMG submission 179949) | Plant litter microbial communities from Arlington Agricultural Research Station in Wisconsin, United States - UWRJ-L106-311C-6 | ecosystem: Environmental > Terrestrial > Plant litter >... | reverse complement strand
GGATCTAATACCTACCTACCTACCAATCATGCCCCCGCATCTTGAAATCCCCATCTTCGGCCCCGCCTCCGCCGCCGCTGCCGTGGCGGCCGGGGCGCGTCGTCTCGAGCTAAATCGAGAAGGGTCTTATGGTACCGTACTCCCTTCTCACTCTTGTATTTCTGGGTCACATTGTGTGTAATACATATATATACACGGAATACCTAGGGGCAGCACTTACACACACACACACACACATCAGCCATCGGCGGCACTACCCCAACTCTCACTGAGCTATCCTCCCTCCGAGCAATCCTCGACGCCGCCAACCTCCAGTATTCTGTCCCCATCCGTATCATGATACGGCCCCGAGGCCCGCTCCCTTCTTCTTCTTCTTCTTCTCCACTTTCCTCGCCGGAAATTTCAGAGCAGCAGCAGCAGGACTTTATCTACACGCCTAAAGAACTCAACGACATGGCCTCATGCATTGACGGATTCCGCAGCTCGGGGCTTTTGGACACAGAAAAAGGCGATGGGTTTGTTTTTGGCGTCTTGGCCACTTTGGGGTTGGGGGGTGTTGTTGTTGACCTGGAAGCCAATGCACTCTTGATCCAGCAGGCTGGTCCCTTCCCTTGTGTTTTTCACCGCGCGTTTGATGAGGTCATATCGCCTTCCGGGGAGACGTCGTGGCGGCAGGGCCAAGCGCAGGGCCAGTCACAGGGGCAGGGACAACTGGAGAGTTTGGTGGCGTGTGGGTTTAGCGGGGTGCTTACCTCTGGAGGACGGGGTAACGTATGTGATGGGGAGAATGTGGTGAGGTTGAAGGAGATTGTACACGCATCCGAGGGGAGGATGGAGATTGTAGTTGGGGGAGGGGTGAGGAGGGGGAATGTGCGAGATATCGTGGAGGGGATGGGGACGGAGGGGTGGAGGGAGCAAAGGGTATGGTTTCACTCGTCCTGTTTGGTGGGGGGCAGGTTTGATGAGGAGGAGGCGGGAGGTCTGGTGAGACAGTTAAATTCATTTGGGTGATTGATAACCTTTTTTTTCTTCATAACGTCACACTGAGGCCACTGAGGAAAACTATAGCCGGAGGAGGGGGGGCGGTTCAAACCATGGGTGGAAGCCAGCTACCTAGTTTGCCTAGTTTGCCTAGTTTGCCTAGTTTGCTTAGATAGATACTACGTGCATGACTGACACAAAAACAAAAACAAAAACACTACTTCTTTGCAGTGTGATCGTTTCCCTGCTGCACCCAAGCGCTCGTCTCTTTTGCAACCTTGTCCTTCTCCTCTTCGGTCATGGACTTGGACGCAACAGTCGGCTTGGGTACGTTTGCCCCCTTCTTCACGCCCGGCCGATCCAGCATGCGTTGCACCCACTCTGCAAGCTTGGGGAAGCCGTCCAGCGACACGCCGGCCCAGTCGTGGCTTGCAACCCAACCCCAGCATGAAATGTCGGCAATGGTGCACTTGTCTCCGACAAGATAGCCTGACGTCGACTTGGCCAGCTGCATCTCCAAGACGCTGTACAACCGCCGCGTCTCACCTTGGTAGCGCTGAATGCCGTATTCGATTTTGGTTGGGGCATACCGGAAGAAGTGATTTGCTTGGCTGTTTTTTTAATGATTATTTTGTTATCCTCTTTCAGTCCTGTAACAAGGGGTTAAAGAGGAAGAGACTCACCCTTGCATTGGACCCAGCCCTCCCATTTGCCACATCAAATTTTTAATTTATCAAATCAACAACTTCCGCCCCCCCCTCCCCCTATAAAAGTAAAAAAGAAAAAAAAAGGAAAAAAAAAAAACTCACCCAGCAATTAACCTCCCACGCCTCCTTGGTCCCCCGCGGATACGAAAGCTTGCCCTCCCCATCATAGCGCTCAACCAAATACTGCATAATCGCCCCGCTCTCCCACACATTGATCGTCTGTCCATGTTCCCCCCACGTGTCGGTGATGACGGGGATTCTGCCATTCGGGTTCATGTTTAAAAAGTCTGGTGTCTTTTGCTCGTTCTTGCTGAGAGATATCTCGGTCACTTTGTAAGGCAGACCCAACTCCTCGAGGAGGATGGAGATTTTGATGCCGTTGGGCGTGGCGGCCGTGTAGAGGTGAATGTCGGATTTGGGAGGGGACATGGTGTATGTTGTTTTCCGAGAGAGGGCTGCGGTTAGACGGGAGGATGTTGCTGTCAACAAAGTGAGACGTCTTTGCATTGAGGAGTGGTGACGGCATGGGACAGGTTTTAACCGATTCTTTGGGGGGACACATTATATATATATATACCTTACCTTATATATACGCTGCCGTGTGCACAAGATACCTTTACGGGGCAGGTGTCGTCGGTTCGGCCGGATAGATCGCCCGCTTGCTTATTATATGCCAGTGTGGTATGGGTATGTATGTAGGTTATTCTAGTTGGTTAGATAGGTACCTAGGCAGGTGGTAGTCGACACCCGCTGGGTGCTGCACTGACAAATCCACCAGACCAAAAAAGGGGGTTCGGGGCGAATTTTCCCCTCTCTCCCCACCCGTGCTAAAGATCTACAATACCTAAAAGGATTCCATCATTGCGTTCTGATGAATAATGTACACACAAGGGCATAATGGCCACTCGGCCCGCTAAAGTGCCGCCGCTATAGTTAACTTCGGTGTCCAAATGAATCCTCTCATGTCTATTCAATAGTTATTTGTGTTCGGATCGGGTTTGACCTCTCAAGTCCGATTCTCTTGGCACCAACGCCGCTTACCACTTACACAAACGATGAGACATCAAAAGCTTTCTCATTTGTTTCTCATGACTATTTTCCCACTAACCATGCCACCATTACACAATTAAATATCTCTTGATTCCTCATGACGCACTTTACTTGATTTCCATCAAGCCTGGCACATAAGACCATCATTGGCAACCGTCCACCGTTCACTGCCCACACCAAGCGAGGCGTAAAAGAATCCAGACGCATCATATTTGTTCTTGATCCTTTGGAGGGCACCATAGTTGGAACCGAAAAACTCGCGCTGGAAGTTCGGCTGCTGGAAGTTGGCCTCGTTCATGTAAGCACCCGAGCCTGGTGTAACGGTCTCAATCGCAGGCATGATTGTGTCTGTCATCAACTTCTGATAGGTGATCATCCTGTCCCACTCGGCCGGGTTGAAGGACCAAGGTGTAGTGAGCGTGACGTGAACGAGCGTCTTGCGCCACGCCGGAAGGACGGCGTTGTGTTGGTGGCCTCCGAACCGGGATACGTCGGTGCCGACGCCAATCCATGTCACTCCCTGCTCGGCGATGCTCCGCGCAGTATTCGCGAGGGCGAGGGCGCTGGAGCAGTTCGTCACCACTGACCGGGGAATCAGGCGGCCGCCGTACTGGGCGATGCCAATCTGGATGTTGCCGTTGGGCAGAGGGCCAAAGTACTTGTCGTAATGATCGTAGTACGTCGCTGTCTCCGAGTAGTCGACCGAAAACGTCACATTCATGGCCCGCAGCGTATCTACGTAGGGTGCCATGATAGCCCGGACCTGGGCTTCGCTCTGGCCATAGGCCGTCAGAGGGGCGATCATGAAGAAGGCCGAGCTAAAGTAGTAAACCACCATGGATCTGGCATCGACCATGGCGGGAAGAGCCGCGTGGAAAGCGTCAATGGCCGCATAGAATGTCTCGGTGGGGTTTTCATGGGCGAAAAAGGAGATGGTAGCACCACCCATCTTGGCGTCAGGGAATGTCTTGACCGTCAGACTGGTCACAACGCCATAGTTGCCGCCGCCCCCGCCTGACAGAGCCCAGTAAAGATCCGAGTTCTTGGTCCTTGACGCAGTAACCACATTGCCCGAGGCTGTAGCGACTTCAAACTCGAGCGTGTTGTCAGCAGCCAGACCAAACGATGTGCTCAAGGCCGAGTGACCGCCGCCTTGCGTGTAGCCGCCGGCCAGGCCGACAGTCGAGCACTCTCCGCTGACAACGACTTTACCCCTGGCCTTCCCAGCCGAGAGAAGTTCGAAGCCTTGGACACCAGCGCCCACCTTGACGGCCGGGCCCTGGTAATATGGATCCGAGAAGTTTTTGAATTGGATGCTCTTCATCTTGTGGGTCCAGATGGACAAGGCCCCGGCGCCGGTCGAGCGTGCCAGGTAGTCGTGCCCAGTATTGCGGATGACGAAGCGGATGTTGTGCTTGCGGGCAAACTTGATAGAAGCCACCACGTCGTTGGTGCTGGTGGCCGCGACGGCGTATCTGACGTAGTTACCCAGAGCGCAGGGCTTGGATGCTGGAGTGAAAGGATCGCAGCTCTGGTTGGCAAAGAACGGGGCCATGATGCTTGCCGAGTCATCCATGTGCATGTCTGGATATTGCCAGCGGGCCCGAAGTGCCTGGCACTGCGTGCTGTTGAAATGGGGGTCGTGGCACACTCTTGCCAAGGGCACCGTCTCGATCAGCCGCTCGCCAACTGTCGTGTTGAGAGCCGCCCATTGAGCGACAGAGGGCCAGCATGAATCTCCGGGGAAGCACTTGCACGACTGGGCCAGAGTGCCGGCCGAGAAGAGGCCGGCCGTAAGGACCGAGAGCTTCATTCTGGGATCGCCGGGGCTGAGAGGAGCGGGCTGCTGGAGACTTCACGTTCCCATTGGAAGGGGGGGGGGGCTTGCCTCGATGCGAGATTTTGTACACCACCAGAAAACCCGTTAAGTGAGGAGGGTTAGACCCTTGAGATGATAGCGGGATCATCGGTGCAATGTAACGTTCTAGACCGCGGTACGGTTCTGATGCTAGCCGAAAAGGGTGGGATTAGAGATTGCAGATGCGGAGTCTTGTTTCAACTACGCTGCTTAGGTCGACATCTCCGCGACTATTATCTCGACCCTGATCCTTCGTCCTGCTGTATGCCCTACTTTTCCATCGGTCCGTGAGACACATATTCGGCGGCATGGCACGCAGGGCACGCATGGAAAGCAGGAGAAGATTGGCTAGGCCTTGAAAACCGCTTGGGAAATGACAGTGCACCGCGCCTTCCTAGGTACCTACTCTTGATCTGCTCCCACTGACCTTGAGAGAGTGATGATAATAAGATATCCAAAAGGAGGTGGTACTCTGTGTTTGCCCATCACTCGTTTGGGAGCGATACCCAGACCTACATTCTCTTTCCTGGCTTCGGGAATCACCACCTCACTGACCCAGCTGGTTCAGCTTCACCATACAAAATACACTCATTGTTCAATACCACAGCAATAGTAACTATTATATATACCTTACACACGCCACCTACCCACTCCAATAAATACCTACTGCATAAAGCAACCATCGCTCTGGTCCGTTCCACTCATGTAACAATACACTTGCAATGCCCATCACTTCGGGAAAGAAGTGATTGTCCCCAAAGAAAAGAAGAACCAAGCCAGCCACCAGCCCAGGAATCCAAAGATCTGAACAAGATATATATAAGGTATATGTGTTATGTGATGATATTCCGGAGAGGGGAAACCGAAAATAAGAAGAAAAAAAGGTGAATAAAACCCCTTTACCACGCAACCATTTTCGGGGAAAGAAGTAACGTTCGTGCAACGACGATGACGGTGACAGCGACAGCGACAGCCAGCAGTAAAGGGGACCCGAACCGAACCTGAAGCTCAAAGCCGAAAGCCGACCAAACAGACGGACACACAACTCCCTGTTCCTCTTCGAGAAACAGCCCAGTAACGCCTCGAATGCAACATGACATGCAATGTATAACAAGGCAACGCTACTCCCTTTGGCCTTTTTTTTTCGATAGCCGTTTGATCGTCAAGGAAGAATATTGGAGGGATGGAGGCGCTTCATTCCATTGACGGAGCTATCGGCCTTCCTGCATCGACGAGAATGAGCTCGTCAATCCGGCTCGCTGTATCTTCACCGTACTCGACGCGCTTCCACGTCGTAATTCGCGCTTCGTTCATGTCAAAGTCGAAGAAGCGGATCTTGCGGTGGTAACCACCGTAGCCGGCGTATCCGCCGAAGCCCGTAGCGCCCCCGTAACACATCCAAAGAGCGGGCTTATCTCCCTCCATGGAGATGCCGCAGTATTCGTTGACGTGATCACTGTTTTATGTCAGTACTGAAAATCAAAAGGTGCGGGATAGAAAAAACATACTGTCCACAGCTGACCATGACGACACCCTCCTCCACAAGAGCATCCCGGAAGCCCGAGTTGTAAACTGGAGCCGTCACCGCCTCCTTCCAATTCCCGACAAACGTGAGGTTTGCGTCCCTGTATTCGGGCAACGGGATGTGGATAAATGCAACGTTGAGGTGGACGTGCGTGTATTGTTTATGACTCTTCTTGAGCCCCTGTGCGGTGTCCTTGAACCAGTCAATCTGGTTCTTCTTGACCCAGTCGTAGCCCTTGAATTTCTTCTCGTTGGGCGAGTATGCGTGTGTGTCGAGCAGGTACACGGTGATGGCCGAGTGGTCGGAGCTTCCTCGCGCCAGAATCTCAATGTAATAGTTCCCGACTCCATCAATATCAGCCGGTCCGGCCTTGGACAGTGAGTATGGTAGCGTCTCAATCAGATCCATTTGCTGTGCCCGCGAGAGGGAACCCTCGTCGTCATGATTACCAAAGATGGAGACATATGGAATCTTGTGTTTGATGAGGAGTTGAGCGTACTTGAAGATTGCCTGGAGATAAATCAGCACATGCATTTCTCATCAACGAGGCGAGTCCAACTGACAGATTGCGTATCGGGCGCCGTGTCACCATTGACCTGGTCACCGCTGAGCACCACCAAATTCGGCCGTTCTTCTTCCAGCATCTTGACGACGAAATCGAGAGTCCGCGGATCAGCCTCGCACTTGCCGCCATTCCAGTCCTTGGGAAGCGAGTCCCTACAGTGCCCAACACCTGTGCTCAAGTGGAGATCGGCGAGCTGCATGATCTTGAAACGGCCATTCTCGCCCACGCGAGGGACCGGCTTAAAAGGGGGCAGGTGGGGACCCCTACGGATCGTGATGTGGGCAGCCGGTATACTTGACTTCGCATCCAGGAGCAGGGGGGTCCCCATGATAGCCCATCCGGGACGGGCTTCGGTCGCGTCGTCGCCAAATAGGACATCGATGGCTGTGACGGCCTCCTTGGAGTCACTGGCACCGCGCTTGCTCGACCGCTTCACCCACAGACCGTTGGGGCGCAATTCCCAGCGCTCCTCGGGTGACGACTTGCCCCGGTCCTTCCCCGTGACAGCTGAGGGATCGATGCGGCCAACCGTCACGTCGACCACGACCCTGTCACCGGCGACTAGGTCCTCTTCTCTCTGGCGACGAATGTGTAGGTATGCGCTCGTGAAGGTGCTTTTTCCCAGGTACAGGTCCTTGTCGATGCGGTGCCAAATTTCAGGGTCGAGGTTGCAGCTCGAGAATATATTGTACGAGGCGCAACTGGTGATGGTGATGTCGGTGATGACGAGCCCGGCATGGTGTGTTGGGAGGTACTCGTGGATGGCGTTGGGCAGCACCCTATAGTTTCGGTCGAGGAAGAAGATGACGATGAAGACGAAGACAGCAGCCGTGGTCACCTGGACCATGGTGCGCACCTAATTTCACAAGTCTAGCTGTTAGCTGCTGCGACACCACTGCGAACACTCAGGGATTTGGGAAGGGGGGAGCGGGCGGTGATCAGCGTACAATTCGTCGCGTCATCCTGTTCGCGGGTGCTTCGAATGCTCGACAAAAACAATGGTGGCTCAAATCCCATTTTCTTCTACCATGTCGCTTCTCGACTGCTGACACGGCCCGGGCAGCAAAGATGCAACGTCAACTCGGGTTTGGCTTGCCGTTCCGCTCGTTGACTGGAAAATGTTCCCCTAAGAAAGCGGTTCCTCATCACCAGCCAGGAGAGAGACCCCCTTTCCACTACAAAAAATTACCCTCTGCCCCGAATTCTCGCCAAACTATCTTGTAGCTCTCGCAGGGATTGGGCAAAACTCGTTATCGATAACCGCGCCAAGTTTATGCCTGCCGCGTTCCTCCAGATCGACCTTGCTCCACCACCAACTCGATTCAACCTCACTGCCGACTATGCGCCCTCTGGCCTCGACGCCCTCGCCACCCCGGGGGCACCTGAGCGCCCGGCGGGTGCAGTTTCTTCCCTTCCCGCGGTTTCATAGCCTCACCCGGCGATTCCAATCGCGCAGCTCCACCCCCACCTCCCGAGCCGAACGCATCCTCTCCCGGCTCCCGCGTCCCCTACAGCGGTACACGGCACGGCTGCGGTCTGCGCCTATCTCGCACGTAGTTTCGTTTCTCATCCTGCATGAAATCACAGCGGTGGTGCCACTCCTGGGCCTCTTTGGCATCTTCCATTACACCGATTTCGTACCGGTTTCGTATGTTGTCGAGCACTACGGCGGTTACGTCAGTGAGGGGACACGGCGGTTTGAGAAGTACTTCCGGCGCAAGGGGTGGTTTGGATTTGACGCAGCTGAGAATGGGGAGACAGCTGCGGTGGGGGATAAGGGGACTGTCGCACAGAATGGAGACGAGGATATCCTAAAGCGTTGGAACGGTGCTGATGTGAAGTACAAGGTCGTGATCGAGGTCGCATTGGCCTACGCGGTGACAAAAGCTTTGCTACCTTTGCGGATTATTACGAGCGTCTGGGCTACCCCTTGGTTTGCCAACGCACTAAGCAGGATGCGGTCAATCCTTAAAATCTGATATGGAAGCTACCAAGAAAATAATTGACTTATTCATTCATCATCCAAAACCAGTATGCAATGCTATGTCAGTGCTGATTTGTGCAGATCCAAAAGCTGGTTATTCCCAAGGTGAAGCATGACGGCAAACAGACCGTTGAAAACCGCCCCCCAACAACCGACTATCCGATCAAATAAGTGACTGTCAAATCGATAAAACATGGTTAGGAAAAGTCGTCTCCATCGCCCCAACCAGAACCATCATATCCTGACGTGTTCCCCCAACCATTGCTGGGAACTGCAGCACCATTACTGGCTGTAGCCTCCTTGCGAGGAGCTACAGTTGAGCCTTGCGGGATAGCAGCTTCGTTGCCTCCATTTGGTCGTGGTGGCGTTTGTTGGGCACCTAGTGCTTGACTGACGAGATTCTGTTGGTCATATGGCCCCCCTTGTCCTGGACTATTTGAAGCATGTGTGCCCCATGCTTGGTTTGATTGGGCCGGCTGACCTGTCGCTTGTTGTGCATTCTGCCCTTGGAGAAGTGGCTGCTGTCCTTGTTGCTGTGGCTTAAGCCTTTGCATCGAAGGGGGAGGAGACGGTTGGGTCCACGAACTACTGTCCTGAATTTGAGGCTGCGGCTTGGTGGCTGACTCTTGGGCAGACTTGTTCTGTCCGCCCTGGGTCCGCGGGTGCCCGTCCGCCGAGGCCGCACCTGGGAAGCCGACCGGGCCGGCAGGCTGCCCTGTCCAACCCGGAGGAGGAACAGGCTGCCATGTGCCAGGTTGTTTTTGTTGCGTACCTTGATTTTTAGGTGACTGGTTCTCTATGAGCACGGCCTGGGGGACACTTGCTAGCGGGGCAGTTGTATTCGGTTGCGGCTGTAACCCCCAGCTTTGCTGGCTCTGTTGTTGTTGTTGTTGTTGTTGTTGTTGTTGTTGTTGTTGTTGTTGTTGCTGCTGTGGAACAGCTGCCCAGTATGGTTCATGTCCTACCAGTGGTTGCATTATCACCCCGCCTTGTTGCATCAGCGTTGCTGGCTGGTTTCCCGGCCCTGTTGCCCAGTTAGGCATCCGCTGTGGCATCCCATGGTGTTGCAGCTGATATCCCCCCGGCATGCTGGCTTGGCGTTGGTGAGTAGACATACTATTTGACTGCGTATTCACGCCGGCCATAACCTGCGTCACAGATTCAGCCTTCTTGGTGTTGCTTCTCCGGAAACTGGAAAGCCAGCCCGTCTTTTCTTTCTGCGGCGACTGCTGAGCCGCCATTTTAGGCCGAAGCTGGCCTAGCTGTTGTGGCGGTATGTTTGGCTTGCCAGGCTGGCCGTGTTGTGGAAGCTGTGCTTGAGGTCCCTGCATCACAAACGGGCCAGGTTGATGATTCATCACTGGCTGACTAGGGACAATAGGCTGCTGCGGAAATCCTGGGTATTGAGGCGCCATTGCCGAAATCATTGCCGGCTCACGACTCGGGCCAGTCCCCGCCTGCATGCCGGCTCCTGACCGCTGAGGTTGTTGAGGAAGCACCGTATTCGCCAGGGTGGCCTGAGACATCTCTCCTTGGGCTTGTATATACCAGATACCAGGTGCCGGTGGCGCCTGCGGGCCTGCGACACTTGATGTCTGCGCTACACCCGTCATCACCGGGCCAAATGCCATCGAGACAGGCCGCGCCATCGTCACGGTACTCGGTGGCGCGGGAGCCGTATTTGTTGGCAAAGGCACCGACTGCTTCCGGACGGCCATGGGACGCTGTGTATTAGGGTCAACTATAGGGGCGGACTGGGTTTTCCGTCTGTCCTGCGGGGACATTGTTGGAGGCATATCAGCGGACCCCTGAACGCTTTGTCCTTTCTGAGAGTGTTGCGTTTTGGGCTTGTCCTGTTGAGGGTCTGTTGGCGAGCCATGCGAGTGAAATGCCAGCCGAGTTTCAAGCGGTTCCTTCTGCGGGCGAGGTGGCGGAGGTGAGGCCACAGCGGCAGCCGGTGTATTAGCATGTGAGACACTGTTTGGCATTTGTTGTGTTGGGTAGTGGCCAAGAGACATGCGATGATGTTGCGCTGGAGATATTCCTTGAGACGGCTCAACTGCTTCAAGAGTTGACACCGATTGCGACCGGG
>Ga0247765_1001508_pt1 | contig 10763 bp, 10 predicted proteins | sample UWRJL106311C6_FD_179949 | JGI IMG/M metagenome (GOLD analysis project Ga0247765, IMG submission 179949) | Plant litter microbial communities from Arlington Agricultural Research Station in Wisconsin, United States - UWRJ-L106-311C-6 | ecosystem: Environmental > Terrestrial > Plant litter >... | reverse complement strand
GCGCAACTCGGCCTCGACCCGCTTGAGGGTCAGGGTTTCGCGTTCGATATCTCGGCTCAGCGTGGCGACATTCGGTTCCATAGACACTCCGGAAGGAACCCCTGGCTGCAAGGGGGGTGCCATAGATGTACTTTCCCTGTCTGCGCAGGGAGGACGGGGTCCCGCGGTTCGCTGCCCGCCCGCCCTGACGGCGGATCACGGGCCAAATTGGCACATCCGCGAGGACATCCTCTGATACCGTTCCCCCGTGCGCAAGCCCCTCTTGAAAAAGGCCCTTGGCCAGCACCATCTGGTGGACGGCGCTCTCTGCCGGCCGCTGATTCAATTCCTCGCCCCAGAAGGGGAGCGGGTGCTGGAGATCGGCCCCGGCGGCGGCGTGCTGACCGCCGAGCTGCTCGCCGCCGGCGCCCGGGTGCTCGGCTGGGAGCTCGACCCCGCCTGGGCCGCCTTCCTGCGCCGCCGCTTCCCGGACCCGGGCCCCGCCCTGGTGGTGGGCGACGCCCTCGAGATCGCCTGGGACCGGCTGCCCGCGCCGACCCTGGTCACCGGGAACCTCCCCTACAACGTCTCGACGGCGATCCTCGAGGATCTCCTGCCGCATCACGCCCGGATCCCCCGCGCCGCCTTCCTGGTCCAGAAAGAGGTCGCGGACCGCATCGTCGCCGCCCCCGGCACCGACGCCTACGGCTCCTTCAGCGTGATCGTGGCCGCCTGGGCGAGGCCGAGCATCCTCGGCCGGGTCCGCCCCGGCAGCTTCCGCCCCCCGCCGAAAGTGGACAGCGCCTTCGTCGGCCTGGAGCTCACACCCCCGCCGCTACCTCCGGAGCAAATGGCGGACTTCGTCGCCTTCGTCCGCCTCGCCTTCGCCAAGCGGCGAAAGACCGTGCGCAACTCGCTGGCCTCGGGGTGGGGGAGGGAGAAGGCGGAAGCGGCGCTCGCCGCGGCCGGGATTCCGGATCGGGCACGGGCGGAGGAGCTGGGGCTGGGGGAGTTTCTGGAGATCTACAGGCGCAGCATTGAAGGAAGCCTTGATGAGGAGTAAAGTAGAGAGCACTCAATAGGAGGCTCAAAGATGAAGACAAGCATCCTCGCGTGTCTCGTCGCCCTGGTCGCCGTCGCCGGCTTCGCGCAGGCGCCGGGCGAGAACCCCTCCACTCCGGCCGTGCTGGCGAGCCCGGCCGCCGCCGCCGTCCCCGCGGCGAAACAGCCCCTGCCCACGAAAGCTACCTGCACCGCGAGATGCACGGGCTCGACGAGCGTGAGCTGCACCACCTCAGGGACAGGGAGCTGCTCGGCCGTGGACCGCGACTGCGGCGCCAATGAGCGGGGACATGTCACCTGCAACGGGGTGACGACCAACTGCCCCACCAGTTGCGCCTGCGGCACGGTCTGCAACTGCGCCGCACCCTGCTTCACGACGCCGTGCGACTCCGGAGGAGGGTTCATCATCGACTGCTCCTCGTGGGGGATCTGCAACACGAGTTGCTACTGTGGCGGCGAATGCCTGCAGGGCGGAGACCCCTCGCAGAGCAGCGCCCTGTCCGGCGGCAACTGCGCCACCCCGCCGCAGACCGATCCGCTGCTCGCGAAGATCTTCGGGTGAGCCGCTGAGGCAGTCCGCTGATTCCAGTGGGAGGGGAGCGTGCTCCCCTCCCGCCTTCCCGCTCGTTCCCACTGTCGTAACAAAAGATAAAATGACGGCGGCGCTCGCACCGCCCATCCGGCGGGCATTCTATTCCTTGGATAAAACAGGAGGACGTGCATGGAGCTCGAGAGCTATTGGGAGAGATACCTCACGCACACCCAGATCCGGCAGAACGGCGGGGTATCGAACCTGGGGGACGGCATTCCGATCACGACGCACGGGATCAGCACCCGCCCCATCGCCTGGCCCGGCAACGGCTTCCTGAACGAGGCCGTGCACGTGATGACCCTCAAGCCGGGTGAGGAGAGCGAGCGCTACGCCTACGACATGGCCGAGGAGGCGATGGTCTGCTTCAAGGGCAAGGGGCAGATCTATCTCCGCGGCCAGTGGCTCGACGTCGAGCCCGGCGACATCGCCTACTTCCCCTTCACCGCCGAGCGGGCGCTGCGCAATCCCGCGGAGAACCAGAACGATTTCGTGGTGGTGAGCTCGATCTCGCCGCCGCAGTTCGACCTCTATCAGCCGGCCGGCTTCTACGACGCCACGAACAAGGTGATGTGTTTCGACGCCATCGACTACGCCAAGATCAATACGAAGCGGGTCGAGTACGCGGCCGACAACGAGATGGCCTTCCACGACAGCCATCCCGAGGTCCGCGCCTGGAACCTCGACAACGACGAGATCCGGCGCGGCGGCGCGCTGTTCAACGCCTTCTACGGCGGCGCGCTGACCGGCCTCGTTTCGGGGGGCGCCGAAGGCCCCCCGTCGATGCTCCTCGTTCTCTTCGCCGGTTTCGGCACGGGTGCCACCGGTTTCAACTTCGCCTGCATGACCCCGGGGATGACGGCCGACATCCACACCCACCCCGTGGCGGACGAGTGCGTGATCAACTGGTGGGGTGGCAATCCGGTCTGGCTCGGCGACCGCTGGCTCCAGAGCAACTCCTACGACTGCCTCCTCGCGCCCTGCGGCGTGCGCCACGGCGGGATCGTACCCGCCGACGCCAAGGACTACCTCCTGGTAGGCGGGCTCGCGGCCCCACCCCAGCTCGACCTGCTGATCAACAGCGGCTATTACAAGGACGGCAAGTTCACCCGCCCGGAGTTTCAGCGGCTGGGGGTGCCCTGAGGGGGGCGGGCCACCGTTTATCCCCCCTCCGCCCGCGCCCCCTTCGCATACAGCGCCTCGGAGAACGCCTTGCCAACCCTCACGAGATGGATCTGGCGGGCGTTGTTCATCCGGCGCAGGACGTCCGAGGCCATGCGGGTATCGATGGGGCGGCGGAGGCGGTCCGCGAAGCGGCGGTTGACCTCGGCCGTCACGGCGCTCGCTCCGAAGGGCTCGCCTTCCTCCGATATCGCGGCTTTCTGCGGCGACGTAGCGGCCTTCTGCGGCAAATCGCGGTGATCTCTGGCTGGCGTGAGAATGGGTGAAAGCGCTGGCCATTGGCACGATGCGGAGAGACCGCAGGTCTAACGCGTAAAAGGAGACGCTGCGGCATTTCTACTCTGAGAAGCGGCATTTCAAAGAAGGAATGCCGCTTCTCGAGCTTCCATTGCGGCATTCATGGGACAGCCGTCACCGAACGTTTCCGCCGTGCGGCCCCCTGTCGCCCACCGGCCAAAATCCTCCGATGTGCTAGACTTCATGCCTAGTTGCGAGAGATTCGTTCACCCAATTTCTAGCTATGTCCGTCGCCGTCGTCCGCAAGAAGAGCACGAGCCCGGAGCGGCCTACGTTCTCCCCGGAAAAGGGAAACGAGCTGCTGGGACTCCTGTTGCTCGCGATCGCCGCGTTCCTGGTCCTCAGCCTCGGCAGCCATCACCCCCAGGATCCCAGCCTGCTGCACAGCGTGGCGGCGGACGCTCACGCCCACAACTGGGCCGGCTCGGTGGGGGCGCAGGTCTCCGCGGTGGCGTTCGGGTTCTTCGGCCTGACCTGCTTTCTGATCCCCCTGTTCCTGCTGATGTCCGGCTGGCGGCGGCTGCGGCGGCAGGGTGCCCCCAAGGTCGTGGGGCGCGGGTTCGGCGCGGCACTTCTGCTCGCCTCCGCCCCGGCCCTCCTGCAGATCGGCTTCGGCCGCATCGTCTGGACGGACGGCTCGATCAAGACCGGGGGCGCCTTCGGCGTGCTGCTCGCCGACTTCCTGCAGTCGCGGCTCAACCTCGCCGGCACCCTGGTGGTGCTCGCCTCGGCGGTCACCCTCGGCACGGCCCTGGCAGTGCAGTCGACGCTCGGCAACGTGCTCGCCGCCTGGCGCGACCGCCTGCGCCAGGTCTGGCAGAACTGGACCCTCGCCCGCGAGCGCCGGCACGAGCGGCGGGAGAAGGAGCGGAACCGCCGGCGGGTGATCACCAAGCACCTCCAGCGGGTGGCCGAGGAGAAGCAGAAGAAGACTCCACCCCCGGCGCCCGAGGCGCACCGGCCGTCGATGGCCGCCGCCGGAGTGTCGGTCGGGGCGCCGCCGCCGGACCGCCTGGACCTCCCCATGCGCGGGCGGGTGACCGAGAAGAAGGGGGAGGCGGAGTTCTCGGTCCGCCGGGTGCCCGCGGCTCCCATGTCTCCCATGGCCGAGGAGGATGAGGACTTTCCCGCGGAGCCGCGTGCCACCGCGGCGCGTCCCGCCGCTCCCGCGGCCCCGGCCCCGGTCTTCAAGCCGAAGCCGGCGCCGCAGAAGGAGCTTCCCTTCGCCGGCGACATCGCTCCCGGCACGCTGCCGCCGGTCAACCTCCTGCAGATGGGAGAGGGGCGGACCGCTCAGGACGAGGTCGAGCTGGTCCGGCGGGGTGAGCTGATCCGCACCCGCTGCGCCGAGTTCGGCGTCGAGGGGACGGTCGAGGCGATCAGCCCCGGCCCGGTGATCACCGTCTTCGAATTCCAGCCGGCGCCGGGCGTCAAGGTCAGCCAGATCGTCAATCTGCAGGACGACCTGGCGCTCGCCTTGAAGGCCGAGTCGGTGCGCATCGACCGCATGCCCGGCCGCTCGACGCTGGGCATCGAGGTGCCGAACAAGGAGCGCTCGATCATCCGCCTCGGCAATATGCTGGCCGACGATCGGTTCCGCAAGTCCCCCTCGGTGCTCAACATGGCGATCGGCACCGACATCCACGGTGAGCCCTACTACGCCGACCTCGCCACCATGCCGCACCTGCTGATTGCCGGCGCCACCGGCGCGGGCAAGAGCGTCGGCCTGCAGAGCATGATCACCTCGATCCTCTACAAGGCCACGCGCGACGAGGTGCAGTTCATCTTCATCGACCCGAAGCGGATCGAGCTCGGCGTCTACGCCGACATCCCGCACCTCAAGTGCGAGGTGGTGGTGGACCCGAAGAAGGCCGCCAACGCCCTGCGCTGGGCGGTCGCCGAGATGGAGCGCCGCTACCGGCTGCTCGCCGAGGTCCATGTGCGCTCGATCGCCTACTACAACCGGGCGATCTCGGACCCGGAGACGCAGCAGCGCCTCTCGCTCTCCGACGGCGGGGACGGGCTGTTCACCGCCGCCGACCTGAAGCCGCTCCCGTACTACGTGGTGGTGATCGACGAGCTCGCCGACCTGATGATGGTCTCCTCCTCGGACGTCGAGACCTCGATCGCCCGTCTGGCGCAGATGGCCCGCGCCGTGGGCATCCACCTGATCGTGGCGACCCAGCGCCCGTCAGTGGACGTGCTGACCGGCACCATCAAGGCGAACTTCCCCTGCCGCATCTCCTTCGCCACCGCCAGCCGCCACGACTCGCGCACCATCCTGGACCAGGTGGGCTCCGAGAAGCTCCTCGGCAAGGGGGACATGCTGATGATGCCCCCCGGCTCGTCGCGGGTCATGCGCCTGCACGGCGCCTACATCTCCGAGCAGGAGACGGCGGCGCTGATCCGCTGGCTCAAGAAGCTCGGCAAGCCGGAGCTCGATCCCGACGTGCTCAAGGCGCCCGAGGGGGACGGCGCCTCCGGCGGCGGTGGCGGCGACAACGACGACGACCTCTACGACGAGGCCGCCCGTCTGGTGATCGCCGAGCGGCAGGCCTCGGCCAGCTTCCTCCAGCGCCGCATGCGGGTCGGCTTCTCCCGCGCTGCCCGCCTCATCGACATGATGGAGCGCGACGGCCTCCTCGGCCCCGCCCAGGGGAGCAAGCCCCGCGAGGTGCTGGTCAAGCCGGACTACTTCGAGGAGATCGACGGGGCGCGGGACGGGATGGAGGAGTAGGCCCTCATCACCCCGGCTCTCTTCCGCCCTCCCTCGCCGGGAGAAGAGGGAGACTTTCTCCGCGGGTTTTCGTAGGGGCGGGGCTTGTCCCCGCCCGCGCCCTGAAAGGGCGTCATTTGAATAGCCTGGGGTTTTTAACCCCAGGTACGGGAGGCCCGGAAAGATACAAGCCCCGAAGGGCCGGCCTGCCGCCTCATGTAGGCCGGCCCTTCGGGGCTTGAAGAGATTGGGTGCGCTCCCTACCTGGGGTTGAAACCCCAGGCTATTCAAATGCCGCCCCTTCAGGGCGGAAAAACAAAAAGGCCGGCGTCACCGCCGGCCTTTCCGTTCCAGGATCTGTAGGTCGTCTCCCTACATCCCCTTGGTCTGCGTCCCCTGCTCCACCTTCGGCGCTCCCTTCTCCCGGCGCTGGGCCAGCATGTTGGCCGCCCGGTCGAAGAGCTTGAGGGCCTGCTGGAGCTGGACGTCCCCCTCGGAGAGCACGCGGTGGCGGGCCTCCTGGCCGGCGGCCGCGTTCATCAGCTCGGCGCGGATCTGCAGGACCGAGCCGTCGCGGAGCTCCTGGTTGGCGAGGTTCTTCTCGACCTCTTCCCGGGTGGCGACCTTCTCCTTGATCAGCCACTGGCCGAATTCGGTCAGCAGCTTGTCCGGGTCCGGCTTCCAGCTCGCCGTCACCTTGTTCCGGCTGGCGTAGTCCACCGCGAAGTTGAGGTAGGCGTTGTGGGCCAGCAGGTACTGCTCGTAGGGAGCCAGCTCCTGGTCCTTGACGATCACGTCCGGCGTGATGCCGCCGCCGCCGTAGACGTTGCGGCCGAGGTCGGTGTGGAAGACATCCTTCGGGTCGACCGGCTTGCCGGTGAGCTCGGGGGAGCCCGCGTCGGCGTGGGTGTAGTAGTCGAAGTAGGAGCTGTAGTCGCGCTGGATCAGACGGCCCGAGGGGGTGTAGTACTTGGCCGTGGTCAGCGCCAGGCCCGCCCCGTAGGAGAGGTTGTAGACCGTTTGGACCAGGCCCTTGCCCCAGCTCGGAGTGCCCACGATGAGCCCGCGGTCGTGATCCTGGAGAGCGCCCGAGAGGATCTCGGAGGCCGAGGCCGTGCCCTCGTTGACCAGCACCACCACCGGCACGTCGAGCGGCGGATACTTGCCGCTGGCCCGGTAGGACTGGAACGAGTCGCGCGTCCGCCCCTTGGTCTGCACGATCATCGAGCCCTCGGGGAGGAACTGGTCGGCGATGTCGATCGCCTGGTCGAGCAGGCCGCCGCCGTTGTTGCGCAGGTCGACCACGAGCTGCTTCATCCCCGAGCCGCGGAGCTTGTCGAGCGCGTCGGCGATCTCCCGTCCGGAGCCGCGGGCGAACTCGGTGAGCTGGATGTAGCCCGTGGTGGGGTTGAGCATGTAGGTCTGGCGGACGGTGGTCTGCGGGATCTCGGCCCGGGTCACCGACATCGCCAGCGGCTGCGGGAGCCCGCGGCGGACGATGGTGATCTTGACCTGGGTCCCCTTGGGGCCCTTGAGCTTGCCGACGGCGTCGTCGAGGGTCATCGACTCGGTCGGCTCCCCCTCGATGGTGCTGATGACGTCCCCCGCCTGCACGCCGAGGCGGGCGGCCGGGGTGCCCTCGAGGGGGGAGATGACGGTGAGCTGGCCGTTGCGCACGCCCACCAGGATTCCCAATCCGTAAAAGCTGGTCTGCTGCTTCTCCCGCATCCCCTCGTAGGCTTCCGGGCTCAGGAAGGCCGTATGGGGGTCGAGGGAGCGGAGCATGCCGTTGACCGAGGAGTAGACGAGGTCGCGATAGCTCACCTCGGCTCCGTAGCGGTCGTGCTCCAGGTTGACCAGCTCGGTATAGAGGCGGAGAGAGTCACGGGTTTCATCCGTAACCGCGAGGAGCCGGTCGCCCAGCAGGCCGCCGAGCGCCAGCGCAAGAATGAACAGGCCGATTGCTGCGATGCGCCAAGAACGTCTCATGCCGGATAGTTTACTACCACTGAGGCGATCCCGGGCCGCCCGCGGCGTTTCGCCCCGGGGGGTCCCTTGACTTTGCAAGGCTCCTGGTTCAATGATCGGGACCTTGGAGGTTCTCCATGGGTTCGCTCGGTCTGCCTGAAATCGCCTTCATCTTCGTCATCGCGCTGCTCATCTTCGGCCCCAAGAAGCTGCCGGAGCTCGGGCGGACGCTGGGGCGTGGCATGGCCGAGTTCCGCCGGGCGACCGACGAGCTCAAGCGGTCGATCAACACCGAGCTGGCGCTCGAGGAGAACCCGACGCCACCGGCTCTGCGGACCCGCCGGCTCGAGGATCCCCCGGAGACGAAGTACCACGAACCGGTGATCGTGGCGGGGCCTCCCGGCGAGGCGCCGGAGATGACCGAGCCCCGGTCGGCCGGCTTCCCCGCGGCCCCCACTTCCGAGACCGACGCGGTTCCTCCTGGCTCCGCCGCCCCTCCGGATGAGCCCGGAGCCATGCAGCCCCGGTCCCGGAGCCTCTTCGACGGATGACTCCTCCCGCACCCCCGCGCCTCACCGCCGCCCAGCAGGACGAGTTGGCGCGGATGTCGCTCCTCCAGCACCTGGAGGAGCTGCGCAAGCGGATCGTCTGGGCGGTGCTCGGGATCGCCGTCGCGTTCATCCCCTGCTGGGCCTATTACCGCAAGATCTTCGAATTCCTGGTCGCCCCGCTCCACCGGATCGACCCGAATATCAAGCTCGCCTATCTGGCGCTGACCGATCCGTTCATCCTGTACTTCAAGATGGCGGCGTTCACGGCGCTGTTCATCGCCTCGCCGTTCCTGCTCTATCAGGTCTGGGCGTTCATCGCGCCCGGCCTCTACAGCCGCGAGCGGAAGCTGGCGTTCCCGTTCATCTTCTTCACCACGCTCTTCTTCCTCGCGGGCGGCGCCTTCGGCTACTACGTCGCGTTCCCGATGGGCGCGGGCTTCCTGCTCAACCTCGGCCGCGACCTGCAGGCGGTGATCACCGCCGACAAGTATTTCGGGTTCCTGCTGACGGTGATCCTCGGGCTCGGCCTGATGTTCGAGATGCCGATCCTGATCCTGCTGCTCTCCCTGCTCGGCGTGGTCTCGCCCCGGATGCTGCTGCGCTTCTGGCGCCACGCGGTGGTGATCATCTTCATCGCCGCCGCCATCATCACGCCGACCCCGGACGTGGTGAACCTCTGCATCTTCGCCGTCCCCGCGATCTCCCTCTACTTCCTGGGAGTCAGCGCCGCCTTCCTGGCCGCCCGGTATCGCCGGCGGCGCGAGGCGGAGATGGCGGCGGCGGAAGGGGTGGAGTAGGGTAGTGGCATGATCCATATCGATCTGCCGGAAAGCATCCTCCTGAGTACCGGACAGACCCAGGAAGAGTTCGTCAAGGAAGCCAAGTTCTTCGTCACGCTGAAGCTTTTCGAATCCGGCCGCATCTCCTCGGGACGGGCGGCGGAGATCTGCGGCCTGCCGCGGGTCGAGTTCCTGTTGCTGGCTGGACGGTCGGGAGTTCCCGTGGCGGACCTTGACGGAGAAGAGCTGGACCGGGAATTCATGGATGCCTGAAGGACCGATCGTCTGCAACGCCGGTCCTCTGATCGCTCTGGCGATGGTGGGGCATCTCGATCTTCTCGCCAAGCTATATCGCCGCGTTCTTGTGCCTGAAGCAGTCTTTCGAGAGGTCACCGGTTCCGGCGTGGGAAGAATCGGGGCTGTGGAAGTGGCCTCCGCCGTTTGGTTGGAGCACGTCTCCGGAGATCTGCCCGTGGAGCCTCTGCTCGCCAAAGAGCTCGGACCTGGGGAGTCGGAGGTGATCGCGGCTGCCTACCATCTCGGTGCCCGGCTCGTTCTCATCGATGAGCGACGAGCGCGCCTCATCGCAGAACAGGCTTATGAGCTAAGGGTGAAGGGGAGCGCTGGAATTCTTGTCGCCGCCAAACATGCCGGACTCATACCCGCCGTCCATCCTTTGCTCGAGCGCATGCGGACCCAGGTCTACCATCTGTCGCAGCGGCTGATCGACCGCGCCGTCCTGGAGGCTGGAGAGGAAAGACCCGCGGACGCCTAGTTCTTCCCCCCGCCCATATATCCCAGCGCCCGCAGCCTCTGAATCTCCTCTTCCGTGAGGTCCCGCGATTGCGGGGTGGGGCTCTTGCGCCGGTCGGCGAGCCAGCGCAGGACCAGGCCGCTCAGCTCCTTCTCGACGGGGAGGCCGCGGCCCGCCAGATTCCGCGTCTCCTCGGGATCGGCTTTCAGATCGTAGAGGTACGGACCGTCGGGGAACGGGGCGTTCCCCTGGTTCAGCCCGTAGCGGTACTCCCGCGTGCGCACCGAGACCCCGAGCCGGCCGGCGTGCTCGGAGAAGACGGCGCGGCGACCCGTGTGCCCCTCGCCGGTCAGCTCGCGCAGGTCCTGGCCGTCGGTGGCGTTGGCCTCGAGCCCGGCGGCGCCAAGGAGGGTGGGGTAGAGGTCGAGCGTCTGCACCAGCCCCGCGATCCTTCGCCCTTGGCGCTCGGGCCAGCGGATCATCAGCGGCACGTGGGTGGTGGTTTCGAAGAGCCCGACGTGACGGAACCGGATGCCGTGCTCCCCCAGGTTCTCGCCATGGTCGGCCACTACGGCCACCACGGTGTTCCGCAGCAGGCCGCGGCTCTCCAGGAAATCCATCAGGCGCCCCACCTGCCGGTCGAGATAGGCGACCTCGCCGAAATAGAGATCGCGGTTGGCGCCGAGCACCGGCTCGGCGAACCCCCGCGGTCCGGGCTGGCGGAAGGGCACCCAGGCGCGCACCGGCGAGAGACCCGCGGCCTCGGCGGGGCGGAAGCCCAGCGCGTACGGCTCGGGAGGCGTGTGCGGCGTGTGCGGATCGAAGAGGTGGAGCCAGATGAAGAACGGCTTCTCGCGGCCGGCGTGGGAGGCGAGCCAGTCCATCG
>Ga0247765_1001506_pt1 | contig 10772 bp, 14 predicted proteins | sample UWRJL106311C6_FD_179949 | JGI IMG/M metagenome (GOLD analysis project Ga0247765, IMG submission 179949) | Plant litter microbial communities from Arlington Agricultural Research Station in Wisconsin, United States - UWRJ-L106-311C-6 | ecosystem: Environmental > Terrestrial > Plant litter >... | reverse complement strand
TCCGGCCGGTAATCGCAAGCTAGACAAGAAGAAATCGACGGGCCGCATCGACGGATTCGTTGCGCTGACGATGCTCGTCGGCCACGCGTCGGTCGCGGCGGCGGAGCAGGAACCGAACTACGACATCCACTGGATATGACGCGATGATCATCGAAACTTCCGAGGGCCCGGCGATTCTTCTCGAAAACCTGAAGCGACTCGAATTGCGCGACGGCGATTACGTCGTGCTGATGACGCATCAAAGGTTGCCTGCGCAAGCAATCGAATCGATCCGCGACACGTTGACGAAGTTCTTCGGCTCCGACCGCAAGGTGCTGGTGCTCGCAGAAGGCATGCAACTTGCGGTCATCGGAGAAGCGGCATGAGCCTCAATCGCGCGTATTCCGTTCTCGAAATCAAGGCCGTCGACGAATCGACCGGGCAGATCACCGGCATCGCGACGACGCCGACGCCGGATCGGACGGGCGACATCGTGAAGCCGAAGGGCGCGCAGTTTTCCCTGCCGATCCCGCTTCTCTGGCAGCACGACGCGGGCTCGCCGATCGGCACCGTCGACAAGGCCACGGTCACTGCGAAAGGCATCGAGATCGTCGCGACCATCGCGCGCGGTGTCTCGGCCGAGATCGATCGCGCGTTCTCGCTCATCAAGGCAGGGCTCGTGCGCGGGCTTTCGATCGGCTTCCGCGGCATCGACTCCGAGCAAATCCCCAATTCGTGGGGCATGGTTTTCAACACGTGGGAGCTGCTGGAAATTTCGGCAGTCACCATTCCAGCAAACGCGGAAGCGACGATTCAAACCGTCAAGTCCTGCGATACCAACGCGCCGCGCTCGGCGCACCAACCCTCGCCCGGCGCTTCGGGCAAATCTGCGGCGGACGCTCCCGTTCCCCGTATCTCACCGAAGCCCCAGGAGGGCAATAACGTGAACCTTCAGGACCAGATCAAGGATTACACGAACGAGCGCGCGGCCAAGGTCGCCAAGCTCGACGAGATGCTCAGCAAGGCGGCGGGCGGCAATTTCGACGCCGCCGTGCAGGCCGAGTACGACGGTATCGAGCGCGAAGTCGATGCGATCGACGAACACCTGGACCGCCTCGGCCGTGCCGCGGCGCGCTCGGTCAAGACTGCGGCGGTGGCCGCCAGGGTCGATCCGGGTGAAGGCGGCGAAGCTGCTGCCGAAGCCGCGAATCGTCTGCGTCGACCGAACGGCGACGGCGTGGTTGCCGTGCAGCCGAAAGTCGAGAAGGGCATCCGCTTCGCGCGCTTTGCCGGCGTCCTCGCGCATGCGAAGGGCAACATCAACGACGCGATGCAGTTCGCGAAGAACCGTTTCCCGCAGGACAAGATTCTGCACGACATTCTCGGCACGGTCGCGCAGCATGGCGGCGACGGCGAGTCGGTGCTGAAGGCTGCGGTTGCGGCCGGCACGACGAGCGACAGCGCGTGGGCGGGTCCGCTCGTGCAGTACCGCGATATGGTCGAGGATTTCGTCGAATTCCTCCGCCCGATGACGATCATCGGCAAGCTGCCACTGCGCCGCGCGCCGTTCAACATCCGCATCCCGCGCCAGCTCACGGGTGGTTCGGCGTTCTGGACGGGCGAGGGTCAGGCGAAGCCGGTCACGTCACTGACGTTCGACAACATCACGATGAAGTGGTTCAAGCTCGCGACGATCGCGGTGATCACGCAGGAACTCGCGCGCTTCTCGAGCCCGGCCGCCGAAGGTCTCGTCCGCGATGCGCTCGCCAAGGCGATTGCGTATCAGGCCGACCTCGACTTCATCGATCCCGACAACGCAGGCACCACCGATGTCAAGCCGGCGTCGATCCTCAACGGTGTCACGCCGATCCATGCGTCGGGCACGAACGAAGCCGCGCTCAACGCCGACATCGCGTCGGTGTTCCTGCCCTTCATCAACGCCAATATGTCGCCGGAAACCGGCTACTGGCTGATGACCCCGGCGCAGGCGCTGAAAATCTCGCTGATGAAGAACACGCTCGGACAGCGCGCGTTCCCCGGCGTCGGTCTCAACGGCGGCGAGTTCAACGGCATGCCGCTCATCACGTCACAGGCGCTCAACGACGCCGAGGGTTCGACCGGCGGCGCGCCGATCGTGCTCATCGACGCGGCCAGCATCTGGCTCGCCGACGACGGCGAAGCGACGATCGACGTCTCGACGCAGGCTTCGGTGCAGATGGACTCCGCGCCGGACAATCCGACGACCGCCTCGACTGTCATGGTCTCGCTGTGGCAGCGCAACGAGATCGGCATTCGCGCCGAGCGGTACATCAACTGGCTGAAGGCGCGTCCGCAGGCGGCTCAGTGGATCGACGGCGCCAACTACCACTAAGCATCGCGTAGCATCGTCCCCCGCGCTCGGATCATCGGGCGCGGGATTTTTACAGGTGGATTCCATGAAACGCGGCAAGGTCGAACTGCTCGAAGAGGAAGTCCCCATGCGTCGTCACGGCCTGGTTGCGAAAGAGAAGTCCGCGAGGCGCAAGCGCGCGGCGAAGAATAGCTACAAGCGGCGCGACATGCGCGCGCACCAGTACGAGACGAAATAGGTGGGCGCGCTCGCACGCATCGGCACCGCGATCCGCAAGGCGCTTCCGCGCGTGCTGTCGCCGCCATTGACCGGCGGCGGCTGGAACGGCTGGGGTGAATGGTGGGGCACGATCAAGGAGCCCTTCACCGGAGCGTGGCAGCGCAATATCGAGTGGTGCGCCGACGGCGTGGTCTCGCAGCCGACCGTGTGGGCGTGCATCACGCTCAAGGCCGACGACACGTCGAAGCTGCCGGTCAAGCTGATGCGGCGCGGCGACAACGGCATTCCGCAGGAACAGCAATCGAACGCGTTCTCGCCGGTACTGCGTACGCCGAACCGCTATCAGTCGATGATCCAGTTCCTGAAACAGTGGTCGATTTCGCTGGATTTTCGCGGAAATACGTACGTTTTGAAGGAGCGCGATGCCCGCGGCGTCGTCGTTGCGCTTTACGTGCTCGATCCCGGCCGCGTGCAGCCGCTCATTTCCGACGATGGCTCGATCTACTACCAGTTGCAGCCGGACAATCTGACGGGCAGCGAGGAAGCGATCACCGTTCCGCAGTCCGAGATCATTCACGACCGCATCAATCCGCTGTTCCATCCGCTCGTCGGCATCTCGCCGATCTTCGCGGCCGGACTCACCGCGGCGCAGTCGCTCGAGATCGTCAACAACAGCGCGCGCTTCTTCAAGAACGGCGCGAAGGTCACGGGCATCATCACGGTGCCGGGCAACATTCCGAAGGAAACTGCCGACAGGATGAAGACGCAGTGGGATTCGGGATACACCGGCACGAACGCAGGAAAGGTCGCGGTACTCGCCGACGGCGTGAAGTTTACGCAGCTCACGATGTCGAGCGTCGATGCGCAGGTCATCGAACAGCTGAAGTACGACGACGAGAAAATCTGCGCGGCGTTCCATGTGCCGGGCTACAAGGTCGGCGTCGGCGGAATGCCGCCGTACGGCAACCTGCCGCAGCTCAACATGGACTATTTCCAGTCGTGCATCCAGGTGCGCATCGCGCAAATCGAATGCTGCCTCGGCGACGGGCTGTCGCTGCCGCCGCAATACTTCGTCTGGATCGACGAATCCGAATTGCTGCGCATGGACGAGCTCTCGCGCTGGGACGTATACGCGAAGGCGATCGGCTGCGGCGGCATGACGCCGAACGAGGCGCGCTACCGCGAATGGCTCAGCCCGAAAGAAGGCGGCGACGCGCTGTATATGCTGCAGCAGAACTTCTCGCTGGCCGCGCTCGCAAAACGAGATGCGCAGGCCGACCCCTTCGCCACGAACACGGGCAATGCTCCGGCCGGGGATTCTCCCCCAACGGAAGCTCCGACCGCCGGGGCGTTGCCCGCTCCTGACGATGACGCGGAGGCCCGCGCCTACGCCGTCGATTACACGAAGAACCTGCTCGCGCTGATCGCTGCCGAGGCCGAGCATGGCACTGCCTGAGCCCGGCCCGCGCGGCGCCGTAGGGCCTGAAGGCCCGGAAGGGCCTCGTGGCCCCGAAGGGCCGCCGGGTCCGCCTGGCGAAACCGGCCCGCGCGGCGCGCAGGGTCCCGTCGGCGAGATCGGTCCCGAAGGCCCCGGCGGTCCGCAAGGCGAGCCCGGTCCCGCTGGCCCCGAAGGCCCGCAAGGTCCGGTCGGCCCCGAAGGCCCCGCAGGACTGCCTGGGAAGCCCGGAGTTGCTGGTGCGCCCGGAACACCGGGAAGCGTCGGCCCCGAAGCCCCCCGCGGCGCCAAGGGCGATACAGGCGACGACGGCGCTATCGGTCCGATGCCGCAGCACGAGTGGCGCGGCACGGCGCTTCGCTTCGAGATCGAGCCCGGCGTCTGGGGCGCGTGGACCGAGCTCCGCGGCCCGCAGGGCTCGCGCGGCGAACCGGCTGGCGGCTTCGGTGCGGGCGCGGGCGATCTCCGCATCGACGTCAACACGCTCGTCGGATTCCCCGGCGGGACGACGAGGTTCCTGCGCGCCGACGGCACGTTCGCGATTCCGGCCGGCGGCGGCGGTAGCGCGGCATGGGGCGCGATCGGCGGCGACATCGCCGACCAGGAGGATTTGCAGGATGCGCTCGCGCTGAAGGCCGACGCGGCCGACCTTGCCGCGGTCGCGACGACCGGTGCATACGCCGACCTTTCCGGCAAGCCGACGCTCGGCACCGCGGCGGCGCAGGATTCGACCGCGTTCGCGTCGGCCGCGCAGGGCGCGCTCGCGGATTCGGCGACGCAGCCCGGCGATCTCGCGACTGTCGCGACGAGCGGCGCCTATGCGGACCTCACGGGCAAGCCGTCCCTCGCTTTCATCCCGACGACGGCCGACATCACGGCAATCGCCGTCGTCTCGGCGCTGCCGGGAACGCCCGACGCGCATACGCTGTACCTGGTGACGGCATGAGCGGCATCTACGTCGGCAGCGCGGAGATCGCATCGCTGTTCGTCGGTTCGACGGAGATTGCGCAGGCGTATGTCGGCTCTACGCTGATCTGGCCGAGCACGCCGCCGGGTGCTTTCGCGACCTTCGACCCGACGCGCAAGGGCGCCGACGTCACGCTGCTCGAATCGAATCTCCGCGCGCAGGTGTTGGGCGTCGAGATGGTGTGTGCGACCAATCCGCAGACGAAAGGCAGCGGGCTCTATTACTGCGAGATCGTGCGCAACGATGCGCTCGCGGGATTCCTCGGCGTCGGCATCACGAAGGCCGGCACCGCGACCGATTCGTATCAGGGCGCATACGTCGGGCAGGCGAGCGTCTGGCAGGACAGCTCGAACGACAACGGCGGCGGCATGGATGTTTCGCCGAACCGGCCGAACTATTCGGCGGAGCTCGGCATCAAGCTCCTTTTTGGCTCGGTCGGCCTTATTCTCGGCCGCATCGGCGGCGGCTGGTGGAGCACGGTTACTCAGGACTGGAACGCCGACCCGCTCGACACGGACAACTGCGTCATTCGCTCGATCGAAGCCGGCGACTATTCGATCGGCATCACCGGACTCGACGCAATCGATGTAACCGCAAACTTCGGCTCCTCTGCATGGCTCGACACGCCGCCTACGGGCGCCGTCGGGTGGCCCGGATAACAGGAACGCCAATGACGACCCCGAAGGAAATGGCGCAAGCGACACTCAACGGCCTCAAGGCGTTGATGTCGACCGCGCTGACTCCGATCACTGCGAAGCTCGCCGAGCTCACCGCGCGCCTCGACGGATTGCCGGTGCCGAAGGACGGCAAGGATGGCGAGCCCGGCGCCGCGGGTGCTGACGGCGCAATCGGGCCGCAGGGTCCGCAGGGCGAGATGGGGCCAGCGGGTCCTGCCGGCGAGAAAGGCACCGACGGCACAAGCGTCGACGTCGATGCGATCAACGCGCGCGCGCTGGAACTGCTCAACGACTCCATCGCGAGCATGGAAAAGCAGGCCGGCGAGATCATCGCGCGCAAGATGCTCGAGCTGCGCGACGGCGTGGACGGCAAGCGCGGCGAGCCGGGTCCGCCGGGCCGCGACGCGCTCCAGATTTCGATCGAGTCGATGCTGGACGAAACGCGCAGCTATCCGCGCGGCACGTTCGCGCATCACAAGGGCGGGCTGTGGCGCGCACTGAAGACGACCGAGGGCATGGACGGCTGGGAGTGCATCGTCGTCGGCGTCGACACGATCACGCACGAGAAGACGGGCGACCGCGAGATCACCGCCACGACGACGCTTTCGAACGGCACGAAGTCCGCGCTGGTCTACAAATTCCACGAGATGCGGCACCGAGGCACCTACAGCGACGAGGAGACTTACGACGAGGGCGACGGCGTAGCGTGGGGCGGTTGTCAGTGGATCGCGCGCGTCGACGGCATAAAGGGCGCGCGCCCGATCGAGGCGAACGCTGACAAGTGGTCGCTCAGCGCGAAGAAGGGCAACGACGGCGCAAGCGCGTGGCACGCGGCGAAGAAGGCCGGGTTCCAGGGCAGCGAGTATGACTTCGGCAAGCTGCTGATCGCGGGAGGCCGCAAGTGAGCGGCTACGATCTCGTCACGCTCACGCAGGCGCGAGCGCAGTTGCGCAGCACATCGACGGCCGACGACACTGATCTGCGGCTCAAGATTTCCGCGGCGTCGCTCGCGGCGATTCGCTACCTCGACGGCGGCGGCATCGACTTCCTGAACTCGTATAACCAGCCCGACACGGATTCGGGCGGCAATCCGCTCGACGTCCCGCCGGATGTGCAGCTCGCCGTGCTGATGGCGATCGGCGCGTTCTACGCGAACCGTGCGGGCGAGGCGCCGGATGCGGTCGACGCAGGGTTCGGCTACGGCTTCGCGCTGCCGAAGGCATCTATTGCGCTGCTCTACCCGCTCCGAACTCCGGTGATCGGCTGACATGCCATTCGACCGCGGCCAGCTTCGCCACTTCGTTCGGATCGAACGCCTCGTCGATCAGCTCGACACGGGCGGTAATGTGATCCAGGACCCGGCGACGGGCGAGATCGCGCGCGAGTGGGAACTTCTCGCCGAAGTCTGGGCGCAGATCAAGCCGCTGTCGGCACGCGAATACCTCGGCGCGCAGCAGATTCAATCGAAGGTCACGAGCAACATCAAAATAGAGTTCCGTTCCGACATCGACGCGACGATGCGAGTCGTCGACGAGTTCGGCACGATCTACAATATCGAGGGGCTGATTCCCGATCCCGATTCGAATCGCGAATGGCTCACCCTCCCCTGTTCGGCGAACGTCAATGCAGGCTGACACCTTCGTCCTTTTCGCTCCCGGCGAGTCGCTGACGCAGGCGCAATGCGACTTCGTTCGCGGGCGCTGCAAAACGATCGCGGTCAGCGACGCCTACCGGATCGCGCCGTGGGCCGACGCACTGGTCGCGAACGATGCGGCATGGTGGAAGGCGCGGCCGGACGCGAAGACGTTCGCGGGGCTCCGCTTCAGCGCGAACCCGAATGTCGATTGCGTCGAGCAGGTGAAGAAGTTCGAGCACGTCATCGGCCGCGGCAGCAATTCCGGGCTCCTCGCGATGTGGGTCGCGCGCATGCTCGGCGCGAAGCTGATCGTGCTCGTCGGCTACGACATGAAGGGTACGCACTTCTTCGGTCCGCATACGGACGGCCTCTGGAACACGACGCCGGAACAGTTTGCGACGTTCCAGACGTACTTCGAGGCGCTGAAGAAGCTGCTCGACAAGGAAGGGATCGAGGTCATGAACTGCACGCCGAAGAGCGCGCTCAAGTGTTTTCGCAAGTCGAATCTGGAAGCCGTGCTCGGGCACGCGCAGGTGGCCGCATGAATACCGAAACGAGATTCTGTTTCGCCATTTTCTGCCTAGGGCCCATCGCGATGGTTTCAATCGAATGCCTTAGTGGCGCAACGCGAGGACTTGTTACCGGAGCCCTGCTGTGCGCTGCTTTCGCCTTGGGCAACTGGAGGGGGTGCGAATGAGCCGCCGCATTTTCCTCGACGTGGGCGCGCACCGCGGGCAGACGCTCGAAGCGGTCGTCGCGATGCCGGAGTTCGACAAGATCGTATGCTTCGAGCCCGTCTCGGCGATGTGGTCGAAGCTCGAAGAGATCGCGGACGAGCGCACCGTCATTCGTCCGTTCGGCCTCTGGAACAAGGACGGCATGTTCCCCGTCTACCAGCCTGGCAGCAAGGGCGCCGGGCTCTGGGTGAAGGACAACGGCCGCGGCGCCGATGATGTCGAGGACTGCGCGTTCGTGCGGGCTTCGCGCTGGACCAAAGAGAACCTGCGCGAAGGCGACATCGTGTTCCTCAAGATCAATTGCGAGGGCGCCGAGTGCGACATCATCGATGACCTCCTGGACTCGAAGGAGTTCGACCGCGTGACCTATGCGATGGTCGACTTCGACGTGCGCAAGATCGCATCGATGAAGCACCGCGAGCTCGAAACGCGCGCGCGCCTCGCGCCGTACGAGTTTCCGCGCGTGGCCTACACGAAGCAGGTCATGGTCGGCGACACGCACGCCAAGCGCATTGCGCACTGGATCGAGCAGGTGAACGCGCATGCGTGACCTGACCCTGATCGTGCCCTACTACAAGCAGCCGCGCATGCTGGAAGCGCAGCTCGCCGAGTGGGAGGAATTCCCGGCCGGATACAAGTTCGTCGTCGTCGACGACGGCTCGCCCGAGCCCGCCTACAGTGTCGTCAAGTGGCACTCGTCGGATGCGTTGCGAGATCGGCTGAAGCTCTACCGCATCACGAAGGATGTCCCCTGGAATCGCGGCTGCGCTCGCAACCTCGGCGCGCGCTTCGCGGCGGACACCGAGTGGATCGTCCAGATGGACATCGATCACATTCTGTCGGCGTCGGCCGCGGTTGACCTGCTGATGTTTGAACCGGAACCGGGGCGCTGGTATCGATTCCCGCGCTACCGCGTCGGCGCTGCGGACGAAACGCGCAACAAGGACGATCTGCCGCGCGACTGCGCTTTCGGCAAGATCAAGCCGCATATCGATAGCTACCTCGTCGAGCGTTCGCGCTTCCAGACGGTCTTCTATGACGAGGACTACAGTGGGTGTCTGGGGGGCGGCTCGCCGTTCCTGCAGCACCTGACGCGCGAGGCGGGCGAACCGATCGTCCTGCCGGAGTCGATCTTCCTCAGCGTGCATACGCGCAACAGCATTCCCGATTCGTCGGAGCATTCGCTGAGCCGCGATACGAGCGAATATTCGCGCCGCAAGAAGGACAAGGAAGCACGCGGGGACACGCTCCCGCGCGATCCGGTGCGAACGCCGTGGCAGAGGGTGCTCTGATGGTCATCAACTATCCCCGCGTGCAGGGCGAAGTCGAGACGATCGCGGCAGTCGCGGCCGGCTACAACCTCGGCCGCTGCGGCGACGGCGAGGCAAAGATCGCGGTGGGACAGGGCTACTCGCGCGAGCCCGGCAGCGCGCGCTTTGCCGAGGAGATGCGCGAGTTCATCCGCAACCCCGATCCGTACTGCATCGTCGGCATCCCGCAGTTGAACTCGGATTCGCCGAAGCTCGATACGTGGCTGCGCAACGCGGGCCGCTTCATGCGGCTCGTCGATCCCGATCGACTGTACTACAGCGCGTTCGTCTCGCGGCCGGACTCGGCGCCGTGGATCAACAACCAGACCTTCATCGACTCCGTGCACGATCTCTGGCGCGGCAAGCAGGCGCTCGTCGTCTGCGAGCACAAGGGCAGCATGCACGCCGCAGTGCGCATGACGGCCGCCAAGGCGCGGCACATCGAATGCCCGACGCACGAGGCGTACGCGGTCATCGACGAGCTCGAGCGCGAAGTCGTCGTCGCTCGCCCGCAGATCGCCGTGCTGTCGGCGGGTCCGACTGCGACGTTGCTCGCGAACCGGCTGGCTAAGCATCAGATTCACGCGATCGACCTCGGCAGTGCAGGCAAGTTCCTGATGGGGCTATCGACGTGCTGACCATCGTTACATTCCTCTGGAACGAAGGCTTCCGGGACTACCGGCCAGAGCACGCATCGACGCTGCGCAAGATGATCGCGCGGCATCTGTCGATTCCGCATCGCTTCGTCTGCATCGCCGACGACCCGAGCGCGTTCGGCGACGACGTGGAAGCGATCCAGACGCCGGTAGCGGCGAAGAAGCTCGGCGAGCTGCGCAGCCCTGAGGGCGCGCGGTTCCCGTCGTGCTATCGCCGCCTATGGATGTTCAGCGACGAGGCGCGCGTGCTCGGCGAGCGCGTGTTGCTGCTCGATGTCGATCTCGTCGTCTGCGAGGACTTCGCATCGATCGTCGACCGCGACGAGGATTTCGTCGGCTGGCGCCCGTATCGCGACTGGGGCGCGCAGATGCGCTTCGGCGGCGGCATCTACCTGCTGCGCACCGGCTCGCGCACGAAGGTCTGGACGGACTTTCACGGCGCCGACTCGATCGCCAAGGCTCGCCGCAACGGGTTCCGCGGCAGCGATCAGGCGTGGATCAGCTACAAGCTCGGATCAACGGAACCGTACTGGGACAAGTCCGCGGGCATCTACAGCGTGCGCGACTTCTCGCCGCTGACCGATTTGCCGAAGGGCGCGAAGATCGTGCAGACGAACGGCGGCATGAAGCCGTGGTCGGACAGCGCGCGCAGCATCCCTTGGATCGCGGAGAACTGGCGTGACTGAGCTGACGCTGCCGCCGCTGCTCAAAGCCGCCGCGCCAGTGACGGCGATCATCGGGTCGAACCCGATGCGCTGCTATCCGGCCGGCATCGCGCAGCAGAA
>Ga0247765_1001505_pt1 | contig 10773 bp, 11 predicted proteins | sample UWRJL106311C6_FD_179949 | JGI IMG/M metagenome (GOLD analysis project Ga0247765, IMG submission 179949) | Plant litter microbial communities from Arlington Agricultural Research Station in Wisconsin, United States - UWRJ-L106-311C-6 | ecosystem: Environmental > Terrestrial > Plant litter >... | reverse complement strand
GTAGGTAAGGTTCACTACATAAGGTACCTACGTACCTACGTAGATAAGGCACATACTTGTACCCACCAAGACCACCCCACCACCGCATCAATTACGGGGGTTTAAAAAAAAACAAAAAAACAAAAAACAAAACAAAAACATTAAAAAGCAATGCAACCAATCTGGGAAAACAAAGCACAGGACTGAACTGACTGGACACATCATGCAGCGGCCGTGATACCGAAGACGTCCCGAAGGCCAGCAGAACAAGGCGCCTCCAACGCCACCACCAACCAGCCAGTCGGCCAGCCAGACATGCAAAACATGTGTTTCGCGTGTAGAATTGGATGCTATGCTTCCTGGTTGTGCTCCGGTACAGCACGCCCTCTCATTGCTACCTACCTTGAAGATGTCTAGGTACCTAGTACAGCATATTATCCCTTTGAGATTCCGATCAAGTCTCAAGTATCTACCTACCTAGTTATTTCTAATGGAAGCCTCTCCCACCTGCCTTCCTCCAAGTCAACCCACATATATGGAATCCGATCGCAATCTCAACAGTCCTAGCCCGTTTGATCCAAATTGGACAGCAGATAAGACGCCTTGGTAGCACTCAACAGTCCATGGTACATTACTTTGCGTAACAAGTCTCATTCCGACATGGCATGCTCGCCATTCCGGCCGATAATCTTATTGCCTCCCAGTCTTGGCTTGTCGCACAGCCGGAGTCTGTCTCAACACCTCCTCACTTCTCCTCCTTCGAGTCACTCAGCTCCCCCCAGTCTCGGCATGACCTGATACGCCGCCGCCTTCTCGCGCCAGAAAAAGCACCGTCAAACAAGGTCATAAAACAAAATTTCATCTGCCAGATTTGGGAAGAAAAAAAAGCACAAAAAAAAGGAGCGCCAAGGAGCGCACAGCAATTGTGACCAACTTGCACAAATCTCTCGGCTCCAGCAACTGATAGAGAAGCAAACCAGAATCACACCCACCATATAAGTCGACATACACCCGACGCCTGTCGTACGCCGGCTAGCCCCATGCAAGACAGCAAGACTCATCTTCCAACCATAATGGGGATATAATCCAACCCCGACACATGTCCCACATCAATAATCATCGTACAAGCGACCGGACACTGCTCGTGCTTTCTAATTCCGTGTCGTTTGACCGCGACGCGAGCTCCTTGTGGTAGGCCATGGCATCCGAAACAGGCGATGGCTTGGATCGATATGTTCCGAAGCTGATAACAAAAGCGGCCGCCGCCATAATGGTCATCATCAGCATCTGGTCGCTAAAGGCTTCCAGATACACTTCCTTGACTTGCTCGCGGAGATTCGGGGGAAGTGCCAGAGCTGCTACCGGGCTCCGGTGAATACGCTCGAGGTTGTGCTCGTCAAATCCAGAGCCGGATCCAGGACCCAATAAGCTCTGAAGCTTTTGGTTGAAGATGACTGTGCAAATGGCGAGGCCGAGAGCGCCACCAAATACTCGTGATTGAGCCACGGCACCTTGTGCAGCTGCGAGATCGTCATGCCGGGCCTCGATCGCTGCGATAATTGTGCTGGCCGCGAATGAAAGTCCGACCCCGAGTCCATACACTGCTGTGAATCCAAGAAGGTAGTGAACGGTTCCGTCGTGGCGGGTAAAGCCATATACCAGCCCGGCACCGAGGACCTGAAGCCCAACCCCAACAATCATTGTCTGACTCGTCAGGTTTTTCTGTTTCGAAATAGCCCCTCCAAGAAACGACCCAAAGGCACACGACCCCAGCATTGGTAATAGGTGCACGCCCGCAAGGAGGGCATTGTCGCCATAGTTTACCTGCAGTCTTTCGGGTATTTTGATAACAAGGGCAATGTAGATGAACCCAGTCAGCAGGGTGACACTGAAAATGTTAGCAAAACCTACGGGGTTTCTGGGGACACAAAGTGACGAACATTAGGCTCGACAGATAAACCCGGCGCATTGCCAGGCGCAAGGGGAAAATAGGCTGGATCTTTTGGCTGCGGCCATAAAATAGAAAAGACTCCCATATCGTCAAAAGGAGCCAACAAACACCAGAGATGACCAACGACGATATGATTACCGGGCTCGACCACTGCCAAACAAAAGAAGCCCCTTCCTGAATCGCAAAAATCAAGAGGATGGAGGCAATGACAAGTAGTGCGTTACCGAGGAAGTCGATTTTGGAGAGCCCTGTCCGTGTATCGTACTTGTTCCGTTTTTCGTCGGGCCAGAGTGTGTAAATGCCGGTTACCGCGAGTAACCCAAAAGGGAGACTGCAAACAATTTGTTAGATGGCACACCTCAACAAACAAAGCCCAGGGGTAACAGTAACTAACTTGATCCAGAAAATTCCTCGCCATGTCCACTCCGAGATGGCGCCTCCGAGCAAGGGGCCGAGGATATACGAAATTGACAGGGTGACGCCAACCAAGGCGCCCACAATTTCAGGCCGATCAGGACCCTGCTCCACCAAACACACCTGGGCGAGGCTGTACAAGCCCGAGCCTCCGATGCCTTGTATCGACCTAGCAGCGATACTGCAACCCGTTAGACGGCATCATCCCCGGATCATTCAGCGTGCTGGTAAACCCACAGTTGCCACATGGACCCTGCCAGCGCACACCATATAGAGAAGCCAGAAAACGTCAGCCAAGCAATGGCGAGCAGATTCCTCCGGCCGTAGACATCACTCAGTTTCGAAAATCCAACGGCAAAACCTGAAGCGAGTCAGTGTCAGGCACCATGCGGATACGGATGAGTTGGTTGGGAAAAAAGCATACTCATATATGTCAAGAGGTAACCCAGGATAACCCAGGGCGCGTCCTGGTAGTTCCCAAACTCAGAAGCGACCGACACAAGAGCGGTTGAGACGATGGAAGTATCGAGACAGGAGAACATGAGGCCGGATAGTATTCTACAGCTACCGGTGTTAGAGAGAGGACCGAGTTCAAAGAACTGGTGGAGGAAATGGCTTGCATGGTGGTTAGTAAGACGCTGCGTACAGTCGTCTTTGTGCGGGGCCTCGGCTGTGTTTGCCTGGCCCCAGCGGGCACGGGGCCTGCCTCGAGAACATTTTGGTCGGCCATATCGGAGAGAGAGGGGTTTGGGTACGAGAGTGTCATCGGGCAGGGTAGGTATGTGTCCAAACACACTTTAGCAGACCAGCTGCGCTTTCTGTCTTCCAGAGTCGGCTAGAGAGAGGCAAAATTTGTTGGCTTGTAGAATTGTTGGTCTTGGGGCTGAATGTGCCGAGTACTTGCGGTTCACTCCTGTCCCTTCTAGCAACTCAGAGCCGGCGAGTGATAGCAAGAGGAAGCAGGAAAGCGCGGTCGATCTTGACAACAGGCCAAAACTTTTCACTTGTAGAGCTCAGAGTCGGTCATGACCTCGGTGCGAGGCGAGAGGGGGCGGCATTAATGTACTCTGCTGCCCATCTAGGACCCCGAGGAGGCGTAGGCCTGGCCAGGTTTACCGAAGATGGCAGCAAACTAAGACATGCCGTCCTGGCGTAGATTAGATGGCGGCCGAGGCAGAAAGGGACGAAACGGCGGCAAGTGACAGCAAATGTCTTGGGCTCATTCTGGCCATGTCGAGGACCTAGGAGCGTAGCGGCCGATGCGGTAATAAGCCAGCCTCGATGGAGGGGGAGAGAGAGGCTGGGAACACCAAGTGGTTGCTGTGCTCTGGTGCTCTGGCGCTCCGGTGCCCTGGTGTTAACCCCTCAGCTTCGTCTGGCGCCCTCGGGCAACCGAGACAGGCCTGGCTCCTGAGAGTGACACATGAGGGACACGCTGATGACGGGTGTCGTGCAATGTGTGACGGCCACATGTAGAGATCGATGTGATCCGTGCCTCTGCTGCCGCCGCCTTGAATCCAAGCGGGGAGACCGTAATGTTGGTGTTGGGTCGACCTGGGACCCTGGCCGGTCTGGGACCATGGATACGTGCATGCATGCGAGGTAGCTTAACTGATCTTGGAGAGCCCCCAGATAGGTGTCGTCTGCCTTCATGTTTCTGGATGCCGTCATCTATGCCCAGCCCAAAACGCCTTTGTCAGCATAAAAAGCGGGAACGCGACAGAAATAAAAATACCCAAGGTTCTTGGGGGAGGTCAGGAGAAAAAACCAGTGGTCAAGAAGTGGAGCGGCGTACACGCCCGATTCCGGCCGTCCGCCTGTTGCACGACTGGTTCAAAAAGAGAGTGCAGTGGTTCGTGGGTCTCCAAGTGACCCTCAGAGGAAACCAAAAGCGCAACGTGATGATGTGACTGGACAGAATCCGCACTTGGAGGAGGGACAGGTGCGACTTGGTCGTCGACGGTCTCGCATTTCCTGGCCGAGGCAACTGGGCCAATTCTCTCGCATTTTGGACTGGAACAAACGTCCCGTCTCCACACCCCTCACCAAAGCTATTGTGCAACGGCAGGTGCAGATGGGATGTCGTCGAAGCCCCCGTCGAGGGACGGACTGGCAACTGATGTCAGCTGCCCGGCGGAGAAAGCTGCAAACCAACTCGGAGATAGTGCAGTGCCTGTCGGCAGTTGTGCCTGTCAGCAGTTCCTGTCATTGAGCACCTCGACGCCAGATCTCGATCACGACACCACCACCTCGGAATTGGCAAACTTCATCCGATCTGTCAGAATCCGATCCCGTCGTGGCGAAGACGTCTAGCCAAGTGTTTCGCAAAACTTTCGGCTGGGCCAGGGTGTCATGGCCAAACTTCTGCATCGCTTCTTTCTCGCCACACCAACCTTGCCAATCCTCGAAGTGCGCTTTTCTTGGTCCTGCATCCCCATCTCTGCATCGGCCCCCGATCGTCATGACGACGCGTTGAGTATCACTGTCAGCGGGGCAGGAGCAGTAAGCTACCACCCTCAGCACCATCCAGAGAGGCACCCCGCTGACCCTCACCACATTGAAAATCCCATCGCAAAAATTGCACAACAGCTTCCAGGAATCAGCCAATGTTCGGTTGAGTACGACTTCAATATCTGAGCTCCTGAGCAAGGGGCCGGGCGGGGCACACTCAATGCACATCGACCCCGACTTCAAGCAGCCGCTTTCGAGGGCAACTCTCCACAACAAACACACCACAGCGGACGGCCCATCCTATGCAGCAACTACAAAGATACCGTCGGGGTTCTCCTGCGGCATTGCGACATTCCTGCTTGACACACCCAAAGGCCAGGGTCGTATCGGTAATCACCTTCTCAACTCTCATTGGTTTTTTGTCGCATACATCGCCGACCACACCAAAGGCCGCTTAGACGAACGAAACCCCTACGAGGCTGATTTCGGGCCCACGGCCCCGCTAGCGCTGGACGGGTTTGTCGCATTTTTCTCCGCAGTTATTGACGACTTTCTGACTCTGATCAATGGTCCCACCGCATAGGGAATGATACGGCGTATTCGGACTCGGGCTCACCTTGATCGATGTCGAGAGAAAAAGTGTCGATGGGCCCGCCTGCCCGAGTATCCCATCCGCTCGCTCCAAGCTTCCTCCCGCACCACGTCGTAGGGTCGGCTAGGTAGAACGCAGCATTTGCTGCCATCTTGTGCCGTCTATGCATAGTAGCTCCTAGCCGCTCTTAAGAAGCATTCCTACCGTAACCCTTCAAAGCACGCCGTAGCCGTGCGTCCACACTACAAACATACTATGCAATAGATGCTAGAGGACGCACAAGGGTAACTACCTAGCTGATGGTACCAAATTCCCTCTTGGATTCCCTATCCGGTTACCAACGCCGCTTTGAGTCCTCGAGATGCCAGCGAAAATATGACATGTCATTGGGCGAGCTTTACGAGGATGTAGTCAACTCACCCGCCCCCCGTCTGGACCTGGGTGAAGCATGCTAGGCGCAGGTTGCTCTATAGCTGAGGGCACTTGATACTAGACTGTCTCAAGCTATTACATCACACAAACCCCCTTCCTTTCTGTCTGCTACTATATCCTGTCCTCGTTTCTTTTCCTCCTTTGGCTGCTATACACTACCTGGGCCGGCAACTTGTAAATCTCCGGGCCGACCCGCTGGCAAGGTCACCACACCTTGTTTATCTGGGGGGATTGCTACGGTAGCGTAGCTACCTTGGCCCCAAGGCAGCAGTCAAGTACATTGACTATCTATACCTGGCTCCCTACTAGGTCTTGTATCCAGTTTTGTCTTGTTTTGTATCATCAATTCCTGGCAGCCACTTACACGCTGTGCAGCATCTCTCCAATTGGCAGGGATAGAAGCCCCTTTTCCCACCACCGTCATTCCGTCCCACCTGATTGTTTACATACATACGCCCCCATTTCACACACCTCTGCTGCTGGAAGAGCAGGGAGTATGGCCAAAGACCAAGATCAACATGATGAGCCAACACCCGTCGTCATCGTTGGCATGGCCTGTCGCTTCCCCGGCGACGCGTCCAGTCCCGAGGCGCTATGGACGGCCCTCTCAGCCGGGGAGAGCGCGTGGTCCGAGTTTCCGCAAGATCGGCTCAACATTAATGGGTTCTATCACCCGAGTCCAGAGCGGTCTGATAGTGTAGGCTACCAAACCGTCTTGGAAAGTGTTCAAGAGACTGACAATGATGAAAATAGTTCAACTTCAAGGGCGCCCATTTCATAAACCAGGATATTGCCGCGTTTGATGCAAAAGTATTTGCTCGCTCGGACTGGAAATACAACAATCCGGCTGCTAACGTGATCTTGCAGTTCTTTGGGGTAGCCCAGACGGAGGCAGATGCTATTGATCCGCAGCAAAGGTTGCTTTTGGAGGTTGCATATGAGGCAGTCGAGAATGGCATGTTCCCCCTGAACTTTTCTCACTCGATTCTGGTCTCCCAGAAACAGATACCAACACAGTTAACCGCACTCGGACCGGGGCTAACATAACAGAATGGGAGGAACAGCCGGCTTCCCCCTTTCCACCTTCACCGGCACGCTGACCTCTGTCTTCATTGGCTCCTTTGTCAAAGACTACGAACAAGTCTCCATGCGCGACTCCCAGACCACGGCCCCGGACTGCGCCACGGGCAACGGTATCGCTATCATGGCCAACCGCATCTCGTACTTCTTTGACCTCCAGGGAACCAGCCAGACCATCGACACGGGCTGCAGTGCTAGTCTTGTCTGCCTACATCAAGCCGTAGCGGACCTCCGCGCAGGACGAGCCAACACGGCCATCGCCGGAGGCGCCGGTCTGATCCTCACTCCCAGCACCATTATGCCCATGACCTCGCTGGGCTTCCTCAGCGAGGACGGCAAGTGCTTCACCTTTGACTCTCGCGCCAACGGCTACGGCCGAGGCGAGGGCGTAGGCATCGTCGTGCTTAAGCGACTCGACGACGCCATCAGGGACAATGACACGATCCGCGCTGTTATCCGCGGGACAGCCAGCAACCAGGATGGACATACCCCTGGAATCACGGTGCCTAATCCGGAGGCCCAGGTCAGGTGCATCGATGCGGCGTATGGCGATGCGAAGCTAGCAAAAGGAGAGACGAGCTACGTGGAGTGCCACGGAACGGGGACCAAGGTGGGTGATTGGCGCGAGCTGAGGGCTATTTCCTCGGCGCTTTGTGCCGAGAGAGCCGGTCAAAGGCCAATGTATGTTGGATCAGTGAAGCCAAATATTGGACACTTGGAAGGGAGCGCGGGCGTGGCCGGCGTAATCAAGGCGGTTTTGATCGCCGAGAAGGGGCAGATCCCGCCACATATCAACTTTCGGGAGTGGAATCCGGATATCAAGCACGAGGAGTGGAAGGTGGATATTGCGAGGACGTTGATGAACTTCCCGGCCGAGGGTGGTCTGCGCCGCATCAGTGTCAACTGCTTTGGCTTTGGCGGTACCAATGCCCATGGCATCCTCGATGATGCGAGGACGTTCCTACAGCAGCGTGGTCTGTCGGCGCATCACAACACCATTGATCCTCCCCCCGACCACCCCAGCGATGACGGACCACGCGTCAAATCGGAATCCACCGCGGGGTCAACCTCCCCTGATGCGGCCTCTATGAACAGCAGCTGGGACGACCTCGCGTCACAATCCTCCACTTCAACCATTGACTCCTTCCCCGGACCATACCTCTTCCCGTTCTCCGCCCAGCACCGCGACGGTATCGCCCAACTCACCTCGGCACACATCTCTCACCTGAACCGGCATGCCTCCTCTAATCCGGACTTGCTCAGGGAATACTCATACACGCTCACGACGCGCCGCTCCGCTCTCGACTACAAGGGTTTTGTCATAGCCAAGTCCATCCCAGAGCTAACCCAAAAGATGGCCAAATTGACGCAGAACAAGTCGAACATGGCCCGGTCGGGACTTGCTAAACCTTTTCGTCCTGCATTCATATTTTGTGGACAGGGCGCGCAGTGGCCGCGCATGGCAGCCGAGTTGATGGGGGTGGAGGTGTTTGCCGAGGGTATTCGCGCAGCGGGACGGTACTTGCAAGGGCTCGATAAGGGGTTTGATCTAGAAGGGGGTTTGTTTTCTGTAGGTCAAGGCGAGGGCGGCGGCGGCCTCCAGAACATGAATATCCACCACCCTTCCCTTGCCCAACCCGCTACCACAGCCATCCAGATGGCCCTCGTTGACCTGCTCCGGACTTGTGGGATTTCTCCCGTTGGCGTGGCGGGCCATTCATCGGGGGAGATCGCAGCGGCTTACGCGGCGGGGATCCTGTCTCGTGAAGCGGCATGGGAAGTAGCCTTTTGGCGGGGCAAGTTTGCCGCCGAGGTAAAAACTCCGGGCAAAATGCTTGCGGTGGGCTTGTCGAGGGTGGCTGCACAAGACATTGTTGATAGTATTCCTGGACCCGCGGGCGGTACTGGCGGGGGGGTGGTGGTGGTGGTGGCATGTGTGAACAGTCCCGAGATGGTGACGCTTTCGGGAGATGGGGATGCTATTCTCGCCATAAAACAAAATCTCGACAACAAGGGCGTGTTTACCGCGCTGGTGGCTGTGGAGACAGCATACCATTCCCACCACATGCAGGCCGTCGCGAGAGAGTATGGCGAGGCCATACGCGGCATCCGCCCGCGCGAGGCAAACCGCGGCGTGGCCATGTTTTCATCTGTTCGCGGTAGTAGCAGCAGCAACAGCAGCAGCAGCAGGGTTGCTGGCCCGGAGTTGGATGCTGGCTACTGGGTGGAAAACATGGTTAGCACTGTCGAGTTTGAGAAGGCAGTCACCTCGCTGATGGAGGAGGCGGCGCCGAATGTGCTCATCGAAGTGAGCCCGCATCGCGTGTGGGCGAAGGCGCTAAAGCAGATATTGGATGCCGCGGGATACAAGAATGCACCCGTGCCGTATTTTCCGATGCTCGAGAGGGGAAGAGATGCCGTCGAAACGGTGCTGCAGTTGGTGGGCGATCTGTTCCTGAGGGGGTACAAGGTCGAGATGGACTGGTTTTTCAGAAGGTGAGTTACCTACCTTACCTGTCTTCTAGGAACCTACCTATTCAGCATGTGTGTCTCTCTGACTCTCTCTAACCCGTGTCACAACAGCAAACAAGCGGGGCGGCTGCCAAAATGCTTGGCTGATCTACCCCCTTATCCCTGGGACCACTCCAAGACGTACTGGCACGAGTCACACCTCTCCCGGGCTCACCGCTTCCGTCAGTTTGGACGTCGCGACTACATTGGAGCGCCCACACCGGACGGTGTCATGCCCCATGAACCCAGATGGCGCGGCTTCTTCCGCGTGGCCGAGAACCCCTGGCTGCTTGATCACAAGGTGCAGAACGAGATCCTCTACCCCGCTGCAGGCATGGTAGTCATGGCTGTCGAGGCTGCCTCGCAGGTGGTCTACGATGTCACGGATTCGCCATCCGATATCCTCGACTTTGAAGTCTCCCGCTTCGAGATCAGAGCCCCCATGGTCGTGCCCGCAAACGAGAGCGGCCTCGAGCACTGCATCAACGCGAGACGAGTTGGAGACTCCTTTTGCAAGGGCGTCACCACTTGGACATATGACTTTGCAATCTACTCCAAGATGTTCGAGGATGCTCCTTTCCAGGAGAACGCCACAGGGCGCTTTTCGGTCCGGTTCTACCGCCGCGGCGCCGAATGGCGATCACAGCCAGCAACACTGTTGACCAAGACCCTGGACCCGGAATGGCTGCACAAAAAGCGCGGGCAAACGCCGTTTGAATTTTACGAAGGGCTCGAAGTCGTCGGCATGAGCTATGGCCCGCTCTTCAGGAACATTGTCCAACTAGGCCAGGCTGTTGACAAAGGCATGCAAAAGGAGTGTTGGGCTTCGATTGCCATTCCCAACACCAAGGCCAAGATGCCCAAGCAATTCGAGTTTGACCATGTCATCCATCCGGCCACGCTCGATGCCATCTTCCAGACCTTTTTCACTCTGGGCAGCGACCCCATGGTTCCGTTTTCCATCAAGAGCGTTCGCATCGCCAACACGATGCCTCGCGGTGCGGGTAGCCGACTGTTTGGTGTTGCAGCTGGCGCAACCGTTGGACTCCGAGAAGCGTCGGCCAACATTGACGTCTGGTCCGCCGCCACCGCCGCCGCCGACGGCGATGATGGTAGTCATGTCGTCCAGATCACGGGGCTACGGGCCATGTCGATTGCTTCGACGCCCGCAGGCGGGGTGGGTTTCCTCCCCCATCACAAGAGCCTCTCGTCGACGGTGATTTGGAAAGAGGACCTGCGCTATGCTGGGTTTGCGGTGGCCGACTTGAAAGAGTGGCTGGATATTTTTGGTCATAAAAACCCGGGCAGAAGAGTTCTTCATTTGGGGGTAAGAACCGATATGGTTGTCGCCGTCTTTGAGGCG
>Ga0247765_1001502_pt1 | contig 10779 bp, 4 predicted proteins | sample UWRJL106311C6_FD_179949 | JGI IMG/M metagenome (GOLD analysis project Ga0247765, IMG submission 179949) | Plant litter microbial communities from Arlington Agricultural Research Station in Wisconsin, United States - UWRJ-L106-311C-6 | ecosystem: Environmental > Terrestrial > Plant litter >... | reverse complement strand
GGATTGAGGCCAATGCCGTCGGTGCCGAGATGATCGGCGAGTTCTATCAGGCTGGCGAGGTCGGTAAAGTCGCCCATGCCCCAGTTACGCGCGGAGCGGACGCCGTAAAGCTGCACCGCTATCAACCAGCTGCGGTCGAACTCGCCGCCAAATGCCCGTTCCGGTGCCGAAATCAGCGGCACATCCTCGGCGGTCGCAGCATCGCTTACCTTAAGCCGGTAGACGCCGGGCGGCAGGTCCGTGGGCCAGTCGATGGCGTGATCCGAGCTTTCGCCTTTGGCTATAAATCTTGAATCCGCGACAATTTTCCACTTCACCGGCAGCCTGGCTGCGGGGAGTTCGGTGCGCGACGGCCGGCCGGACCGCACCACGACCGGGTGGCCCACCAGCGGTCCCGGCGCCTGCGGCGGCAGGGCGTCCAGGATAATCTTGAGCGCGGCGGGGTCCGTCACACGGCGGTGACCCTGACCGTCCAGGAATTCGGTCTGGATTCCCTGGGCTTCAGCTTGAGCAAATAGGTCCATTCGGCACGTACTTTGCACGCAAACATCAAACCGACGTCGCGAAATTGTCTAATTGCAGGAAGGAGATAGACAGTGTCTAACGCTCGGACCCGACGACGGTTCCGCTGGAACCAAAGCGAGCCGAGCGGCTTTCTATCTTGTCCGGAACGTCTCCCGTTCTTCAAACAAAATGGGGACGTCATTTCCATGGCAGTGGCATCACAGTGAACAAAAAAGCGCAAACCGCCGAGAGCTCCAACGCCGGCGTCTCTCTCCCTATCGGCGGTGCTTATCCGCTGAATCCCGATAGCAGCCATGTGTTCGAAGCAAAAACGGTGCCTGCCGCGGTCACTGACGAGCTCTGGTACAAAGATGCGATCATCTACCAGCTCCACGTCAAGGCCTTTGCCGACAGCAACAATGACGGCATCGGGGACTTTGCCGGGTTGACCGAGAAACTGGGATATCTGCAGGATCTGGGCGTCACCACGTTGTGGCTGTTGCCGTTCTACCCCTCCCCCGGCCGCGACGACGGCTATGACATCGCCGATTACGGCGATATCAATCCCGATTTCGGGACGATGAAGGATTTTCGCCGCTTTATCCAAGAGGCGAAAAGGCGGGGGCTGCGGGTCATTACCGAGCTCGTAATCAACCACACCTCCGACCAACATGACTGGTTCAAGCGCGCCCGCCGCTCGGACCCGAATTCCTCGGCCCGCAACTGGTACGTCTGGAGCGACACCGACCAGAAGTACCAAGGCACCCGGATCATCTTCACCGATACTGAGAAATCCAACTGGACCTGGGATCCGGAAGCCGGCCAGTTCTACTGGCACCGCTTCTTCTCGCATCAGCCCGACCTCAATTTCGATAATCCGCGGGTAGTGAGCGCGCTGGTGCAGGTGATGAAGCGCTGGCTCGACACCGGTGTCGACGGTTTCCGCCTGGACGCGATCCCCTATCTCTGCGAACGCGACGGCACCAACAACGAGAACCTGCCCGAGACGCACACCATCATCAAGCGGCTGCGCAGCGAGCTCGATGCCTACGCCAAGGGCAAGGTGCTGCTGGCCGAGGCCAATCAATGGCCGGAGGATGTGCAGGAATATTTCGGCCGCGGCGACGAATGCCACATGGCCTATCATTTCCCGCTGATGCCGCGCATCTACATGGCAATCGCGCAAGAAGACCGCTTCCCGATCACCGACATCCTGCGCCAGACGCCGGATATTCCGGGCAATTGCCAGTGGGCGCTGTTCCTGCGCAATCACGACGAGCTGACGCTGGAAATGGTCACCGACGTCGAGCGCGATTATCTGTGGTCGACCTACGCCAATGATCCCCGCGCCCGCATCAACGTCGGCATCCGCCGCCGGCTGGCGCCGCTGATGGACAATGACCGGCGCAAGATCGAGCTGATGAACTCGCTGCTGCTGTCGTTCCCGGGGACACCGATCATCTATTACGGCGACGAGATCGGCATGGGCGACAACATCTATCTCGGCGACCGGAACGGCGTCCGCACGCCGATGCAATGGACACCGGACCGCAATGGCGGCTTCTCGCGCGCCGATCCGGCGCGGCTCTACGCACCGACCATCATGGACCCGATCTACGGCTACGAGTCTGTCAATGTCGAGGCGCAGTCGCGCAGCCTGTCTTCGCTGCTGTCGGCGACGAAACGGCTGATCGCGGTCCGCAAATCCACGCTCGCCTTCGGCCGTGGCACCATGACGTTCATCCGCCCGGAAAACCGTTCCGTGCTGTGCTACGTCCGCCAGTATCAGGGTGAAGTCATCCTGTGCGTCGCCAACCTGTCGCGGTCGGCGCAGGCGACCGAGCTCGATCTTTCCGCGTTCAAGGATCGCATCCCGCTGGAAATGCTCGGCCGTACCCGGTTCCCGCCGATCGGTGAACTGCCCTACATGATCACGCTCTCGCCTTACGGCTTCTACTGGTTCGAGCTGCAGGAGCGCGACAAATCGGAGCCGGTGGTGCAACGCGCCGTGCCCGAGTTCGAGACGCTGGTGGTGCCCTTGAACGCCACGTGGGTATCGCTGGCGCGCGAGCGAGGCGTGTTCGAGCGCGACGTGCTGCCGGGACATCTGGCGCGAAGCCGCTGGTATCCGGAACGATCGCCCAAGGCGATCCGGCCGACCCTGATTTCGGCGATTCCGTTCTGCGACATCGGCGACAACCGGCCATGGCTCGCCATCTTCGAAACGACGCAGCGCGGCATCACGACGCGCTACGTGCTGCCGATGCAGATCGAATGGGTGCGCTTCGACCGTGAGCGCTACAATCCGCATGCGCTGGCGGCGGTCCGGCAAGGCGCCCGCGAAGGCACCCTGCTCGACGTCGCCACCGACCAGATCTTCATCGCGCTGCTGTTGCGCAATCTGCAGCAGTCGCTGACGGTCGACGAGAGCGAACAGGGCTTGCGGCTCGAGTTCCGGCCAACCAGCCGCTTCAGCGACAAGCCGATCCGGCAACCCGAACACACCCGCACCATCGAGTCCGACCAGCCGCGCAGCACCGCCCTGGTGGACGACGATCATGTGGTCAAGATCTACCGGACGCTGCAGCCCGGCCTCAATCCTGAGATCGAGATGGGGCGCTTCCTCACCGATATCGCCCATTTCGCCAATACCCCGGCGCTGCTCGGCAGCGTCGAACTGGTCGAGGGCAGCGAAAAAAGCGCGGTTGGAGTCGTTCACGCCTTCGTCGCCAATCAGGGCGACCTCTGGACCGTGAGCGCGGCCTATCTCGATCGCTTCGTCGAAGAGCAGCGCCTGCTGGCGGCGAGCATGCACCCCGGCGAGCGCGAGGAAGAAACTCCCTATCTGCGCCACATGTCGCAGGCTGGCCGGCGCGTGGCCGATCTGCATGTGGCGCTCGCCGGCAACAGCGAGCTTGCCGAATTCGCACCCGAGCCGGCCATCGACGACGACGTGCAGCGCTGGATCGACGACCTGATGCTGTGCGCCGGCCGCGTTTTCGATACGCTCCGGCAGCGGCGGGAAATGCTGAGGGAAGCCGACCGCCCGCTGGCCGACCAGGTGCTGGCGTTGCAGCCGGCGCTACCGGATTTGCTGGAAACGCTGCTGCTGCGCAAGGTCGATGCCGCCAACATCCGCTGCCATGGCGATCTCGATCTCAGCCAGTTGCTGATCGTCAAGGACGATATCTTCATCGTCGACTTCGAAGGCGCTCCGGGTCGCAGCATCGCCGAACGCCGGCGCAAGGCGCCGGCGGCGCGCGACATCGCGGGCCTGGTTCGATCGATTGATTATTCGGCAACCGCAGCCCTTGAGCGCGCGCTCAAAGTGGCCCACGATGAACACGGCAAGCTCGGCGCGGCACTTGGCGAATGGCGCGACCGGGCGACAGCCGCTTTTCTTGCCGCCTATCATGACGCCATGACCGATCGGCGGCTGTGGCCGTCCGATCCGAATGCGGCAGACGGCTTGCTGACCTTCTTCATGCTGGAGAAAGCCTTGAACGAAATCGAACACGAATTGTCATTCCGGCCGGAATGGCTGCGCGTGCCGCTGATCGGAATCATCAGAATGTTGTCGCAACCATCGTTTGAGGCCTCATGACAAAGTTACCAGCCGAGGCCTATGCAATCATCGAAGGCAAGCATTCCGATCCGTTTCGCTATCTCGGCTTGCATAGCGAAGGCGACCAAAGCGTGGTGCGCGCTTTCATCCCGGAAGCTTCCAATGTGGAAGCGATCGGCGAGCATGGCGAGACCGCGCCGCTGCAGCGGATTCACGATGCCGGGTTGTTTGCAGGTGCACTACCCAACGGCTCCAAGCGCTATCAGCTGCGCGCCCGCTTCGGCGATAACGTCGTCGATCTCGACGATCCCTACCGTTTCCCGCCGGTGCTCAGCGACTTCGATCTGTATCTTCTGGGCGAAGGCACTCACCGGCGGATCTACGACAAGCTCGGCGCGCATCCGATGACGCTCGACGGCGTCGACGGGGTGGCGTTCGTGGTGCTTGCGCCGAATGCCAAGGCCGTCAGCGTGGTCGGCGATTTCAATTTCTGGAATGCGCTGCGGCATCCGATGCGGGTGCGCGGCGTAGGCTATTGGGAATTGTTCGTGCCGCATGCCCGCGCCGGCGACCGCTACAAGTTCGACATCACCGGCCCCGACTTCCGGCACCTGCCGCTGAAATCCGATCCGGTGGCCTTTGCGGCGGAGCTCCGGCCCTCGACCGCCTCGATCGTCGTCGACGAAAGCCGTATCTCGCACCCGCGCCCCGCGCCATCCGGCATCAACGCGCTCAGCGCGCCGATCTCGATCTACGAGGTGCATCTCGGCTCGTGGCGGCGCAAGAACGGCAATGAATGGCTGAGCTATCGCGACCTCGCCGAACAGCTTCCGGCCTACGCAAAGGATATGGGCTTTACCCATATCGAGTTTCTGCCCGTCAGCGAGCATCCGTTCGACGGTTCCTGGGGCTATCAGCCGACCGGCCTGTACGCGCCGACCAGCCGGTTCGGCACACCGGAAGACTTTTCAGCCCTTGTCGATGCCTGCCACCGCGAGGGCATCGGCGTATGGCTCGACTGGGTGCCGGGACATTTTCCCGACGATCCGCATGGGCTCGGCTATTTCGACGGTACCGCGCTCTACGAACACGCCAATCCGCAGCAGGGCCGCCACCTCGACTGGGGTACGCTGATCTACAATTACGGCCGCACCGAAGTGGTCAATTTTCTGGTTTCCAACGCGCTGTTCTGGTTCGATCGCTACGGCATCGACGGCCTGCGCGTCGATGCCGTCGCCTCGATGCTCTACCTCGACTACAGCCGGCCCGCCGGCGAGTGGATTCCGAACCGGCATGGCGGCCGGGAAAATCTCGAAGCCGTTGAATTCCTGCGCCGCTTCAACACCGAACTGTTCGGGCTGTTTCCGGAGGCGACCACGGCCGCGGAAGAATCCACCTCATGGCCGCAGGTTTCTCAGCCGGTCGAACATGGCGGGCTCGGCTTTGGCTATAAATGGAACATGGGCTGGATGCACGACACGCTGAAATATATCGGCAAGGATCCGGTGTACCGGAAGCACCATCACGGCGATATCCTGTTCGGCCTGCATTACGCGTTCTCGGAGAATTTCATTCTGCCGCTGTCGCATGACGAAGTCGTGCACGGCAAGCGCTCGATCCTCGGCCGTATGCCGGGCGACGAATGGCAGCGTTTTGCAAGCCTGCGCGCCTATTACAGTTTCATGTTCGGTCATCCCGGCAAGAAACTGTTGTTCATGGGCTGCGAATTCGGCCAGGAGCGCGAATGGAATCACGACCAGTCGCTGGATTGGCACCTGCTCGGGCAACAGCGGCACGCCGGCATCCAGAACCTGATCCGCGATCTCAATCACCTCTATCGCGCCGTACCGGCGCTGCATGAGATGGACTGCAACCAGGCCGGATTTGAATGGGTGATCACCCACGATTCCGGCAACAACGTCTTTGCCTGGCTGCGCAAGGGTTTCGACGCCCGTGCACGCTGTCTCGTGATCGTCAATTTCTCGCCGAACGTCTATCAGAATTACCGCGTCCGGGTGCCGTTCGCCGGCAAGTGGAAGGAAGCGCTCAATTCCGACTCCGCGCATTATGGCGGCAGCAATGTCGGCAATGTCGGCGAAGTCCACACCCTGGAAGGCAACATCCCCGAGCTCAGCCTGACCATTCCGCCGCTGGCCGCGATCTTTCTCGTACCTGAAGGCTGACGTATGCGATTGTCTGCGGGAAGTCCCGCCCGCCTGGGAGCAAGCTGGGACGGACGGGGCACCAACTTTGCGCTGTTCTCGGCCAATGCGGAAAAGGTCGAGCTTTGCCTGTTCGACGGCCAGGGCCGCCGCGAACTCGAACGGATCGAACTCCCAGAGCGCAACGAGGACGTCTGGCACGGTTATCTCAACGACGTCTCGCCCGGGCAGCTCTATGGCTATCGCGTTCACGGCCCCTATGCGCCCGAACGCGGGCACCGCTTCAACGCCAACAAGCTGCTGCTCGATCCCTATGCCAAGCGGCTCGCCGGCCGCCTGGTGTGGAGTGACGCCCATTTCGGTTATCGAACGGGGAGCGCACGCGAAGATCTTTCCTTTGACCGCCGCGACAATGCGCGCGGCATGCCGAAGGCGGTCGTGGTCGACGAGAGCTTCAACTGGGGCCGCCGCGAGTTGCGGCCGAATGTCGCCTGGGAAGACACCATCATCTACGAGGCCCACGTCAAGGGCCTGACGCAGAAGCGCGACGACGTCGCGCCGGGCTGGCGTGGCACCTATGGCGGGCTGTGCTCACCGGCCATGATCGACCATCTCAAGAAACTCGGCGTCACCACCATCGAATTGCTGCCGGTGCACGGGCTGATCGACGACCGGACGCTGGTGGAGCGCAAGCTTGTCAACTACTGGGGCTACAACACGCTGGCGTTCTTCGCGCCGGAGCCGCGCTATGCGCAGGACAACGCGCTCGACGCGTTCCGCACCACGGTGGCGCGGCTGCATGACGCCGGCATCGAGGTGATGCTCGACGTGGTCTATAACCACACCGCCGAGGGCAATCATCTCGGCCCGACGCTGTCGTTCCGCGGCATCGACAACGCGTCCTATTACTGGCTCAACAACGAAAATCCGCGCTATTACGACGACTTCACCGGCTGCGGCAGCTCGGTTAACCTGACCCATCCACGGGTGCTGCAGATGACGATGGATTCGCTGCGCTACTGGGTCGAGGTCTGTCACGTCGACGGCTTCCGCTTCGACCTCGCCACCACGCTGGCGCGCGGGCCGAATGGATACGACCGCAATGCCGCCTTTCTGACGGCGGTGCGGCAGGACCCGGTGCTGTCGACCGTCAAGCTCGTCGCCGAGCCGTGGGATCTCGGCATGGGCGGCTATCAGGTCGGCGCGTTCCCGTCGCAATGGTCGGAATGGAACGACCGTTACCGCAGCGCGATGCGGCGCTACTGGAGCGGCGAAGGCAGCCTGATTGGAGAAGTCTCGCGCCGCATGACCGCCTCCTCCGACCTGTTCCATCACGACAACCGCGCAACACGCGCCAGCATCAATCATATCACCGTCCATGATGGTTTTACGCTGGCCGACCTGTTCAGCTACAACGACAAGCACAACGAGGCCAACGGCGAAGACAATCGCGACGGCTCCAACGACAATCACAGCAACAATTGCGGTCATGAAGGCCCCACCGGCGACGCTGCCATCGTCGCGTTGCGTCGGCAGCTTCGCAAGAACCAGCTCGCCTGCCTGTTTCTGGCGCAAGGCACGCCCCTGATGCTGGCCGGCGACGAGGTCGGCAATTCGCAGAACGGCAACAACAACGCCTACTGCCAGGACAACGAGATTGGCTGGGTAAACTGGGACAATCTCGGCAGGCCTGGCGACGATCTCACCGATTTCGTTGGCCACATGACCGCACTGCGCCGCCGCTTCGCCCAACTGCGAGGCCAGCGCTGGCTCGACGGTCGGCGCAAGGATGGCTCCTACGGCGTCCTGTGGCTTACGCCGGCCGCCGAAGAAATGCAGGAAGCCGACTGGAATTTTCCTGAAGGACGGTTCCTCGCCTATGTGCTGGCGCCGATGGAACAAGGGCAGCCGCCAATCTTTATCGTGCTGAACGCCGCTCCCGAAGAGATCGCTTTCAGATTGCCCCAGATGCCCGACTACAAGAACTGGCAGCAGGTGCTGAACACCACCGAAGCCGCGCAGCCCGCCACTGGATTCGCGTCGGGTGCCGAGACCAGCGCGCCGCCGCGGTCGGTGCTCGCCTTTGCGGGCACAGCATGAACGGCAGGCAGTTCGGACCGAGCCTGGCAGATGATGGCACACGGTTTCGGTTGTGGGCGCCGGCGGCGAACCGCGTCGATGTCATGCTGCAGCAGCCCCATGCGATGAAGCGCGGCGAGGACGGCTGGTTCACGGCCGACATCGCCGGCGTGCAGGCTGGCACACGCTACAAATTCCGCATCGACGACCAGATCGATGTACCGGACCCGGCATCAGCGTTTCAGCCCGATGACGTCTTCGGTCCGGGCGAAGTGATAGACCATCACGCCTATCCGTGGCGCGCCACGGACTGGCGCGGACGGCCGTGGCAGGAGGCGGTCGTTCTTGAGGCCCATGTCGGAACGTTCACCGCACAAGGCACCTATGCTGCGATGATCGACCGGCTCGATCATCTCATCGAGACCGGCATCACCGCGTTGGAGCTGATGCCAGTCGCGGATTTCGCCGGCTCCCGCAACTGGGGTTATGACGGCGTGCTGTGGTATGCGCCCGACAGCGCCTATGGGCGGCCGGAAGATCTCAAGGCGCTGATCGACGCGGCGCACCAACGCGGGCTCATGATGATGCTCGACGTGGTCTACAACCATTTCGGACCCGAAGGTAATTACCTCGGCCTATATGCGCCCGCCTTCTTCACGGAAGCGCACACGCCCTGGGGCAGCGCAATCGACTATCGCGTGGAACAAGTGCGCGCATTTGCGATCGAGAACACGCTGCACTGGCTGCGCGACTATCGCTTCGACGGGCTGCGGCTCGATGCCGTCAACTCGATCGTCGAGCCCGGCGGGCTGTCATTGTTGCACGATATCAGCGCCGCCGCCGGCAAACTCGCCGCCGAAACCGGCCGGCACATTCACCTCGTCCTCGAGAATGGCGACAACCGCGCCAGCATCCTGGATGCCGACGAGGATCCGCCGCAGGGGAAATATCGCGCGCAGTGGAACGACGACTATCACCACGCCTGGCGCGTGCTGATGACCGGCGAGAAGCAGGGCTATTACGTCGACTATCAGCGCTCGCCGCTCTCGGATATCGCGCGCTCGCTGTCATCCGGATTCATCTATCAGGGCGAGCCATCGGCGTTTCGCGGCGACAGGCGCGGCGAGCCGAGCGGCCATCTGGCGCCGGCAGCCTTCATCAACTTCCTGCAGAACCACGACCAGATCGGCAATCGCGCGCTCGGCGACCGGCTCGAAAGCACAGCGGATCCGCGGATGATCGAGGCGGCGCTTCAGATCCTGCTGATCGCGCCCGGCATTCCGATGCTGTTCATGGGCGAGGAATGGGGCTCGAAGGCGCCCTTCCCGTTTTTCTGCGATTTCGGCGGCGATCTCGCAGATTCTGTCCGCAAGGGTCGCCGCGTCGAACTGGCCTGGGCCTATGAGGAATATGGCGATGAGGTCCCAGACGCACTCGATCGATCGACGCGCGATTCCGCCGTGCTCGACTGGAGTGAGCGCGACAAGCCTGAGGCGCGGAAGCGGCTGACGCTGGTGCAGGACCTCCTGAAGGTCCGCCGGCAGCACATTGTCCCAGGGCTCGCGGGCGCGGCGTTCGGTGAGGCGCACGCGACGCCCGATGGCCTGCTGACGGCCCATTGGCGGATGGGCGATGGTGCATTGCTTCGCCTGGTTGCCAACATGTCGGACCAAATCGTCAGGCATCCGACCGGAATGGCTGCAGGAACCCTGATCTGGGGCCGCGAGTTGGGCGACAGCGTCCCATCATGGACGGCGCTCTGGCGCCTTGGATAGGAAAATGCCCCCGGCAATCCCCATCGCGACCTACCGCCTGCAATTTTCGGCGGAATTCGATTTCGATGCTGCAGCTGCGGTAGTTCCCTACCTGAAGGCGCTCGGCATCACGCATCTCTATGCGTCGCCCTTCATGCGCGCCCGCAAGGGTAGCACGCATGGCTATGACGTCACCGACCACACCCAATTCAACCCGGAACTCGGCGGCGAAGCCGGCTTCGAAAGGCTTAGCGCCGTACTGCGGCAGCATGATCTCGGGCTGATCCTCGATTTCGTGCCAAACCATGTCGGCGTGCATTTTGCCGATAATCCATGGTGGCTCGACGTGCTGGAATGGGGCCCCGCCTCGCCGCACGCGGCCTCGTTCGACATCGACTGGGAGCAGCTGCCCTATCGAAATCGCGGCGGCGTGCTGCTGCCGATCATCGGCTCGTCTTACGGCCAGGCATTGGAGAGCGGCGAAATCGAACTGCGCTACGACATAAGCGAAGGCAGTTTTTCGGCCTGGTATTTCGATCATCGGCTGCCGATCACGCCGGAACGCTACGGCGAGATCCTGCGCACGATTCTCAAGGAGACCAACGCGGACGAAAGCACAGCCGGCAAGGCCATGCTTGCGCTGGCCTCGCACTATCAGGGGCCGCGACGCCCCAGCCTCAAGGAATCGCCTGGCTTCAAGGACGAACTGAAACGC
>Ga0247765_1001501_pt1 | contig 10792 bp, 8 predicted proteins | sample UWRJL106311C6_FD_179949 | JGI IMG/M metagenome (GOLD analysis project Ga0247765, IMG submission 179949) | Plant litter microbial communities from Arlington Agricultural Research Station in Wisconsin, United States - UWRJ-L106-311C-6 | ecosystem: Environmental > Terrestrial > Plant litter >... | reverse complement strand
ATCGCCGATCTCGGGAAGCGTTTGGAAGAGGTCGGCGAGCAACCACATCAGGAACGTCGAGAACAACGCCGGCTTGTCGACCACGCTCGGCACCTCGAGCAGGCTCACGAGCCCCCGGCCGTCGACGGTCGTGCGCAGGAAGGTGGCCACGTCGATCGCCGGCTCGCCGAAGAAGACGTCGGCACCCTGATCGGAGAACATGATCAGCTCGCGCAAGATCACTCCGGTCGTCGCCTTCGACAGCCCGCCGAGGTCGACGAGAGCCCCCTTGCCCTCGGGCGACACGAGGTGATTCAGCACCGCGCGGAGGTCACCGAGGTCGATCAGCGGCAGGTTCGCCTGCTTCGCGTAGTGGAAGACCAGGCCGAGACTCGACTCCTGCGTGGGGTTGAGCCCGAGCACCTTCGACAGGAGGAGAGGGCCGAAACCCTGGACTGTCGCGCGGATCGGAATGCCGGTTCCGAGGCCGCCGAGAGTGAAGTACTCGGTGGGCGTGGCGGTGGCCACCCAGTGCTGGCCGATGCCCTCGGTGCGGGCGAGCAGCTTGTCGTTCGGCACGCCCGCGGTGGCCAGGCCCGAGAGGTCGCCCTTGATGTCGGCGGCGAACACCGGAACCCCGGCGGCCGACAGCTGTTCGGCGAGCAACTGCAGGGTCTTCGTCTTGCCGGTTCCGGTGGCACCCGCGACCAGGCCGTGTCGGTTCACCATCGAGATCGGGATGCGGATGGGTACGTCCGGCAGCGCGTCACCGTTCACGAGGGCGCCCATTTCGAGCGCAACGGCGTCGAAGGCGTAACCGGCCTTGATGGTCGCGATGGCGGCATCCGAGAGCGGGCCCGAGGCGTTCATGCGCGTCAGCCTAGGCCGACAACCGACCCCCAACACGGGCGTCAGAGTTCAGCCGATGAAAGTGGTTAGATGTAGCGATGACCGACATAAGTGACGAGGCGGACGGCCCGACCGGTCATGTGAACCCGCTCGGCTCGTCGGCCACGAGCGATCTGTTCCAGATTCTGCGCGACGGCAGGCCCCGCACCCGCACCGAGCTTGCTGCCATGACGGGGCTCGCGCGCTCGACGATCGGGCTGCGCATCGACGCCCTTATGCGGCTCGGTCTGGTGGGGGCGATCGGCGACGCGGTTTCGACGGGCGGCCGACCGTCGGCCCAATTCACGCTCGCCGCGAGCGGGCGCGTCGTGCTCGGAATCGACGTCGGCGCGTCGCACGTGCGGGCCGCCGTCAGCGACCTCACGGGACGCATCCTTGCGGAGTCGGCCGAGCCCATCCCGGTCGCCGACGGCCCCGAGCGCGTGCTGACCTGGGTGGCCGAGACATCCACCGGTCTGCTCGAGCGGATCGGTCGCAGCGCCACCGATCTGCTCGCCGTCGGCATCGGCGTTCCCGGGCCGGTCGAGTACAGCACGGGACGCCCGACGAACCCGCCGATCATGCCCGGCTGGGACCGCTTCGACGTGCCCGGTTGGTTGCGCGGCGTCTTCGACGTGCCGGTTCTCGTCGACAACGACGTCAACGTGATGGCCCTCGGGGAACGCGAACTCGCCTGGCCGGATGCCAACCACCTGATCTTCGTCAAGGTCGCGACCGGTATCGGGGCCGGCGTCATCTCGGGCGGACTCCTGCAACGCGGCGCCGAAGGCACGGCCGGCGACATCGGGCATATCTTCGTGGCCCGCGGCAAAGACGTGCCGTGCCACTGCGGCAACCGCGGGTGCCTCGAGGCGATCGCGTCGGGACGGGCCCTCGCTGGTGTGCTGCGGGAATCCGGACTCGCCGCCTCAGGCAGTCAGGATGTCGTCGAGCTCGTGCGCCGCGGCGACCTCGAGGCGATTCAGGCGGTGCGTCAGGCGGGTCGTGACATCGGCGAAGTGCTCACCGCGTGCGTCAGCATCATCAACCCGTCGGCGATCGTGATCGGCGGGGCCCTCGCTCAAGCCGGCGAACACCTCATCGCGGGGGTGCGCGAAGTCGTCTACACCCGCTCGATGCCGCTCGCGACCGAGCACCTGCAGATCACCCAGTCACGCATCGGGGCGGATGCCGGCGTGCTCGGCGCCTGCATGCTCGCCATCCACCACGCGCTCTCGCCCGATCGGGTTGAAGCGATGGTGGCAGGCGCCGCCTGAGCGACGCCCGCCACCGCTCCCCTGGAGTACTCGCCCTTACTTGTTCGAGAACGCCGCGTCGAACGCAGCATCCGGTGCGTCGAAAGCGAGTCGACGCACGAACTCCAGCGCTTCGGGAGCTCCCAGCAAGCGGTCCATCCCCGCGTCTTCCCATTCGACCGAGATCGGGCCGGTGTAGCCGATCGCGTTGAGAGCGCGGAACGCGTCTTCCCACGGCACGTCACCGTGCCCGGTCGAGATGAAGTCCCAGCCGCGCTTCGGGTCGGCCCACGCAAGGTGCGAGCCGAGACGCCCGTTGCGCCCGTTGGTCATGCGCTTCCGCGTGTCCTTGCAGTCGACGTGGTAGATCCGGTCGGCGAAGTCGAGCAAGAAGCCGACCGAGTCGAGGTCTTGCCAGACCATGTGCGACGGGTCCCAGTTGAGACCGAAGGCCGGTCGGTTGCCGATCGCTTCGAGCGTGCGCACGGTGGTCCAGTAGTCGTACGCGATCTCACTCGGGTGCACCTCGTGGGCGAACCGAACCCCGACCTCGTCGTAGACATCCAGAATCGGGTTCCACCGATCGGCGAAGTCCTGGTAGCCGGCGTCGATCGTCGCCTGCGAGACGGGCGGGAACATCGCGACGTACTTCCAGATCGACGATCCCGTGAAGCCGATGACGGTGTCGACGCCGAGCTTCGCCGCGAGCCGCGCCGTGTGCTTCATCTCTTCGGCCGCACGCTGACGCACGCCCTCCGGGTCGCCGTCGCCCCACACGTTGTCCGACACGATGTCGCGGTGACGCTGGTCGATCGGGTCGTCGCAGACCGCCTGGCCCTTGAGGTGGTTCGAGATCGCGTAGACCTTCAGGTTGTACTTCGCGAGCAGCTCGAGCTTGCCCTCGGCGTAGCCCGGTTCGTCCCAGCGCCACGGGTCGAGGTGGTCGCCCCAGCACGCGAGCTCGAGGCCGTCGTAGCCCCAGCCCGAGGCGAGCTTCGCGACCTCTTCGAGCGGCAGGTCGGCCCACTGGCCGGTGAACAGGGTGATCGGTCGGGCCATGGTGGCGCTCCTTCGCGACGTGTGATGTTGGGGGGACCGGATGACAGGACTGAGGGTAGAGGCTGCCTAGACCGCGGTCCAGGCGCTGCCGGCGGCCGAACTCGCTTCGACAGCTGCCAGAACGCGCTGGATCTGCAGTCCGTCGGCGAAGCTCGGCGTCGGCTGCGTGCCGGCGGCGATCGACTCGATGAAGTCCTTCACCTGGTGCGAGAAGCCGTGCTCGTAGCCGAGCATGTGACCAGCGGGCCACCAGGCGGGGATGTACGGGTGCACGGGCTCCGTGACGAGGATGCGGGTGAACCCGCGCTCGGCCTCGGGCGCCGTGTTGTCGTAGAACATCAGCGAGTTGAGATCTTCGAGGTCGAACGACAGGGCGCCCTCGGTGCCCGACACCTCGAGCCGCAGAGCGTTCTTGCGGCCCGTGGCGAACCGGGTCGCTTCGAACGTGCCGAGCACACCCGAGTCGTAGCGCCCGATGATGTGGGCGACGTCGTCGACGGTGACGTCGCCGAGTTCGGAGCCGCCCTTTCCGCCGAGGCCGACCGAGGTCTCCTGAATGGGACGCTGCTTGACGAGGGTCTCCACAGTTCCCGAGACGCTCGTGAGCGTGAGACCGGTGACGAACTGCGACAGGTCGATCGCGTGCGCACCGATGTCGCCGAGCGACCCCGATCCGGCGATCTCCTTCTGCATGCGCCAGGTCAACGGAACGTCGGGGTCGACCAGCCAGTCCTGCAGGTAGGCGGCACGCACCTGAAGCACGCGCCCGACACGACCCGCGGCGACCATGTCGCGGGCGAGAGCCGCGGCGGGAACGCGCCGATAGGTGAAGCCGGTCATCGCGAGAGCACCGTTCGGTGCCGTGCGAGCCGCTTCGGTCATCGCTTCGGCCTCGGCGACGGTGTTGGCCAGCGGCTTCTCGCACAGCACGTGCTTGCCCGCGGCGAGCGCGGCGACCGCGATCTCCGCGTGCGAGTCTCCGGGGGTCACAATGTCGACGATGTCGATGTCGTCGCGCTCGATGACGGCACGCCAGTCACTCGAAGACTCCTGCCAGCCCCAGCGGGCGGCGTCGGAGGCGGTCTTCTCGGCGTTACGGCCGACGACGACAGCCATCTCAGGGAAGGAGGGAAGGTCGAAGAAGCGGGGGGCGACGCGCCAGCCCTGGGAGTGTGCTGCTCCCATGAAGCCGTGGCCGATCATCGCGATGCGCAAGGGTGCCATGAGGTGTGAATCCTGTGTCTGTTGTGAAGGAAAGCGGGCGCGCCGGAGGTTACCGGCGCGCCCGCCGTTGCGATTCGAGGCTTAGGACTCGAACGCGGTGGGAAGGTACTTCTCGACGTTGTCCGCCGTGACGACCGGGGCGCTGAGCACGATCCGGTTCGGCACCTCGACCTCGACCAAGTCGGCGAGCGACTTGCCCTGAACGATCAGACGCGCGAGACGGATGCCGTCAGCAGCCTGGGTCGACGGGTAGATGATCGTCGCCTTGAGCACGCTGTCACCGGACTGGATCAAACGCATCGCGTTCGCCGAACCGGCACCGCCGACCATGAAGAACTCGTCACGGCCCGCGGCGTCGATCGCGGCGAGCACGCCGACACCCTGGTCGTCATCGTGGTTCCAGATGGCGTCGATGTGCGGGGCCGAGGCCAGCAGCTGCGAGGTCACCGCCTCACCACTCTGAACCGTGAACTCAGCAGCCACGCGGTGCGTGACGCTCAGGCCGCAGTCTTCGAGCGCGTCGGCGAAACCGCGCGAGCGGTCCTGCGTCAGCTGCAGGAAGTCGAGACCGGCGATCTCGGCGATGACGGCGTCGGACTGACCGCCGAGTTCGCCACAGATGTAGGTTCCGGCGCTCACGCCCATGCCGTAGTTGTCACCGAGGATGGTGGTGCGTGCGGCGAAGGTGCTCGAGAATTCGCGGTCGACGTTGATGACCGGGATGCCGGCCTCCATCGCCTGGATCGCGACCTCGGTCAGGGCAGCGCCGTCGGTCGGCAGCAGAACGATCGCGTCGACACCGTCGTTGATGAAGGTCTCGACCTGGCTGATCTGCAGGTTGGCGTCATTCGTTCCCTCGGCAACGACGAGGTCGATGTCGGGGTACTTGGCCGCTTCGGCGATGGCCGCGGCGTTGATCGCGCCGAGCCAGCCGTGGTCGGCGGCCGGGCCCGAGAAGCCGATCGTGATCGTGTCACCGGTCTCGTCGTTTCCGGTGTTGTTGGTCGGGGCGTTGTTGCCGCCGCCCGTGGCCGTGCAGCCGCTGATGAGACCGGCCAGCACCAGTGCTGTTCCGGCGACCATCAGATGCTTACGGTGCTTCGATGCTCCGCGCATGTGCGTTCTCCTAAGTGGTGTGATTCGCAGTAGTCACGCCGAACAAGTGCGGGAGCACAGGCAGGATGCCGTCGGCGCTGACGTCGGACACGCTACATAGACCGACGCGCATCCGTCAACTTATTTCGGTTTGTCATCATAAGTGCCGCCAATCCGAGGGTGTCAGATCGCTTCACGTGGCGACTGTGCCCGAGGGTCTGTTATGTTCTCCGAATGGTCAAAGGCGACGTTGGAACGTCATTACTCGAGATGCGCGGCATCACGAAAGCCTTCGGCGGCGTGCAGGCTCTGCGAGGCGTCGATCTGGAGGTGCGCGCGGGCGAAGTCCACTGCGTGCTCGGGCAGAACGGTGCGGGCAAATCGACCCTCATCAAGACCCTGGCCGGCGCCCACCAACCCGACTCCGGCGAGATCATCTGGGACGGGGAGGCGATCTCGATCCCGAACCCACCCGCGGCTCTCGCGCTCGGCATCGCGACGATGTATCAGGAATTGGATGTCGTCGACGGCCTGACGGTGGCGGAGAACATCTTCCTCGGCCACGAGCGCGCGGTCGGCGGCGTCATCCGGCGCGGCAGCTCAGCCCATGAGGCACGCCTGCTGCTCGAACGCCTCGGCCACCGCGAGATCTCGCCCAACCGCGAGGTCGGAACCCTCTCGGCAGCACACAAGCAGATCGTGAGCCTGGCCCGCGCGCTGTCGCGCAACGCCCGGCTGATCATTATGGACGAGCCGAGCGCTGTTCTCGACTCCGAAGAAGTCAAGAAGCTCTTCACCGTCATCAACGAGCTCACGAGCGAAGGCATCGCCGTCATCTACATCTCGCACCGCCTGGAAGAGATCCGGCAGATCGGTGACCGCATCACGGTCATCAAAGACGGGGCGACGACCGCGAGCGGTCTCTCCGCGGCCGACACTCCGACCGTCGAGCTCATTCGCCTGATGACCGGTCGAACGGTCGAGTACGTCTTCCCGCCCCGCCAGAAGCTCGCGGCGGATGCGCCCACTGTGCTCGAGGTCGAGAACCTCGCGCTGCGGGGGGTGTTCTCCAACGTGACCTTCGCGGTGCACGCCGGAGAGATCGTCGGCCTCGCCGGCCTGGTCGGTTCGGGTCGCTCCGAGATTCTCGAGACCATCTACGGCGCCCGCAAGAGCACGGCCGGAAGCGTCAGCATCGGGGGAAAGCGGCTTCGCCCGGGGTCGGTGCGCGAAGCCGTCAACGCCGGCGCCGGCCTCGCTCCCGAAGAGCGCAAGAGCCAGGGTCTGCTGCTCGAAGAGCCGATCTTCCGCAACGTGACCCTCGCCAGTTTCGGTCGCATGGCGCGACTCGGGATGCTCAACGAGGGTCGGGAGCGCCGCGCGACCGATGAGCAGATCAGGGCCACCGATCTGCGCCCCGCCGACCCCGACCGCCTGACCGGAACACTGTCGGGTGGCAACCAGCAGAAGATCATGCTCGCCCGATGGCTCGTGCACGGAACATCCGTGTTGCTGCTCGACGAGCCGACCCGGGGTGTGGATGTCGGCGCTCGCGCAGACATCTATGCCCTCATCCGACGTCTCGCCGACAACGGGGCAGCGATCGTCGTGGTCTCGAGCGAAATCCCCGAAGTTCTCGGGCTCTCCGACCGCGTGCTCGTCATCGCCGACGGTCAGGTCGTCCGTGAAGCACCCGCAGCCGAGCTCGACGAGCACGCTGTTCTCGATCTGGTCATGAAAGGAAACGCCGCGTGAGCGAGACGAACAAAGTCATCCCCGAATTCCTCGGGACAAGTTTGACGCCGCCAACCCCGCCCGTCACGCGCGAGTCCGCCTCAACGCAGCCGAGCGCGCTGCGTCGCTTCCTCTCCGGATCGGCCGGTCGCAATCTCGGCCTCGTGATCGCCCTCGCGCTGCTCGCCCTCGTCGGCGTGTTGACCGCGGGCGACCGCTTCGCCAACTTCGACAACTTCCTCACGATCGTGCGGTTCGCCTCGATCATCGGCGTGATCAGTCTGGGCATGACCTTCGTGATCACGGCAGGCGGCATCGACCTCTCGGTCGGCTCGGTGATGGGTCTCGCGACCGTCGTCGCGTCCCTCGCGGCGGTGCAGATGACGGCCCGCGGTGCCGAGCCGTTCGGTTGGCTGCTGATGGTGGTCATCGCCCTCGCGGTCGGAGCGGGGGCCGGGTTGATCAACGGGCTCGTGATCGCCTACGGAAGAGTCGTGCCGTTCATGGCGACTCTCGCGATGCTGGTCGCCGCCCGAGGCGCCGCCGAGTTGATCTCGGACCGGCGCACCCTGATCGTCGACGTTCGCGGGTTCCTCGGCTTCTTCCGCGGCGACTGGCTGGGCGTGCCGACGCTCATCTGGATCTTCCTGGTCGTGGCGATCCTCGCCTGGTTCCTGCTCGCCCGCACGACGTTCGGTCGCCGCACGGTGGCCCTCGGTGGCAACTTCGAGGCCTCGCGTCTCGCGGGCATCAACGTCAAGCGCCACACGGTCGCCCTCTACGTGCTGGCCGGCACGGCGGCGGGGATCGCGGCCGTCATGATGATGGGTCGCACGACGTCGGGCACCTCGACCCATGGAACTCTCTACGAACTCGACGCGATTGCCGCAGTCGTGGTGGGTGGCACGCTCCTGGTCGGCGGACGCGGCACGATCGTCGGAACCGTCTTCGGCGTTCTGATCTTCGCGACCCTCACGAACGTGTTCACCCAGAACAACCTGTCGACCTCGGTGCAGGCGGTGACGAAGGGCGTCATCATCGTCGTCGCCGTGCTGCTGCAGCAGCGGTTTGCGGCTCGCGGGTCACGACAGACCTGACCGTCAGGGCACTACGCGTCGACAGCGCCTCCGGGCACGTCGTCGTCGGGCACGCGGAGGTCACCCGGCGACGCGTAGGCCCGCGCCGTGTGGACGGCACCGGGGGGCGGCGGAGCGGTCGATTCCCGGATCACGAGGTGGGTCGAGAGGTCGAGGCGGGGAACCGCGTCGTACCCGACGATCTGCGGCTCGGTCACGAGTCGCGTCGCCTCCTGCCCCATTTGACGGAGGGGCTGGTGAACCGTCGTGAGCCGCGGCGTCGACCACTCGGCGAGCGGGATGTCGTCATACCCGACGACCGAGACGTCTTCCGGCGCGCGCAGACCGAGGCCGCGGATCGCCTGGAGTACGCCGAGCGCCTGGAGGTCGTTGCCCGCGAAGATCGCGGTCGGGGCGTCGTCGAGTTCGAGTAGTTCGCGTCCGTGCCGCACACCCGCACTGGTCGTGAAATCGCCGAACCGGCTCCACTCGGGATGAACCGGCAGCCCCGCCCCGAACATCGCCGAACGGTAGCCGTCGAGACGCACCTGCGACGAGCGCAGGTCTTGCGGTCCGGTGATCGCGGCGATGCGGGTGTGGCCCAGCTTGATGAGGTGGCGGGTCGCGGCGAGGCCGCCCGACCAGTTGGCCGAACCGACCGAGGGCACGTCGTGCGGAGGATCACCCGCCGGGTCGATCACAATGAACGGGATCTGCTGGCTCTGCAGGATCTCGCTGTAGAACGGCGGAATCGTCGACACGATCAGCACGATGGCGGCGGGTCGGCGCTGGATGACGCCATCCAGCCAGGCTGCCGGCGGTGCGAGACGGCCGCCGCTTTCGGAGAGGATCACCGAAAGGCCGCGCAACCGGGCGACGTCTTCGACTCCCTTGATGATCTCGACCGACCACGTCGACTCGAGCTCGGGAAAGACCAGCTCGAGGTAGGTGCTCTTCGTCGATGCCTTGACGGGTGACTTGCGACGCCGATAGCCGTGCTCTTCGAGCAGCCCCTCGACCCGACGCCGCGTCGACGCCGAGACGTCGGCACGCCCGTTGAGCACCTTCGAGATCGTCGACAGCGAGACCTCGGCCTCTTCGGCGATCAGCGCGAGGGTGACGCGCGTCGACGGGTCGGTCACGTGTCCTCCCTTGTCGACACAGCCCTCGCTGGCCCAGGAAAACTATCACTGCTCGGGCGACCCGGCAGCGTGAACGTCCAGCCCGCCGCTCGTCGCTCGCGCACGACGGTGCTCACCGCCGCGATCGACGCCGCCCGATCTCCCCCACCGTCGTGCACGAGAACAAGCTCGCCCGGTCGCATCGCCTCGCGCAGCCGCTCGGTCAGGACGGCCTCGTCTTGCGTCTGCCAGTCGCCGATCGTGTTGACGACGGCGAGCGGCTGCATGCCGAGGCGCACCGCGGCCTCGGGCGTGGCGCCCCACGAACCGTTCGGAGCCCGAAAGTACGGAATCGGGGCGTCGGGGTCTCCGAGAGCCGCCCGGATCGTCGCGGAGGCCGACGACATCCGACGCTCTGCTTCGTCGACCGAGAGCTGCCCGAGGTCATCGAAGGACGTCGAGTGGTTGCAGAGCACGTGTCCGTCGCTGACGATGCGCCGCAGCACCTCGGCGCCTCCCGGGGCCTCGATCTGCGAACCGATCACGGCGAACACCGCCCGGATGTCGAGCTCGGCCAGCAGGTCGAGCAGGGCTTCGGTGTCGGCACCGTTGGGCCCGTCGTCGAACGTGAGCGCACTGACATTCCCCGTCCCGGAGGCGGTGGCGAGCGGCTCGATCGTCAGCGTCACGGTCATCTCACGCGACTCCCGGCGGTGCCGTGCTCTCACGGACGACGAGGTTGGTGGCGAGGTCGAGGCGGGTGACGCCCTCGACTCCGGGGTCGCGCATGCGGATCACGAGTCGCGTCGCCTCTTCCGCCATGCGGCGCAGCGGCTGGTGCACGGTCGTGAGGCGAGGGCTGACCCAGGTGCACAACGGGATGTCGTCGTACCCGACGATCGACACATCGTCGGGAGCGCTCAACCCGAGCTGTCGCATCGACTCGAGAACCCCGAGTGCCTGCAGGTCGCTGCCCGCGAAGATCGCAGTCGGGCGGTCGGGCCGGTTCAGGAGCTCGTGCCCGTGGTAACGCCCGCCCGCCGTGTGGAAGTCGCCGAAGCGGATCCAGTCGGGATCGATCGTGAGCCCGGCCGCGGTCATCGCCGAACGGAAGCCGTCGATGCGCGCGTGCGAGCACATCATGTCGTCGGGACCGGTGATCGCGGCGATGCGGGTGTGCCCGAGCTCGATGAGGTGACGGGTCGCCATCAGGCCGCCCGACCAGTTCGCCGAACCGACCGACGGCACGTCGGGGGTCGGGTCGCCGGCGGGGTCGATGATGACGAACGGGATGCTGCGCGCCTTCAGCACCTCGCGGTACTGGTCGGGAATCGCCGAGAAGACGAGCACGACGCCGAAC
>Ga0247765_1001500_pt1 | contig 10810 bp, 6 predicted proteins | sample UWRJL106311C6_FD_179949 | JGI IMG/M metagenome (GOLD analysis project Ga0247765, IMG submission 179949) | Plant litter microbial communities from Arlington Agricultural Research Station in Wisconsin, United States - UWRJ-L106-311C-6 | ecosystem: Environmental > Terrestrial > Plant litter >... | reverse complement strand
GCCGGCCGCCGATGTTGAGCGGATATTCGATCACCGACGCCCAGTACTGGAGGAAGTAGCCGCCGAGCATGCCGCACAGGCCGCCGATCAGCACGATCAGCGGCAGCTTCGAACGGTGGTGGCCCAGGGCGTGGGAGACCTCCTCGATCGGGTACGGCGTATAGGCGTCGACGTTCTTGAAGCCGGCGTCGTGCACCTTGTGCGCCGCCTCGACGAGCGCTTCCGCCGAGGGGAGCTCGGCCATCAGGCCGTAGATCGGATGGTCGTGCTGGTGGGCTGCTGTGCTCATCGCGGCACCTCTGTGTACTCACCGCCGAGCGACGGCTCTCCCGTCGTCCCGGGGACGATCGTGCGCATCTCGAAGATCGAGATCATCGGCAGGAAGCGGATGAAGAGGAACAGGAGCGACAGGAAGAGGCCGATCGTGCCGACATAGATCATCCAGTCCCACTTCGTGCCGGCGTACATGCCCCACGAGGACGGCAGGAAGTCGCGGCTCAGGCTGGTCACCACGATCACGAAGCGCTCCAGCCACATGCCGACGCTGACGATCAGCGCGACGAGGAACAGCCAGAACGGCGAGGTGCGGAAGCGGCGGAGCCAGAGCACCTGCGGCGCCACGCCGTTGCAGAAGATCAGCCCGTACCAATGCCAGCGGTACGGCCCGTTGATGCGGCTCCAGAAGGTGAACTGCTCCACATGGTTGCCGCTGTACCAGGCGAAGAAGAACTCCATGATGTAGCCGTAGAGCACGATCAGCCCGGTCGCCAGCATCACCTTGGCCATGTTCTGGAGGTGGCGCATGGTGATGAAGTCCTGCAGGCCGAAGGCGACGCGCAAGGGGATCGAGAGCAGCAGCACCATGGCGAAGCCGGCGTAGATGGCGCCCGCCACGAAGTACGGTGGGAAGATCGTCGCGTGCCAGCCGGGGATGATGCCGATGGCGAAGTCGAAGGAGACCACCGTGTGCACCGAGATCACCAGCGGCGTCGCCAGGCCGGCGAGGAGCAGGTAGGCCGTCTCGTAGTTGTGCCAGTGCGCCGCCGAGCCGCGCCAGCCCATCGAGCCGAAGCCGTAGACGATCTGCCAGAAGCGGTTCTTCGAGCGGTCGCGGAGCGTCGCGAGGTCGGGGATCAGGCCGACGTACCAGAAGAGCGCCGAGACCGTGGCGTAGGTCGACACCGCGAAGACGTCCCACACCAGCGGGCTGCGGAAGTTCGGCCACATGCCCATGGTGTTCGGATAGGGGAACAGCCAGTAGGCGAGCCACGGCCGGCCGAGATGGAGCACCGGATACATGCCGGCGCAGGCGACGGCGAAGAGGGTCATCGCCTCGGCGAAGCGGTTGATCGAGGTGCGCCACTCCTGGCGCAGCAGCAGGAGGATGGCGGAGATCAGCGTGCCGGCGTGGCCGATGCCGATCCACCAGACGAAGTTGATGATCGCGAAGCCCCAGCCCACCGGCTGATTGACGCCCCAGATCCCGACGCCCTTGAGGAGCAGCCAGGTGACGCCGAACAGAAAGCCCATGAGGAGCAGGAAGGAGATGCCGAAGCCGATGAACCACCACTTCGGCGTCCGCTGAAGGACGACAGAGCTGATCTTGTCGGTGACCGTGGCCGTGTCGTGGCCGGGGGCCACCACCGGCGGCTTGTAGGGCTTCTCAAGAGTGGCCATGCGAAGTCCTTTCCTCGGCGGAGCCGTCCTCTGCGCCCGCGGCCGCTTCGAGTCTCGGGTTGGGGTTGCGCACCTTGGCCAGATAGGTGGTGCGCGGCCGTGTGTTCAGCTCCTCGAGGAGACCATAGTTGAGCGGGTCGGCCTTCCACTGGGTGACCTCCCACGCCTTGTCGTTGATGTCGCCGAAGACGATGGCATGCGTCGGGCAGGCCTGCTGGCAGGCGGTCTGGAGGGTGTTCACCGGGATCTTTTCGTGCCCCGGGTCGTCGTCGATCTTCGATTCGATCTTCGCCTGCTCGATGCGCTGTACGCAGTACGTGCACTTCTCCATGACGCCGCGCATGCGCACCGTCACGTCGGGGTTGTACATCATGGCCGCGAGAGGGCTCGTGCGGTCGCTGTAGCGCAGGAAGTTGAAGCGCCGCACCTTGTACGGGCAGTTGTTCGAGCAGTAGCGGGTGCCGACGCAGCGGTTGTACACCATGTCGTTGAGCCCTTCGTGGCTGTGCGTCGTCGCGGCCACGGGGCAGACCACCTCGCAGGGCGCGGTCTCGCAGTGCATACAGGGGATCGGCTGGTTGTGGATCTGCGGGTCGTCCATGTCGCCTTCGAAGTAGCGGTCGATGCGCAGCCAGTGCATCTCCCGCCCGGCGAGCACCTGATCCTTGCCGACGACGGGGATGTTGTTCTCCGCCTGGCAGGCCGTGATGCAGGAGCTGCAGCCGGTGCAGACGCTGAGGTCGATCGCCATCCCCCACGCGTGCCCCTTGCTGTAGTCGTACTGGGGATACAGGGTGTCGTGCTCGCCCGGCTTTTCGCGCTCCTCCTGGATGACCGCGGTGTCCTTGCTGAGCGCGGCGAGGGTCGTCTTGCGGATCACCTCGCGGCGCTCCGCCTCGACGCTCGCGAGCTGGTCTTCGTTCCCCTGCGGATCGAGGGCGTGGTGGTTCTGCGTGCAGGCGAGCTGGTAGCGCTCGCCGATCCGCCGGATCTCGACCGGCGCGGCCCACAGGGCGTTCGACGTGCGCAGGGCGTAGGCGTTGAAGCCGCGCCCCACCGCGCCGTTGACGCCCACGTCCTCCCTGCCGCTGGCATCCAGATGCCCGGTGCGGGTACGGCCGTAGCCCAGGGTGAGCACCGCCGTGCTCTCCGCCTGGCCGGGGAGGATCCAGACGGCGGCCTTGAGCTTGCGGCCGTCGACCGTCAGCTCGACCGTCTCCTCCACCTTGAGGCCGAGGCGCTGGGCCGTGGCCGGTCCGAGGACGAGGGCGTTGTCCCAGGTCAGCTTGGTGATCGGCTTGGGCAGCTCCTGGAGCCAGGAGTTGGAGGCGTAGCGGCCGTCGTGGATCGTGGGATCGGGGCGGAAGAGCAGGGTGACGCGGTCCTTCTGCGCCCGCGCCTCGGCGAGACCGGCGAGGATCTCTCCGGCCGCCGCCTGCGCCGCGCCGCCGGCCACCGCCACTCCGATGGGGGGGAGCTGCGTGTTCTGCACCAGGCCGTCGTGCAGGACCGCCTGCCAGGCGGCGTCGAAGTCTTTTGGAACCTGCCCGGGGAGCTGCGTCTTCCAGTAGGCCTGGACGAGGTCGTGGCTCCCGGTGTCCGGCCGGTCGCTGAAGACGGCGAGTATCTCGCTCTCGGTCTTGCCGCCGAACAGCGGATCGATCAGCGGCTGCAGGACGCTCACCGTGCCGTCGAAGGCGCGGGCGTCGCCCCACGACTCGAGCTCGTGGGCCGCCGGGATGTGCCAGTGGCAGTACTCCGAGGTCTCGTCCATGTAGAGGCCGTGCTGAATCCGCAGGCCGACCTTCTCCAGCGCCTTGGCGAAGCCCAGATCGGCGGGCGCCGTGTAGACCGGGTTCACGCTGCCCAGCATCACCAGCATCTCCACCCGGCCGGCGTTCATGTCGGCGACCAGCGCGCGCAGAGACTCCATGTGGTCGACGGGATCGGACTCGACGGGATCGGTGTAGATCACGGTCGAGCCCACGTTGCCGAGCGCCTGGTTGATCGCATGGACCAGGACCTGGGCGGCGGGCGACAGGTACTCGTCGCCGAGGATCAGAGACGTGCCGCGGTGCGCCTGGAGGTCTTCCACCACGGCCTGGAGCCAGGCTGTCGACTTGGCATCCGCCAGCACCGTGTTTGAAGCAGGGGCGGCTCCCAGCGCCTGGGCGAGTGCGAGGACGAAGCCCTCGACCTCGGCGGGCGGGAGGAGGAGACGGTGGTCCGACACCGTCATCGTGCTCGTCGGCACGCTCTCTACGCAGTAGACGCGGTTCATCGCGGCCGATCCATCTGGAAGGCCGGCGGGATGACCGCCGCGCACCCGGCGGCGGGCGGCGAAGTCGCGCTGATAGCGGACGTTGCCCGGCGACTGGGTGAGCGCCTCGGACTGGATCGAGACGATCACGTCGGCCTTGGTGAAGTCGTAGCGCGTGGTGACCGGGCGGCCGAAGGCGCGTTGCGCCGCGGCGTGCTCCTGGTGGCCGCCGGCCGGCTCCCAGCGGTGCCAGCGCGCGTTGGGAAACCGGGTGAGGATCTCGCGGATCTGCGCGGTGAGCGTCGGCGAGGTCACCGTGCCGGTGAGCAGGCGGATGCCTTCGCCGCCGAGCGGCTGGCGGGCGCGGAGGGCGGCGTTGACCTCGCTGGCGAAGCCGCTCCAGGTGCCGGTGCGGCCGTTGCGCACGATCTCCTGCGAGCGGTCCGGATCATAGAGAGTGAGCAGGGCCGCCTGGGCGTAGGCGTCGGTGGCGCCGAGGCTCGCCGGGTGGTCCGGATTGCCCTCGATCTTGGTCGGCCGGCCGAGGTGGCTCTCGGCGAGGACGCCCATCGCGTAGCCGGCGTGGGTGAGCGTCGTCGCAAAGAAGAGCGGCCGTCCCGGGATCACCTGCTCGGGCTGGCGCACGTAGGGGACGATCTTCTCGAGCGGCTGCTTGGTGCAGCCGGTCAGGCCGGCGAGGGCCAGCGAGGCGCTCGCCAGCTGCAGGAAGCCGCGGCGGGAGACCCCTTCGGGCCATTCGGTGACGTGGCGCGGGAACTCGCGGTGCAGGAGATCCTCGAATTCCGGCGTCACCGCCAGCTCGTCGAGGCTGCGCCAGAATTCAGGACCCTTCTTCTCGCGCAGCCGTTCGCGCACCGCGGCCACGTCGAGCGGCTCGCCCTCTCCCGGCCGGCGGGCCGCTTCGGCGCCGCACTTGCCTGTCACACCCTTGCCTGTCACACCAGGATCGCTGTCCATCGGGTTTCGCTCTTTCTTGGGACTCTAGCGGTGGCACGTCGAGCAGTTCGTCAGCGACTGGACGCCGTAGTCTTTGATCAGCTTCGCTTGTAACGCTTTCGCCTGGCGGGGCGCCGCGGGCGCCTGCCAATTCATGTTGAAGACCTCTTCCCGCGGGCGCAGGTTCGGCCCCGGGTCGCGGTGGCAGCTCAGGCACCACTCCATCTGGAGGGAGGCGTGCTGGAACATCAGCGGCATACGGTCCACCGGCCCGTGACAGGTCACGCAGCCGACGCCTTTGGCGACGTGGACGCCGTGGTTGAAGTAGACGAAGTCGGGCAGATCGTTGAGGCGGACCCACTCGATCGGGGTGTTGTTCGCATAGCTGGAGCGGACGGGCTCCAGCAACTCGGCGTTGGTCCAGATCTGCCGGTGGCAATTCATACACGTCTCAGTGGAAGGAATTCCCGCGAAGCTCGACTTCTCGACCGAGGTATGGCAATACCGGCAGTCGATCCCCAGGCCCGCCACGTGATGCTGGTGGCTGAACGGGACCGGCTGCTTGCGGATCACTCCCTGGCCCGTCACGTACGACGAGCGCAGCAGCGTCGAGTAGACCCAGGTGAAGAATCCCAGGAAGAAGATCGCGCCGAAGATGCTGACCTTGGCAATTGTGTTCGTGCTGCGATGGAAGATCTGCATGGACCGGAGCTCCCCCCTAACTCCCCTGCCGACGACGGGACTTTGTGAAAGTCGTCACAAGCACGGCCGCATCCTATAGCACCGCCGCGGAGCGGTGCAAGAGCAGTGCCCCGCACTGCATCGTTTTGGGCCCATGAAATGGATTGCCTCTCCCACACACTCTAAAGTGTGGTCTTAGAACAGGCGTAATACACGATGCAGGTTCCGATGGAGGTCCCCATGAAGCTCAAAGCGCGTGTCCTCGGTCTCGTTCTGGTCTCTGCCCTCGCCGTTCCGGCTCTCCACGCCCAGATCAGCGGCCTTTCCACAGATGGGATGGGAGCGGCCAAGGATCCGACGCAGAAGGCGGCGGACGCCTACTCCCGCGGCATGCAGTTGAAGCGCAAAGCCGACTCCGCCACCGATCCGGCGAAGAAAGCCAAGCTCTATGAGAAGGCTAAGAAGGAGCTCGAGAGGTCCGCCGCCTATGTGGTCAATGCCGACGTCTATCTGGCTCTCGGCCAGATCAGTCTCGCCCAGGGCAACGCGCACGCCGCTCTGATCAATTGCTCCCATGCCCAGTCCATGAAGTCCGACAGCGCCGAGGCCAGGACCTGCATCGACGGGGCGCGGACGATGGATCAGAAGGCAAACCAGAAGATGGAGGAGACGCCGGCACCGGCCTCGTCGCCCTCCTGAAAGGCGCCTGAAATCCCCGGCGGGACGCGCGAACACCTCGATGGGACGCGCAAAATCCTCGATGGGACGCGCGAACGCCTGGTTGGGACGAGCCAAATCCTCGATGGGAAGCGCGAAATCCTTGACGGGACGCGCGAACACCCGGGTGGGACGAGCAAAATCCTCGGCGGGACGCGCGAACGCCTGAGGTTCTCACGCTCCCCGCCGAGGATTCGGAGCAGACAGCGGGGGTGTTGAGACTGGTAGACGAGACCGACGGCGGCGAATGACGCCGCATCACCCGGGCAGGGCGAGCAGCGTGCCCCGGCCCACCATCGCCACATCGCCGCCGACGAAGATCGTGGTGACGTCTGAAGGGGAGCCTTCGCCGCGCACGCGGATGCGGCTCGGCCGGCCGGTGAAGCGGCCCTGACGGAGGATGAGCTCCTCGCCCGGCGCGGCGAGCCCGTGCTTGACGGCGTAGGCGCCGACCGTGCCCGCTCCGCTCCCCGTGGCGACGTCCTCGGTGAGCCCGTCGTTGTTCCAGTGCCTGCCTTCCCGTGCGTTCACGTCGAGCACGTAGGCAAACTCTGCTCCCACCGTCGCGAGCAAAGCCTCGAACGCCCGGTGGCGGATACCGGCGCGCTCCAGGCCCGACTCGATCGGGAACACCAGGTAGCGCAGTCCTGTGGAAACGACCTCGGGTGGATACCGGGCGCTCAAGTCGCCCGCTTCGAGACCCAGAGCCGCGGCGAATTCAGCGTGGCGCTCCGCCGCCAGCTCGCCAAGAAATTCGGGCCGGCCCTGGTCGAGGACCGCGCTGTATCCAGAGCCCCGTTGTTCGGTCGCGACGGTGACGGTCTTCCGGCGGAGCACGAACGACCAGCTCTCCGTCTCCGCGGCGCCCCGGAGCTCGTGGAGCACGCAGGCCGCGCCGAGCAGCGGATGGCCGGCGAAGTCCAGCTCTCCGAGCAGGTCGAAAACCCGGGCGCGGACGGTGTTGCGCTCCGCCATGGGGATCAAAAAGATGCTCTCGAAATGCCGCATCTCGAGAGTGACCGCGAGCATCTGCTCCGCGGAGAGCGCCGCACTGTCCGGAAAGACGGTGAGGCTGTTGCCGGTGAATGGGCGCGGGCTGAAGACGTCGACATGGAAGTAGTCGATCACTGGTTCATCCTCGCTGAGAGCTGGTTCGGAAGTAGTTGTTGTGCCCGCTTTCGGCTCAGGCTATGCTAAAGACATGCCGTTGTACGAGGCATTTACCGACAAGTACGAAATCCTCGAGAAAATCGGGCAGGGTGGGATGGGCGCGGTCTACCGGGTGCGCCACCGGCTGCTCGACGAGCTGCGGGTGATCAAGGTCATCCGTTCCCCTCTGGAGCCGACGGCGGAGCTCACCGAGCGGTTCTTGCGCGAGGCGCGGACGGCGAGCCGCCTCCGCCACCCCAATCTCGCGCTCCTGCACGATTTCTCGATGTCCGAGAACGGCGAGAACGGGATCGCGTACCTGGTCCTCGAGCACATCGACGGCTTCACCCTGAAGGACGTGCTGCGGCGCTTCGGGCCGGCACCGGTCGAGGTGGCGCTGGAGATCGGCCGGCAGGCGTGCCGGGCGCTCGAATACCTGCACCGCCAGCGCATCGTGCACCGCGACATCTCGCCGGCCAATCTGATGCTCACCCGGGATTCGGAAGGCCGGCCGCTGGTCAAGCTGATCGACCTCGGTCTCGCCAAGAGCCTGGAAGCGGGCGCCGAGGGAGTCACCACCGGCGGAGTGTTCCTCGGCAAGCTGCGCTACGCCTCGCCCGAGCAGTTCAGCGCGGAGCTGATCGACGAGCGCGCCGACCTCTACTCCCTCGGCGTGGTGCTGTACGAGCTGCTCACCGGCCGCTCGCCGTTCAAGGGCCACGATCCGCAGTCGTGGATGGCCGACCACCTCTTCGGCAAGCCGTTGGACTTCGCGGTGAGCGACCCCGAGGGGCGGGTTCCGGAGGATCTGCGGGCGCTCGTGCTGCGCGCCCTCGCCCGGAAACCCGAGGAGAGGATGGCGGGCGCCGCGGACTTCGCCGCCTCTCTCGAAGCGATCCAGGTCCGCTATCCCCTGGCGGGCGATGAGATGGCGGCGCTCTTCGAGCCGGAAGCCCAGGAAGCGGAAGCCCCGATCGCCTCGGTCACGCCAGAGCCGGAGCCGCTGGAATCGCCGGAGCCGCTGGAGTCCAGTCCGCTCTTCGTTCCGATCGTGATCCCGCCGAGCTTGATCCCGCCGATTGCGAGCTCGGATGCGGTGCCGGAGGCGGCCTGGGACGAGCAGGGCGGGAACGCCGAAGGGGCGGACGCCGAGGCCGAGGTCACCGACTCTCTCTATCTGGTGCCGCCGCCACGCGGCATCGCGGCCGAGGAGGGATCGGACTGGGATGCGATCGATGCGGTCGAGCCGGCATCCGGCGGCCTCCCGGAGCGGCCGCCTTCACGCAAGACGTCGTACCTCCCGGCCGCGCTGCCGATCGGAGTCATGCTGGTTCTCGCCCTGTTCATGTTTCTCAAGGGACGGCCCTGGTGGAACCCCCAGATCGCGGAGCCGCCTCCCGTGCCTCCGGCTGCGATGCCGGCGCAGCCGGCACCTGTCGCGGCCACTCCGGCTCCTCCTGCTGTTTTGACGCCTTCTCCGGCTCCGGCTCCAGTGATCGAAGAGAGCGAAGAGAGCATCGAATCCGCGCCTGGCATCGAGACCATCGAGCCAGAGGTCGCGGCGGTGACCGAGGAAGAGGCCGAGGAAGAAGAATCCGCGCCTGCGCCGCCTCCCGCGCCGCGCGTCCGGGAGCCGCGCGAGCCGAAACCGCGCAAGGCTGAGCGGCCCGCCGCCAAACCGGCGCCGCGGCGGCGGGAAGAGCTGGTGCGGATCGCCGAGCACCGGTCCGAGAGGAAGCGCGAGCCGCTGCAGGAGCTGAAACCCGAGCTGAAACCGGAACGTCCGCAGCCGGCCCGGCCGCGGATTCCCGAGACTCGATCGGCGCCGGTCCGCCGGGCGGCGTCCGTCGCGCGGGGCCCGATCCGGGGTCCGATGCGTAAGGGCGACCTGATCCAGCCCGGTCCCGGCGTTGCCGTCCCCGTCCCGCTGTCCATGCCCCGGTTCTCGTATCCGGCCGCCGCCCGCGGCCGCGGGACCGGCGACATCGACGTCCGGCTCGATCTGCTGGTGGACGAGAAGGGCAGAGTCGTCGACGCCGTGGTGCGCGAGGGGGAGCCGTCCGATGTCGGCGAGCCTCTCGGCATCGACGCCGCCGCGCTCGCCGCGGCGCGCAAGATGACCTTCCAGCCCGCCACCCGCAACAACATCCCGGGCAAGATGTGGACCGAAATGATCTTTTCGTTCTCGGATCCCACCCAGGCCGGCCGCTGAAACCCCGAGAGCCCCTTCTTTTGGTATCCTAGACAGTCATCCTGTCAGAGAGACATGGCTGCCGACCTGGAAGGTGGGTGGGTCTTTGGCGCTTCTCGACGAGCACATTGAAGGCAAATACGAGATCCTGGAGAAGCTCCGGGAAGGCGGAATGGGCGCGATCTACAAGGTCCGCCACCGCCTCCTCGACGAGCTGAGGGTCGTCAAGGTCATCCGCTCCAACATGGTGTCCAGCCCGGACGCGGGCGACCGCTTCCTGCGCGAGGCGCGCGTGGCCATCCGGCTGCGCCACCCCAACATCGCCCAGCTCCACGACTACGCCATTGCCGACGACGGCAACGCCTACATCGTCATGGAGCTGATCGACGGCTGGACGCTCCAGGAGATCCTGAAGCGCCACGGCCCGCCGTCGATCTCGCTGAGCCTGGAGATCGCCCGCCAGTCGCTCAAAGCGCTCGGCTACCTCCACCGGCAGAAGATCGTCCACCGCGACGTCTCCCCCGACAACCTGATGCTCACCCGGGACGGCGACGGCCATGCGCAGGTCAAGCTCATCGATCTCGGCATCGCCAAAGCCTTCGGCGGCGCCGGCGGGCTCACCACCACCGGCATCTTCCTCGGCAAGCCGCGCTACGCCTCGCCGGAGCAGTTCAGCGGCACGGGCCTCGACGCGCGCAGCGATCTCTACTCGTTCGGTGTCGTCTTCTACGAGATGCTCACCGGCTGCTGCCCGATCTCCGGCAGCGATCCCGCGTCGTTCATGGCCGGCCACCTGCTGCGCCCGCCGCTCTCCTTCGCCGAGAGCGATCCGGAAGGAAAGCTGCCGGCGGCGCTCCGCGAGATGCTTCTGAAGGCGCTCGCCAAGGAGCCGGACCAGCGGTACGGCAGCGCCGAGGAGCTGCTGTGGGCCGTCACCATGGTCCAGGACCAGTTCGAGCCGCCCACCGCCGGAGATCTCGAAGCGGCCCTCGCGCCGGTGGCGGAGGAGGACGATCCGTCCCTCCCGGCGCGGCCGGGCTCCACCCAGCACCGGCTGGACAACGAGTTCTGGCTGACCCAGACGCCGCCGCCGCGACCGCTCCCGGAGGACGACGCCGGGCGTACCCGGAAGGTGGCGCCGCCCGTGCCTCCCGCGCAGGTGGCGGCGGCAGTGACGT
>Ga0247765_1001499_pt1 | contig 10811 bp, 6 predicted proteins | sample UWRJL106311C6_FD_179949 | JGI IMG/M metagenome (GOLD analysis project Ga0247765, IMG submission 179949) | Plant litter microbial communities from Arlington Agricultural Research Station in Wisconsin, United States - UWRJ-L106-311C-6 | ecosystem: Environmental > Terrestrial > Plant litter >... | reverse complement strand
CTTCTCCCGTGTGCACCCAGCGTCCCCACGACCGCAGGCGCCGGCCGGGGCTCTGCGCCGAGAAGGGCTCCCATTTCTCGATCTCCCCGTTGCGGCGCAGGGTGAGCTGCGCGCGCAGGTCGGGGCGTCCCCGGTGCCCTTTGGCGATGGTGAACGTCACGGGGGCCTCGCCGTCGGTGGGCAGGCGCAGGCTGAGGCTCTTCCATCCCGGGACCTGACGCTCCGCCACGGCCCAGAGCTCGTCGAGGCCGTCCAGATGCGCCAGAGTCCCCGCGGCCTCTCCGCGCCGTCCACCTTCGCGCCGTCCCCCCTCGCCGCGCGGTCCGCCCTCAGGGCGCTGTGGCGGCGGCGTATCGCCGGCCAGGCGGAAGAGGAGGGCGTTCGCCCAGGGATACGACATGACCACGCCGGTGAGGACGACCAGGAAGAGGACCGCCGCCGTCCAGAGACCGATCACGTTGTGCCAGTTGAAGTCGCGGGCCTTGCCGGACAGACCGCGCCGGAACCAGGCCACGTTCCTCACCTGGCGCCATGTCCACTGCTTCGGAAGCCAGAGAAACGGTCCCGACAGAAGGAGGACCAGAAAGGCCAGATTGCACGCGCCGGTGATACCGCGGAAGAGGCTTCGCTTCTCTCCCTCGGCACCGAGCCAGCGGTGCCAGTCGGTCATTTTGCGGAAGAAGAGGCGCGCTCCCTGGGAGCCCTCGCCGAGCACCAGGCCGGTCACAGGGTCCAGATAGACCGTGCGCTCCCGACCCAGGCTCACGGCCGCGGGCATCGTTGGATCGGACTGGAGAGTCACGCTCGAAGGAGCGGCGCCGGAGGACGCGGCAAGGCCGGCCAGCAGAGCTTCCACCGGCAGGTGCGGGCCGCCGGGAGGCAGAGCGGAGCGGTCGCGTTGATCCGCCCATTCGGTCATCTGCCGCTCGTACATCAGCAGCGTGCCGGTGACCGACAGGATGAAGATCACGACCCCGGCGGCGAGACCGGCGGCGAGATGAAGCCAGAAGAGAACGCTGCGGATTCGACCGGGCAGGAGAGGTCGGCGCTGCCCGGGGCGGAGCGGAGGCTTCATATATACTACCCCTGTGGAAAAGCCGGCGCGGTCTACCGTACCGGTGGCGTCCATGTCAGGGCGGTGACCTATCAGCTCCCCAGCAGACCAGGTTGCCGCCCTTTCCTTTGATCCCGCGCCTTGTTGAGACGCAGTCTCATTGATCTCTGGATAATCCTGGACCGTTCTAGTCCCGATTGTCAAGAGAGCATCTGGGAGATGCTGCGATCGAGCATGGACATGCTTCGGGACCCTATCTTTGGAGGAGTCTTTGATGACCTGGATGAGCCGTTCGATGATTCCACTCGCGCTGCTGTCGACCCTCTCGTTGTCCCCCCTCCTCTCCACTCCGGCCTTCGCTGAAGAGGCGGAAAAGACCAAGACCGCGCCGCAGGAGAAGATTCAAGACAAGCTTCAGGACAAAACATCGCGCACCCAGCACTCGATCACCCTCGACGGCCAGAAGATCCCCTACACAGCCACCGCCGGCACGCTGGTCCTCGCCGACGAGGAGGGCAAACCGAAGGCGTCTTTCTTCTACATCGCCTATACCAAGGACGGCGTGAAGGACCCGGGCGAGCGGCCGGTGACGTTCAGCTACAACGGCGGCCCCGGCGCGGCGGCGCTGTGGGTGAACATCGGCGCGTTCGGCCCGAAGCGGGTCGAGCTCGATCCGGAAGGGATTCCGCTGCCGCCTCCGGCGCGCCTGATCGACAACGAGGCCTCGATCCTCGACGTGACGGACCTGGTGTTCATCGATCCGATCGGCACGGGCTTCAGCCGGCCCGCCCCAGGGGAGGCGCTCAAGGACTTCACCGGCTTCGAGAACGACATCGAGTCGATGGGCGCCTTCCTGCGCCTGTGGATCACCCGCAACGGGCGCTGGGCGAGCCCGAAATTCCTCGCCGGGGAGAGCTACGGCACGACCCGCTCGGCCGGCCTCTCCTCCCATCTGCAAGAGCGCTACGGGATGGAGCTCAACGGCATCGTCCTCATCTCCGCGGTCCTCAACTGGGGAGACTTCCTGTTCACCAACGGCAACGATCTGCCGTTCATGATCTATCTGCCCACGTATACGGCGGCGGCCTGGTACCACAAGAAGCTGCCGCCGGAGCTCTCCGGCGACCTCCGCCGCACGCTCGACGAGGTGGAGGCCTTCGCGCTCCACGACTACGCGCTGGCGCTCCTCCAGGGAGACCGGCTGCCGGCGGCGCAGCGCCACGAGATCGCGGTGAGGCTGGCGCGCTACACCGGCCTGTCGGTGGACTATGTGGAGCGCGCGAACCTGCGCGTCGAGCACGAGCACTTCGCCAAGGAGCTGCTGCGCGACCAGGGGAAGACGATCGGGCGGATCGACAGCCGGTTCACCGGCCGGGACCACGACGGAGTCGGCGAGGTCTACGACTTCGATCCGAGCCTGACCGGGCTGGACGGGCCGTACACGGCATCGATGAACGACTACGTGCGGCGGGAGCTCGGCTTCGAGACGGACCTGATCTACGAGCGCCTGTCGCGCAGGGTGCATCCGTGGGTCCTGCCGGAGGGCGAGTTCATCAACACCTCCGAGCCGCTGCGGCAGGCGATGATGAAGAACCCCAGCCTGCGAGTGCTCATCACCAGCGGCTACTACGACATGGCGACGCCCTATTTCGACGGCGCCTACACGGCCGCCCACATGGGCCTTCCCGAAGGCGACCGCGGGCGCATCCGCCAGACCTTCTACGAAGCCGGCCACATGATGTACATCCGCCCGGCCGACCACGCCAAGCTCAAGAAAGACATCGCGGACTTCATCAAGATGGCCGTTCTTCGGAAGTAGGCTTCGGAAGTAGACTGGGAGCCAGACTGTAAGGAGATGCCCCATGCCTGACGACTCTTCACGCATCGTCCGCTGTGCCATCCATCCCGCCATCGGCATCGCCCGTGTCGGCAATGCACCGGCAGAGTTCTTCCTGGCTCCGGAAGCGCCGGGGCAGGCGCCCGATCCCGGCCCTTCAGGGTTCAAGACGGCGAAAGGCCAGGTCAAGCGCGAAGGGGCCCGCTTCCGCGTCTACGGCTATGACGCGGAGGGGCGCGTCGTCCAGGAGATCACGGCCTCGGACACCGTCAAGATCCGCTGGCAGGTCCATCTCGCCAACCGCAAGCCGGCCTGGTATCAGTTCAACAACGCGCTGGACCTGAAGCAGTTCGCCATGTCGAGCACCTATCGCAACGCCTCGATCACCGGCGCCTTCCGCAACGAGCTGGTGAACGATCCCGGCGCCAAGGAGATCGCGGGGCGCGGCCGGTCCGGACCGCGGTACCGGTTCGACCAGGGATACGTCAACTTCGGCGGCGGGCCGATCCAGGTGCCGCTGGGCGAATTGCGCACGGACGACGAGGGCCGCCTGATCGTCCTCGGCGGCCATGGCAAGTCGGCCTCGGCCACGGGCGCCCAGGCGGTGACCTTCGCCAACAACGACGGCTGGCACGACGACGTTTCCGACGGGCCGGTGCGGGCGCGGGTGAAGCTAGCGGACGGCCGGGAGCTGGAAGCGGCGCCCGCCATGGTGGCGGTGACGCCGCCCAACTTCGGCCAAGGGCTCTACGGCGTGGTGACGATGTACGACGTGGTCTACGACCTGTTCCTGCGCCAGGGCTGGATCGCGCCGCCGGAGCAGCTCACCTTCTGGGGCGACATCTACCCGATTTTCGAACGGCTGGTGGGCAATCAGTGGGTGAGCGAGGGGGTGTTCTTCCTCTTCGGCGCCGGCTCGCCGAGCGACCTCACCGATCCGGCGCTGCTCGCGAAGCTGTCGAGCCCGGACGAGGAGCACCGCGCGGAAAGGGAGTCCCTCTTCCGCTGGTTCCGCCAGCCGCCGCCGCCCTGGGACGCGCCGGGGCAGCGGGCCGAGCTGCCGCCGCCCCGCCACGCCGGTCTGCCGCCGTTCTACGGCGACGGGGTGGACTACGCCACGACGACGATCTACGACCTCGCCCTCACCACCACCCAGTATGAGCAGCTCAAGCGCTGGGCGGCGGGGGACTTCGTGACCGGCACGCGGAGCGGACCGCCGCGAAAGATCGAGGAGATCCCTTTGGCGGAGCAGCCGGCCGCCCTCGACCGCGCGGCGCTCGAGAGCTGCCTGGGCGGACCGTTCCACCCCGGCATCGAGCTGACCTGGCCGATGCGGGTGCCGTCGATGTGGCAGAAGCCCGATCCGCTGCCGTTCCGGCTCAACATCCTGCCGCCGGACGCGACTCCGCAGGACGACTTCGGCGCCGTCCTCACTCCCGAGATCGCGCTCGGCGCGGATGGACCGTGCGCGGCGAGCGGTCCGGGCACACTGACGCGCTGGATGGGCGTGCCGTGGCAGACGGACGAGGCGAGCTGTCTCGACGGTTATGACACGTCCACTTATCTTCCCTTGCCCTCGTTCTGGGCGGCCCGGGTGCCCAACGAGGTGCTGAGCATGGAGTCCTACGAGCGCCTCTCGGACGCCTCGCTGCCCGAGCTCCAGCGCACCAAGCACCTCGCCTACCGGCAGCTCTGGAACCGCGATCTGACCAAGGGCGCGGGGAGCAGCTACCAGGGGCGGATCAACAACATGGTGAAGCAGTGGCACCTGCTCGGGATCATCGCCGAGCAGCCGGCGCCGCAAGGCGCGGAGGACGCCGGTTGGCCCGACGCTTGGCCCAATCGATACTGGGCGGAGACGGAGCGCAGCAAGACCTTCAGCGGCAAGGATCCGACCTGGCGGCAGGTCTTGCGGGCGGAGCGCACGGTCCCGCAGGAAGAGGCGGAGATGGCGGCTCTGGAGAGCGTGCGGGCGGAAGCTGTCGAGGTGGAGGAGGAGCCGCAGCACCCGGTCCGGCGCGACGAGCGTTGACGGCTCGGGCGGCGATCGTGGGAGGCGGCCCCGCGGGTGCGGTGGCCGCCCTCGTCCTCGCCCGGCGCGGCCTGCACGCCACGGTGCTGGAGTCCCGCGCCGCGCCCGAGATCAAGCCCGGAGAGTGCCTGCCGCCGAGCCTCTCCCCCCTCTTGCGGACGCTCGGCCTGGAGGAGGCTTTGCGCGCGGACGGCCACCTGCGATCGTATGGCAACCGGTTCGTCTGGGGCGCGCCCGAGCCGGGCGAGCGGCCGTTCCTGGCCGGCACCCGCGGCGACGGCTGGCACATCGACCGCCGGCGCTTCGAGGAGCGGCTGGCCGCGAGCGCCTGCGCCGCCGGCGTGGACTGGCGATCGGGGCATCGCTTCGTTCGCTGTGTCGCAGGAACCGGCAGGCGATGGCGGCTGGAAGCGGAGGGGATGGAGAGCTTCGAGGTGGACTTCGTCGCCGACGCCACCGGCCGTCCGGCCCGGCTGGCGCGGCGCCTGGGCGCGCGGCGGGTGCGCTACGACCGGCTGGTGGGCGTCGCCGCGCTGCTCACCAGCGCGACGCCGGCGGCGGACACGTTCACGCTCGTCGAGGCCACACCGGAGGGGTGGTGGTACACCGCGGTCCTCAGCGGCGGAAAGCTCGCAACGGCCTTTTTCGGCGACGGCGATCTGCTGCCGAGGTCCCTCCTGGGCGCCGGCGGCGATCCGGAGCTGTGGTGGCGGATGCTGGAGCAGACCGAGGAGACACGGGAGCGTGTGCTCGGGCATGGGTATCGATCGCGCGACGGCTTGCGGATCCTGCCGGCGGAGAGCTCCCGCCTGGACACCATCGCCGGAGACGGCTGGCTGGCCCTGGGGGATGCGGCGGCGGCCTACGATCCCCTCTCTTCCCACGGCATCGGCTCCGCCATGGGCTCCGGCTTCTACGGCGGGCACGCCATCGCGGATCTCCTCGCCGGCCGCGAGGAGGCGCGCTGGGCCTATCTGGACGTCATGCAGAAAGCCTACAGCGCCTATCTCGATCTCCAGCGCCGGTGCTACGCCCAGGAAGGCCGCTGGCCCGATGCTCCCTTCTGGCGCCGGCGCCACGATCCCTCCTATCTCTCCGAGCCTTCCGATCACCTCGATCTGCCGTAAACTCGCCGGGTGCCACAAGACAGCGCGCCCGGTTACAGGTTGAAGGTCCTCGGAGCCGACGGCTCGCCCTTGCGCAGCCTGCATCTGGCGGTGGGCGAGCATGTCGTCGGCTCTTCGTCCGAGGCCGAGATCTCTCTGGATTTGCCGGGGATCTCGCGCCGTCACGCCCGCCTGCGCGTCCTCGCCGACGGCGGCGTGGTGGTCACCGATCTGGACTCCAGGAACGGCACCTTCGCCGGCGGCCGCCGCATCCGCGAGACGGCGGTCTCCGGATTCTCGGTCCTGGCTTTCGGCGGGATTCAGGCGGTCTTGCAGCCGGAAGACCCGGCGCGGGGCCAGCTCCTCCTCGAGCCGCCGGCCCCGGGGGAGCTGGAGGCCGCCCGGAAAGGCCAGCCGCTCCGCAGCCTGACCACGGACGGCCTGCACCCGGTCGAGCGGCTGGCGGCGAGCCTGGAAGATCTCGCCATCCCTCTCCTGGCGGGCGCCGCCGGCCTGGAGGACACCGCGGCGGCCCTGGCGCAGCGCTGGATCGAGGAGCTGCCGTTCGGGCGGATCGAGATCCTCCGCGAGCACGCCGTGGTCGCCGTGGCGTCGACCTCCAGCCGGCTTCCCAAGGCGACTGTCAATCGGGAGATCGAGGGGCCGGGCGGCTGGCAGATCGCTCTGCGCGCGCCGTCCTCCGCCGCCCTGGAGCCGCTCGCGCCGCTGCTCCGCCTCACCCTGGGGCTGCTGGATCTCGGCTCCAGCCTCCCGCGCCGGCGCGCTCTGTCCGCCGCGGGCCCGCGCGGTGCGGCGCCTCCCCGCGAAGTGCCGCCGCCGGCCGGCCTGAGCCCGGAGACGGCGCGGCTCTACCGCCAGGCGGGGAAGGTGGCGCTGGGCGACGTGCCGGTGCTCGTCCTCGGTGAGTCCGGGTCGGGCAAGGAGGTGCTGGCGCGCTGGGTCCACGCGCGGTCGCGGCGCGCCGGCGGTCCGTTCCTCGCCGTCAACTGCGCGGCCCTGCCCCGCGAGCTGTTGGAGGCGGAGCTGTTCGGCATCGAGAAAGGGGTCGCCACCGGCGTCGAGGCGCGGCCGGGCCTCCTCGAACGCGGCACCGGCGGCACGGTGTTCCTCGACGAGGTCGGGGACATGGCGGCGGAGACGCAGGCCAAGGTGCTGCGGGTCCTGGAAGGCACGAGCCTCTACCGGGTCGGCGGGCGGGCGGCGGTCGCGGTCGACGTCCGCTTCGTGGCGGCGACGAACCGGGATCTCGAGGCGCTGGTGGAGGAGGGGAGCTTCCGCCGCGATCTCTACCACCGCCTGGCCGCTTTCCAGGTCCGCCTGCCGCCGCTGCGCGAAAGGCGGGCCGAGATCCCGTCTCTCGCCGCCCGCTTCTTCCACCGGGAGATCGAGAAGAACGGCGTGGCGAGCCCGGGGATCACGCGCGCGGCCCTGGGCGCCCTCGTGCGCTGTCCCTGGCCGGGCAACGTCCGCGAGCTGCAGAACGAGATCGCCAAGGCCGCCCTCCTCCTGGAGGCCGGCGAGGCGCTGGACCTCCAGCACCTCTCGGAGAGAGTCCGCCGCCCGCCCGGCTTGGAGAGCGGAGAGCCGGCGGCGTTTCTCACCCTGGAGGAGACCGTCCTGCGGGCCGAGCGCGAGGCCTTCGCGGTGGCGCTGGCCGCCGCCGAGGGGGACCCCGGGCGCGCCATGGAGCTTCTCGGCATCTCGCGCACCACCTGGTACCGCAAGCTCAAAGAGCTGGGTCTCGCCGATCCCTGAAGCCTTTCCGGAATACCCTCCCCCTGCCAGCTGTTGATCTCCTTGAGCCTTCGCGCAAACCTCCAGGGCATCGAGCCTAGATGCTCCGGGCGGTTCTTCCGTACAATGAGCGGACCGACTTTGGAGCCGACCCGCAGAATGACACGCAGATCCGCCCTCTACGCCCTCGGTTTTCTCCTGACTGTCTTCGGTCTGGCCGCGCCGGTCCGCGCCGAGCTGGTGATCCTCACGGACGGCCACGTCCTCAAGGTGAAGGCCTACGAGGCCGAGGGAGAGGTGGCGCGGATGACGATGGCGTTCGGCGGCCGCATGAGCCTGCCGATCGGCCGCGTCGAGCGGGTGGTGGACGACGAGGTCCTGCCGGAGCCCCCCGCGCCGCCCGTGGTGGCCGCGGCGGCCCCGGGAGCTGCCGAGCCGCCGCCCATCCCGCTCCGCTTCTCCGAGGATCAACCGGTGCCCGAGGGACCCTACGGCTCGATCATCTACGAGGCGGCGCGCAAGCATCGAGTCAACCCCCAGGTCGTGGCGGCGCTGATCCGCGCCGAATCGGCGGGCAACGCGCGGGCCGTCTCGCACAAGGGAGCGCGCGGCCTGATGCAGCTCATGCCCGCCACCGCGGAGCGCTTCGGCGTGTCGCGCGGCCGCCTCTACGAGCCGGCGCAGAACCTGGAAGCCGGCGTCCGCTACCTGAGCTGGCTCCTCGACCAGTTCCCCAACGATCTCGCCAAAGTGCTCGCGGCCTACAACGCCGGTGAGCAGACCGTGGTGCGCTATCAGGGAATCCCGCCCTACAAGGAGACCCGCAACTACGTGAAGCGGATCTTCACCACGCTCGGCCTGACCGTCGCGAAGCTGTAGACTTCGCCCTTTGGTCGCTGCCCGCCGCTCCCCGCGGGCGCGGCGAGAGGTCACCCGATGAGAATCCTGGTAGCTTTGGGCGGCAACGCCCTGTTGCGGCGCGGCGAGGCCATGACCGCGGAGAATCAACGGCGGAACGTGCGCATCGCCGCGGAAGCCTTGGCGCCACTCGGGCGCGAGCATGAGCTGGTCATCTCCCACGGCAACGGCCCGCAGGTCGGGCTCCTCGCTCTCCAGGGGGAGGCCTACGACGACGTGGCGGACGTGGCGACCTATCCCCTCGACGTGCTGGGCGCCCAGACGGAGGGGATGATCGGCTACATGATCGAGCAGGAGCTGGGCAATATCCTGCCCTTCGAGCAGCCGTTCGCGACCATCCTTTCGATGGTCGAGGTCGATCCCGGCGATCCGGCTTTCGAGAACCCGACGAAGCCGATCGGCCCGGTGTACTCGGAAGAGGAGGCCCGCCAGCTCGCCGCGGAGAAGGGGTGGCGGATGGCGCCGGACGGCGACAAATTCCGCCGCGTCGTCGCTTCGCCCATGCCGCAGCGGATCTTCCAGATCCGGCCGGTCAAGTGGCTGCTGGAGCGCGGCTGCATCGTCATCTGCGCCGGCGGCGGCGGGATTCCCACCATGTACGGCCCGGACCGCAAGCTGCACGGCGTCGAGGCCGTGGTGGACAAGGACCGCGCGAGCGCTCTCCTCGCCCGCGAGCTCGAAGCCGATCTCTTCATCATGGCCACGGACGCCGACGCCGTGTATCTCGACTGGGGGCTGCCGACCCAGCGGGCGATCCGCCGGGTGCCGCCGCACCTCCTCGATCCCGCTCTCTTCGCCAGCGGCTCGATGGGACCCAAGGTCGAAGCCGCCGTCGAATTCGCGACACGAACCGGCAAGACCGCCGCCATCGGAGCCCTCGCCCAGGTCGAGCGCATCGCCCGCGGCGAAGCGGGGACGCTCGTCACCCGGGAGGCCGCGGACCTGGAGATCTATTCGTAGCCTACGTCGTGACCTGCGAGGTATAGAGTGCAGCGCATGCTTCCAAGCGCATGTTTCCAAGGAGAGCCCTGGATGATTTTTAAGCGTTTTCTGCGCCCAAGATTCCGCCCTGCCGCTGCGGCGATGGTCCTCGCCCTCACTCTTCTCACGCCGGGAGCACTCCCCGCGGCCGAAAAGCGCCTGATCACCGAAACCGACCTCTTCCAGTTCGTCTGGGTGGCCGATCCGCAGATCTCGCCGGACGGCAAGCAGGTCGTTTTCGTACGGGTCAGCGTGGACAAGAAGAAGGACGGCTACAACACCGCCCTGTGGATCGTCCCCACCGACGCCGGCCAGCCGGCGCGCCCCTTCACCGCCGGCCCCCGGGATTCATCGCCGCGCTGGTCGCCCGACGGCCGCTGGCTCGTCTTCCTGCGCACTCCCGAAGCCAAGGGCGACGCGAAGAGCGACGCGCCCTCCGATCCCCAGCTCTGGCTGATCTCGGCGGCCGGCGGTGAAGCCGTCGCGCTCACCGATCTCCCCGAAGGCGCCGGGGCCGGGGTCTGGTCGCCGGACGGCAAGACGATCGCCTTCACCTCTTCCGCCAACGAGAAGGATCTGGCGCAGTGGGAGAAGCGGAAGAAGGGCGAAAAGGTGGACGAAGAGCACCAGAGCGACGTGCGGGTCGTCTCCCGCGCCATCTATCGGATGAACGGCCAGGGGTACCTCGACGCCACCCGTCCCGACCACCTGTGGACGGTCGCCGTGCCCACGGCCGCCGGCTCCCCCCTGCCCACACCGCGCCAGATCACCCGCGGCGCCTACAACGAGGGCGATCTCGCCTGGTCCCCGGACGGCTCGCTCCTCTATTTCATCGCGGCGCGCGTCAAGGAGAGCTACTACGAGAGCCAGAGCGACGACCTGTGGTCCGTGCCGGCCTCCGGCGGCGAGCCGCAGAAGGTGGTCGACATCGACGGCCCGGTCGACAGCTTCGCCCTCTCCCGGGATGGCAAGCGCGTCGCTTTCACCGGCTATCTCAACGGCCAGCCGGTGCGTTCCTACAACCAGCCGGACCTCTTCGTGGCGACGCTCGGCTCCGGCTCCGCAACACCGCCGCGCAATCTGACCGCCGACTTCGACTACGACGCCGAGGGCGGAGTCGGCGGCGAC
>Ga0247765_1001498_pt1 | contig 10823 bp, 15 predicted proteins | sample UWRJL106311C6_FD_179949 | JGI IMG/M metagenome (GOLD analysis project Ga0247765, IMG submission 179949) | Plant litter microbial communities from Arlington Agricultural Research Station in Wisconsin, United States - UWRJ-L106-311C-6 | ecosystem: Environmental > Terrestrial > Plant litter >... | reverse complement strand
ACAGAGGGCAGGGGGCAGGGGGACAACAACCACGACAACCACGACAACCACGACAACCACGACAACCACGACAACCACGACAACCACGACAACCACGACAACCACGACAACCACGACAACAACCTCGACAACCACGACAACAACCTCGACAACCACGACAACCACGACGACAACACCCACGGAGTAAAAATCCTTCCACAACTGGGGTTTTTCGTAACCACCAACCCCCTTGAGCAAGGGCTTGGTGGCGAGCTTTTTGCTTTTTGAGATTAATTTTATTTAGGTTATTATCCCTTATGTGCTAAGCACCTGCCTGATTGTGAGTTCTAGGAGAGGAAGAGATTTAAAGAGGAGATAACTTGCTTGCTAATGCGCGGCAAATAAATTATTATCCCCCTGGAAATGCACATGGAAGAAAAACTAAATAAGAATCCTAAACACCATGTGCTTACAACCCAGCCCCATTTCGAACCATCCAGTCGTCAATTCGTATTGCTTATGTTTATGTTATATTTTAAATGACGGGAAGAGAAAGTTGGTAGGTGCGACTTAAAGCAAGCCGACGATAGCAACAACGCCGCCGAGGACGGCACCCATGACCTTGACATTGTTGGCAGGGTCCTTGGGGGCAGCATTGCCAGTGGGAGAGGAGCCGATGATTGAAGTTTGGGTGACATCACCATTTACGGCCTGGGCGACTGTGGCGAGACCAATGTAGGTGGAGAGCGACGTTGAGCCGCCGTTAGTCACAGTGACAACTTGGGTAATGGTCTTAGTCGCAGTGCTCCACTTCCAGCCAGCGCCCCAATTGCCCCAAGGGGAGCCGTTGATACCGCCGTTCCAACCGCCCGGACCACCAGCCCACGGGGAGCCGTTCCACTCACAGCCTGTCACAGTGTAAACACCACCGGACCACGTTTTGGTAGCATAATCTCCGCCCCAGGGGCCGTGGCCAGGAGGACCCCCGGGACCACCGGGACCACCGGGACCGCCCTTGCCACCAGGACCGCTCCAGCTGCCAGTGAAGGCGGGAGCAGTGAGGGTGTAGACGCCCGTTGACCCGGCACTGCTGCAAGAGGACCACTGGGCGCACAGCGAAGAGCGGAGAGAGCTATACGATGTGATGGCAGTGGGCGTGGCAGAGCAGGCCGAGTTGATGCACGAAGAGACGGCGGCTGTCTGAGTGCCTTGGCAGTAGCTGGTGGGCGCAGGCCAGGAGGAGGACTGGGAGTTCCACACGGATGAGAAGCAGGATTGCTATATAAGTTGTCAACATCAAAGTGAGGACTAAATTGGCCCGAGGACGTCCACTTACAGCACACTCAGGAGCACCACCCCACCATTGGGCGTTGACGGCAGTAGGCGCCAAGACGGCGGCGATGGTCGTGGCCTTCATTGTTGCTGTGTTTGTCTGGTGGATATTGGTTTTAATGGGACCGTGTACCGTGTGGTCTGGAAGCGAGGGCAGCTTAATAGATTGGGATGGGAGGGTAAGTGGGGGAGGAATAGCTAGGAGAAGCCGTGGGGAGGGGTGCTTGATATAAGTTCCCTTTGAGCACGGCTGGAATCGTCGAATACTCACTCATTAAGTCGCCGGACCCTCGGGGGGTGCCAGGCTTGGGTGGATGACCCGACAACAAAACGGGCATCGGATCTTCAGCCCAAGCAGAAAGCATCAGCGAACCGGACTGAGGGGACGCGCAGGCACCAAGCGAGAGAGAGGGTGGCATTGTCCGTTTCAATCTTGTGCAAACGGGCGGCGGCACAAGGAGGAGGCTATGGTTGGCTTGAGCTGGACCCTCATGAGCTTGTGGTGGCTGCCCGGTCCCAAACGGCCCGGCTTCGCAGCTGTCCCGCTTGCAGCTTCATTCCAGGCCATCGCTGACAACCTTGATCACCGCTGCTGGGCTGCCGATGCACGCCGCCGTGGGTCCACACACGACCGCAAGAGGATCCAGCTGACGCGCGTCCTTGCATGTCGACGTCGAGACCATGTAACCGCGTTGCAAGTCCACACTTTGATGGGATGACATTTTGGCTGCAGCGGCGCAGTGTGTGTGGCAGCAGAATTGGATTGGCGTGCAGTGAGTGGTGCGGCGACCCAACGCTGTTTTCGGGACCGAACGGTCACAAAGCTTTGCGGCGAGGTGGCCTGGGGCTGGGGCTGTAATCCGAACCACCGGAAGCGCAGTTAGGCGCGCCGTCATTGGCTGCCGTAAGGAAAGCCTTTTTGCTCCTCCCATAAACGTCGGAAGTGGCGCCTTGGGGAATGTCCGATGCATCAATCCGTCTCCTTCAACCTCTGTCCGCTCTGTCCGCAGACCCAAACTTCTTCCGCCGTTCATCCTCGAGCCGTTTTAACGTCATGGGGCTGAGAATGCCTGACCTTGTTAATTTATCCAAATGTCCAAAGAGCGCGTTATAGGTTTAGGGGTTACCTAATTGCCCGCGTTGTACGGAGTAGTTAATTGCCGAGATCCCAAGTAGGGCTGAAAGGCAAATCACATCCAAGCGTCCAACCGGGGGATCCCGTGGAGATGCTGAGCTTCGCTGGACGTCACCCCAAAAATATCTCCGGACAACGGGTTTCAGACTTGCCCCTTCGAAGCCCCGCTTTCCAGCTCTTGAGCTCCCCGACGAATAGCACTCGGCGATCTAATCAGATCGATCTCAACCTTGGAGCAGCCTTCCTGTGAGCTAACCATGAACGGACGGACTTAGCTGCCACGCCGCACACAGCAGACGGTGACGGGAGCTCTCAAGCATGTACTCCACCGCTCTGCAGCGTTGCAACGTCGATCCGGCCAACCAACCCAGCTCCACGCCCTCAGGGCCCCTCTTCGGCGGCCACACTTTGCTGAGATCCAACGCCCACTAACTAGCACTGACCCTCCATATCGGCAAACCCAAGCACCGACACCGCCGAAACGATGACGACGACCAACGGTCAAGCCAAGCCCGGTACCATCGGACGATCGGCACCCTCCGCCCTAGATGGGAAACCGCTCGCACCTCTTTTCACATTCTCTCTTCTCACATACGCCCAGGTATCCCCCTGCGGTCACTGTTGGGACCGAGCAAAAGGGGGTAAGCCGTTGCGTTCGTCCGTCCGTCTACTTTTCGTAGTCCGACCAAGATGCTCCCAACCGGACACACAAATGGGAGCAGACCGTTTCCGTTTTCTCTGCCACTCTGTATTCGTAGAACTAGTTCTTCGTGTAACGTAGCTGAGTGCCATTCCTGCCGTGCATCAGAACCAACACCGCAGGATGAATAAGGCACTTTAGCTTGCAAATCGATCTGTGGGCACAGATCCGGCAGTTGGCAGAATGACACAACATAAAGCTTGCATCTCAATGGACCCTAAATAATCTTATCGAACCGTGATGTCGCAGACACCTACATGGACCACACTAATCCACATGATTGAGGCTCTGGTGGACCTAGATTAAGTCTTGGCGTGGGGCGCAACGCAGTGTCCAGACACCGTTTGGGTCAGTGGGCACCGCCGGACTGATGTGTCGGGTCTCCATGGAAAACTCCCCATCACATTTCTATGGCTGCTCCGCTTCGCATTGATACGTGCATTCTTGTCTCTCATGACGCGTCGTCTTCGTCTCATACCTGCCTACCTGCTCACCAAGTGGCTTCCTTTGTTGACCTCAATTCCCGACAGGGCGAGCCTTGCGGACGTCCACGCGCACGGTCAAGAGAAAGACCTGCTTTGTCTTTATTTTGCTGTCGATATCACCCAAAGACAGGGAGAAGAAACAGGTAAACCCAACAGCGACTGATCTTCATGTGCTTCAACTCCGAACGCGCTGGCTCAATATCGCGAATGCCCAACTCTGATTGCCGTTCCACCTTCGGGCAACTCCTCCATCTAACAACCCCACGGCCTATTTCTCCCTGGGTAACAAAACTCCTGACAGGTAGCTCACGACGCAGCGAACAGGGGAAAAGTGACCAAAGCCAATGCTTAAACCAACAGAAATCGCAAAACAGAAGACACACTCTCCTAGCCGTAGCCCCAAATGCCATATGCAATGCCACCATCAAAACCCGTCATGACAGAAGCCCAAACTGCCTCTGCACGTACAACGCTTGCTGCACTCGCTCCGCCCGCTGGTGTCGTCCTGCTCTTCCATGTCGTCCCCACTGCGACTGGTTGTAGTAGAGTGCCTTTTCATACTCCCTCTCTTGGACAAGGCGCGCTTGCTTCCTCCGATACTCGTGTTCCCACGCATGTTCCATACGGTGGCGCCAATCGCTACCGCCCTACAGCATGGTACCAAACGTATTCTCCTCTGTCGCAAACGGAATGGGCTTCCTCGGACTGCTCCCATCCTCACCTGCCGGTTTGCGGTGTCGGAAAGTGAAGCCGACGAATAATCCCTTGCTCATCTCTTCATCGCGATCGGCCATGCTCTCAAGGGCCGCTTGCTTCTCATGCACCTCTTTGTACTTAGCCATATCCGCTTCATTGCCAAAATCATCGAAATAGCCCGCATCCGTCTCCGAGTCCAGCTCTGGGACGAACGGGGCTTTGGTCTCACGAAGGACTTGCCAATCCACCTCGGCGAAATATTGGTGGTCGTATATGTCCTTGATGTTGGAGAACCGCTTCGATCTTGAGTTTATGCAACTACCATGGAATTAGCAATGTGTATTCAGCAGGGTGTGGGGGGCTTACGTGGTGATAAAACTCCAGGTTCTGTTGCTTAGAAAATAGCTGGGGTCCTCCCACACTGGACGCTTCAAGACCTCGCGCCAGTGCTTGAGGTTCCGCCATGTTTCGTCCGGGTTCGATCCAGCGAAAGGTGGGAATCCTGTAAGCGCCTCAAACAACATGCAGCCCAAGCTCCAATAGTCGACGGTAAAATCGTACTCCTCTCCCCGCAACACCTCAGGCGCCATATAGTCAGGGGAACCCACTATCGACTTGGCGTAATTGACATCTTTTTCGCGCATCGATCGGTACCCCTCTCGCCGCTCGGCGACTGTGCGCTGTTCCATCGGCTTTCCAAATGGCACCGACGTCTCTGAGGCCTTCTCCAGGCGTACCCGCATTGACTCGATCTTGGATGGAGCGAGAAAGCCAGCCGCTAGGCCAAAGTCTGTCAACTTCACGTGGCCCGTAGAGTCGACCAAGAAGTTCTCGGGCTTCAGATCGCGGTGGATGTAGCCAAGTTGATGAAGCGCATCGACCGAACAAAACATCTCCGCAATGTAGAAACGAGCGTGGCGGTTCGAAAGGACACCCGTGTTGTTGAGCAAGGTTCTAAAGTCGCCGCCCGGTACATATTCCATGGCAAGATAGATATTCTTGTCGTCCTGAAACGAGTACAGCAGGCGAACGAGCCATTCAGACTTTGCCGTAGTAAGAATGTCGCGCTCCGTGAGGACATGGCGGATCTCGTCCAGCTTGAACAGCAGCTTCTTGCTCATGACCTTGAGAGCGCAGACCTCTTTGGTGTCTTTCTTTTGTGCGAGGAAGACCTGGCCATATCCGCCCTGTCCGACCTGCGTCAGGATCTGGAAGTCACCTTGGCGCAGGCGCACTCGTCTCTTCCGGAGATTAGCTCGCTCTCGTCCCGCGTACTTGGACCACATCTGGTTATATGTCTCCTCGTCTGTCTCGGGTGGCGCAGGGTATTCAGCGTTGAAAGCAGCCAGACGGTTTTGCCGCGAACCGACATACGTCAAAAGATCGAAGTAGTAGTCGAGAAAGTCTACCCGGGTCAGTCGGCGGCAAAATAGCGTGGAGGAGCGCTTGTTGTACTTACATAGTTGTGTCACATTGACCAAGCGCTTGATGTTGGGCTTTTGCAGAATTTCCAACTCTTCGGGTGTCAGGCCCCTTTGGGTGGTGAAGCGCTTGGTAGACGGTGAAGGTCGCTCCCGGACGTGGTAAAGTTCCTGTCGCGAAAGAGCTGCATGGCTCGGATTGTATGTCGGCGGTGGCTCAACCGGGGCTTCGCGAATGTGGACTGGGGGTGTATTCTCCTGGCCCTGGTTTCTTAGAGGGCTTCCCGTAGTGGGCGTGCCCTTGTGGATGATGCTATTTTCAACAGAGCCCGCATACTCGTCGGCGTTTTGGAGATTGCCCTTGCCGGGGGAAAGCGGGGTAGAGGAGCCCTGGGGTCGGTTGAGCTTGACAGGGCTGTCCAGGACGCCGGCTGCGGCGAGTTTCATGCTCTCAAAGGCCACGGGAAGTTCGTTCGCGCCGGGCGGGACGGTCTTCTTGCTGGGACTCCCTTGCGGGGTACTGATGGGCGTGATGAAGTCATTCGCTCTGCCGCTTTTGGTTGGGGTCGTGGGACGGGCATCGTTCTTATCTTGCTTCCCAGGGAAGAAACTCGCCATGAAGCTCGACATTTTGCGATGGTTACCCTTGCCAATTGTCGTGAGGGTGGGTTGTGGATCACGGCGCCAAGGCCGATCTCGCGAGAGGGCGAGAGGAGTGCAAGTTGAGACGGTGCTGCGAAGGGGGAGTCAGTCTCGTAGATCCGCCGCCCTGCATGCGGGAAGGCAGGAACAAACTGACAGCTGCGGGAATCGCAAGGCGCGTTATTGTGATGCAAGAGAAAATGCAGCGGATCAATGTCCAGAGTATTTATGGTGGGGATGAGGAGACGTGCTGGCGCTGCGAGGTGATGTATGCAGCTGAGCTTAAATTATTTCAACCCAACTTGCTCTTTCCCTGAGGGGCTGAGAGATTGACTGGGTCTGAAGGGGGGGCGGGGCAGGCAGGGACATCAACAAAGTTGGAGCAGCAACCCGAATCAGATCGCGGGGTCAATGCCAGCTCTGCAAGGAGCACACGTCTTGGCAAATGACGCTGTGCACTCCAGCCAAGCTCCTGAATGATTATTCTCAAGGTACTTTCTTGCTTGTAGTCGTGCACGATTCAACAGAGGGATTATCCTTCCTCATCGACGGACAGTGGCAAATAAAAAAGACTTTGTTATCCCCCGATAACAAAAGGCTTGGTTTAGCGTAAAAGATATCAAGAACTGAATATCCCTCCACTAATTCTGAAATACAATAACCCTTTGCAAGACTAAGATTAAGTCCCATGCTAACAATAATTCAGGGGCTGAAAACTCGCCCAAGCCTCGCAACGCGCAGCCAGACCCATAACTTCCATAACTTTGTCGTCGCCATCATACCCAAACTGTCGAATGAGCGTTTAGCAGCCAATAAATCACCATAGTTGCGTTTCCGTATTTTTTTTTTGGATACACAAACCCGTCAAGTTTTTGCCGGAGCAGTCACGCAAACTAGCTACGCCAAAACGCGGTGTACTATCCGGAATCCCCAGTGCGACGGTTGTGCTCTCGCTCCTTTCTACACCCAGCTTGCATGCCCTAGTCCAATATGCCAAAAGAACGCAACTACAACCCTGTCCAAGCCCAGCGAAAGGCGGATAAGACGAAGGCAATCAAGAAAGGTAAAATCCCCCTCTCTGCCCTCCAGAATGAAGTTGGACTGATGGTCTTCTAGGCAAAGCCGAGCTCCAAGCCCGTCGCAACGAGAAGCTTGCCACCCGCAATCCCGACCGTATCCAGAAACAGATTGACGACCTCAAAGCCATTGTATCCAGCGGCGGCAAGCTCACTGCGCACGAAGAACAATCACTCGAGGCGCTCGAGAAGGACCTCAAGGCTGTCAAGAAGGCAAGAGAAGCCCTAGGTGACAAGGCGCCTACGTTCAAAACCTACCGCAACAATGGCCGGGATCGAGGCGGGGATGATGGCAGTGTATTGGGCAAGCGCCGTCGGGACAATGATGATGCCTCAAGCAGCGGCAGCGACGTACCAGATGACGTCAGGCGGATACCGATGCCTCGTGACACGCCCCCGCCGATTCCCAAAGATGTATTAGATGAATGGTATGCAAAGAGGAGGGCACGGCGAGCGGCGACCGGAAATGCCAACCACGAGCCTCTGGGAGAGGGTAAAGGGGCGAACCGTGAGCAACGAAGGTCCGAGCCGCCAGTAGCGCCTGTGGAAGTCAAGACAGTGTATGAGGCGAAGCCAGTTGTCCGGGACTTGAAGAAGGAGGCGGTCAGTGCATTCATGCCAGCCACTGTAAGGATGAAGATAGAGAAGGGTAAAGGGCAAGGCGGTTTACTGGAGCCTGAGGAGGCAGATCAGTTGGAGAAGGAGGGGTACCTCCAACCGCAAGGAATAGCGAGCAGCGAGGAAACCAAGTCTGGTCAGCACCTTGACTCCACGTCGCGCAGGGCGATGGTGGAGGATGCTGAGGATGAAGATGACTGAACAAATAGCGTTCGCCAGTCAAGCCGCAACAATGGCGTTCTAGGTGCCGTAACAGTGATCGATGCCAGGGACAGAGCTCGATGAAAGGGCCAGGCTAACCAAGTCCCACAACGAGTTATACGGGCGCCGATTGACCCCTTATGTTGCCTTCGTCAGCCTCTAGCTACGTCAAGACGCCCAAGGCCCCGCCGATGACATGAAGCCTCGATCCACAAAAGCATAAGACAGCCGATAACCGACATGGTAGCTCATGACTGATCCCCAAAAAGGGCCACCCACCCCCCTTTTTCCGTGTCTTCCTACTCACGTCGCACACTCTCAACACTACGGTCAAGATAGTCGACATCACTGCCCATTCTAGCTTCCCGACGGCTGCGCGGTTACCATGGGCCTACCCAGCACGCTATTCTCCAACGCTCTCAGCCTCGAGAATCCCGCCGATGAGGCTGCTGATGCCCATCACCTGCTGAATGAGGAACAATCCCAAGGAGTCCAAGAGCTCCACGTCCTAAAAAACGGTCTTAAGTACCGCCTCGACCGCGTGCGAGCAGCCATACTCGCATCCCACAAGCTCTCTCTCGACCGCGTTAAGCAGCGCGACGAGGAAAAGGAGGAACTTGCACGATACCGTGCCGGCAATCCCGGCTCGTGGCTTTACACAGTTCGATACTGGTATGAGCGTGACATGCTAGACAATTACGGCCGCGCCGAGAGAGAAGCAGCGGACAATCACTGGTTTGAGCTTCGCCGATGGCAGGACAATGTTTCTGGGGAGCTGTTCCGCGCGTACCTGGACCGACGGGCCGAGGTTCGGGTTGGCCAGCTCAAGACGGACCCCGTGGCTGAAGTGAAGAAGGATGGTTCTGTGAGCGTGGAGAACGAGAGCATCTGGGATAAATGGGGCCCCGAAGGAGACGGTATCCCTCCTCCGGAACCACACAAGATCGTACGGTAGCTCTACTGTGGCCCGCTCGATGGTGGTATTGCACTTGTATGAATATATTCTCAAGTTGAGGAGGCCATTCTAAGATATGGACGGACTAATAGGGGAGAGGTTACGTTCCCGCAATCTAGGTTATTCGGTTTCTTCTCGTTCTGCTCACAGCCGGGAGATCATATTGCCGTATGGATATGCAGAGAGGGCCAGAGAAGTCGCGCCTTGACACAACAACAAAGTTCTCAACTACCTACTACCTACTGAGTTCTTGCGGTGACTCTGACGATACCCCCTGACCAGTTCGTGGGCGGACGAATATCAGTCTCTATCGTACTGACACCTCAACGTTGCCGCGTGTATGCACGCTACAAACAAGCGACCCTGCGATGAGACTCACAACGGGACGGCAAGTAGCATCTCTGGTAGTGAAGTCCAGACGTTGTCCCCACTGAATCAGGACCCCCTTAACAGCATGGAATATATGCCTTTGCCAAGCTGATAGCAAAAGGATGTCGTCGCATGCAATACAACACATGTAGTTACAAGTGGGGGGTTAGAGTGGTCAAAACATGGAGGCCAGAGAAAGGCCAGCAAAGCAAAGTCTTGGCAACCGTGGTTGCTTGGCCTGATTCTTCGGCATTAATGTTGCTTGCGTGCATGAACAGGCAGCTGAGCAAAAAGCTGTGGGTAATGGTTCCCAATGGATTCAATCCTCGTAAATCCATTGGCGCGCCTCGTCCATCCAAACGTCCAAACAGCGTTTAGTTGACAAGAAAAACAGCTGGCAAATACCAAAGAAGGAAACCAAGGGTCCCAAAGGGCACAAAACATTGCGGCGGGGGACATCGTCTTGGTTGTGGTGGGTTCGATGAGGCTTAGAGACCAACGCAGTCATTGGCGAATCCCTCCGTGTCTTGCGGCTCCGTGTCGATTTGTATCAGATTCAGGGTCTGTGGTAGGTAGGCCCTGGCGCAGTTTGTCTCGGGAGGTTGCATCGCGGGGGGGGGAATAACAGTTGTTTCTAGACGGTCAGTAACAGATTGAATCATAACTACCTACCGGCAATCTGGCCAGAGGTAAATCAGAAACATGTGGTGGCTGAGCAAAGAAGGAACGCAGGCAGCCAGTAATAAGCGCCCAAGGTTGGGAAGTGGGTGAGGCGTGGCGGTGGTCTGGTGTTGGTGTTGGTGGTGTTGGTGGTGGCATCACTAAGGCCCAGGGTGGGTTATATCCCGGTATTCTGTTTTGGGGGCAATGGGGAACCCTTGATTTGGTTCTCCGGGAGAGATCTGCCACACTTTCCAGCGGCACGGGACATGCGGAGTGTGGAAAGGCAATTTTGGTGAAGATAGCCCTGGGCGTTTTTGGCACGGCGAAACCCAATGAAAAAGACTGAGATGGGGGCATTTTAGCCGCAAGAGATGCTATGGCTCGACGCTACCAGATATGATGCCATCCAGGCCAGCGGTGCGGGCAGGGTCGCCGAGCAGAGTCGGCTCGACTCGATTCCTTATTAAAGTTAGTTATTGCAGGCGGGATGGCCGACGGGGAAAAAGGCGGGGGAGTTGGATGGCTAGTCTAGACCCTGAGTTTGGGGGGGG
>Ga0247765_1001497_pt1 | contig 10830 bp, 7 predicted proteins | sample UWRJL106311C6_FD_179949 | JGI IMG/M metagenome (GOLD analysis project Ga0247765, IMG submission 179949) | Plant litter microbial communities from Arlington Agricultural Research Station in Wisconsin, United States - UWRJ-L106-311C-6 | ecosystem: Environmental > Terrestrial > Plant litter >... | reverse complement strand
TTTTCTTTTTTTGTTTTTTTCCTGTTTTTTTTTTTTTTTTTTTTTAAATTTTAAATGTTTTCTCTTTGTGGCCACGGAAAGGTGCAACCGTGACAAAAAAAACAATAATTATGAATCCTCATGGCCAAAGATGGTGGGGAGTTTCTTAGTCTTATTGGTCAAAAATCCGTTTTGAAGAGAGCCTGTTCAAGTGCTCTTTGAGAGTTCACGAATAAGTAAAGCGGGTTTCGCCAACTAGAGCAAAACTACCGGGTGGGAGGGGTGAGGATTGATAGTGTTCTAATTCGGGGCCCTTGCGGGCGAACGAGGGCTTGATGCAAGGCTTCGGGTGTGATATCAGTGCCAAGATTTGGGCTTTGCTTTAAGGGTGTCGTTAATTGGACGACGTTTTATAGTAGTTTCTGATGAACAACTATCTACAACTTGGGGATGGAACAGCTCTGGTGGAAAGCCATGTCATATACCTCTTGGAATTGCCTATTGTTAAGGAACTTGAAATTCTACCCTTGCTCACAACGCTGACTAGGTAGGAACCAACATATTTCTAAACTCAACATGAAGTATATAAACCACTCGGTAGGATTGAACGTCTTCAACACGCTGGCTGAGGCTCACTGGCGTTCAGACAGCGCGGCGTGGTTCAAGGTATCCACAACCCGAAGCACTCAACGACTAGTGAAAAACACACGATCCCTTCTTTTCTTTTTGGTTGCTCTTCAAGTAACTCAAGGAAAGATTCCGGGGCAAGGCTTGAATGGGATCGAGGCGGGGCAATCAGCCTCGCACGACGTCCCGTTCGCAGGTAACTTCCCACTGCTGAAATATTCCCGCACGATCTGCGCTGTGCAATTACTCGTCGAAGTTATCACGGCCGAATGGCCATACGACTCCTGCACCACGACCGCAGACCCCTTGTGGTTACGTGATAAAGCGTAGGCGTTCGCTAACGGCGTCGCGGGATCGTATCGGTTGGACAGGATCAGCAGCGGTGTCGTGCTCTCGAATGGGCCGGCGAAGGCGTGCTTGGGCTTGAATTGCCAGTCGACGCAGGCTAGCGGAACTCGCGTCCACGGCTCGCCAGCAGTGGGCGACTGCTGCTGCAAGATATCGACCTCCTCCCTCGCCCAGGACACATTTCGCACGCGCTGGGTGGCTGTCGCAGCCGAGTCTCCGCAAAGAATGCCGAATGCTGCTTCGCCGCACCACGCACAGCTGACCGGGACATGATCGCGAGGGATTCGCGTGCAGAGGACGCCCCCCGCGGCGAGAATAGTCGTATGGTTTCCAGCAAGGATGGACTCGGCGAGCGCCGAAGCCAAGGGATCAAAGGAACAGGCGGGACTGTAGAGGGTCTGGCGAATTGTCTCACGGACGAGAGCGGACGTGAGAAGTCGGACCCGGCCGCCTTGGGCCGCCGGGAGGGGGTTGGTTTCGAGTGACCGGACGAAGGAATCGACGCGCTTGCGGACATCGGCGGCTTCTTGGTCGTGCCCCTGCCGCAGGGGGCAAAGATTCCCAGCGTCGAAGCAGGTTTGGTAGAAGCGGTCGGCTATAATCTCGACGTCCATCAGATTCTTTCTCCACAGACCGCTGGTGTAGTCGTCGGCGTCCGCCACGCTATCCAGGACCATCCTGCCCACGCGGTCTGGAAACATGGACGCAAATGTGTTCCCGAGGACGGTTCCGTATGAAGTACCCCAATAATGGAGAAGGGGCTTGTGCTTCTTGCCAGCCGTAACGTTGCGTCCCGCAGTCGACGCGTTTGTGTTTCTCAAGGCATCCGCTCGCTCGACGATCTCCAGCATGTCACGAGCGACGGAAGCTGTGGACATGTGGGAAAAGATGCTGCTGTCATCTTGCCCGGCGCTTGTGTTCGTCTTTTGTTGGCCGCACAGCTCCCCGAGCCCAACCGCCGCCTGATAGTGCAGGTTTAGGCCGAGTTCCCCGGCCACTACCGGCGGCAGGCCGCCTTGCTGGGAGATGTCAGCCAGGCGGCTGAGATCATCAACGTAGCAGCTCGCGCTAGGGGTGGTCCTCCCCACGCCGCGGGGATCGAAACCAAGAATCTCGTAGTGTTTCTCGCCGTCTATGATGCCCTGAAAGTATTTTCCAAATGTCAAGGCTATATCGGTGCCCGGCCCTCCCGGGCCTCCGGGGTTGATGAGCACGCTGCCGCCGAATGAAGGGTCCGTGTCGGGAACAATGGCTGGGAGAGTAGCAATGCCGATGACGACCCATGATGTCGATGATTCGTCCGTGTCGATACCGGCGGCCTTGGTCCAGTCGAGAGGAACCTGTAGCCTTGCGCACCGAAAGCCGTTGTAACAGTCGTGGTACCGCAAGTCCCGCGACGGTGTAATCGAGGTCCAGTTGAAGTCGGGGAGGACCTCTTCCTGTCTTTTCTGGCCGAACGCCGCCGTGCTGCACGCCATCAACAACGTGGCTTTGTAAATCGAGGCCACTAGCATCGTGAGAGTGAACGGGGAAAACCGAATGGGTTAAAGCGTCGATGGTTGAAAACTCGCTGAGATCGGCATGAAAGCATCCGACATGCAGCTGGATCGAGGGGCGAGCAATACATCAACGCCGATGAGGTTTTATATGCGCCTCTCTCTCGCTCAGTGTTCGGGGCTGGAATTCGATTTCCCGGCGAAGCCGTGACCTGACGACTAACACGCGCCGGATAATGCGGAATCGCGATGTCGCTGGATCAAGTAGGCCGCACAGTAACGCTCCGATCCAATGCTACTACGCAGGCGGTCATCTCCATCGAAAGGCTGATTTCCGTCCATCCTTCGGCAGTAATTGGTCGCATCAAACCCCCTAAAATGCCCCGGGCATTGCGGCACAAGTTCGCCCGGCACAGCCTCGTCCTCGGATACGAGTTTTTACTTTTTACGTTACATGTATGTTAGACGACCGGATCCTAGGGACTTCTACCATCCGAGACATCCGCCCAAGGAAACTCCCTGCTGAATATTAGTTCTGTTCAATAAACACAATACCACGAAATCGGTCAGGCGAATTTCGCCTTACGTTGCCATTTATGTCGACCGAGTTTATGACGCGTTGGGTTCGAGCTCGGGCTCGGGCTCGGGCTCGGGCTCGGGGATGGGAATAATTCAAAGCCTACGCTGGTGAAGTATGAGCTTCTGCACACGAGAGGGCGTGGGGATGAAGCGGGGACTGCGCTGTACAGGACACCCCTTTTGTTTTTTAGCTACCATACGCACCGCGGGCCCAGAGATACCCGCCAACTCCTAGTATGGCATTACCTCGAGCCCTGCTTTCGGAATTATTGTCCCCCTTAACGAGATTGCCAGTTAGGAACTGAACAGACGACTGCAAGTACTTTGGCACCATCAAAAGTCGTTGCTGGTTCCTGAAGGGAGATTCTACTTTTCTTCATCTAACTTCACGTTGGCCACTAGGTTGTTGGGCTAGCACAATCTGCGATAGGAATTTTATAATTTATCACAAGTGTATCTAAATACGTTTTAGTAAAGGTGTAAAGGTAAGTATTACCATTTCCTGTTGACCCGACTCTACCGTGTTCAATAACGATATCGACAGATGGATAGATATTTCGAACAGCAGAGCTCTGCTGTGCTTCGTTATATTAAGCTGGCTTAGCTTAGTTCTAACCTACTGTGGAAACTAAATGCTATCCGTGGCGTCCATGCCAAAAGGATAGAGTGGGCTTTCTATCTAGCACGTTGATGGTAAAGCAGTTTTCGCCACTGCTTGTACGTGCCTTACTGAATGCTTCCCACTTTAAGCGGCTAGACTGGGGTTTTGCTTTAGCTGTAAGTGGGTGATGAGAAGGAACATGTGCAACCTAAAGATTCAGTACAAGTGCGAATGTGTAAAGGACAATGGTACTGATGATTGCGGCAATGATTCATGCACCGAGGAGCGCACCGAGTACGAGTCTAACCGGTGTGAGGACTGCCCTCCCGACTTGACGGATGGGAGCTCTGAATCTGAATGGGATTGAGGAACAAAGGGAATACAAACAGGGACAGGACTGGATGCATAATATGGGTTACTTAACAGCACCGGGGGGGGGGGAGAAGGAGGAGGAGTGACTGATGGATTTATAGCGAAGCATGGGTGGTGGTGTTTGGGGCGGAGTTGGAGCATACGTGATTTTCTGTTTTTCTATTCTTTTTTTCTATTTAGTTTTCTGATCTTTTTTTTGCCTTTTTGCACTAGGTAGCTTTCCGCTCATACAAAAAAACAGGGCGTTGGTCGCCCTTTCAAACCCCAGAAATCCACTCCCGCTGAACCTTTATACTCATTTGATGCTTAAATAATAACCATAGACACTGCTTCCCGCAAGTCCGATGCCGCTGTTATAATAAGAAGTCCAAGCCTTATCGGTCTTGACGCCCTTGCCGACGACCTCTGTGCTCAAATCATTTTCACCACTTGGGCATCCGCGGCCGCATTAGCCTTGTTCTCCAACTAGGCGTTCACCTCTGCTTCCATGTCCGAGCTTGACTCCGAGCTCGTGTTCGCGTTTACTTCCGTGTATGCGGTCGCATCAGACTTGCTCTTCAACTAGGAGTTCAACTGAGCGTCCATGTCCCAGCTCTCCTGCGTGTCCATGGACATGGACATGCTCCACTCCGAGCCCACATCCACCACATTCACCTCTAGTTTCACCTTCATATCCGCGACCCCTCTAACTTTCTTCCCTAGCTGGATGTACAGGTCTTTGGGCAATGCCGGTTTGGCTTTATCACCACCATCAACAATCTGCATGCTCCATCCTCCAAAGTACCTCACCACGGCACGGCCGTGTTTCGTCCCCTTCACGACAGCAATGATCTCGATGAGTAAACTCGCTAGCTTCCCTAGATCCTCTTCGTGTTCCTCTTCCCACTGGGGTAACCTTTCCGCCATGTCATAGAATTCTACATCCGCAGCGGAAAAGCAGCCTCCTCTGTGTGCCCCTACAGCGAGATTCGGCGTCCGCGATGCCCACAGCTGTGCGAGCATGTCTTGCTCATCTGGTTGGCGAGTCCGCGAGCATGCCTTGATCATGAGCAGCGAATCAGGTGACACGGGCGTCGTCTTGGTCGCCAACAACCTTACCACCACAAGTCCCGATGACGTTTTTTCGCTATCGGTTCCCGCGGCAACCAGTGATAGCTCTTCTTCGTCGTCCGCTTGCTCATCATCGTCCGGTAACAAGGTCCTTTCCGAGTGTTCTGGAATGTACGCATCCATCTCATAGCCCTCCGGAAAATAGGCATCCGTCTCATAGCCCACGACGCATCGCAGCCCGCTAAAGTTGTATCCCATGACGCGGTGATATCCGCACACGCCCGGCCCCGGTTTTTTCGTATAAATCTCTTTGAAGTTTTGTCCGTATCCTTGGGAAAAGAGGGGGACAGTAGCTTTGCGCTCTTCACGAGTGAACAGTGTCGTTGCTGTCGTCTCCCCATCTCCATCCTCACCAACCGCCACCTCGACACGGAATTTAAAATGGGCCAATGAACCCCGCACAAAGCCCAAAAGCTTGCCGAGGGTGATTTCATCGGTAACAAGGTCGGCGTTGCGAATCGACGAAAAGGTAGGATCCTCGATGAGGGCGGCGCGAAAGAGCGGCTCGAGCGGGAATTTAGGATGGCGGGCAGCGTTCTCGTCCAGGTACAAGGTTCCCGAGTCAGGTTCCAGAACAATATCCTCGCCTGGGGGAAACCACCACCGCGGGGAGCCGGGAACCGATATGGTCGGTTCGGCTTTGTCCCACCACGTGTACGACGCCACATGTTTGACGTCACTCACCTTGGCCGATCTCGTGCTGGCACGGTGGCGTTTGGGGAGCTCCGATTGTGTGATGTTGGCCATGACTGTATTTGAGGAACCCATTTTTGATATTGGCTCGTGCTGGACTGGAACTGCAGATTGGGCGATGCTGAAAAGATTGGCAAACGAGAGGAGAGAGAGAGGGGTTTTTTTTGTTTTGGTGCGCATACGATCCTGCACTGATTAAAAAAAGTTTGGCGAAGCGGGCCTTCAACCACCCACAGAAGGCGCGATGGCAGCGCGGACGGACGCGCGGCGCGCAGCATTTATTGACCGACTCCTCAACCGCATCGCTCGTGCAGATGTTATGGGGGAAATGAGGCAATGACAACGCATTTGTTGGCAGGACCTGCGTGTCCACGTCGGCGCGGGGGAAAAAGAAGAGGGAAACCCTCCCCAAAAAAAGGCAGGTGCAGTGGCAAGTCCTCCACTTTCCCTCTCAACGCATTCGGGGTGTGTGGAAGGAGCTATGGGTTCTTAGGTTAGCAGCGGCGTCTCTCCCCTTAGTTAGTCTCTCGGCTTGCATCAGACTAGAACTAACCGTCGCAAACTTTGTGCAGACATGATCAGAATCTTCGACTTGACGCACCGCCGATACCATGTGCCCTCGTACCATTGGTGGCTGGGGCAGTAAAGGTCTGTTCTGGTCCAATCGCACGCTTACCCTTTTTAAAAGTCAGCCGACGCGATGAGCAAGGGCCACAACGCTACCTACTTGCTTGGTTCGAAGCCAGGCCGTTTGGTCTCACATACTTGAGTCCATCATTATTGCTTCGGCCCGCAAGAGTCGGAGAGAGGCGCCTCCCGAGTATGCCGCTGTCGTGGAGCCGGGTTCTTGGTCGTCGTTGTATCCAGTCATTGGCCATCAGTAACATTACTACTTCGTACTGATCGCTGACTCATGGCTACAGCTCAATATCCCACTGGGGTATTCCAACAGGCTTGAGCTTCAGGGAATGAGTAAACTCGTACCTGGCTCTGATGCGGATTCTTCCTAAAATGTAAGCTGACAGCGATCTGGCGATGCATGGGATGTTGAGTCCTGCTCATGTGACAAGATTCCCGGCATGGCTAGGTGGGTAGGCTGGGCAGCACCTGATAACCTCTGAGAGGGCGGTATCAAAGGGTAGAGTATAAGTAGGAGCCAGACATCAACAAGTGCCAAATTCTGCAGATACCCTACCTAGGTAGGTAATTGAGAACACAGAACAACATGCAGCTCCTTTCCATCATCACCATCCTCGGCTTGTCGCGCGCCATCGTCGCCCTCCCTTCAGCCTTGGATGCGCGTCAAACACCCTGGACAGGCACGTGCGATGTAGCCAGCAACACGTGTATAATCTCGAATCCGCCCAGCCGGATACCAGATGAATTGTGCAGCTGCGGCTGGCTTTAGAGGTGGTGGGCTTGGGAATTCTCCGTGTGCAGAGCAAGGTCATGTAAGCCATGTTTTTCATTGGAGCTGCCAATTTCGGCATCTGTGTAACTGACAAGATGGCCGCTGCAGCCCTGTCGTTAGAACAGCCTTTTCGGTGGTGTAGCGTGCACTTGATGGTGGTTTGGACAATCCATGTCACGGCCACAGTGAAGACAAGTTGTGCCATTCTCATGAGTTTGTCTACCTACCTACCTACCTACCTACCTACCTACCTACCTACCTACCTAGGCAATGAGATTACCTTGAAGAACACATAGCCATGTATCTGGAAACCGGTCTGGTTCTGACATTGCATCTCCTAGCTAAATCACCATTAACGCTGGGCATAGCATTCTAAAAAGAAAGAAAAAAATCCTATTTTTTCTTTTGCTTTGCTTTTTTTTTCTTTTCATTTTCATTTTCTGGATACAACGCACAAACTATCCTAACAGATGTTTGCATTAGATGTGCTGGGCGTGAGAGCGTCTCGGCTTACAGGTATTTGGACCCGGGCTCATGTATTCTGCCTAGGTACCTACCTAGGTATGTAGGCTCCCGAGGCAAAAGGCGGGGACTAGAGTTGAGGCTTTCGTTGTTGCAGTTTTCCTGGGGGGGGATGGACCTCGGGCATCGGGCTCTCTTCGGTGAGTAAGTATACTTGTGGCATTTGGGAGATTGGAGTTTCATTGGCAAAGACTGAGAAGGCTGTAGCTCTGCTCTCATGATAGGTAGGTAGGTGCCTACGAAAGAAATGTAGAGAGAAATAGAATATTGGCAGTCATGCAGGACTGCAAGACGTGGAACTGCACGAATTGCCATCTCCCCGTGCAAAAAGGCAGGAGCGTTGTTCGGGATGGCCTGTTGCGGCTTGCCGGGTAGCTTGACCGGTTTTCCAGGCCCGATTGGTGGCCAGCTTGCATCAACCCTTCACACCATCATTTTCCCCGCGGGAATGGTTTTGGGCCAACCGAATACCAGAAAATGGCGAGTTGATGCAGAAGGCGTTTTTTGCACTGCCCATTGGGCTCAGCAGAACATTGCCATTCGCGCCCAACCCCAGTCCGCCCGCCTCGAGCCGAGCCTCGATTTGGGTGGAGTTGTTGGGTGACGCCCGTGCAGTGTCGGAGCCGTCGTTCAACAGCGAAATTGCCGACAAATAAGTTCCCCCATGGCTGCCCAAAAGCGTGGCAGGGTCGCTGTTGTTTACCTAACTACCTACTTGCCTATCTGTTGAGAGAGCTCGATTCAACGGCCTGCTCAGCTCAAATTGAAGCTGTAGATGATACAGGTCTTTTGCGTCCCGCAACTCACTGCTTGAGAGAAGAGGCCGTGTCCCAGCTCATCTACATGTCGAGCTCATCCAAATCTCACCGTGCAAGTCACGGTCCATCGAAACACGGTCTCCCGGGATGCAACACAAAGGTTCGTAGCAAACGAGTTTCAAGTTTCGCCCTGACATTGACCTTTTCCATATGTAGTGTGTGCCCTCCCCGGGTGGTTGCGCTCCCCTGGATGATAAGACGATCAAGAAACTCTACCCGCAGCTAAAGGTGAACGGGAAGTGGATCCTTCCCCGGCCAGAGCCGAACCCCGTGGCAGATGCGGAGGACCACCGGCGGTGGAGACGCGAATACCCGCTGTGGAAGGATACGATCAAATGCAGTTGCGGAAAGGGCTACTATTGTCGAGAGCATGGTCTGTGGGTCCGCGGCAATGAAGCTGCTGATAAAGACCAGAGGGAACTCGACCAGTACGGCTATCCGAACTGCCCGGTATCGCATTACCCGGGTTTTGATAACACTGACGACAAGGCAATCGACCAACCCACCGAGGAGGAAGAAGACTACCCTAGGCGGGGCGACAGCGAGTTTACACAAGAGTTTGAGCGACTGGATCTGGGGACCGATCCGAGTCAATACCCGATGGCACATGGACAGCACCACGACGAGTCCTCAGCCTATCACTATGGCACACCAGCAACGATGCACGAGTATACCGAGGAAGGTCACGGCCACAATTACCAAACTTTTCATCAGGCCAGTCCCCGCAATGCCAACGCCTACGACTCGTACAACTCAAGCTACGGCGCGGCCACAAGCGGAGGCTACCTCTATCCTGGCCCGGAAGGAGGGGCCATGTATCAAGATGAATACCAAGGAGAAGAGGCTGCTTCGGGATCAAGAAGAAGGGGGGACCGGAGACGGTAGTAGATCAAAGCATGTGGACACCTACATGTAGGTCGGTAGATAGATAGTTACCAAAATGCCAGTCATTGACTTTCTTTTTGGTTGGCCGTTTCCCATTATGTCTTTAGCATGTTGGGTTTTACATGCCTAGGTGCCCGGTAAATAGCATCATGGAACATACCCCGAGGTTATCTCTTCTGAGATTTTTTCACGGTTTGCCGTTGTGGTTGCAGAAACCGCTCATCGTGCACGAAGATAGACCAGGCTCTCTTGGTGATGGATGTCAGGGACTTTGACCACATGCAGAAATTTGCCGAGCAAACCCCCCGCTTCACCTGCATTCGTCGACTCCCAAAGAGGACCTGAGCAGGCTCTCTTCAAAGCCGATTTCTGACCAATAAGACCAGGAAGCGGCCCTCCATCTTTGGTCATGGGGATTCATAATTGGCTTTGTTTCGTCATGGTTGCACATATCGCCCTGCAATGCATCATGCTGACCAAAGACCCACATAATAAGTTTGTTGTCGGGCGATGATGGTCGGTCAAGGGATGTCAGGGCTTCGACCACGCGGTTACGGCTATGTCCAATTATTTCTATCCTTCCATTTCACAGCACTTTCGTGAAAACTGAGGGAATTGCACGAAACAAACAAGGCATCCGTCCTTTTTTCACTTTGTTGAGCCTCAATTACGAAATTTCCGTAGCTTGGATGAGATAGGCAACATTCACATTTGCCCAATTGGCCGCCCCGTTTATTAAGCGGTCGGTGATGGCCCAAGCCGGAGTGACTAGAGCTATCTTATATGGGGAGTTAAATCACCCTGGTCACATCTTGCACCAAGACCCCACTTGCATCCAGAACTGGTCATACCAAGCATCCCCTGGCACGAGAAGCTATTCTATTTGTTTGGCTGCTTGATGTCAATGGCTGACGCGATAATCATCAGTCCCGCTGTAACGTCGGAAACGCCATCCGGGGCTACCAGGTCGGCAATTTTCGGTGTGGCTTGTTTGTTAGACTCGGAATTTGAGGTGAGACAACCCAGCATGATTTCAATTTATCTGACATTCCTTTTTTTTTTACCATACCACAACAACACATACCAACGACATGAGCAGAGATTTCTGGCTGGCCTCAACAAAAAGGAGCGACAGATGTGGACGACCTTTCGGCAGGGAGACCAAGTCGACGTGAGAGCGTTGCGTGGACATATTGCCTCTGTTTTGACGGCTCATCATGGTTCATGTTCGAGATCATCGCGAACCCGCGCTGCCCATGGCTTGACGCGGGAGCTCGAGAGACATGCGACAGCATTTGATCAACTCATGCAGGCGCAACCGGATTTTGTGGTAGCTGGCTGGGGAGTCTTGCGACTAGCCGTCAACGTGAGTGCACTGATTGCGCCCGC
>Ga0247765_1001496_pt1 | contig 10846 bp, 4 predicted proteins | sample UWRJL106311C6_FD_179949 | JGI IMG/M metagenome (GOLD analysis project Ga0247765, IMG submission 179949) | Plant litter microbial communities from Arlington Agricultural Research Station in Wisconsin, United States - UWRJ-L106-311C-6 | ecosystem: Environmental > Terrestrial > Plant litter >... | reverse complement strand
TACATAAAAAAAGCAAAAAACAGCAACCCCCCCCCACCCCCCCCCCCCCAAACTGTCAAACCATTGCCAAAACAAAAAACAACATCGAAATCGCGTTCTACGCATCCGATTACCCCTATCTGCGATGTCGCAGCCAGGGCGTACCAAAGGCGCAAGCCGTAGTGATGGCGAAAGCCAGAATCACGGTACTGACTGAGGGCTCGCGCAAAGTCTTTACGCCCGTAAAGCAACAACTGAAGACAACAATAACGCAACTAATTAAAGTCGTAACGATAGCAAAACGATTTTGGAGGAAGCGAAAGCCTTTGAAATTAAAAAGAATATACTTTACAAGTAGTTCCAAAATATAATTAATAAAAGGGGAGCCTTTAACGATATTTTTAAAGCTACTAAACGGTACTTTAACCATATCCTTTTATTAAACCTTAAGCGAAAACGTACCAAAAACGTTAAAAAATACCTTAATTCCATTAAGGCAATATTAAAAAAAATCGAAAACTTAACTAAAACATAATAATTAATACCAACCAGTCGTATATAAGCCCAAATCGTAAGTAATAAACGTAACGTAATTACATCACCCCTACTATATAAATATATTGTACCGAAAAAGGCATTCCGCAAAATCATTATTACCTTACTAAAGGACTTATAATTACAAATTAAACTTATAAGTAAAAAAATCGTATAACGTACATAATAAGCGAGTGAGCATTCTAAGCGAGTGAGCACTTTTCCACTGCTTTATCACATCTATCCTTAATTATATAACCACAACACTAGGAAATAGTAATAACTAAATTGGAAATAAATGAATCAGATAATTCTGCAGCCTCCTTACATATACGTGCATTATAACCAGGCTTGCCGTATACGCCACAATATTAAATCTTCGTACAAGACCCCCCTACACCACTACAATTTTAACGTTCTTCCTAAGCCAGCTACTCACCTACAGCTTTACCATTTAGTAGATTCCGTGCATTTTGTACAATAAGTGACCCTCCAAGCTGTATATATGTTTTTTTAGCTTTCCATCGCTTACTAAGTCCCTTATTAGCCTTACGTAATACTGAGACCTCCGCGCGTAGAAAAGCCACCTCGTATATTACAACTATCGTACCTTTTACTAATCAGTCTATAGTAGTTAATATCAAGGTTAAAAAGCTACCTTAGTAGTTGGATATCCGAATTTTAATAAGCTTTAATTATAAAGTAGCTTCTTAAAGGTTATAAGGTATTTAGGAGAACCAAGGTAATACTGTACCTAGCTTTAAGGTTAGGGGTGTTGGAGTCCGAATATATATATCCAGCTTAAATATCACCCTCTCTAGATTATACGGTATAAAACTGGCTTTAATAAACCCCCCTTAGATATTATTTTTTATAATAAAAGTAAAAAACGCCTTTTTAAACGTATAAAGAAATTCCAATTTACTAATATATGTAATATTTATCTATATTAACTACTTAATTTAGCAATTATACGCCTTTTTTAAAGGCGTAAAATAATTAATATTTAATAGCTAAAGTAGGTGCGAGGAGTAAGGAAGTATACAAAGTATAATAATATTATACTCCTAATAGTAAATTTCGAATTCTTCAAAGTAGTGGCTATTATAATCCTTAAAAACTAATAGCCAGTATTTACCCTTTGTACAAAATGTTATATGGAAATTAAAGTACCGAATCTAATTTATACCTTTTTTATTAGTAATTTAACCATTATCGGTTAATGCAATATGCTAGGTCTCCGGAAGGTCATACTCTTTATACTAATTAGCGAAATAATACTACCTAGCTAAAATAATAAATTGTAGGATAACCCAACCTAAGGCGTTCACCCCTTAGATAACTATTACCTACTTTCAATTACTAGGCTAAGCCTATTTAACCCTACTACTACGGCTATCTAAAGTAGTAATTACTATAATAGTAATAATAATACCTATTATAAAACTGGTTTTATTAAAGTTATATAAATTATCGTCAAAAATACCGTATTTAACCTTAACGTTATATATAAGGGCAAACCACTCGCGAATAACCTTTGGATTTTCGTATTTAGCCCTTTAATAGTTATATTTACATATAAAACGCGTTTAAAGTTCTAATTAACGCTTAACGAAGTTATAAGCCTATTGTATACCAATAGGGGGCGCGTTACGTTTGCGTAGCAATCAGTTAGCCATATTTTCCACGTAATAAAGCCGGGGATGGAATATACGTATATATAGCTTAATTATATATTAAATAATCGTTTTCTCTTCCAAATCTGTAAGTTTGCGCGAATTAGCTAGTGTATTGTATCGTGCAGGTTTACCGTTACGTCGTCGCGTTAAAGTCATACAGTTAATTTTGTAGATTTTTGCAACAGTATTAACCTTAAATATTACATTTCTTTTAAGAACTTTAAGGGCCAAAACTATTATATCTTCTTTTAAAGTAAAGGGTATATTAGGTAGTAGAGAAAACTGAAGTCAATTCGAGGGGTAGTATTATTGGTAGAAAAATGCTCACTCGCTTAGAATGCTCACTCGCTTATCATACACGTTACGGAATAAATAAAACCATACTAATTAGAAAAGTAATAATAGCTAAATACCTCCTACGTAACGGAGACGTAGTAATTTTATTTAAAAATAATAAATAGCTATAGTATAACGATCTAAAGAATAAAAACTAGGTATATAAGGTATTTACAAACGTAACGTAAATACGCCGAAAAATATATATAGTATTAGCAAAGGGGGTAGACTTAAGTATTACGAAAAAATATAATAAAGGCGAAAGTAAAAATATAGTAAAAAGCCTAAATAAACTCTAAAAGTAGATAAATAAGTAGAGCTAGGTTAATATAATTAAAATTAGGATAAAACTCCCCCGTAAAAGCAATAAAGGTATAGTAAAGCCGAAATCTATCCAGTTACTACTAAAAATCCACTTAATAAAGAAAACCATTAAGCTAATTAATTAAAGAATAATCTACAATTACTGTAGGTACCTTTATAAACGGTTTGAGGGCGAAGTGAAAGCAGTTTAGTACTTTAACTACGGAAAATAGAAATATAAGGCTAAATTCTACATAAATAAGGTAATATATATACTTTATAGGGGTAATATATACTTAATTATAATAAATATTAAGAAGCGAAAGGTAAAATACCCTATAAATACAAGGGCGGGTACCCTGAAGCGATATCTTAACTATAACGGTACGTATATAACGTTTAATACAAATTACTGTATAGTAAAGGAGTAAAAATAGCGTACTAAAAAGAGATACCTAAATAGACCTATTACCTTCATACCCCCCCTAATACGTATATAAACTATAAATAACGTAATTAATTCTATAAATAATATTACTAAATAAGTAGTTATAGTAGCTGAATTAATATTAATAATAAAGTATATACGATTTTTAAACGCAAATTAAAAAATTGGAGGAAAAAGGAAAAAAAGACCAACTAACCTATAAAAAGCGGCCAAAAGCAATAACAATACCCTAATAAATTAGGCAACACCTACCAATACTACTGCCATTACCGCAATTGGAGCGAATACAACCCTTTTACAAACCGTTTCCGAAAAGGATTTTCTCCCCCTACTATTTAACGTATTAATAAAAAGCCAGAATAGCGATTTCCACCTCCTTCCCCTGTACTTTATATAATAATATAATTAAAAATACTATATTAAAATATAGGAAATGGATAAAAAAATTACAAATAATACTATGTAATACTATTTACGATATATTAATAATCCAGAAGCCACCCTATAACGGCTCAATTAGCGCCCCCTAATATAGCAGACTCGAAAAGTACAATATAATTTTTAGCAACGGAAAAATAACACTATACGTAAGTAAAAGAATCAATAAAATAATGTAGATAACCGACGGTAATAAGGACTAGGTAATAGTAACGTTTGGAAAAGGAAATAACGTATTAATAGTAATATTTATTTATTTAAAATTATATAATAAAAATTAAAAGACCTTACTAAAGGAACTAATTAATAAACCCCTACTATATAATTATACTATTATTATAGGTAATTTTAACGCTTATTACCCTATATAAAATAAAAACCAAAAATAATTACCTAAAATAAAATACATACTTTGCTTTATAATTAAATAAAACCTAAAGCTTTTTATACTATAAAAAAAAATAATGAAATAGTTAAAAAAAGGGGATAGAAATAATATAATAAACCTAACCTAAACCTTTAAAAACCTTAATGTAATATATAACAAATCAAATAACCTCCCTAAATTAAATTATATAATATAAATAATAACTATAAACGACTCGCCTACGGAATAAAGTAACCTTAAAAACAAAGGATATAGATAATTACTATTTTATAAAATTATATATAAAAATATAATTATAATATACTTTATTATTCCAGGGGAGTTAAAAATTATTAAAAAAGTAAAAGAAGTAACGCTTAACCTAATTAAAAAACTTACTTATATTACGGATATAATATATTTAAAACGTAAACGTAATTAAAAAACTAATATTATTTAGTAAAATAAAAAGGTTAAAAACGCTATAGTAAAGGTAAGGAAGGTTAAATATACTTAAAGGAAAAATTATATAAAAATATTTTTTAAATACTTTAAAGCAATAGTATTAAAATAGGAAAAAGTAATAAGAAAAACGTAAATAAAATATTAATACAATATCCTTAAAAAGGTAGTAAATATTAATTAAAATCTTTAAAATTTAAAAAGATAAATTAAATTACAAAGTTACGGTGCCTAAACAAATAGATAGAGGGACCGCTTGCCTACTAGGGCGGGGACTAGAGGTCCTCTGCGGTGTAAGATTAATAATAATAATAATAAATTACAAAGTTATAAAAAACCTAATCCCCCTACTATTCCCCCTTTATAAAGTATTTTAAAAAGTTTATAAAATATTATCTTATATAAATAAAAAGCTAAAATATTATTAAAACGCTTTTTCCCTAAACCAAAGGCGAATTTCTCTCTAATTCCTAACTAAAATATAAACCTAATAACGTTTAAAAAAATTATAAAAATTAATTAAAAGGTAAATATTAGGAATGTTAACGTAATAATATTAATAATATTATTAAATAAGGTATTAAAATTAAACCGTTTATTTAATAAATTATTAAAAATTTATAACAAGGAAAAAAAACTTTTTAAAATGCTATTACTAATTATATAAATAGGTTTTAAGCTATTATATTTCCCTTAATACTTTCGTAAAATAATTATTATTATTATTAATCTTACACCGCAGAGGACCTCTGGTCCTCGCCCCAGTGGGCAAGCGGTCCCTCTATCTATCTGTTTAGGCACCGTGGGTGCTTCTATAGTACAGGTATCGGTACGTTCGTAAAATAATTATAATAATATTTAGAAAATTAAATAAAATATTAAAAGACTAAAAACTCCCAAAAGCTTATAGGTTAATCTCCCTTTTAAGTATATTAAGTAAAATAATAAAAATATTAATAATAATATAATTTATAATTATAATTAAAGAAAACGGGATACTTCTTTATATATAAATAGGGTTTAGGTATAAAAGGTCTATAAAAATGGTAATTAGATTAGTAATAAATATAATATATACTACTTAGGTATATAACGTAATAACATCTTTATTATAATTTAACCTTACGGGCGCTTTTAATTAAGTGGATTAAATATAGCTAATATATACATTTCGGGAACTAGGTTATAAATAATAGCTTATTTACTAATTATAATTTTATTTTAAAAATAAAATAACCCGCCTTTACTTTAACAAAATAACATTAAAATTTTATAAAATCACTCAAGGTATACTATAAGGCTCCCCCCTCTCCCCTATTCTTTTATCATTTTTATATCCACTTTATACCAGTAATTAAAGGATATCCCCAACCTTATTATAATAAGATTTATAAATAATATAAATCTATTAACTTATGTATATAATACGAAAATGGTATATAAAACGCTAGAAAGGGGATATAAAGTATATAAAAAATAAGTAAAGGAAAGAGGTATAAAATTCAACTTATCGAAAAGTAAACTTATATATTTTATAAAAACAAGGTAAATATATACCAATATATTAAACATCCTAAAAAAGGGGAACCCGGATTTAATACTAGTAAAAAGTATTTATTTTCTAAGTATATAGCTAGATTAAAAGCTATCCTTTACTAAATACCAAAAGATTATCTTATAAAAAATGGAAATTTAAAAACTAATATTAAAACGATTAATAGGGAAAATGTAGGGAATTTACCTTAATTACGTATAGTAAATCTATATAATAGTTATATAAAGTATAATATTATACGAAGCGAATATATAATATATATTAATATTAAAAAAAGGAAAAGTAAAGGGGATAGTACGAAAATTTTATAATTAACATACAAAATACTTACACACTACCATTAGGGCGTATAAAGCCATATTAGTAAGAAATATTAAGGTTAAGGCGTAGTATTTACTACTAAATTTATATTTTATAAAGTAAATAGTAAAAGTAGAATAAAAGCTTTAAAGAATTAGTATAACGGAGCTACTACACACTATATATAAAGTAGTAACTAGTTAATTTAAAAGGAAATGATTACGTAAAAGGGAAAAATGAATTAAGTAATTAAATAGTAAAATTTTAAAAGCAAAATAGGCTAAATAATAATTACAACTACTAAAATAAGCCTAAAATTTAGAGGGGGAAGTTAATTAAATAAAGCTCAACCTTAATAAAAGATTAAAAGCAAAATAAAAAATACGCTAATTAGAGTAATAAATAATAATATTGTAAAGAAGAATTAGCTAAGGCATAAAATTGGTAAATTTATTTAACCTTTGGGAAAAGTTACCTAAATACTTCCTATTTAACTTATATAATAAGCTTACTAAAATAAAAAGCTTACTTTTTACCTAATTACGTACTAGGGTAATAAAGTTAAATGCGTTTTTATTTAAAATAAAGGTAAAAAACGTAAATACCTTACTATATTAATACGTAAAAGTATTAAAAATAATAATATATATTTTCCTAAACTACTTAAAATATACGTAAAGTTAAAAATAAGTAGGATTACTAAAAGTACGAAACGGAAGCACCGTTAAAAAGGCTCTATTTTATACTATAATTATAGTGAAATTAATAATGTAATTTTATAATATAGGTAAAATTAAAATATATAATTTAGCTAGGGAAATAAAAAGATTTAATAATAAGGAAAAGGTAATTAGGGAAAGGAAAAAAGTAATTATTATAAGAGAAAAGAAAAAATGTAAAAAAGAGAAATAATTAGTAAAAGGTAAAAGGAGAGGATAAATAATATTAAAATTATAATATAATAATTATAGCGAAATTATAATAAGGGTATTATAAATACTAATAAAACCTATAAACAGGTAATAAACTACTTATAATCTGCGGAAATTACTAATCCCTCCTTAAAAAATACCTATAAATTTGTAATAAAATAATATTATATAAAAGTAACGTAAATCCCCCTATATATTATAATTAACGTACCTTTATATTTTTATTTAATATAAGCTAATAGAAATTATTAATAAAAAATTGAAAATATAATAAAAATATAGTAAAAACGTAATAGGAAATAATATATATTTTACTAAACCTACTTTTTAAATACCTTAATTAAAATCCCACTAACGTGCATGATAAGCGAGCGCAACAGACAAGCGAGCGCAACACTTTTCACGTATTGCACCATTTCCACATTCAACCCTTATTTTCTCCACAACCTAATATAACAGCACGTTCAAACGAAGTACGATTACTTCTGGCCCTCCAAGCTCTCCAAGACGATAAAAATCTAAGCTTACGTAAGGCAGCTGAAATCTACGATATTAATTATACAACTCTCTTCCACCGGCGCGCCGGTCGGCCTACGCGACGCGATATTCCAGCCAACTTACGCAAACTTACGGATTTAGAAGAGAAAACGATTGTTCAATATATAATTAAACTATATGCACGCGTATTCCATCCCCGGCTTTCGTACGTAGAAGATATGGCCAACCAATTGCTACGCGAACGCGACGCGCCCCCTGTTGGCGTACGATGGGCTTACAACTTCATTAAACGCCAGCTAGAACTCTAAACGCGTTTTACGCGTAAATACAACTACTAGAGGGCTAAATGCGAAGATCCAATAATTATTCGCGAGTAATTTGCCCTTATACATAACGTTAAAGTTAAGTATGGTATCCTTAACGACGATTCGTATAATTTTAACGAAACCGGCTTTATAATGGGCATTATTATCGCCGCTATAGTAGTTACTACCTCTAACGGCCGTAGTAGGGCCAAACAGGCCTAGCCTGGAAATCGAGAGTGGGCAATAGTTATCCAAGGGGTAAACGCTTTGGGTTGGGCTATCCCGCCATTTATTATCTTAGCTGGGCAGTACCACCTTACCAACTGGTATCAAAAGTGCAACCTTCCGGCCTCCTAACGTATTGTAATAACCGATAACGGGTAGACTACTAATAAGAAAGGCATGGATTGGATTCGGCACTTCGATTTCCATACAGCATCTCGTACGAAGGGCAAATATCGGCTGCTCATCCTTAACGGCTACAATAGCCACTACTCCGAAGAATTCGAAACCTACTGCCAGGAGCACAACATTATTATACTTTGTATGCCTCCGTACTTCTCGCACCTACTTTAACCATTGGATATTGGTTATTTTGGGCCGTTAAAGAAGGCGTACAGCCGCCAAATTAAGTAGTTAATGCGGATAAACATCACACATATTAGCAAGTTGGAATTTCTCTATGCGTTTAGAGAAGCGTTTTTTGCTTCGATCACAGAAAAGAATATCCAGGGGGGTTTTGCCGGAGCCGGCCTTGTACCGTACGACCCAGAAAGGGTGATATCTAAGCTAGATATCCGCATTCAAACCCCAACCCCCCCAGCCTCAAGCCCACGTACAGCACTACCTTGGGTCTCCCAAACGCTACACAACCCTCGAGAGGCTACCTCGCAGTTAGTATTTATTAAAACTCGAATTTCTAACCATTAGGGCAGCTCTCCAACCTCAATACTAACTGCTGTGGATCAACTGGCTAAAGGTACGATGGCTGTTATGCACGAGGTAGCTCTTCTACGTACGGAGGTCTCAGCACTACGAAAGGCCAATAAGGGGCTTAGTAAGCGACGGAGAGCCAAAAAAACACGTATGCGGCTTGGAGGGTCACTTACTATACAAGAGGCACAGGATCTACTGGATCAAAAGGCTGTGGGTGAGCAGTTGGTCCAGGAAATACAACAAAATAGTAGTGGTGCAGGGGGGTCTCGTACGAAGATTCGGTGCTGTAAAGTGTGCGGCAAGCCTGGCCATAATGCACGCACGTGCAAAGAGGCTGCAGAATTGTCTGATTCATCTGTTTCCAATTCAGTTATAGTTATTTCCTAGTATTATGGTTGTGTAATTGAGGATAATTGTGGTGGGGAAGTGGAAAGTGTTGCGCTCGCTTGTCTGTTGCGCTCGCTTATCACGCACGTTAATCTCACCTAAAACTCTAAAACGTTCCTAAATAATAATAAAATAACGTTTAAAATAATACATTTAATAAAACGTTCTACTAGGGGTAATCTAAGCTGTAATAGTAATATAAAAAGGCTATATAATTATACCGTAAAAAGGGGTTGTTAAAGCAAACGGAGTAGGTTTTATAGTAACTTAACCCTACTAAATACGAATCATTTAATTAGTAAAAATAAAATAGCGTTAAAATCTGTATAAATATTATAATTAGTACGTAAAAGGTATTAGGAATTTATAAAATAATTAATAATAACGGAAATCAGCTTATAAGTAATATAAATAATAAATATAATAATAATTTACTACTTAAAATTAATAAATTAAAAAAAATTAGTAAATACTAAAACCGTAATAAATATGTAAAAAGGTATATATAAAGATATATTTTTAATTAAAATCCGTATAATATTAGTAGTAATAAGAGCTTAAAGCTGCGAAAAGTAAATAAAAACTCTAAAGAAATAATAAAAGCGTATAAAAAAAGTATTATTAGGTTATAAATACTTATAAAGCTCCTAATAATTACTAATATAAATATTACTAATATAGAAATAGTAAAGGCCGCGAGGATAAAGATTAATAGGATTATAAGAATTAGTAAAATATTTATATAATAATTACGCGGTTTTACGTAGCAGTTTCGATTTTCGAAAACGAAACGTTAGTATTGAAATTAAAAACTATAATATATAAAGTAATAAATAATAATAAAAAAAAAAAAGAAAATAAGGGAAAAAAACCCCTATTTATAAGTAAAAAAGGGCGAGAATCTATATTTACGTATTATATTTACTTAATAAATAATAAAATTACCCTAGTTAAATAAAAATGGAATATTAAATAAAAATATATTAGCGATACCCTTATAACCTCTTATCCGGAATCTAATAAAAGCAAATTAATAACGATGCTACTATAAAGGAAGGTATAACCTACCCCCCCTCCTCCCTCTCTTTCTATTCAAATATATCGCTAATATTATAATAGTACTACTACTATAATAGCCTCCTACCTATAATATAAATAAAAACGAATTGAAAATAAAGTAAACCGTAAAAGAGAGAAAGAAGTAAACTACCTATAAAAGAAGGTTATTATCCAAATTATGGGCGAACCGAAAACGAGGTAATAAATATAAAGGAAACCCCCCCCCCCCCCCCCCCCCCCCCCCCCCCCCAAAAAAAAAAAAACAAAAAAAAAAAGAGAAAAGAAAAAAAAAAAAAAAAAAAAAGAGTTAGAATAAAAAAAAAAGTAA
>Ga0247765_1001495_pt1 | contig 10865 bp, 8 predicted proteins | sample UWRJL106311C6_FD_179949 | JGI IMG/M metagenome (GOLD analysis project Ga0247765, IMG submission 179949) | Plant litter microbial communities from Arlington Agricultural Research Station in Wisconsin, United States - UWRJ-L106-311C-6 | ecosystem: Environmental > Terrestrial > Plant litter >... | reverse complement strand
TTTTTTTTTTCTCCACCCCCCCCCCCCCCTTCCCCCACCCCCCCTTAGCGGACGGGGGGGGGTGGGGGGGGGGGGGGGGCACTGAAACAGCGACGGGTCATGTCAGCATACCTTTATGGATTACCTACCTACCCCGTCGCAAACACGCTGAGCTTCTGTTTAGGATCGGGGTGGAAGGGGTTGAAGTAATCGATATACGTCAGCTCTCCCACGTCTCTAGCCGCGAGGTTTCCGAAGCGCCGGAACATGGTGCCCAGAGTGACGTATATCTCGCACATGGCTAGGTTCTGGCCGATGCAGCTCCTTGAGCCCCGCGAGAAGGGAACGAGACACTTGTTGGCCACGGCGGGTCCAGGGGCGCTGATCGTGCTTGTTTCTTGGGCAATCCACCGGCGCGGGTCGAACACGGCCGGCTCCGGAAATGCCACGAGATTGCGGTGCTGCATGTATGTCGATATTCCCACGACGGTCTAGGGGGGAAGGTTTGTTTTAGAGCCGAAAACAAGGGCAGGGATAAGATAGATAGAGAGAAAGAAAAAAAAAAAAAAAAAGAAGAAAAAAAAAGGATCATGGCAAATCATGCACATACCCCTTCCGGTAGGTAGAACCCGTCAAACTCGGCGCCGCCTCGGGGCACGACCCGCGGGAGGCGGCCAATGACGCCGTACGATAGCCTTTGTCGGTCAGTTTTCATGGCAAATAAAAGTGTGCGAAAGGAGGTTTTCAAACCTCAGGCCTTCCTTCACGACGCCTGTAAGATACGGCAGTTTCTCAAGCTCGGCGTAGCCTATCTCGCTCTCGGGGTCGGGAAACTTTGCCAGGAGCTCTTTTCGCAGCCGGGTGTAGATGGCAGGATTGGTGATGACGTGGTAGGCCGCCACCGTCATTGCATTCCCGGTCGTGTCGGAGGCTGCGGCGCAGATGGAAAAGGCCTCCTCGGCCATCTCGTCGATTGTCGGCCGGCGGTGGTGGTGACCCGACGCGTTTAACTCCTCCTCCTCCGGGTTGTTGAGCAGGTCGTGGAAGAGAGTGCGTTGCCGAGGCTTATAGCCGCTGTCGATGCTCCGTTGGACGTCCTCGACGGCACGCCGCGTTTTCTGTACGCTCAATGAGAGTTAGCCGCCCCCTCTTACTAAAAAACCCCCAAAATATATTTACCTGAAAAAAAAAAAAAAAAACGGTGTCTAACCTCCTTGCAATCCAGTGTGTCCCGCATAATGGGGCTCAGCCGCCGAGCGATGCGTGGTGGGATAGCATCCACCAGCTTCAGCACAAAGGGAAACTGCTGTAGGACCCACAGGGCGATTCCGCTGTTTTTTACCATGGCTGGGTACCACTCACCCAGGTCGTCGCGGTCCAGCTGACCCCAGCAGTCCGCAAAGACGTAATCGGTGGTGACGTCCATGGAGACGGCGCGGAGGGCGGCATGGAGGTTAAACTCTTGGCCGCGGGCAATGGCGGCGCCGAGCAAGCGGCACAGCTTGTCGGCCTTATCACGGACGAGGCCCTCGAGCTCCAAGACGGTGCGGCGCGAAAAGAAGGGCTCGAGCGGCGCGCGGCGGCGCCGGTGCAGCTCGTTGCTCACGGTGGAGAAGATGGCAAACTTGGTGTCCAGCACGCCGTAGAAGCCACCGTCCTTGCTGTACCGGCTCCCTATGGCGTACAGCTTATCGTAGTGCTCAGCCGTGCTGAGATGCACCTCGTTGGGCGCGATGCGGACCACAGGGCCTAGGTTGTTGAATCAGAGAACCGAGCATGAAAAAAAAAAAAAAAAAAAAAAAATTTGAAGAGAGGGGTTGTTTGTTTGTTTGTTTGCGTACCGTAGACATGGTGTAGCCTCTCGATTTCGAGGTAGAACTTGCCCCCTTGGATGACGTTAAAGTAGAATGCGTACAGCCTGGTGATTGCTGCGAGAGGGGGGCCAGGGATGGAGGCGAGGGGATGCAAGAAGAGACGGTACAAAGGAACAAAGACGGCGGCGACGAGGGGCAGCGCTGTAAGCGGCCACAACAGCCACGCCGCCATGTTGAAGCTCGAGAACGTGGGACGGCTACTTTTGGATGGCCCTCCCAAGGATACGCAGCTGGCTCTCTCTCTCTCTTCCTTTTGGTGTTGAATGCAAGTCTGCCCTGTTGCGGGGGATTGTCCGTTCTTAGATGCCTGTCGCCTTGTAACCCACTTGATGCGGCCATGTACTTTTCCATCAGCTGTGTAACGTTCCTCTCTGCCTCGGCGCAAACTAGCTCGAAAAGGGAAGCCGGTAGTTTGTCAGCGCGGGCGCGTCCCCTGGCCTTTCTAAAACCAGGGTTTACACCTGTCTTAGCTTAGATACAATAGGTTGGAAGTCTTTATCTTAAAGTCTGCGGGGAAGTTGCCATTACGTGTCTGGGGGCATAAGTAGGTAGGCAGATACATGATGTGGGGGCCAACCTCAATGATACGCAAAAGTACCCCGCGTCCCAGAACGGACTGGACATGTCACTCCACCGCTTTGAGGTTGTGTGTGTGCTCTCCGCTAGTGGCTACGGCCGCCGCGACGTGAGTGGACAGCCGGAGTATCACCGACCGAGCAGAAGCATCTCGCCGGCCCATGTTCTTTGTTGATGCGGGGATACCCTCAGTTATATGCCGCAGGTTTTTTTTTTTTTGGTTTTCTCTCTATAACCTTTTTCTTCGTTCGGACATTATAAGACAAAGAGCATACGGTAGGCTGTTTAACATGGCCGAAGACAGCACGCACGTGAAGCTGGACCAGGAGCTCAAGGCCGCCGCAGCTGAACTCGGCTCGGCCGTAGACGCCTTCACAAGCAACCATGACGATGCTAGTCGAAAGGATATTGTCCGGGCCGCCGAGATGGTCCTAGCCTCGGCCCGGGACCCCAATACGATGTGGATGGATGACGCGTTGGAGATGAGCCGGCTCGGGGCCACGCACCTCTTCCAAGTCTGGGGAGGCTTCGGCCACATTCCCGACCAAGGGGCCATCTCGTTTGCTGAGCTGGCGCAGAAGCTCGACGCCGAGACCTCCCTTATCGGTGAGCTCTCCTCCCTCCCTCTCTCTCTCTCTCTCTCTCTCTCTCTCTCTCTCTCTCTTTCTTTCTTCCTTAGCCATTCCATTTTAATGTACCTTTCAGAACGCATCGTTGGAGTCCTCACCTCGCAAGGGACTCTACAGGCCGTCGGAGCCGACAGAATCGCGCACACGCCCATATCCCGCACCCTGACCCCAGCCAACCAGCTCAGTACGCTGTACCAGCTAGTGTGGGACAATAACATGGTCAACTTCTTCCATCTCGAGGAGTACTTTGCCAAGTATGGGCGCCGGGAGCCGCAGCTGATGAACCACATACCCGCCACGTTCGCGCGCGGCTGCCCCGAGCGGCGCTTCTTTGAGTACCTCGCCGACGACCCGGCCTACCTCCAACGCTTCACCACGGGCATGAACCTGATCGAGAAGAGCCGGTCGCCGGCGTCAGGCATCTACGACTTTTCCTGGCTGGTCGACAAGGCTGCCCAGGAGCCCCCCGAGCGCGCCGTGTTTGTCGATGTCGGCGGCGGCAGCGGCCAGGCGATTCTGGCAATCCACCAAGAGTATCCCCAGCTGCCCATCGCACGCTTCGTGCTGCAGGACAGGCGGGAAACTATCGACGCCGTCGTCGCAGAGGATAACCCACTACTACAAAAGGTCCAGAAGCTCGCGACGGATTTCTTCCATGATCAGCCAGTCAAGGGTACGTTATGTCTGTGTACAAAATTTTTTTTTTTTTTTTTTTAAGGACGGCGACACGCCAGTTAACAGCTTCACAGGCGCCATGGTATACTTTATCCGGCGATGCCTGCACAACTACAGCGACGCGCTGTGCTCGCAGATCCTGAGGATACTGGCCGGAGCCATGGCCGACGACAGCAAGATCCTGATTCAGGAGGACATCCGGCCCGTCCCGCCGGATCCCAAGACTGCCTATCTAGACTTTTTGATGATGACATATGGCGGCAAGGAGAGGACACTCGCGTGCTGGGAGCAGGTGCTCGAGAATGCCGGTCTCGTCATTTCGGGCGTGTCTAGGGGATCGGGCCCGTGGGAGTCGCTAGCTGTGATAGAATGCGTCAGCAAGACTTGATGCAGAGGAATACTTATTTCTTGTATTGAGGATCAGTAGTGCCGCCCGCTGTTCGGGGGGGGGTTGTTTCGAAACTAACTACCTATGTACCTTACCTACTTGCACCTGATCTATCAATGGCAAGCCCCCGCACTTTGCTCGGTGATGAGTCTACCGAGCGCACTGCAGCTGCTGCGAATCATGTCGCGCGAGGCCAACGCGGGGGAAATTGTGGCTGCAGTTCGCCTGCAGGTAGAAAAAAAAACATAATAAGCATCCAGGGTGCTACTCCGCGGGGGAGACAAGGATGCAGCGAGGGTAGCGTCTCCAAGCCACCCCCCCTTGTGAACGAACAAAGAGACTTTCATCTGCCACCCCCCAAGTCCCTACTGACACACACACACACAAGTCCCGACAGAGAGGAGGGCTGACTCGCTCGCTCGCTCGCTCCCTCGAATTATACGCTACAGTAGCAATGCGCATCATGGAACACCACCTGGAGCTGCCGCGCACGCTCCCATGGCTGCTATCCCGCGGCCTTTGGGTGGTGCTAGCCCTCAGCACCGCGCAGTTTCTGTACAAGCTGGTCACGATCCGGCTGAAATTCCGAAAGCTCCGGACTCAAGGGATCGTAAGTCCATGCATCTCAACAACAAGGAGAAAAAGAAAGCACTGCCGTCTCGGTGCCTACCTAACTTACTTGATCCAAACCCAGCCCGTCATGGAAGCCCACTCTTTCCTCTTCGGACACCTCCTCATCCTCCGCAGACTGACAGGCACCCTGCCTAGCGACATACACCCCAACTACATTCCGCACCTGCTAGCCTCCAACTGGCAATCTCTCTTCCCGGGTGAAGACGCGTGTCCGGGGCTCATCTACGCCGATTTCTGGCCGCTGGTCGAGCCGCTGGTGTACACCATCGACGGAGCCTACACGCACCAGTCGCTGGCCGAGGTGCAGCTCCCGAAATCGACGCACGGCATGAACTTCTTCCACACGCTGACCGAGCAAAAGGACCTCAACTGCCTCGAGGGCGCCCAGTGGAAGGTCTGGCGCGGCCTGTTCGCGACCGGCTTCAGCCAGGGGCGCATCCTGGCCCTGGTCCCGGCCATGCTCGAGGACCTCGCCGTCTTCCGCGACAAGCTGGTGTCGCGAGCCGGGCCGGGCGGGAGCTGGGGCGACGTGTTCCCGCTGCAGGACCTCACCCGCCGGCTCGCCGTCGACGTGGTCGGCCGCGCCGTGCTCGATCTTCCCCTGCGCGAGCAGACGTACGGCGTGAGCCCGCTGTTTGGCGCCCTGATGGACCAGGTGCAGCACTCGATCCTCCTTTACAACGTGCTAGCGCTGCCGAGGATCCTCAGCCCGGTGCGGAATTTCAAAGTGTGGCGTAACCGGCGCGTCATGAGGAGCATCCTAGCGCCGCTCATCCGAGAGAAGATGGAGAGCGTGCGGGTCCGCGGGTCGGCCGGGGGAAAGAAGACGGTGCTGGACCTCGCGATCAAGGGCCTCGAGCAGGAACGCTTGAGCGGCTCTGAAGACCAAATTATTGATTTTGTGGTCGCGCAGCTAAAGCTCTTCCTCTTTGGGGGCTATGACACATCTTCGGGCACCATCTGCTGGTGCATCCACACGGTTATGAAGCACCCCAGCGTTTTGGCAAGGATGAGAGCAGAACACGACGCCGTGCTAGGCGCGGACCCAGACGCAGCCGAAGAGAGGCTCAGGGCAGCGCCGCACCTGCTGAACCAGCTACCTTATACGACAGCCTGCATAAAAGAGAGCACGCGGCTGTACAGCGGCTTTTGCGTTGCGAGGAACGGCACCCCAGACTTTTCCTTTGCCGTCCCGGGGTCAGCAGTTCCGTGGCCGACTGATGGCTTCACCGTCTACGACGGCATCAACGCCGGGCAGCGGTGGGACAAGATTTGGCCGCGCGCAGACGAGTTCATCCCCGACAGATTTCTCGTCGGCCCCGATCACGAGCTGGCACCCCCCAAGCATGCTTGGCGATTGTTTGGCCTGGGCCCGAGGAACTGCATTGCCATGGATCTGGCCATGGTCGAGATCAAGCTCGCCCTGGCCTTGGTTGTCAGGATTTTGGATATAGATTGCGCTTGGGAAAAGTGGGATGCCTTACAGTAAGTGAACCGACCCCTTTTAAAAAAAAAAAAATTTCTGAGCTCCTCTCAACATAACATCGATATATATCCTAACACACATCCCGCTCAGGGGTCACCACCCGAACAGGCCGCCTGACGTCATGGATGGTCATCGCTGCTACCAAAACGGCATGGGCGCTCCATACTGTAAAGATGGAATGCCGATACATGTTCGCCAGTGCCGGAGGCAGGTAGGTAGGGAGAAAGGAACATGAAGGCTCTTGACAAAATAAGATTGGCGAATCAAAATTCCCGGGGCAGACAGACGAGTCTACCTAATCTTGGGACACTGAGGACATTCATTCATCGCGCGGCCTATCACTAACAACGGGGGGTTAAGATCAGGCTGGTTCCAATCTGTCTTGATTGCTAGGTTACAAATGATGCTATGTTCGGTGGCTTATTTCCTTGCTAACAATGATATGTCCGCTGCTGTGCCGTTGATGATGATGATGATGATGATGACGCCGGCTTTGCCGATGAGTCCGACGTCGTTCGGTGGGCAGTGAGCAGCGGATTGCGAGGAAACTAGTTGGGGTAGGCAGGGATGGGTGATGCGAGGACGGGGGACAAGTTTTAGGGCCGAGTTGGATAGACTCGAATTAAATTCCAAGCGGAAGGCTGGGACGAATTGTCCATGAAGCTCTGGGTGGTGGCTATTGCGGGGTGCGAATGTCCCCAATTCTGGGGCCTTTGCTTGCCCGGGACCCTTTTTTTGGGCCTACCTAGGTGTCGAGTTTAGGGTCGTATAACACTGCTATCTCTCCGCCACCACCTTTGGGTCCTTCCGGGCTTCGCGAAGGATCTCCTTCATCGAGGAATAAAGCTCCGGCTCTAGCGTCTTCCACCTTCCGCCGTTTGGAAACACCTTCCTCCGCAGTCTATTGACCCATGGGATCAAGGATCGGTAGTAGAACGTAAAGCTTTTATCTACTTTCTTAAAAAAATCTTCCTCGTTAGCAATCTCGCCTTTTTTTAACATAACCAACTTATTATCAATCTCGTAATTCCAACTATCAAACTTAATTAATCCAATATCCTTTCCCAACCCATTATAGTAAATACATATTTAAAACAATACCCAAAAGAATAACTCGAAATCGTATATAAAAGAGTATTATTCGCCCAGAAACGCCCCAATCGCTATAAAAGCTCTCATACCAATCTTTCCCTTTACTTTTAAAGTACCTTCCCGTTATTTTTTAATAGTAAGGTTAAGATCAATTAAAAATAACGGCTAAAAGAGGTTACCAACGTCCTTGTTAATTATAAGATTATTAATTAAAATATTTCTGTAAAGGAAGCCCGCCTTACTTAAAGATTTATATCCTTTAATATAGCCTTTTAACGTGGTAAAAAGAGACAATAAGGAGCTCGCCTTGTAAATAGGCTTGCTATAGTCGCAAAAAATAACTCGCTAATATACCTAATTTAGTAATATATTTCTATCGGTCTTTATTGGTGACTTTGAATAAAATCGTTTACTAGGCGGTAGACGGGCACCAGTCTAGCTAAATAACCGTTTCTAACCAGGCTTATTGCTGCGGCTTTACCGCGAAACCCTAATACTTATATTCAGCGGACCTACTAAGCGCTTAAACCGGTAATTACTCACCCGCGTAATATCTAATCCCCTCCAAATACCATTTCGGATATCGTCGTAGCTACGTACCATAATGGGCTAGTAATGGTAATACCGAGCCATATTAACCACAACCTTACTCGTCGCTTCGCGGAGGAGCTCGCCTTCCTTATTATACTCTATATATTGCTATAAGTCTTTAATAATAAGGTACGTTTGTAAATCTTCCTTATAATAGGCTTTCTAATATATCGTTACTTGCCTAGCGATATAATATATACGCCTTATAACCTTATTAATAATAAGGCGCTTTGTTGAACCGTTTTGTTCGATCTTAATAAACTGCAGGTTACCTGCTATTATAATTATCGGATTAAACCCAAAATCCTCCTTACTTATTTAAAGGAATCCAAAGATTGTAAATATAAATTATAGCCTATTATCATTAATATCAAATTATTCTAATACAACCCCCCCAAACTGATTAAACATCTAAACCCTTATAAAAAACCCATAAATAGTAAAGCTTAAGATAAAGCGGCGGGTATCTTAAGCAATAAATACTTCTCTTATATATCTCCCCAAATCCAATTATATTTCGCAATAGCTATTAGTAGCGGAATTGCTCTTTAATTTTCCCGGAATAAGAATCTAAGACTAGTAGCATCTCGAGTTTTTATTAATCCTAGGGTTATTTACATAGCCAACGTCTATTTTTCGCTTCCTAATAAAACCGTTAATTAACTAGTTAAGCTTTACCAATAATCGCCGTTAATATAAGGTAGATTTATAATCCTTTGCAAATACGGCTAGGTTCTCGCTTAAGCTTATAAACTAGGCGAGGACATAATCTTAATTCGTATCTTCCAACTACCCCCTCCACCCTTCTTCTATACGAAAAAAGGGGTTATTACCTTTTATACACTTCTTAAAAACTGCCTCGGATATAATTTTAAAATCTACGATACGTTTGAAAAATATATTATAAAAGTTATAAAGCCTAATATATATAGGGCCGAGCTCCTCTCTTAGCATACCGTTTATATACTTATAATATTTAGAAGAATTTACGAAACTACTTATATTACGTAACTATAGTATTTATTAAAGGGAGGATACGATTAATTAGGGGGGGGGGGGGTAGTTTTCGTAACGCAGTAGTAAAGCTATTTCCAAATAAACGTATTATTAGTAGGCTTAATAAAAGCCAATTTAAGGAAAGGTATAATATAATTGAATTTGAATTTGTTAAAGTTAAGGGAGGGTTTAAACTGGAGTAAATTGCTTCTTAAGGTACTATAACTAATCCCTAATAGCAATTAATAGGTAGTTGGAAGGATTTATAACGTTAAAAGAAGTATAAAAGTAATATTTTGGAGCTCTACCAAATAATTAAAAATATATCCGAAATAAAGCTAAACTATAATATTATTATTATAATTAAATTTAAGAAGCGAATTTAAAGTAAAAAGGATATTTTGGCTTTTGTAAATTAACTAAAATAAAATATGGAATATATTAAAGCTATTCCTAATCAGGTATTTTTTAATAATCACTAGACGAGATTAATCTATCATTACATTAAGCCTAACCTTTGCAATCTTAGTATTCTTTAATTAGAAGGAAGGTTATAAATTATTATATTTTTTAACTTACCCAATTATAACGTTACAATTTAACGAAATCAGGGGAGCGCGGGCTTATGTACCTAATCTCTTATCGTAGTAAAATAATAAAGGCAACGGCTATATTTCGGGGTTAAAGTTAAATAAACGTTACTATTATCCTTAATATACTAATTAAAAAATATATAATAACTTAAAGTATAATCTATTATTACAACTGCAAATAAATATTAAACAACGTATAATAAAAGGACAAGGCGGGGTAATTTTGGTAATAACCTATAAAAAATCTATACTGTTTTTAATAATTTTGCAGTAATTTGGTTATAGCTGATATCCCCACCTTAACATACCGCGCCAAGAAACTATTACCCTCACTTATTATTCTTCTTTAGCAACTTTAGTATTAAGTTACTTAGCTATTCTTAATACTTAATAATACGTTCTTCTAAACCTTTAAAACCTCACTTTCCTAAAACCACCCTAAAGGCGAAAATAACTAACCTATTTATTAATCAGCCCTTAATACTAACGTAAGGTTTACCTATATCGTAATTGTTATGGCCGCGTAGGCTTACCTTAATATACTTTTGGAAATATAAGTTTACCTTATCTTATCCTACTAACCAAAAACTGGTATTTTATAATAAAACAACCTATTGCACCTATTTAGCTTAGGCCAAATATATACTAAACTAATTACTATAATATACCTTAAGTAATAATATACACTTCGCAGAAACGTACCTCTTACAAACTTATAAGCTTACGTACCATTACCTCCCTTACAACCTGCTTAGCAAAATCACTATTAAGCTCCTCCCCTAATTACCCGTAAAAAGCTTCGCCAGTTACTTATACTTTCTCTGTACCAGTTTTAACTATCCTCCCTTACCTATACGGTTATTTAACCCGTTAAGGTGGATATAAATATACTATATACCCTACTATATTATAATACCGATACTAATACTAATAGCCTCGTATAACGTCCCGTATAATACCAACCCCCTTCCCAGCAGCACCTAATACGTCAATTTGATAAATCCGGTTTCAAAACCCTCCTTTACATTTTATCCTCCCGCTAATATATTTTCGAAATTCTATATATCCCCCCACCCCAATACGTATCCAGTAGCCGTTATTAGACCCGTCTCCCTAATGTACCTATCTTTACAGGTTCGTTTTCCAGTATAATTACTAGGGTACGGCAGTAGGGGACCTATTAGGCGCAGTAGTATTAAAGATTTGCTGGACGGCTGGAATGGTAAGTACGTTGGACTCTTAATACTCGTGTAACCGGTAATACGTCACTGGTTACGCGTAGCTATTAACGGTAATGGTGATAATAATAATGCCGAAAATGGCGGGTGCGATGATGTGGTTGGTGTTTTTTTT
>Ga0247765_1001494_pt1 | contig 10874 bp, 10 predicted proteins | sample UWRJL106311C6_FD_179949 | JGI IMG/M metagenome (GOLD analysis project Ga0247765, IMG submission 179949) | Plant litter microbial communities from Arlington Agricultural Research Station in Wisconsin, United States - UWRJ-L106-311C-6 | ecosystem: Environmental > Terrestrial > Plant litter >... | reverse complement strand
CGTGCTCCGCGAGGCGGGAGCCGGCCCCGAGCACATCGCGCGGATGACCTGGTACATCACCGACAAACCCGCCTACCTCGCCGCCCGGCGCGACATCGGCCGCGCCTGGCGCGAGATCCTGGGCCGAGTTTATCCAGCGATGGCGGTGGTGGTCGTCAGCGCCCTGATCGAGGACCGCGCCAAGGTGGAGATCGAGGCCACGGCGGTGGTCCCCGAGTAGCGACACACCGCCCGCCGTAGCTCCTATTTTTGACAGATGACATGCATCGCCGACGGCGCGGCGATGTACTCGTCCCAGAAGCCCTCACCCCGCTCGTGCTCCGATTCCGTGGGGATCAGGAAAGGCTCGATCCCGCAGGAGCGGAATCCCGCGGTCCGGCATGCCTCCTCGTACACCTCCCAGGGCCACCAATAGAAGTCGAACTCCACCGTGTTCGCACCGAGGTAGAGGGTGCCGCGGACCCTCGCCCCCTCGTGAAGGGTCTCGTCCAGAAGCCGGTAGCTGAAGCCATATTTCCGCTGATCGAATACGGGCCGCGGCGGCTGGAGCGGATTGGCGATGCTCGCGACGAACGGCTGGCCCGGCTCAAGGTTGTCGTAGACCGTCCGCATCATCTGAAGCAGTTGCTCCCGGCTCTCGGCATAGTGCAGTAGGTAGGCGGCGGAGACACGGTCGAACGAGCCGATCTTCCCCAGCGTCGCGGCGTCCGCGACACGGTACTCGATCCCCATGGGCTCCGCGTCTTCCCGCTTCTGGGCCAGCGCGATCATCTGTGCCGAGATGTCGACGCCCACCACGCGCGTGGCCCCCCACCGCTTGAGCAGGCGCGTGCCCATCCCGTCGCCGCAGGCCAGGTCGAGGACGGAGAGACCCGTCAGGTCGCCAAGCCGCTGGCGGAGCGAGTACCACTCGGCGTCGCGGAGCGGCACGGCGGCGGAGATTCTCTGGTAGTCGAGGGCGATCGTGTCGTACTGTGCCATGTGTCTACCTTCCATGGAGCGGGTCTGCCGGCGCCGCCTCATCCGGCGCTCATGGCGACCTCTGGATTGCGAAAGGCGTGCCTCCACGAATCACCTGGCACCTCGCGCGGCGAGTCGTCCGCCGGGGCCGGCGAGTCATTCGCCGGAGCCGGCGAGTCATCCGCCGGGGCCGGCGAGTCATCCGCCGGAGCCGGCGAGCCATCCGCCGGGGCCGGCGAGCTATCCGCCGGGGCCGGCGAGTCATCCGCCGGAGCCGGCGAACCATCCGCCGGAGCCGGCGAACCATCCGCCGGAGCCGGCGAGTCATCCGCCGGAGCCGGCGAGTCTTCCGCAGGAACCGGCGAGTCATCCACCGGGGATTTTCCGTTCGGAAAAACCCTTTCAGCGTGCCTACTTTTGAATCCGCTCGTCGAGGATGGCCCCGGCCCGTTCAAGCGCGACCTGTCCGACAGCCTCCAGCAGGACGGCGAGCGCCTCGGGAGACCGCAGGAGCCCCTCGGCAACCCGCAGAGCTTCGATCAAGTTGGGGTCGAACAGCTCCAGATACTCTACCACCTCGCCGCCGTGGCCGGCCTCGACGGCGAAGCCTTCCGGTCCGGAATCCTGCTGAAGATGGAACGCCGCGTCCCGCCCGGTGCCAGGGAGGACGGCCGCCGCCAGCAGAGCCAGCCACCGCTGCCGCAGCACCGCCGCCGGCCGGTGCCCGCGCCCGGGGGATTCGCCGCTACGAATCGCCTGGCACCTCGCGCCCTCGCGCCCCGGAGCCTTTGGGGCTGCGATTCTTGCATGGAAACTTCCCTGAGGCCCCGCGACGAGTCGCCTGGCACCTCCCCCTGGGGTACGCGCGCCGGCTCGAAGCGAACGATCATCGGACTCATCGCCCTGGCATTGGCCAGAGGAGAATTCATGTCACGAAACTACATCTGTTCTTCAGGGTGGGTGGTGGTGGTTGCCCTCCTCTGTGCCGTCTTCCTGGCGCCGGAGCGGTCCGCCGCGTGCAGTTGTGTCGTCTACTTCCGGAATTGGGGCTTCGTGAGCGATGGTGGGCTCATTCCAAGCAACTCGCGCGGGCTCCTCTGGTGGGGAAAATTCTCCGGGTCCACTGGCAAAACTGACCAAGGCCCTCCGGTTCTGATCGCTGGTGCCTCGGGAGAGCTCCTGCCGGTGGAATATGAGCTGGTTTCCAAGGATCCGCCCCAGGGTCTATGGCTGTTTCGGCCTCGAGACGGCTTCAAGACAGGGGAGAGCTACGTCTTTCATACAAGGCGGACGCATACGCTCGGTGGAGAGGAGCAACGGATCAACGTCACGGTCAGCGACCAAGCCGCGGCATCTCCTGCTGGCCCGGTGACGTTGAAGGTCGGCGAGCCGATCACCGGTGCCCTGCAGATCGCCGCGGGTGTCAGTTGCGGCGCGAGCGTGAACGCCGTGCAACTTCCTGTTGAAATGGATCTGCCCGCGGCCATGAGCGCGTTTCGTGATCAACTCTATTTCGAGACGATTATCGACGGAACCCTTCACTGGGGCCCATCCGACAGTGCGTGCACGACAATCGTTCCCGGTGCCAGTTGGCGCGGAAAGGGAGCCGACCTCCTCTTCAGTATCTGTGGCGACAAGCCACCTTTCGCTTTCGAAGGCCTGGCCGAGGGCCGCCACACCGTCGAGATGCGTGCGAGCCTTCCTGGCACTGATTTCTTGGCGGTGACTTCCAAAGTCGAGGTCGAGCTCAGGTGTACGAGGGAGCCCGACAATGCCGACAGGGGTCCCGCGATTCGAAACGTCGATCTGCAAGCCTACTGTGCGAAGCGGAGCTTCACCGGCGTCAGGAACCTCGATGGCACGGGGTATGGCTGGCGTTGCACACCAGGTGACGCGAACATCGACGTGAACCAGGCATGCGCCGAGCAGCATGGCGGTAACTTTGCGGCGCAGTTGCTCAGCAAACCTCCCGGTGGACCCGACGACTGGAGGTGTGAGCGAATCTATACCCTCAACTGGGACTCACGCCCCCAGCGGTGAGATCCTCCCTACCATCCGGCAGCGGGCGCGGACCGCCGGCGATCCCCACGCCGAGGATGCGGACCGGCTCGACCCGCACCTCGCCAAGCAGGCCCGGCAGCTCGGCGCGGTGGAGGCGGTCGGCCAAGCGCAGGAAGAATCCTGCCGACGCGAGGTCGTACTGGAGATCCGCCAGCCGCAGCACGCTGGTTGCGGGATCGAGCACCGGACGGCCGTGGAGGACCAGCCGGCCGTCGCGCCCCTCGGTCCGGAAGTCCAGCCCCAGGACCAGCCGGTCCCCTTCGATCCCCCCGCGACGAATCGCCTGGCACCTCGCCCTCGCGCCGCCCGCCCGCCCGGCGCCGCCGCTACGAATCGCCTGGCACCTCGCCCGGCACCTCGCCCGGGGGCACCTGCGGCCTAACTATGCTGCTGCTGGCAAGCGATTTTTCGGTATCTCACTGCACTCGCTAAATAAATTTTCGCCTGTAGAAGATCTTGAGCGTCAGGCCGCAACATGCCTCGGAATGAACGCACACCTCCCCCCCCGGCCCTCACCGAAGCACCCGTGCACTGGCTCGCCGCCTCCGCGTTCCTGAGCCTTGCCGCGCTGCTGGGGGCGGCCCCGGCGGCGTGGGCGCAGCCGAGCGGCTGGCGCGCGGCAGCCGCTCCGCTGGCGCTCGTGCTGGCGGAGGCCGTCGCCGCAGTGTGGCTCCTGACGGGCCGGGGCGGGGGGTGGCTGAGACTGCGGCACTCGCGGTGCAGGCACTCGCGGTGAGTGCCCGCTACGAATCGCCTTCGTGCCGGTGTCGTACGAGACGCCCGCCAGCCTGGAGGTCGCCCGAGCGGAGCCCCTTCGCACAGGGCCGCGACGATGGCCGCCCTTAAGCGCGAGGCGCCTCTTCGGACAGGCCGATGCTTACATGACAATCCTCTTCTCTTGACGAGGAATGCCAGCCTCACCTACCCTGTGGAAGATAAGGAAGTTAGAGATAATTGCCCCATGGCAATGTCCCGATTTCGACTAGGCCTGTAGGGTAATGAAGCAGGAGCGGCCAGGTTGGATACAGGGTAAAATTTAAGATTAGGAGCTTATAGTGGACCGCAATGAGTTCAGGCTTGAAGAGGAGCGTTTGGGGTACAGAGCAGCGCGTCTAGCTTGGATTACGGCCATTATCGGATTTATCAGCTATATGACGCACGCAGGGTTCGATTATCTGAAGTATGTCCATAAACAAAGAGAGATAGAGGCGCAGTTTTCAGCCAAAGATACCAAGGCCGGCGATTCCGGGCCTGCGCCCTTTCTGGTCGCCAGGTCGAATGGCCCAGACTTAGAAGTTGAAGCCGGCCTTAACTTGACAGGCGCCTCAACCAAGAATCCTGATGGCACAGGCGAAATGGTACGAAACATTACCGACTACGCTCCGGGAAAGTACAGACTCCAAGATGCCCCTAACGCTGGTCAGGTACTTGCACTCTTGAAGAACGACATAAACGACTATCTAGGGTTTCGATATTCTGGGCTCGCAGTCGAAGCCGAGGCGATTGGTTGCGCGGACGGCATACCGGTTCGGGAAGATGCCTACTACAATGGAGATTTCGGCTCAATCAGGGACGCCAAATACCACTCCTATGACCTAAATGAAGATCGCCATATGAACCTTGTTCCACAGAAGACAAAATTATCAAATGAGGGGATTGCGTTCCTTAGAGCCTATGACATGCTCTCCGGACTTTCGGCATTATCTAGCTTACACCAAGCAAAGCCAAAAGTTAGTGTCGATACCACCAACAAGATAGGTGGAGAATATAGGCGGGTTCTGGTGCGAATCTCGATCAAGAACGCCTTGCGCGAGGAATACGATGAGCTCGGACCAATTCCGAAGTACATAATTCTTCCTCTCACAGCCAAGTAGAGGCTTGCAAAGCCATGGAGGGTATGGCTCTACAATCGAGCGGTCGGCTACTACACTATCGTGCGGCCCCGCCACTTACCTATCGAGCGTAGGCGCAGGTGAAGATGAACCTAGAGTGTCTCGGAGGTAGCTAGAGGTGAATAGTCAACCATCCGAAGTCAAGAGTATGGGAGAGGCCCTCTTTTCTCCTGAAGCGGGACTCTTCGTGGCGGGCGTTATTGTCAACTCAATACTCGGCTATATTATCTGCTCTGAACATGTAGCGGTAAGCAAAGAGATTCGAGTCAAGATTACTTGCTGGCATGGCCTAATACTGATCATCTCTTGGATCGGCGTATCACTTCGCAAATACTATGGCAGACCTGCCCTGCCCCTTTATTTGGTTGTGTTTTCCATAGCTCTCGCTCCAATTGGCGCAATGTTCTTTGAACCAACCAGCAAGCTGAAGACTATCGCCTTCTGGGTCGCCCTGTTTTCATGGACCGTTGCAGCTATCGTATCTGTCTTAACCGAAACTGAAACACGCAGCAGATGGGACAAGCTTACCATTATCCTAGGAACTATATGGACTACCTTAAACGTCATTATATCCCTAGGGCTTAACCCATGGCTTCCTTATGCGCCAGAGTCAATACGGCAACTTAAGAGTCTTCACGCCTTGCTTGATATTAGACACATATCAGCTATTTGCTTCGGCGTAGCTATAACTGGAATTTCCCTCGCGAGAGCCCTTGCCGATGATCTGCCACCCCCAGGTAATCTCCCTAGATATCGGGCCCCATCTCCTGAGTCGCCATCCTTATTGGCAGCTATCATGACGCCGTTCATAGCTGTCTTCAATGTCTTTCTTTACATGGCCCACACGATGCTCAATGCTGCTTGGAAGCTTTTATACATTACAGCCATGCTTTTTTTTAGCTTAGGCCGGGAAGTAGGCGCAGTACTACGAGATATCTTTAGCGAAAAAGAGGCTCTTTGGCTCTTGGCCAAACTGCTCAGCCTTTTCATTCTATGTGTCTTTCTAGCCCTTCTTGTCAGAAGCGCCGCGGAGCCCGCCTTAAGCTACCTAGCAGAAAATTCCTGGACTGGCCAGGCAGTGCCATTCTCTGTCCTAATGATACTAGGAGCTCTTATGACAGTGGCAATAATCGGCATTCTTTCTTTGGTTCAAGCGATAGATCTTCCCCCGCTACTGTCTAGCGAAGTAGAAGAAGCCTTACAGGCAAGCGCCTTCGGCATAGCAACTATCTTGTCCAGTCTCCTTGTCTCGGCAGGAGTGTTGTTCGCGATCTCTCGGATTTGGCTCCATGACATCCAGGGGTTTCGGCAGCCTGGAATTTTGGCGGCGATATTAGTTATTCTTGTCGCCGGTGGCATTTTGAAGATACTTTTGACTAGCGGCCTGCAAAGAGAGAGTTGAGCCAGGTTGAACTGGTTCGGCGTCAACTATCGCTCACACCGGACGGCTGGCTTCGCTGTCGCACCCTGAAGTGCAGCACGTAGGCGGCGCTCGGAGCACTATGGACAAACCAAGGCTTGTTCAGGAACTTCCTAGCGCACTCATCTCTTACTCTTGGGATTGGCCGTCTCACAAGGAGTGGGTGACCGCCTGCGGTGTAAGCCTCCGCGACGACGGTATCCACGCACATTGGGACGAGTGGGACACCCAGCTAGGCGACCAACTCGCTCTCGCACACGAAAAGAGCCTCTTAAGCTCCACGCCGGTCGGCGAAGCTGCGAGAGAGATCGCCGCCCAAGTTCCGCGACGTCGTAAGACAAGAATTAGCCGCCCGGAGGGGCGACGCCTCACCGGCTTCAAGTGGACGGCTGACTCCGCACGCTGAGACACCAAATCGTAGGCGACACTCGAAATGAACTTGGTAGCTCGATGGGTGTCAATCATCGGCCACCCCTTCGCTATGACCATGGCCATGGTTCTGGGGGCGGCACTGCATTTCAGCACCCCACGCGAAGCCCTCCGGACTCTGCTCCTCGTCACTCTGATCGCGCTCGTGCCCGTTGCGGCTCTGATGGTCCGTCAGGTCCGCAGGGGCTCCTGGACCAACGTGGACGCGTCCGATCGTGCTGAACGACCGCTACTCTTCGCGGTGGGTATCGTCGCTTTGGCGGCACTGCTTGGAGCCGTGCTCGTGTTTCGGCCAGGGTCCTTCCTCCTTCGGGGTGTGGCCGGCGTCATGATCATGCTGGCCGTTTGTGCTGTCGCTACGCGGTGGGTCAAGATCTCACTCCACATGGCCTTTGGTGCGCTTGCCACGACGACGCTCCTGTCTCTCGGCTCTCCGGCAGGCTGGGTGCTGCTGGCGGTGATGCCCGTCCTCGCGTGGTCGCGGTTGGCCCTCGAGCGCCACAGACCCGTCGAGGTAGTGATCGGCTTGCTGGTCGGCATCGCATTCGGTTATGCGATCACCAATCTTTGAACGCGGTATCGTCTGACCCTCGTCGCGGCACCCGGCAGCACCCTGGCGACCTCTCGACGGCGTGGTAGCATGCCCGGCCAAGAGGGCCCGATCAAAACCTCTTTCGTAGCCCGGAAAGGGCGGCCTTTGAACAGCCTGGGGCTTCAACCCCAGGCCCGAGCGAACCGGTTGTCATCGAGCCTGCCACCCGGGGCTGAAGCCCCGGGCTGTTCAAAGTTCGCCCTTTCAGGGCGAAGGAGGGGACAAGCCCTCCCTTACGCACGGAATCGCGTTTTGCCGGGTGCTCCAAGCCGGGCCGTTGAGTCATGGAGGAAGCATGGGGAAAGGTCGTCTGGAGGCGTTCAGCGATGGCGTGCTGGCCATCATCATTACCATCATGGTGCTGGAGTTGAAGGTGCCTCACGGCGAGTCGGTGGGCACCCTGAAACCTTTGATACCGGTCTTTCTCAGCTATGTTCTCAGCTTTGTCTATGTGGGGATCTACTGGAACAATCATCACCACATGCTTCATGCCAGCAGGAAGGTGTCAGGGTCGATTCTGTGGGCCAATCTGCATCTTCTGTTCTGGCTGTCGCTGCTGCCGTTCGCCACGGGCTGGATGGGAGAGAACCATTTCGCGGCACTGCCGTCGGCGCTCTACGGAGTGATTCTCCTCGGTGCCGCCATCGCGTATTACGTGCTTCAGCAGACCATCATCGCCGTCGAGGGCCCGGGCTCCATCCTGGCCACGGCGGTCGGACGCGATTGGAAGGGGAAGCTGTCGCCGGTTCTTTATCTCGCGGCCATCGTGTCGACGGTCTGGAATCCCTGGGTCGCGCAAGCTATTTATACCTTTGCCGCGCTGATCTGGATCGTGCCCGACCGGCGGATCGAGCATGTGATTTCCCCGGGGGAAGGCTGAAGCGGGGGGCGTTCGTGGCCTGCGACCTCAACCCCTATCCCCTTCTCCTGAAGGAGAAGGGGGACGACTGCGGACGGGGTTGCCCGTAGGGTGTGCTGTGCACTCCTTGAGGATCTTAAAGGTGCGCACAACGTACCTTATTGGCCATACGGCTCGAAGTCGTCCTCCTTCTCCTTCAGGAGAAGGAGACAGAGGATGAGGTCGCAGGCCACGAAGGCCCGATCCGCGAACCCCCTCCCTGCTCCAGCGGCAGGCGGGTCCGTGAAGTAAGATCCAGGGGATGACCGGCACGGAATCACTGTGGGGACTGATTCTCCTCACCTGCCATGCCGCCGGCTTCCTCTGCGCCATCCATGCCCTGATGTCGGTGCGGACCCCCCAGGGGACCATGGCCTGGGGAGTCGCCCTGATCGCGTTCCCCTACTTCGCGGTGCCCGCCTACTTCGTGCTCGGACGGTCGAAGTTCCACGGCTACAAGATCGCCCGGCAGGTTCTGGAGGCGAGCTCGGAGGAGAGAGCCGCCAGGGCCGTGCGGCCGTTCGTCGTCCAGCCGGAGGATCACGGCCCCCTGCTCGCCGCCGTCGCGCTGGCCACGATCCCGTTTCTTAAAGGCAATGAAGTCGAGCTGCTGGTGGACGGCCGGGCCACTTTCGACGACATTTTCGCCGGCATCGAAGCGGCTCAGAGCTATGTGCTCGTGCAGTTCTTCATCGTGCATGACGACGAGCTCGGGCGGGAGCTGAAATCGCGCCTGCTCCGCAAGGCCGCCGCCGGAGTCAGGGTCTACTTCCTGTTCGACGAGTTCGGCAGCCATCGCCTGCCGCGGGCCTATGTGCGCGAGCTGCGTGACGGCGGGGTCGCGGCCCAGCGCTTCCACACCACCCGCGGCCCCGGCAACCGGTTCCAGCTCAACTTCCGCAACCATCGCAAGGTGGTGGTCGTGGACGGCCGCACCGGCTGGATCGGCGGCCACAATGTGGGCAACGAATACCTGGGCCTGAGCCCGCGCCTCGGCCCCTGGCGGGACACCCACGTCCGCGTCACCGGCCCCGCGGTCCTCGGCATGCAGAAGTCCTTCTATGACGACTGGCGCTGGGCGACGGGTGAAAAGCTGCAGCTCGACTGGCTCGCCCAGCCTTCCGCCCGGGGGGACGTGCCGGCGCTGATCCTGGCCTCGGGGCCGGCCGACCCGCTGGAGACCGCGAGCCTGATGTTCCAGGACGTGATCCATTCCGCGCGCCGGAGGCTCTGGATCACCAGCCCCTACTTCGTCCCCGACCCCGCCGTGGTCGGCGCGCTCCATCTGGCAGCGCTGCGCGGGGTCGAGGTGCGCATACTGATCCCGAACGATCCCGACCACCTGCTGGTCTATCTGTCGGCGTTCGCCTTCGTCGGCGAGATGATCGACGCCGGCATCGAGATCTACCGCTACCAGGCGGGCTTTCTGCACCAGAAGGTCTTTCTGATCGACGACGCGGTGGCTGGCGTCGGCACCGCGAACCTCGACAACCGCTCCTTCCGGCTCAATTTCGAGATCACCGCGATCTTCGCCGACCGCGAGGTCGCCGCGCGAGTGGAGCGCATGCTCGCGGCGGACTTCGCCCAGGCGCGCCGGATGACCCGCGAAGAGCTGCGGAGCAAGCCCTTCTGGTTCAAGGCGGCCGCCCGCGCCGCCACTCTCGCCGCGCCGATCCAGTAGCATGAGGCCGTCATGAGCCCCTCCCCCACTCCGCCCGGCGAGAGCCGCCCCTGGTCGACGATCCTCGCCTTGCGCCGGGATCCGCTGCGCTACCTGGAGCGGATCGCCGCCCGCCATGGCGACATCGCCCACCTGCGGGTCGGCCCCTACCGGCTGGTCTATGTGAACCACCCCGATCTCGTCCACGAGGTGCTGGTCGCCAAGGACGCCAGCTTCATCAAGGGGCGGGCGCTCGATCAGGCGAAGGAGGTCTTCGGCAAGGGGCTGCTGACCAGCGAGGGGGAGTTTCACAAGCGGCAGCGGCGGCTGATCCAGCCGGCGTTCCACCGGCGGCGGGTGGAGGCCTACGCCGAGGCCATGGCTGCCGATGCCGCGGCGGCGGCGGCGCGGTGGCGGGACGGCGAGACGCTGGACATCGCGCGGGAGATGATGAGCCTGACGCTGCGGATCGTGGCGCGCTCGCTGTTCAGCGTCGACGTCGAGGAGGAGTCGGCGCGCGAGGTGGGGCGCGCGCTCGACGGGCTGATCGCCGCCTTCAGCCTGGTGGCCATCCCCTTCGGAGGACTCCTGCGGAAGATCCCCACCCCCTCGGAGCGGCGAGCCCGGCAGGGGCGCGCGACCCTCGACACTTTGATCTATGGCCTGATCGACCAGCGCCGGCAGGCCGGCGCAGAGAATGCCGGCGAGGATCTCCTCTCCCTGCTCCTCGCCGCCCGCGACGAGGACGGAGGCCTGATGGACGCCGCCCAGGTGCGCGACGAGGCCCTGACCCTCTTCCTCGCCGGCCACGAGACCACGGCGAACGCCCTGGCCTGGACGTGGTATCTGCTCGCCCTCCATCCGGAGGCCGAGGCGCGCTTCCACGCCGAGGTCGACGCCGTGCTGGGGGACCGCCTCCCGGGCGCCCAGGATCTGCCGGACCTCCCGTATACGCGTCAGAT
>Ga0247765_1001493_pt1 | contig 10874 bp, 10 predicted proteins | sample UWRJL106311C6_FD_179949 | JGI IMG/M metagenome (GOLD analysis project Ga0247765, IMG submission 179949) | Plant litter microbial communities from Arlington Agricultural Research Station in Wisconsin, United States - UWRJ-L106-311C-6 | ecosystem: Environmental > Terrestrial > Plant litter >... | reverse complement strand
ACCGGTCACAGACCAAGTATTTTTTATGTGATCATTACGCCGCCAAGTGTAAAAAACCCGAACCAAAAATGGACAAAGAAAAACCAGAATAGAAAAAAGGTATCTGATCCCAACATTCCAAACCCGAAAGCGACAGTCAGTTTTTCCAGTTCTTCAATCGAGGGACGGGACAGGAAGAGGGGCAGTGTGCAGAGAGCAACAAGGTTCATCCCATTTTTCTCCATTTCTAATTCTCGCGAGGTCAAGCAAATCCAAAGCAAAGTGCAGGTCGGCGGGGACGTGGCGGGTAAGGTAAACTGTGCTTTCTCTAGAAAAAAGAAGGTTTGTTTGTGGTGTGGGTTGGACGCCGTTTTTGTTGTGTGTAAAACTATACCTGCCTGCTCTGACCCATTTGTCCCGCGAATATAACGATTAAGAAGACACCCATGGCTGTCATCGTGAATAAGAAATGAGAAAAGAGGAAAAGAAAAAAAACGTGGTTGTGTATCATACACGCCGCCCCCCCTCCCAACCTCCCAACCTGAACGACAAGGCACAACCCCGCCCATAACCAACTCTCAGTTGTCCCTGGGACCGGGAAGAAGGCGGCAAGACACAAGAGCAGAGGGAGGGTCTCAACCATCATCCCTCATTCCTGGCGTGGTTCCCTCTTTCCCTCCTCGGCGGGACCCGAGTAGGAACCAATGTGGTGGACTCGGCTCGAAGCAATCCTTAGGGACAGGCGGGGCGTACAAGTCGGCATTATCAAGGCAGCGTGTCTTTACTTCCTGGCAGCTGCAGCCCCCCGGCATGCTTGTTCTTGGGCGTTGCAGTCCTGGACGGAGAAATCGGCACCCGAGTTCGCAGCATTGGAGCAGGCGTTGTTCTGGATGGCACAAGCGCGCTGGACGGCAGCACCTTCATTGACGAATGAGTTGCCGTTGACAACGAAGGCACGGTCGCCGCCGACGTTCTCAACCGCAGGGGCAGCGATACCACCGAGGGCACCACCGGCAGCAGCAGCGGCAGCGCCACCACCAGCGTTGTTGTTGGCATTCTGGTTGTTACCCTGATTCTTGGCCTGCTGGTTGTTGTTCTTGCCTTGCTGGTTCTTGGCATCATTCTGGTTCTTGCCCTGGTTCTTGGCCTGTTGGTCGTTGTTGTTCTTGGCCTCATTCTGGTTCTTGCCCTGGTTCTTGGCCTGCTGGTCGTTGTTGTTCTTGGCCTGCTGGTCGTTGTTGTTCTTGGCCTGCTGGTTGTTGTTGTTCTTGGCCTGCTGGTCGTTGTTGTTCTTGGCCTGCTGGTTGTTGTTGTTCTTGCCCTGCTGGTCATTGTTGTTCTTGCCCTGGTTGTTGTTTTGGTTGTTGTTCTTGCCCTGCTGGTCGTTGTTGTTCTTGCCTTGCTGATCGTTATTGTTCTTGCCCTGCTGGTCGTTGTTGTTCTTGCCCTGCTGGTCGTTGTTGTTCTTGCCCTGCTGACCATTGTTGTTACCAGCGCCAGCTCCGGCACCAGCTCCGGCACCCGCACCACCAGGAAGTTGGTTGGCCAGAATGTTGGGGTCAGCGCTGACAGCAACGTACTTGCAGTCCTCAGAGGTACCACGCTGGGCAACAGGCATCAGGACGGGCTGATGGTTGGCAGCGGAAGACATGGTGCAGAAGCGGTAGAAACCCTCGGGTAGACCGCCAGTGACATCGGTCTGAAGACCACCTTGGCCATTGCCGGCATCGTTGATACCCTTGAAGAAGACAAACTGGCGGGCGTCGAGGGGCTGCAGGGGGTTGATTGAGTTACCAGCATCCTGGACAGTGATGTGGGTGTGGCCGATGATGTTGCCGTTGCCAGCAATGTCTTGAGGAGCAGTGTAGTAGGTGCTCGTGGCGTTGGTGAAGAAACCGAGGTTCATGTTGGTGACTTGGAGACGGACGGTGAAAGTCTCAAGGGGCGGGAGAACCTGGAAGTTCAGCGGGAAGGTAATGACCGTGGAAACCATGTTGTTAACCGAGGGGATCTTGCCCATGGCTACGTGCATTGTTAGTCTGGGGACTGGTGGGGGACTGAGAGCAACACATACGAATACCGTTGCAGGAACCATCACGGTTCTGCAGACCGTTGGTCAGAACTGAACCAGCGCAGAAGTTGATGAAGTTGGCTTGATCACTGGAGGATGGTCAGCAGAAGCTCTCTTTGTTCGGAAAGGGCAACATACATAGCAGACTCAACCTGGCCGTCAGCAACCTGGCCGTTCTGGCCCGTCTGTTGGGAGCCAGTCTGGATGGCATTAGGAGCCAAACAGGTAGCGGAACCCTGGTTGTTCTGGTTGTTGTTATTGTTATTTTGGTTGTTGTTATTGTTCTTGCCCTGCTGGTCATTGTTGTTCTTGCCCTGCTGGTCGTTGTTGTTCTTGCCCTGGTTGTTGTTTTGGTTGTTGTTCTTGCCCTGCTGGTCATTGTTGTTCTTGCCCTGCTGGTCATTGTTGTTCTTGCCTTGCTGGTTGTTCTGATTATTGTTGTTTTTGCCATTCTTTCCCTTGCCAAAGTTGAACTGTCCCTGCCTCCGCACCAGACCATCACCAGGGGCGGATCGGTAACTGTGGACAGAGACTGCTTCGGCGGCCACGGCGAGACCCACAAGGGGAACTAGCAAATTCTTAACCAACATGATGGGCGATCTCGAATATCACAGCGAGAGAAAATGGGCGGACTGCTGACGACGGGGCTCCTCGGGAGCGGTGGGGAGAGAATCGAATAAGATGGTACCAGACCGTGAGAATCGAAAGTCGAAAAAAGGAGTGGTGCCAGACAGCTGGGTGTCGACGAAGGAGAGCGGGACAGCCGGCGTCGAGAAAGGAACGAATGAAGGGAAACCAAACCACCACACACGGAAGAAAAATGAAGATTAAAGCAGAAAGGTACGAGAGAAAAGAGAGAGCCGAGGACATATAAAACGGGGAGAGCAAGACGAACGCCAAGGGGTCGAGAGCCAAGACCTCGTTTCTTATATCCCGGCGAGCCAAGGCGCGCATCGCGGCCCCGGGCAGTTTCGGGCCCCCATGCGGCTGCGGGCTGCCAAGTTTTCCGTGACCAGGAAGGGGAGTGTCGAGGGAGCGTGGACGAGGGCCGCCGTCGAAGACGCTGGGGGTGCGCGGAGCATTCTCCACGATTCCAAAACGTCGTGCAGGGAGATGGGCGGAGCTCTGACAGAAGGGGAGCGTAGCGTCAAACTTTGGGACGGCATGGGTCCCAGCAACCCCTGCACTCGAACAGTGCGGCTCTGACGCGGGGAGGGGCCCTGATAGGAGGGGCGGGACGCCACCGCCGCATCGCCTGCAGGAACACTGCACCCCCAAGAAGCGGAAATCTACCCCCGCGGTCCCCCGATCTGGATTCAGCGTGTACTGTTCTTCGCCGACGAAAAAGCTGTCTTCTGCCAATTGAAAATAAAAATAAAAAGCGCCCATTGCGAGCTCAATTGCCCGTGAATCGGTGCACCAAACACACGGCGCCTGCTGGAGCTGTTCTTGTTGCACGCAGTATTTGGAAGAGCGTTGTGGAGGCAGGCCCTGGGTTGCGGCGTTGACGTTGATGCGGCTTCTGTCCCAGATGCCATGGCGGGCCCCGTTCGTCTGAAGTCGGGGCCAATCAGAGGCCGCGTCTCAGGACGATCGAGCATCTTCTGTCTCGGGATGAAGCGCAAGCGAGCAAGAAGCATCAGAAGCATAACCCACCAATCCCTGTCTCCGTCTCCACTGCCGTCCTTCTCTGCCCATTCTCACCTTCACCCGGCTGCCGAGCCATGCAACCAGCAGTAACCAGTGTAGCTTCTCGAGCGCCTTGTCCGTCGCTTTTCGTCTCGCCGTTTCCAACTTGCCTCCCCATGCAGGCGCAGTGCAGCGCAGCGTTTCCCTGTCCTTTGTGTTTCCTCAGACTTCGGATACGTCACCGTCGCGGTGCGGGCCCCCACCGTTCGGCTCTCCACCGTTCACCTCGATGTGCGAAGCGAGCGACTTTTTCTGCAGGCGATTGTCGGGATATCCACGCAACGGAGATCGCATCCCGGCCTGCTGCCCGCTGCCCGCAACTCTGATTGACGTTATTCTCGGGCCCAGTAGCGCCTAACTCTAAACGCCCGACATTGTTTCTTGCTCGATTCGATGCCCAAGGTCCTAGCTTGATACCCCGTCAGCCTGAGATTGGCGCCGTTCCGGCCGAAGTGCGGCCTGCCAAGAACTATTCCTCCCCAGCGCCGGCAGACCTCCGGGGTCTAGCTCAGCGGAGATTGAGAGCCTAGACCAAAACACCAATGGCTTGCTAAAACTCGCCGACTTGGGATGAAGAAGACCAGGTTTTACCAGGGACTGGAGGAGTCTCTAGTGTTCCTACATTATCTCGGCGTCAGCCTCCCCATGATCTTGCAGGACTCGATACAGTCTCTTCCCGTCTTTTTGCTTTAAAACACCCCTTTCCATGTTGCTGGACAGCTTCTGCTTGGGCCTGGTTCTCTGTCCTGCGAGGATTCCACATTGAGATTCCTTCCCGCACCTGGCGAAACATGCTCCATGAGCCTGTGCCCTGCACATGTCACATTTCAGGAGGGAAGTAAGGCTGACAAAACTCCCTACACTTTGTCTTCTTCCCCCTGCCCAACCAGCTCTCTCTATCTCCGTGCGCTGTAGCACCACTAGTGCAGGGTCTGGCTAGCCTTCCGCCGCCGCGTTATCCGCTTGTTTCTTCATCCTAACTCTCTAACACATGGGTTGACGAGACAACAACCAACCACCATCCAAGATGCCATCTCATCGCATCTCTCCGGGGAATCTAGTTTGTGCATCCGCTCGCTCTCTCATGTTCGGATTATCGATGATTCCCTCTTTCAATCAGCCTAGGCAGCAAAAGTCTCGAAGCAACCCCAAAAGAAGCGGCCAAGATGATCGTTTGCGAATCATCTGCACCTGCCGTCCGTCCTCGGGGCCGCGGTGTAGAGGACAAAAAACTAAGGGTTGACACGATACTAAGCAATTTAGAGTTGCGCTAAACCCCGCGATTCGGCGATTGCTGGATTCCAAAGATAACCTTTGTGGCGCTGGCCAGATGCAAAGAGGCCCCAAAGCGCATGCTGGGGGGCAGAGTGTCAGCGGCGTGCTTTGCGCTGTTACCAGCAACAGGGTCATGAAGCGGACCCCTGAGGGTACATGAGACAGAAACGGAAGGGGGTTCAACCACACAGGATGCAACCTCCTCGTCCCTGAGGCAATCTCGTTTTCACTCTTCCCCATCACAACCTTGTCCTGGTCAAGGTTCGTACAAAAAAGACAAATCCTAGTTTGAAACGTCCCATAATTCTATCATTGCTACTGTGTAATATTTTTGACACTTTTCTTTTTGCTTCTTTTGATGATTCCAAAGTTGTTTTGTGCTGTCAGAAAATCCCCTATATTTTTTGTTCTTGTTGGGCGCCTCGGTCTTTTTGAGGAACCAAAAGAGTTTCATCCCTTTTTCTCCTCCCTCCACATTCCCCTCCATCGCCCCGGTCCCGAAACGGTGTCTTGGCGTTTCCTTCTGGAAAAGCCCGTCTCTCTTTCGTCCGTCGTCGTCGTCGTCACCGCTTTAGTATGCTCTGCACTAACATTTTTTTTCTTTCTAATTTTCCCCCTTCCAACATGTAACCGGAGATCACCAGAACGAAACATGCTGAGGATTCGGGTATGTCTTGGCCTACATACGTGAGAATCCCCACCCCCCCACCCCTCCCTCCACAACCCAAAGCAAGCCAGATGATTGCCCTGCGTGCGCGAGCGAAGAACATGGGGAGGGATCCATCCATCATCCATCTCTTATGCCGGCGGGATTTGCAACGGGGGGCTCTCCAATCATTCTTTACCTTGTTAACTGATGAGGAAGTGCCCCTACATACATACATTGGTGAAGTTGCACTGACAGCTTGACAAGCTACACTACCTAGACAAAGGACGCCCGAGCCACCAAAAAGTGGCATCATGATCGATCATGCTTGGTCGATCAAGCAGGATGTGTCTTTATTTTTTTTCCTTGGGTGTCTGGCCCATTTTTTTTTTCCTCTTCTCTCTCCTTTCCTTCCTTGTCATCCCATCCATCCCATCATCCAGTGAAGTCCAATCTCATACATACGCCCCCCCCTCTCACCATTCGGGCGCTAACTATTGTGTGTGTACCCTTGGCGCCTTCCATACGCAATGAACAACATGGACGAACCAACCGGAAACCGGCTGTCTTTTGCTCATGAAGCAGCCGAGCCGAAACTGCCGAGGAGATCATTGTCCTATCCTTTCCCAATTGTGAATCCCAAACCAAACCCATTACCATTACCGGACGCGGTATATATTGTAATGGTGTGATGACGATATCAAGATTGACAGGACATAAAAAGAGGGTCCCAGTAAAAAAAAGCAGAACATGAAAAGCCAGCTCCGTGACGAAGATCACTTCTTCAAGGAGGTCACTGCAACGCGCAAAGTCTCTTCATCCAAGTTCGAAGAGTGTTTTATGAGACAGTGCAACAAAGATGAAAAAAAACTACCTAATGATCCAGAGGTTTTTCGCCCCACAGCGCAAAAAAAAAAAAAAAAGCATGAATGACAGGAAATCCTAGTTTGTGTATACAAGTACAGCAGCGGCACACATGTCCAACGCACCTTGTCACACATAACTACAAATCAGTCATCGACGTCGCCTCACGGCTCTTGATGCGCGCGACAATTAGGTCCAACCAGGCGGCAAGCCGGTAGCCGGCCCTCGCAACCTGAAGCTCAACCACGGGTGCCGCTGCATCATAGTAGCTGGTTCCCAATTCCTGTCCCTTGATAGCCTCGGGACCTTGGGGCAGAACTACACACAAGGAGGAGCATTGCATTAGTTTCTTCCATACCTATCATTGGAACCAAGAAAATTTCAGGTTTGGGTTTCCTGCTTTGCTTACCTGTCGTGCAAACGTGGGCATTCCCTTCCCTCGCCCACGCCAACGCCGTGCCCGTCGGGTCATCCAGATCCACCCCAGCCAACCAGGCCGAGCGGCTAGTGCTGAACTTGCCGGTCTTGATCTCGGCCGTGAGGCCATCCGCCCACTGCTTGGCGGCCGGGTAGGGCTTGCGACGGACGCCACCGCCGACCAGCTTCTCGGGAATGCTCGAGTCCCAGACATGGTGCAGGTTTAGCTCGACGCCATTAAACTTGACGTGGATGCCGTTGCCGCCGCGGGCGACATCCTCGTCGTGTAGCGGCTGGTGGATGTCGCCGACAAAGTGGATGACGAACTTGGCAGCAATGTTGCGCTCCGAAAACGACAGGGTTGGGTCCAGCAGCCGTGTCGTGTAGTTCTGGATGGCACTCACGACGCACCCATCGGCCTTGCAGTCGCGGTCGAGGTCGACGCCACAGGCGTGCGGCGGGTTGTCCTTGGCGTCGATGAAGTGGAAGTTGGCTGTGAAGTGGCCCCATTTGGTGTACCGGACCGAGTCGGCCCACGATGCCACCCCCGCAAGGTAGTCGGCCGTGTCATTGTACAGAAGCGTTTTGAAGTATGTTTCTGTCTCGGGCGACACAAAGTTGCTGGCGACGTAGGCCACCGTGATGTGTCCGAAGCCTGTGTGGATGAGGAATCAGTACACGAGGCGGCAAGTGAGCCGTGACCTGGATGAGAGCTGAGACATACCACCCCATGCCCAAACTGTAGGCGCTGCAGCGACAACGCCGAGTACGAGCGGCGAGAGCCTCATGTTGCGTTTCTCTTTTGGTTTGAGTACAAAACACAAAACATAAAATTGGTTGCAGCGCGACACAGGATGGATTACAGAATTGCCCCGTGTCAACAGTCACGGTCAGATTCTCATGGTGAGGGTCGCAGGGCTGGCCTCGCACCCTTCAGCCTAGCCGTCATCAGCCGAGTTGCTGGAGGAACGCTGAGAGCGAATCGTGCCAAGGAGGGTGTGTGCCCCACGTGTCGCGTGTTGAGTCGGCGCGCCTTGGATTTCATGACTGGAAGGGAGGGGCGCAGCCGCCTCGTGAACCCTTATCCTGCCTTATCGCCATCGGGTGATGCGAAGCGCAATGGGCAAGTCTGACAGGAGACATCATACTGCAATGGCGGTGACACAGAGGTCCATTTCCCGTCGTGGAACCTTCAATTGCCGCTAGCAAAGGGGTTTTTTTTTTTTGCCTCAGCGTAGTGGGCGAGATCCGCTCTCTCTCTCTCTCCTCAGCCAGGTTTGATGGGTAATCCCGCTGGCGCGACTGGTTGAACGAAGTCGGAGGTCCCCACGCTTTTGTCACGAATGCGGCAAAGTGCCCACAAGGGAACTCGGCAATCAGCAATAGATGGATGAGTGCGGGGGGATTCCAAGATCACATCTTGCGTGGTGATGGTTGCCTCGCCTGCAGCAAGGGACTCGGGAGTGCTGTCGGATGATGCAACAGCACCTCTTAGTGCACAAAAACCAAATCACTTTGCGCGGGCGAGGCGGGGAAAACAGCCGTCCCGGTCGCTAGACCCTTTCCGGGCCTGGGGAAGTCAGAGCTTATCTCCCCCGAGATCTGCGGCAGGGCGATAACAAGGCCTGCTGACCATCAGCCATTCTGACTCGGGGCCTTTGCCCACCACCAACCTACCGTCCGACTTGTCCATTGTCGCGGTATATCAACGCGCTGTCGGCTTGCCTCTACTGAGACTCGGCACAGAAGCCTGGTCCGACACGACGAGACCATGGCAGCCCTTATCGCATCACTCCCCGCTATGCTCCAATCGCTCCAACCGCCCCGAGCGGGGGAGTCACTCTCCGGCGTCTTTGGGAGCGTCAGCCTCACGGCCTGGATATGTCTTCTCGTAGGCTACAGCAAGCAGTACGGCTTCTTCACGGGGATGCGCTAACGTCGCTGCTGTAGCTTCCCCAGCTTATCACCAACTATCGGAATCAGAGCGCCGATGCCCTGTCCATGAAGTTCTTGTTCATCTGGCTCCTCGGTGACATCTCTAACCTCTCCGGTCCGTGCCCATACCGTTTTTTTTCCTTCACCCGTCTCGTGTAGTGTACTGGCTAACGGGCCGTTTCTTCAGGAGCTTTGTGGACAAATCTCGCGCCCACCGCTGTTGCACTAGCATGTTACTTTTGCTTTGCCGATCTTATCCTCATCGGCCAGTGCACATATTACAACACCATCAACGCCCGCCGCCGTTCCCGTAGCCTGCGCCGACGGCCGTCGTCCTCAGCCACCCAAGACACCGACGCAACGGCTGTATCCGATGGCGAGCAAGAACCGCTCCTTCGCAACAGCCGACGTCGACGCAGCGAGTCACTCGGCCTCCCCGGTTCCCACCGCCGTCATTCGGTTCGCCGGCGCGAGAGCAACCTCGACCCCTTGACGCGCATCATTACCGGTGAAGACGACACCCCGGATAGCAACCCCTGGTTGCATAACACACTGAGCCTCATTGCAGTATGGCTAGTGGGTGGCGCCGGTTGGTTCCTTAGCTACAGAATGGGCGCGTGGGATGTGGCCGGCCCCAGCGGTGAGGACGGATCAGTGGCGGACATGCCGGAAAAGACAATCGGCATGATCCTGGGATACTTTAGTGCTCTATGCTACCTCTGGTGAGTTGCCATTGGGCAGGATTTAAGACGTGCATCGAGTTACAATCCATGCTAACATGGCACTTCGCAGTGCCCGCATTCCCCAGATCATCAAAAATTACCAAGAGAAGTCTTGCGAGGGCCTAGCTCTTCTGTTCTTCTTGCTGTCCCTGACGGGCAACTTCACCTATGGCGCCAGTGTCATGGTCTACTCGCAAGAACGCGACTACTTTATTCGGGCACTCCCTTGGCTGCTCGGTTCGCTCGGCACCATGGTTGAGGACTGTATCATCTTTGTCCAGTTCAGGATATACTCGCCTACCAAGCAGGTGAAGGTTAGCGGGAGTGTCTAAAACACCGTCCCATGGGCGGCTGTTGAGATGGCACGGTAACAACATCTCGCCAGCCAGGATAGGCAGGTGCCCTTTTTTGCTTTTCTCGTGGACGGTACATGGCTGCATTGCGGACTCGCCTCGGTTGGATCGTAAGCTGGTTGGCTGCATCTGCATTCTATGGGAGTCGGTCGGGTTTGCATTTGGTTCCGGCCTCAAGAGCCGGTTGCCAAGGGAGGTTGGTGGTATGGGATATCATTTTCATTCTCATTGTTATTGGAGCATGGTACTGTACTTAATCGATATGAACAGGAGTTTCAACACTAATTGGAGGCCTTTGACTTGAGAACGGAGCTCGTCACGTGAATGCCGCTACGTAAATTGGTTACCTAGGTACCTAGGTACCTAGGTAGACGGACGGATAGAACAGGAAACAACCAGCAGATACAAGCGAATACAAGCCCAAACAGATGAGCAGATATATACAAGTAATGTGACGCGATATATTCGGTTACAGTACAAATGCAGTCCGATGCGATGCAATGCAGCACCACGCAATACAATGCAAGACGTGTCCAACTCCATTCATTCACAGTCATTCGTTCATCCGTTCGCTCCGTTCTTCTGGTTCCAGTTCTAACTCCAGTTCCGATGCCAACAACGATTCTGAAGTGCATTCCCGATCCATACATCCATCGCAAACAGGGCCTAGACAAAACAAGTAGGACAGGGCCATGACTTATGGCTACGTGGTAAGGGTAAATGGGGTACCTAGATAAGTAAGGCAGGTTAGGTAGGTAAGGTTGGTAAGTAGGTAGATAGAAATGCCGCTCACGGTAAAGAAACGCTAAATTTGATCCTGTCCAGTCCGGTCTTCCCATCCCATCCGTTCGTATATACGGCCCCCAATTACACACACCCAATAGGACAATAAGAGAACCAAAAAAAAAAAAACACCCCCCAAC
>Ga0247765_1001492_pt1 | contig 10889 bp, 1 predicted proteins | sample UWRJL106311C6_FD_179949 | JGI IMG/M metagenome (GOLD analysis project Ga0247765, IMG submission 179949) | Plant litter microbial communities from Arlington Agricultural Research Station in Wisconsin, United States - UWRJ-L106-311C-6 | ecosystem: Environmental > Terrestrial > Plant litter >... | reverse complement strand
AAAAAAAAGTAATATAAAAAAATAAAATAAAAAGTAGTAAAGTAATTAAAAGAGAAATTAATAAAAATAAAAAGTAATAAAAATAAAAAGTAATAAAAAAGAAAAGAATAAAAAAAATATTAAAATTAGTAATTAGTGAATTAATAAATGGTAAAAAGGAAAAAATATAAAGAGGATTAGTAAGAAACAAGATAAGAAAATAATAAAATTTTTATATAAATATGGTATAAATAAGGTATAAAAAGTAGTATAAAAAGTAGTAAGGATTAGTAAAGAAAATTACTATAAAAAAGTAGTTTAAAAAAAGTAGTAAGAAGTAGGTAGTAAAAAAAGTGTTAATTTGTGTGGCCTGACTGGTCTCAGTGAGGTCCAGTACAGGAGGTTACAGGGGGGTAAGTCCTCTGTAACGGGCGCAGCGGAAGGCTTTGAGAATACGATAACTGCCCGAGACGGGGTTAAAGGAAGCTAAGATCAGCAAACCAACCTGCTATAACAAGTAGAGATATAGGGGTTTATACCCTGTAACAGGGTGACTACAGTAGGCTTTACACAGAGATTACGAAGGTCAAAAGGTTGCCTTAAGGCTATATATAAACTATCTTACTTAAGGTAAAAAAAAGGAAAAAAATTAAATACTAAAAATACAAAAAGGGAGATGGTTCTTTATAGGGCCCTTAGTAGGTATAGGTTAACCTTACAGGGGGTAAGGGCCCTAAAATACAAAAGGAAAGCCTATACTATAAAGGGAAAGGTGCTTACGTTGGCGCTAAAATCCAAAGGATTCCAGGGCAATTAGTTAGCTATGCTAACGTAACAGTAGTAGTAGGTTTACCCCTATAAGCTAAACTTACAGGTAGTAGGTCCTCGGAACTCCCCGTCGGTTTTAGTAGGTTTTAGTAGGTCCAGGGGGCTTAGTAGCCCCCCTAAACCACAATACCAACTCCCGTAGTTGTAGTAACTACACTTTACTATAGTACAGTTAGTAGCACTCCCAAGGTAGTAAATTAACTAGGCTACAGTACCCAAGGGTATTATAGCTACAGGGCAATTAGGCTATAATTTCAATACCCCCTTTATAGCCCTGAGCCCTAATACGCCTTTTAGTTCCAAATAAACCCTCTTTAAAATCTACAGGGCCTAAAAAGGTTTAACAACTTAAGGAATTACTTATATTTAGCTGGGGTTAAGGCTTTTATTAACCCATCTACCGGCATCTCCCCTATAAGTACGTACGTTATAGTAATATTGCCTTCTGTAACGCTTTCTTTTACCCCCTAGTATTTTAAAAAGGTATATTTCGTACGGTTATAATATTTCGGGTTATATACCGTATTTATAACGCCCTTATTGTCTCCTATTAGTGGAACGGGTCCCTGTATAGGGCGCTTTAGTTTAGAAAATAGCCCCCGAAGCCAGATTACCTTTTTATTACCCTTTATAAGCCCTGTAAACTTAGCTTCTAAGGTCGAGTAGGCTACTATAAACGACCTTTTTAACTTCCAGCTAACTAATCCTCCACCTACTATAAATAGGTAGCTATAAGTAGATTTTACAGTGGTTTTATACCCTGCGAAATCGCTATTAGTATATCCTACAAGGGTAAGATCAGTAAAGGTACTAAAACAAATACCCTAATCTGCGTTGGAGAATAGGTAGCTAAGGAGCTTCTTTACTACTTTAAAATAGGTAATAGTAGGCTATTGTAACTGGCGGAAAAGCCACTATACTGCAAACGTTATATCCGGCCTAATTTGAACCATAGCGTATATAGCAGTACCGACGAGTTGCTGAAATAGCCGGATCTCAGTAGTATTTAGGGGCTTGGAAAAGGAGTTATACCCTATAAGTCCTGGAAAGAGAGGAATAGCCGGTCCGTTGTGGCTAAGTTTAAAGTACTAAATAACCTATTTAATATAGGCCTTCTAGTTAACCTATAAAAGGCGGCGTACCCTATCGCAGTAGATCTCGACCCCTAGGAAGTAGCGGGCAGGGCTTAGGTCCTTTATATCATATACCTAATTAAGTTGGACTTTTAGTACCTTAATTTTGGTTGCAAAGGGCCCGACGAGGAAATAGTTATTAACGTAGGTAACTACTATAATCTTGTAAACCGTATTGTAATAGGTAGCTACGTTACTGGTAAAAGGGCTATAATTTAGCGTTTTTAGTAACTTTGCGACCTTTTATTACCAGAGGTAGAAGGCCTGCTTTAGGCCGTAAAGTCCCTTACCTAGTAATATAATTTGGTCTTTAAAGGGGTCCCAACCGTACCGCTTTAGGAGGTCCAGTACCTTAGGATTACTAAAACTAAACTTATACAGGCTTTTAGGAACCTTAATATAAAGCTTTATATCTAACTTATTATTTAAAAAGGCTTCTATAAAATCTACTTATTTAATTTCCCAATTCTTAATAGCAGCTAGTACTAGTATAATTTACTAGGTTAACAGTACTATAGTAGTTGCAAAGGTCTCCCTAAAGTTGACTTTAGGGACCTATTAGAACCCCCTAGCCACTAACCGGACCTTAAACTTAGTAACCCTGCCCTGGGTATCCTTCTTTAGTTTAGTAACTGGCTTAGTAGTAATAGGCAGCTTTTTGGCTTTAAACCGTTTAATAAAATAAAAGGTTTTAGTAGTTAATAATTACTATATCTTTTTAAAGTATACTACTAACTACTAGTCCTTTAAAGGGTGCCTTAGGATTTACTTAAAGAACTTAGGCTCCGAGTCTTTAGTAAGTTTAAAGGGGTTATAGTAACTACTAGGCTTAATTTGTTTAGTAGCTTTGTTAATAAAGTGGTTAATTAGGTCCGCCGTAGTATTTATAGGCTTAACTTCTACTTATTTAAATTCCTCTCGCTGGGTCTTAGTAGCCTATAGGATTGGGATTTCTACTATAATAAGCCTAAGTTTATCTCCTATAGGGGACTTGGAGGGCTTAGGGGTCGCTATAGGTAATTAAACCAATTTACATAATAATATTACCGGTAGGGCGAATTTAGTAGGCGCCTCGGGGGGAGAGCTATTGTAATTAGGGTACTAGTCCTCCGTATCTTTAGTAGTATCCGGGAGGTCCAGGGCGTTAGTTAGGCCCCAGGGCCCCTATAGGTAGGTAGAAGGGTTCTCGTATAATTTAATAAAGCTAGTCTAAATAACCTTCCGTTAGCTAAGCCAAATTAGGTAGGTCTAAGTGCCTAATATAGTTAGTAACCTGCCTTAAACGCCCCTGGAGGTAAGCTTTTGGGACTGGATACGTTTCTTAGGGGGAATTAATACTATATAATCGGCGCCTATAGCCCTATAATTAAAGAGATCCGGAATATAAGGGGCCTGTAAGGGTATTAACTTATCGAGGAAAAACTAGTATAGGGTAAGCTCCTTAATAATATTTACTATCCTATTAATTAGCTTAACTATAGGGCCTATAACGTATCCTTATAGGGAAGATAAAAACCTTAAAGCAACTATTATAACCCTAAGGCGTTTTAAAACCACTCGTATAGTACGTTTAGTTAAGCCGTTTTAATTATACGTATAGGGGCTAGATTTTGAGAAAATAATACCCTTTTTACGTAAATAAGGCCTAAACCTACTAATTTCTTTACCTTTATCGTAATATAAATATACCGGGTACCGCTTAAAGGTATTATTAATTTCCTTTATAGTAGCCTTTACTTTTATAATAACCTTATCTTTGGATTTTAAAAACCTAATAATTTTAAAACGGGTCTTCCGGTCTACTAGAATAAGCCTATAGGGTTTATTATTTAGGGGTATAAAGCGGATTACAAATATATCCCCCTTTATCCACCTTAACGCGTTAAAAGGGTTAATAATAACCTTAGAGGAGGGTTGGTATAGTAATTTAGCGGTATTATAGCTTTTGCAGATTATATATTTAAGGCGTATACCGTTAAAATTAGGTATCCCTTTAGTAACTAGGGTAGTTTTCCTTAAAAGGTTTAGCCCTATATAGCCTAAATAAACGTACTAAAGTCTAACCGCCTCGATTATTACCGCTAAAGGACCTCTTTAGGCCCTATTATAGTATATTAAAAAGGGGGTTACCCCCTTTGTAATAAATAGTATTACAGTAGGGGCTTTAGGTTAGTTTCTAGATAGGTAGTAGTACCAGGTACTTTTATAGTTTTGTTAAGTATAGTTAGTTTTAAGGGGTCGTAACCCCTGTAACCGGATATAAAAGCCTGAACCTTTAAAGTCTAATAGGGTAATAAGCTTTCTAAAAGCGTTATAAAATTTATTTTTAATAAATATACCCCTTAAATTATAAAGGTAGTAGCTACTAACGATATTAACGGGAAAGGTTGGAATATAAAGGCACTCCTTTAATACAATAGTACTATACTAAGGCCTACCCCTAATAGTACTAGTATAAAGTTTAAATTTAACTATTCTAATACCCTAAAGCTATACTAGGCTACCTTTAGTACGTATTATAGCCAGTTTTCCAATACGTAACTTTGCAAATAGGGCCTTATTAGTATAGATATATACTATAAAACCAGTATTAAAAAGTTACTATTTAGTAGAACTACCCCTTGTAAAAAGGTTAACCGCAAGGGGCTTAAGGGGGTTACTAATAAGGGGTTTAGGGTTTATTAAGGTATTTGGTTTATTAAAGGTATCGTTAAGGTTAGTAGGTTTAGCGCTAAGTATAGTACCTTAATTAAGGTTATAGTAAATAGGGAAGGCCTTTTTTATAGCAACTAGCTCCCCCTAACTGCTGGAAATAGTATTAATTTTATAGGTTTTATTAATACCTTTAGGGGTATTTTTCGTACTAAAGGTATTACTATTATACGCCCTCCTATTACTGGAACTACCTTATTTTTTCGAATTCCTGACTTCCCTAGGCCTAAAGTTACCTTGCAAAGCTTTTAACTTGCCCTATTATTAGCTTTTACCTCCTCCGGAACCTTATTTAAGCTCCCTAAACCTCTTTTAATTAGCTTATAATATAACTAAGGTACGTATTAAAAAGGTACTAGGGTTCCGGGTTTTAGTAAGTAGGTTCTCCTAAAAATATAAAAGGGTAAAGGTACTAGGTAGCCTTTAGAACCTAATATTAGCGTTTGCAATCTACTAATCTCGTTGTAGTAATACTTTGGAACGCTTAGCCTACTATAAAAATTGGGGTTTTAAAACGTTAAAATAGTAGTTAACTTAATCCTATTCCGCAATTACGACTCCCTAAGTATTAAAATAGCTTATTAAAGTATTAAAAATAGCGTTAAAGTTTACTATAGTAATACTACTATTAAAGGTTAGGGAGTAGTATTAGTAGTAGAGTTCGTTACGGAGACTAGTTTGGGTTGGGGCGTATTATTAGCAGAGCCGATTAAAGGTAGATTCAGGGTCCTCCTTATAAGTTATAGTAGTAAGGGGGCCTTTTTTTAGTATATTTTAAAAAGTTAATAAAAGGGTGGCTTTTTAAGGGTTACTAAGGCGTTTTATAACCGCTTATAGGTTATAGAGGAAATTAGGGATTTGGAGGGCCCTAAACTAAATTAATAGTACCTGAAACTACTATTAATAGTTCTTAGGTCCTAATAGGTACTATTTTTCGGGTAAGGAGAGAAACTATTTAGTAAGCTCTTTAACTGTAAGGGCGCTAAATTCGTCCCTAACGGTTGGAATTACTAAAGGATAGGTAGTCCTAGGGGCTTTAGTAGTTGCCGTTAAGTTATTACCCCCTTTTTGGGAGGCCCTAAAAATACTTGTATTTGGTATATTCCGGGTTTATTGCTATTATTCCAGTACTATTAGTAGCCTGTTAAAGCGCTGAGTAAGTTTGGAAACTTGCTGTGCTAGGCCCTAAATAGGCGGGACTTCTTCGGGCTGCTGGCTTTGGCCTATAAAGGCTATATCTAGGTTATTATTAGCCATTGTATCGTACCTGATTTCCAATCGGAATTCTAATTACGTAACGGAATTGCCTTTCCCGTGCGTACTACTGTAACTAAGTTGGTGAGTTTTTAAGGGAGCCGGGGAATTGTAAGTAGGTAACTGGAGGTATGCTACTGTACAGATGGTATATTTAGTAGTAACAATTACTGTAGGGGGTCGAATTTTAGTGGGCGTAGGTGTTTTTTAGGGGGTGGTTCTCCTGAATACGTTTGTAATTAGGGGGTAGTAATTACGTGTGGGAGGCTGAAATATGGTGGTATGTGGTAGCAGTGCTGTCTATAGTGGTTTAGGGGGTAATGTTCCTATTGGTGATGGAAATTAGGGGGTATTGTTTCCCTGGAGGATCGAGGTATAGTGGTCTCACGGGGATTTAACCTACTAATTACGGTAAGTAGTACCGGTAGCGTAAATAAAGGGTTAGTAATTAATACGAGGATTATAGTATTACTTACGGGGGCAATTTTGGCCGGTATGAGGGTTTTTTAGAAGGGTAGGTAATTAATATAGGGGTTACTGTACTACCTACGGGGGCAATTATAGCCGGCGTAAGGGCTTTTCAGGAGGGTTAGTAGCTATACTAAGGGTAATTTTGGCCGGCGTATAGGCTTTTCCGGAGGATAGACGATGTGGTTTGCGGAGGGTGTGGAAGCGCTATAGGGGTGGTTACTAATTGTGGGTAATAAGGCGAGGTCGGCTAAGGGTTGTAAAGTCCGGGCTTATAACCTGTTAATTTATGTAGCCTAACTGGTTTTAGTAAGGTCTAGTATAGGAGGTTACAGGGGGGTGAGTCCTTTATAACGGGCGTAGTGGAAGGTTTTAAGGGTACGATGACTGCTCGAGACGGGGTTAAAGGAAGCTAAGATCAGTAGATTAACCTGTTGTAACAAGTAGAGATATAGGGGTTTATGCCTTGTAATAGGGTGATTATAGTGGGCTTTGTATAGAGATTACGAAGGTTAAAAGGTTGCCCTAAGGCTATATATAAACTATTTTGCTTAAGGTAGAAGAAAGGAAAAGAATTAGATACTAGAAATATAGGAAGGGAGATGGTTTTTTATAGGGCCCTTAGTGGGTGTGGGTTAATTTTACAGGGGGTGAGGGCCCTAAAATATAAAAGGAAAGCCTATACTATAGAGGGAAAGGTGCTTACGTTGGTGTTGGAATCCAAAGGATTCCAGGGCAATTAGTTGGCTGTGCTGATGTAATAGTGGTGGTGGGTTTACCCCTGTAGGCTAAGCCTATAGGTAGTGGGTCCTTGGAACTCCCCGTCGGTTCTAGTGGGTTCCAGTGGGTCTAGGGGGCTTGGCAGCCCCCCTGAACCACAATACTAACTCTCGTAGTTGTGGTGACTGCACTTTGCCATAGTGCAGTCGGCAGCACTCCCAGGGTAGTAGATTAACTAGGCTACAGTACCCAAGGGTGCTGTAGCTACAGGGTAACTGGGTTGTAATTTCAACAAAAAGATTTAAAAACATAAGTTAAAAAATAAAAATAAAAAGTTATAAATAAAAGTGGATTTAAAAAATAATTAAAAATAATATAAATAAGTATTAAAAAAAGTAATAAAAAAAGTAGTAATAAGGTAGTAAAAGTAAGAGAGAGTAATATAATAGAGTAAAATAAAAGTAATAAAGTAATTAAATAAGAAAAAAAATAATAAAAAGAGGAATTAAAATAAAAATTATAAGTATTTTAAATTTATATTATAGTGAATATAAAAGATGTTAAAATAAAATTTAATATAAAAGGTATTATAAAAAGTAGGGTTAAAAAGTAATTAGGGTTAATAAAATAATAATATTAAAGTTTTGGTATATAATAAAATTTGAGAAGAAAGTATAGATTTATTATTATTTAAATATATAATTAAAATATAATATAAATTATTATATAATAAAAGTATATATATTATATAAGTAGAAAATAAATTAAGTAGAAAAAAAGGGTTATAAAAGTTGTAAAAAAGTAATATAAAAAATTGGAAAAAATTAGTATAAATATAATATAGAAAAGTAGTAAAAATAAATAAAAAAAGCAGTTTAAAAATAAAAAAAGTATTAAGAAGTAAATAAAAAAATATTAAATATATATATGTAAAATAATATAAAAAAAGTAAAGTTAAAAGGTTATAAAATAATTAAAAAAAAATAATATAAATAAATATTATAAATAAAAGTATTAAAAAGTAAAATAAAAAGTAGTAAAAGTAAGAAAAAGTAATATAGAAAAATAAAATAAAAAGTAGTTAAGTAGTTTAAAAAGAAAAAAGGAATAAAAAGATATTATAAGTTAAGAAAGTAAAAAAAAGATATTAATATAAGAAAAAATAAAAGTATAAAATAAGTGAAAATAAATTAGTAAATTAATATATAGTAAGAAAAGAAAAAATATAAAGAAGATTAGTAAAGAATAAGGGTTAAGTAAAATATTTAAAAAAGGGTATAAAAAAGGTATATATAAATAAGGTTTATATAAATAAGGTATAAAAAAATAGTTAAAAAATAATATAATATAAAAGTAGTAATAGGGTAGTATAAAAAAAGTAGAAGGGGTAGTAAAAAAAGGATGAAAAAAAGGATTTAAAAGGAGTAAAAAGTGGTAAAAAGAGGAAAAAATAAAAATAAAATAAAAGTAGAAAAATAAGATTTAAAGGTGGTAAAATAAGGTTTAAATAAAGATTAGATTAAAAAATAAATATAATAATAAATATAATAAAGTAATAAATAAAGTAAAGGTAAATATAAAGGTAAATAAGGTAATAAATAAAGTAAAGATAAGGGTAAAAGTATTATAATATTAAGGTTAAGTAAAAAATAAGGTATAAGTTAAAAAAAAGGAAAAAAAGGAAAAAAAGGAAAGGTAAAAAAAGGGTTAAAAATGTGAAAAAATAAGAAAAAGAAATAAGAAATAAAGTAGATTTTATATAATAATAATAATAAAAATATAAATAAGTATAATAATAATAAAAATATAAATAAGTATAAATAAAAATAATATTTATAGTTAATAAATTAAAAAAAGGGTTAGTAAAAGGTGTTAATAAGTAAAAATAAAAAATAAAAAAGTAAAAAGTAAAAGGGAAGAAAATAAAGGTGAAATTAAAAAAAAAAAGAAAAAAAATATAAAAATAGAAATAAAGGAGAGAAATTTATAAAAAGGTAAAAAAAAGAGATATATAAAAGTTAAAAAGTAAAAGGAAAAAAATAAAGAAAAATATAAAGAGAGTTATAAAATGAGAAAAAAGATAAAAAAGGAAGGAAATAAATAAAAGGGATAAAAAATAAGGATTATAAAAATAAAAGTTGGAAAAGAAAAATAAAGTAAAAATTATTATAATTAAATATTTTTAAGGTTAGGGTTAGGGATATTAAATATATAATGGTTAGGGTTATTATTAATATAATGATTAGGGTTATTATTAGTATAATAGTTAGGGTTATTATTAATATAATAATTAAGGTTATTAAAAATATAATAATTAGGGTTATTATTAATATAATGGTTAAGGTTATTAGAAGTATAATAATTAGGGTTATATAAAATAAATATATTAGTAAAAAAAGGGTAAGAGGAAAAAAGGATAAAGGAAAAATAAAGAAATAAATAAATATATTTAAGGTTAAGGTAAGGGTAATAAAGTTATATTAAAAGTAATAATAAAAATTATAATAATAATAATAATAATAATAATTAGGGTTAATAAAAGTAAGAATTAGAAAAAAGATAGGGAAGAAATAAAAAAGAAATAAAAAAGGAGAAAAAAGAGATAAATAAGGGTAAAAGTAAAGTATAGAAAAGAAAAAGGTAAATAAAAGTAAAGGTAAAAAATTAAATTAATAATAAAGGTTAAAATTAAATTAAAGTAAGGGAAAAAGTAAGGGTTAAAAATAAAAATAAAAGTAATAATAGTAAGGTAAGGAAAAAGAAAAAGAAAAAGAAAAGGAAAAAAAAATAAAAGAAATAAAGATAAAAAAGAAAAAAAAGGGTTAAAAGAATAAAAGAAAGGAGGAAAATAAGGAAAAAAATAAAGTGAAGGGATAAAAGGGAAAATATAAGGAGAAGAAAAAAAGGAAAAAAAAGAAAGAAAAAAAATAGAAAAAGGGTAAAAAAGTAAAGGAAAGGTTATAAAATAAGTAAAATTAAATAAAAGAAAGGTATTAAGAAAGGGAAAAAGATAAAAAGTAAAGTAAAGAAAATAAAAGGGGAAAGGATTAGGTTATAAATATAAGGGTTATAAAAATATAAAAAAAAGGAAAAAAAGGTAAAATAAATAAATTATATTAAAAAAAAGTAAAAAATAAAAATTAGGAATAAAAAGAGTAAGTATAAAGAAATAAAGAAAAGGAAATAAAAAGCGTAAAAAAAAGTATAAAAAAGGGAATAAAAGTTAAAAATAAAAAAGATAAAAAATTAAAAATAAAGGAAAAAAAAAAGAAAAAAAAGAAAAAAAAGAAAAAAAAGAAAAAAAAGAAAAAAAAAGCAAAAAAAAGGGTAAAGGAAAAAAGAGAATTAAAGTAAAAAGTAAAAAAGGTTTAAAGTAGTAAAAGTAGTAAAATTAAGGATAAAGAAAAGGGTAGGGTAAAGTTAAAGGTAAAAAATAAAATATAAATAAAAGAAAAAAATAAAAAAAGTTAAGAAAAAAAATTATAAAAAAAGAAAAGAAAAAGAAAAAAAATAATAAAATAATTAAAGTTAAAAAAATAAAATTAAAAAAATAAAAAGGAAAGTAATAAAGATAAAAAAGGAAAAAGAAAAAAGTGGAAAATAAATATAAATAAGGTAAAAAAATAAGTAAAAGAGAAAATAAAAAAGGTAGATATATATAAAATAAATATAAAAAAAAATAAAAAAAGAGTTAAAATAAAAAATAGAAAAGAGAAAAGGAGGTATAAAAAGAAAAAGTAAAAGTAAAGAATAAAAATTAAGGTTAAGAAGAGTAAATATAAAGAGAAAAAGGAA
>Ga0247765_1001489_pt1 | contig 10909 bp, 15 predicted proteins | sample UWRJL106311C6_FD_179949 | JGI IMG/M metagenome (GOLD analysis project Ga0247765, IMG submission 179949) | Plant litter microbial communities from Arlington Agricultural Research Station in Wisconsin, United States - UWRJ-L106-311C-6 | ecosystem: Environmental > Terrestrial > Plant litter >... | reverse complement strand
ATATGTAACTTTGAGAGAGTTAGCATTTGTGATTTTTAGGGTTATATATGGGGAAAAAAGTGGCTGACTCGCTTGTCTGGCTGACTCGCTTATCATGTACGTTAAAGGTTAAGCTAAAAGAGAGTATGCTATTAGATAAAGGGGGATTATAAAGATACAATTTACTAAGACAGTTAGGTTTATGATTAGGGAGAATCTAAACTTAGTTTATAAGGGGAGTATTGTGTGTAATACGTAGTAGAAGGATGAAAAGAGACCGTTACCAGTGTTATCTCAGGGGGTGGTTAAGTGGGTTAAGGGGGATTGTGGGAGTTTGGAGTGGCGTACCCCCGTCTTCTCTGATTCTGTCTACTAGTTGGCAGTGAGGAACAACTTTTGACGGACCTCAGTCCCGTGGAGAAAGAACTTTTGACTTGGACAGACTCTTTCTTGGTGGTTGCATGTGCCAGACCAGGGGCGCCTCAGCGTGAGCGCGCACGAACGGCTGTATGTCCTGCTCGTTCTTTCTCGACGCCGGCGAGGATCCCAACCATTGCTAACTGGAAGGAACCTTGTGACAGAATAATTATATCAGCAAAGTAAAGCATGTGATAGCAGTGCCATATATTATTAAGGGGTAAAGCTTGGTCGTCCGCACGACCGTCTCCTGATTGCGTGCAATGGAGAGACAATTGCCCTGGATCGTCCTTCTCCGCGCGACCATCTCTTGACTGGCGACAGCTCGCAAGCACGGTGCTCCCAACCTTGTGTTCGGCGGCTACCTGTTTGGCCCGCCATCGAACAGGTCTTGCCGGGCAGCTGCGACGAGTTCACGACGACAAGTCACGGCGGTGAAGCGCATGCACCGCCTCCTCAAGATCATGAAGCTGGACCCCCAACCGGCCATCTTCCGCGGAGCTGCTTGCCGACGCGTGGTTCGCCGAGGAATCGCCCCAACCGAGACCTCTGCCGCAGACCTCGCAGGGCAACAGCAAGAGGGGAGAGCCAAGGCATATGGGTGAGGGACGGCGGCGAATCTCGACCGCTTATGATACCAGTAAATGTATCACCCGGTGCCAACCTGCTGCACACGTCTCAGCCGTGCGAGTGAGTCTTGGGAGCGTGAATCTGGTCAGTCAGTCTTGGACAAAGGTTGGGATGAAAGGTTCTCGGCGCGAGTGAATTTGTCTTTCTTGGGGCAATGGATTTTAATCTTCAACATCTGCGCTTGGCTTCGGCTATCCTCGGTACAACCTGCGCTCGGACCACCATAAAGCATCATATTTCGGCCAGTGAGCCTCCAAGGTCCAAGGTCAGTACCATGATCCATCCATCCAGCCCAATTCTCCCACGCAATTCTCCCACGCAATACCCACCCGCCACCATGGCTGCGCGCAACCCTTCCGAGACGATGGCAGCTACAGCTGCGGTAATGGCTTCGCTGGATCTCTCGGCTCGGTTCGATGATGATCAATCGGTTGACATAATTTCAGTAGACGGTTGCACCTTCGACCAGATCGTCGAGTTCATTGTCGACGCGCACCGCAACGGCACTGAATCAATCCTCAGCCTGCGCTGCTCAGCCGACCTCGCGTTAGGCCTCGGCGAGCGCCTTGACGGAAAACTGACGGAGCTCGACCAGCCCCATATCCGCCGCTTTGAATACGACTACCACTCAGGTATCGCTTACATCGACATTATGGGGGAGACCCAGCTGCATTACCAATGCCAGAAGGGTATTGAATGGGCTATTGAGCTCAGTTTTGGTCGATTTGTCGCCGCTATTCCGGACGCCGCCGTCCGCGACTACATTATCAAAACGATACTTAACTTCGGCACATCACAGATAGCGAAAGAGGGCAAAATCCTCAAGCAAGCTGATATTGCCCTAGGTGATATTTATAACAAGCTCCCCAGTTTTGCTTGCGAGATCTCGTACAGCGAGTCTCGTAGCCATGTGGAACGTAAGATAATCCAGTATATCGACGCTACCGAGGGGGAGATCCGGGCTGCCGCTGTACTCAAGATTCAATATCCAGGTGCGAAATGGGTTGCCGTCGGTTTGCGTGTCGCCGACGGCAGTAGCACAGGTGCCTGGATCCAGCACTTTGATGCAATGTACGACGAGAAGCTCCCTCAGCAACCCGACGGACAACTTGCCTTTTACATCTCCGACTTTATCGGAGCTACTAGGCTGCCCACCAATTTCTGTCGCCCTTCGGCTACAGAGCTTGCTGCTGGCGTCGTACGGTCTGTTTCTCTCTAGCCACTACAAGGAGAAAAAAAAGCTGACAATGGAAGCAGGGTCCCTCAGGTCGTCCTGACCTATGAGCGACTTCGTAACATCTTTCTAAAGGCGCGAAGCATATACCAAGGGACATACGATAAGGATAGCGACGAGAATGAGGAGAACGTCCTCACCATACTGATGGAGGGATATCAAGAGCGTCTACGCGCCGATAAGGCGGAGCAGCAGGCCGAGGAGGCGAAGAAGCAGGCCGAGGAGGCGAAGAAGCAGGCCGAGGAGGCGAAGAAGCAGGCCGAGGAGGCGAAGCAGCGCCTTGCCGCGCTGGAGGCGCCGCTGCTATTACACCCCCACCTTCACAATGGCCACTCCTAACCGCAAAGGAAGATGGAAGAGATTTCGTAACGAAGAAGAGGTCTTGCAAAGGGTGAGGCAAGTCTGGCAAGCAGAGCCATTATGTAAATGTAGTACCAGACGTGCTACCTATTCAAACAGATATTCAGACAGCCCACGTCGGTGCAGGGGACGTCATTACCAGGGCTGATGTCAAGACTTGGAAGAAACTTGCAAGTGCCTTTTTTGGGGGGGGGCGAGTCAAATATGTGACATTTGTTGCAAGGAGCCTTGAGGGAAAATGCTTAGGTTATCCAAGAGATTGGACACGACGTCAGCAGGCTTGGTAGTTCGCGGTACGTGAGGTAGTATACTTGAACTTTAGAGCCCTCGTTGGCAAAACCTCTCCACCTTATCGCCAAAGCTTGGTCGAGGATCCAACAACGCCCTAACTGATTTGGCCACAAGGCTCTGGTGGCGTCTACCTCGGGACCCCCATCGCATCGGAGAACCCCACATCTGGTGAAAGCTCGGGTCGAAGTTAGATCGGAGAGCTGAAAATCAGAACCAATCCTGGGCGGATGGATGGGGCTATTGAGGGAAAGCACATCCCACCACCTACGGCTTCCCTCGACAATAATGCCTCATTCCAAAATATACACCCAGATTCATTTTCTCCTCCTGCCCCATGTGCCTTTTCGATATTAGAGCACGTTCCAGCGACGGTTATCCACAAAAGGAGCCCCCTCTCTGTGATTAGGAGGAATGGACATCACTCGTGGCCCAGAAGATGAGGGGGGTCACCCGTCGGCATGGGGCGACGTTCCGCGCTTCATCCTCACCCGAACCGCGACAGCTCTTTGGTCAGGAAACTATTGCGCAGCAGCAAGTTGAGTGTCGACAAACGACAACGGTTCTGGCCGTCGGCAGCGCTACGCGAGATTATGACGCGGGGAGCGAGTCACCGAAACCCTACAGCAGCTGTCTAACCACCAACAAGGGCAGCGAGAACAACAAACAAACAGTACGATTGATATCGGTCCATATATCGAGGCAATTTGTCCTGTCCAGGCCTGACTCGGAGGGAAACAACTCCATGACAAAAAGCAGTACTTCAAGGTTTTCGCCATCCTCAAGGCCTCAATGGGTGGGTATATTTTTTTCGTTGGCTTTTGCTATTCCGGCACTCATACTTTGGCTATCCGGGCACTCAGCCCCAGACCTATGCCAGGGTAAGGGTGATATATGGTGAAATCGCGCCCCAGAGTAGTTTCTGCATAGTCAACAGGGAAAATCATCAATTCTAAGCCCACATGGCCAGTTCCAAATCTACAGAAAGTAATATTCTTTGGTGTTGATGCCGCAAAACGCTCTCAAACGCTCAAATCGCTATACCCACTCAAATCGCTCAAATCGCTCCATTCTCGGCCTCAGCCGCCTTATACATTGGGTTTGATCGCTCGGCCGCTCCAAGTCCGCACAGTACTAGCAATAGGTGCGCTCGGGACCAAATTGTTATTTCCCACTGATTCTTTGGTGGAGGCACCCGTTGCTGCACTTCTTCTTGACTTTGTAGGAGGCATCTCGACGATCTCGGGCTCGGAACTTGGAGTTCTTGTACGCTTTTGCTTCTGAGGAGCGCGGCGCTTCGCCTTCGTACGAGGCACTTCTTGAGCCTCAATCTCGGCCTCTGGGGATGCCTCTCTCTCTCTCTTTCTCCACGCAGACAGCCGTCTACGTACATCGGGTTATAAACGCGGCGCGTTGCCTCTTGGAGGCCCAGGATGTGTGACCTTTGTTGTCTTGAGCGCCTCGGGGCCGCAGAGCTTGGAGTAGGAGGGGGAGGGTTCGCGATGTTTGTTTTGAGAAGGAGAAGAGGAGCATTGTTTTGCGAGGCTCAGACCAATGCAGTAACAGCATGTTGCAGGGGCATCACCGCCGGCGGTGTTCTTCGGCCACCCTCTCGACTTCTCGCGGACCTTAGGATCACGGATCCTAAGGTAGGGATCTGATTGATCCTGTTACAGTTAGCAACGCTATAGAAATGAGATAAATAACTACTCACGAGTGTGATCTGGAGATGCCAATGAGGATGGACGTCCCCATAGCTTGAGATTTCGTGAATCTGAAATATGAGGCCGAGGATCTTGTGCCGGCAGGGAATGCCAAACTGGAGAGGAGCAGTACACTTATTGCACGGCTTGAGCGGTCTCTCGGCGCGGTTGAGGTTAGGAATTGAAGCTCTCGCGATCTTGTACTCTTCGTTGATCAAACTGCAGCGCTTTGTAGGAGATCTGGGTAGGCACAGAACCGAGATATGTTCTGTTGAGGAACTCGTGCTTGGCGCGAATAGCTTCTCGCGCCTGGGTCTCTGCGAAGACTTTGAGCTGCCGTTTCACAAGTGCTTGGATCGCTTTGAAGAGGCGGAAACTGCTTGACTTGCCGTTTAGAAGGTAACTTTTTGATGTTAAAGTTACTTGCCTCGGTCGGAGAGGTGACTCGAGCGCCGAAGTTCTTTGTAGTTCTTAGTGTAGCAGGTCGCCCATTGCTCCCGTGAGGGCATCCAGATCTTCTGAATATAACGGAGAATTGCTGGCTGGTCGGAGAACTCAGTCTTCAAGGCCGACTAGGCCCCAAAGAACTCATCTTCAGTTCTGGAGTATACCATCACCTTAAACATCGCCTCAACGCCGTGGTGGTTGTGGGGTATTGAAACAGCCGTGGGCGGAGCGATTCCTGGTTCGATGCGGGCTTGGGCACGGATGTCGTCGCAATGCGGCCTGCTCCGCGGCAGAAAGAGAGTCATCGACGCCCTCCTCATTATCCGAGTTGGTCTCAACTCTTCTTATTGAACTTCTTCTCGCTGTCAATGCCGCTCCAGTCTGAGTACTGGTGTTCTTCATGATCGCGACGGTCGTTCAGATGGTCAAGGGAGCGTTGAATAGGACATGGTAGGCGCTCGGTATTCGTGAGGTCGATAGAAACGATGCCGTCGATGTCAGGGTATTCGTCTTCCACATCGCTGGCGGCGCTGGGGCTCGAGAGGATGGCGATGGGGTTCGCGTGCGAGCTGCCTGTGCCGGCGCGATGCGCTGCACCGCTCGCCATCCTTGCAACTGACGCGCGCACGTTTTTCTGGACGGTTCGAGGGCTTAGAACGGTCGCGACGGTCTCAAAACACTGGAAATCGGTTAATTCGGCCACAGAACTACTAGGAAATTACTACAACTGACCGTGGTTGGTAGCGGGGTGCCCTGGTAAAGTCGGAAGTTTGCATGCAATGGAAGGCTTGTGGGTTACAGTGAATTCAATGCATTGGTGGATCATGTCATTATTAGGTGGGACTTCCAGAATTCCAGGGGTTGAGTGCCAGAATAGCCAAAGTATGAGTGCCGGAATAGCAAAGCCTTTTCGTTTTATCGATGCCGGGTTGAGTGACCATGTTCTCCCATTACCTCGCTGGAGAGTAATGCAGGCACTAGACGGGAGTGAAGACACAGATACCTCAAGCGACAGCGAGAATGACTGGCGGGCCATTCGGAGAGAAGCTAGGCGATGGGAGGAGATTGATGACCATGTTCATTCAAGTTTCAGCGGCTCGCTGTCAGACCTCTTCGATGGAAGTTTGCTGACAGCAGATCGATTTTGCGAGACTCAGTGGCAGTTTCTGGTGCCTTTTTTTTTTTTTTTTTTTTTTTTTTGTTTTTTTTTTTTTTTTTTTTGCACGCGATGAGAATTACTTGTTCAGACCTTAGATCATTCTCCTTTGGTTGTATGTTGAGACCAAGGCGGGCCATACCAACATACAACGCGTGATGATTGAGGCTTCATGTCATGGGTTTGGCAAAGAAATCTACGAGGTGAGTCCCATCTTTCCGAATACCTTGAAGGAAAATCAAAGGGGAACAACAAGTGGCACGTTCCATGTTATTAATCACCTAAACCTCGTGCAATCGACAAGGAGGTACTCATGGCTGATGCTAGTATAATAGAGTTAGCTGGAAAACGACACCAACCATTTTGCCGTCAAGGTTTTGCAGGGGCGAGATGCACAGGAGTAATATGAGGGTGAATCCTACGCTCTGAGGCGGACAAATCGTCGCAATCGATGAGTGTAGAGTTGGAGCGATCAAGGGATCGAACGAGTGTCGAGCTCGAGGATCAATCGAGTGACGCTCGAGTCGAGGAAGCGACCGAAAGGGGCGATCGAGGGTGTCGACGCTTGAGTGTAGAGTGTCGAGCGTGGGAGTGTCGAGCGAGGAGTGTCGAGCGTGATGAGTGTCGAGCGTGAGGAGTGAGTGTCGACGCTCGAGAGCGATCGAGAGTAGAGTTCGAAAGCTCGAAGGATCAATCAAGTGTCAATCAAGTCGACATTGAGGCGTCGACAAGTCCAGTGAGGAGTGTAGAGTTCGAGAGCTCGAGGGATCAATCAAGTGTCAATCGAGTCGACGTTGAGGCGATCGAGTGTCGAATGAGGAGTGTAGAGTCGAGCTCGAGTGTCAACCGAGTTCGACGCTTGAGGCGATCGCGAGTGAGGAGTGTAGGGTCGAGCTCAAGTGTCAATCGAGTGCGACGCTTCGAGTGTAGTGAGAGCTCTCGATCAATCGAGTTGAAGCGACCGAATGAGGCGTCGAGGACTGCTCGAAGAGTCGAGCGAAGCGACCGAGGCGTCGAGGACTGCTCGAGAGTCGAGTGAAGCGAATGAGGCGTCGAGGACTGCTCGAAGAGTCGAGCGAAGCGACCGAAAGAGGCGATCGAGCGTCGACAGTCAGCGAAGCACTGAGGCAGTCGAGGTCGACAGTCAGCGAAGCACCGAGGCAGTCGAGGTCGACAGTCAGCGAAGCACCGAGGCAATCGATGAGGACCGAATGAGCGAAGCGGCCAGGACTCGAGGTGTCAGAACAGCGAAAAGAAAACTTTTGTGCGAATGAATTTGTCGAAATTTCTGACGCGGGGCAGAATGTGGGGTCCGTTGGCAGAATGCGGTCCGTTGGCAGAATGGTCCGAGACAGAATGCGGTCCGAAATGCTCGGAAACTCAATCGAAATCGAAATCGAAGAATCATTAATCGAGAAACTCAATCGAAGAAAACGCAATCGACGGGTGCCGAAACTAATCGAAAACAAACTCAGTCGGGCAATCGAAGAGTGGGGATCTCGAAGAGTGATCACGAAGAGTGGATCGCAGATCCGGCGAGCCTGCATGCGGGGCGCGCCGAACCGCTGGGCCGACCCACCAACCCAGTTCCCCACAATCTTTCCATTCCCCTCTTTTCCTTTCCTCCAAGTTCCCCTCTTTCCAATTTCCCCTCTTTCCAAGTTCCCCTCTTTCCAATTTCCCCTCTTTCCAAGTTCCCCTCTTTCCAAGTTCCCCTCTTTCCAAGTTCCCCTCTTTCCAAGTTCCCCTCTTTCCAAGTTCCCCTCTTTCCAAGTTCCCCTCTTTTCCAAATTTTCCCAGCACAATCTTCCCTCTTTTCCCTCCAAGACATCGCCATGGCCCTCTGCAACATTCGATCTGCCTTCCCTCCGCCGATCCATCCCGGCCACACCGCATACGACCAAGATGCCGATTTGATGCAGTTCCGACATCCCGGATACCCAGATCACAACAAAATCTTGCTCGTCTTTCCCGCGCTCGATCCCACCGCACTTCCCTCTGCACCACGAGACGGCGCGCCTGGCGTGTGCTATCGCTGCCAACAACCGATGGGATGGATTCCTTTCCGAGGGCAAGCAACCCGTCGCCGTGCCGTTGGAGCCCGATGCCATTCTCCCCGCAGGGACCTACTACTTTCACGTTCCGGGGCCGGACGAGAGACTGTACCCCGTCGTTCCGTCGTTCGCCCATTTCCAATTCCCCCACGGCAACCTTCCTCCCTCGTGGGCGATCCGAATCCCGCGCCGCTTGAGCTCCCTCCCTCAACCCTCGTCGTTCGACCAGACGGTTCTCGCCCGAGACGTATCCTGCCGCATCTCGCACCACATCTTCGGCACCGAATCCGCCCACCTCGTCCCCCGCACCGAGGACCACTGGTTCAACACCAACTAGATGCTTCGGTATTCGTCCCGTCCCGAAGCTCTGGGTGCCAACTCGGCCGACGACGCACGAAACGTCTTGCTCCTCCGGTCCGATCTGCATCACCTGTTCGACCAGGGCCGCTTTGTTTTCGTGCCCAAGAGGGGCGTCTGGGTCGTCCATGTCCTCTTCGGACTCCCAAACGAAGAGCTGGCGGCCTTGTACCACAACGTCGCCCTGCAGCCGTTGTCAGAGGTAGCGGTCGAGTTTCTGCTTTCGCGTTTCGCCTGGACGGTTCTCTCGTAGAGCATCTTCCTGCGAGCCGATGCCGATCGACGGCTGGTCGTCGTCGACGGAGGCGCGGCGAGGATCGTGTCTGGAGTGGGCCACGTCAAGTTTGCGCGGCCTCGGGCCAAGAGCCGGAGCCAGAGTCCGAAGAAGCGGGCACGCGATGCGAGCGAGAGCCGGGACGATGACGATTGGGATCGCGGGCGCAAGAGGTGGCGGCAGTCGCCGACTTTGGGAGAGTGCGGAAGCTATTTGTAGGAACGAGACAGTGGTGCTGGTGTCAGTCAGTGGTGCTAGTGTCAGTCAGTGGTGTCAGTCAGTGGTACAGGGAGGATGTGATGATGTGAGTGATATTGGAGTGTGTATGAGTGATGACGATAACAAATGTTGTGCAGAGCAAAATCACCACCACCACCCCTTGGCCACGGCTTTCTTGGCTTTCACCTCCACCTCCTCCTCCTCCTCCTCCTCCAACTCAGCTCCCAGCAAGTTGGCCAGCTCGTACGACTTGCTCCGGGCGTAGTCTTGGGTGTTGCGGATGAGCTCCCGGCCTCGGTTCGGATATTCAAGCAAGCTCTCGCTCGCTACCAGGTTCTGGTGATACTGTCCCCCCTCAAAATGGTGTCCGTACACCTCGGCCACCTTTCCGTCGCTGACCAAGGTAAAGACGGCAAGGTCCTCAGCAGCCTTGTCGAGAGCAGCGGCAACGGTGCCACGTTGACGGGCTTCCTCGAGAGCCCGGTGCCGCGCGTTGACCAAGACGGCACCGTCGTAGGCGGCTTGGACTGTGGCTTGGTGGAGATCGCCGTCGGTACGCTTGAATTCGGCAGCGAAGTGAGAGAAGGAGAGCGAGCTGGACCGGTCTTGGTGCAGAGCGGTATGGCGGAGGTGGTTGGGCAGAGCCATGGTGCGAAGGCCTTCGATGACATCGGGAAGGGGGTTGGACAGACCGCGGTTGAAATCCTGGGGGGGGGTTTCGGTGAGGGCCCGGCCGCAGTGTCTGCTGTAATCCAAGTCGCCGTCTTCCAAGTCTCGCATCATCTTCACCTTCACCAAGTCGGCGGCTTTGGTCTCGTTGTACGAGTCGGACACGCGGAAGCTATATGCTCGATGGCCCTTCTCGGACGGCTGCGTGCTGGTTCGGCGCCGGGCAAGAGCGTGCCGGGCCGTGTCGAAGCCTCGGGGCGGATGCGAGGCGACGGGGTCCAAGATGCCGTTCTCGTAGGCGCGTTCTTCGAAGCCGGAATCGGTGGTGGGGGTCTTCTTCATGTCGTCGAAGAGGTAACCGCTGTCGGTGTCGTGTCGTACCCAACCGTTCAGCGTGTCGAGGCGAGCCAAGTTCTTCCGGGTGAGCGGTTTTATCTCTACGTCTCTGGCTGGGCTGGCCATGGCTGGCGGAGACATGGCTTCGTTCAGCCAAGACCAGACAGGGCCGGCATCTGGCGACATGGCTTCGTTTGCGCTTGGTGGTCGCGGTGACGGGACATGAAAGGTTGGTGAGCGAGACGGTGAGACGGCGACTGGCGGGTGAGACGAGGTTGACGGAGACGTGACAAAGAAGTTGGTGAACAGGTCGGTGAGAGGTGACAAGAAGTTGGTGAACAGGTCGGCAAGAGGTAGAGATGTTGACGGGAGACGTGACAAAGCCAGGTGAAACAGTAGTTGTTTGGAGAGACGAGGGACACGGGGTGAAGAAGTTGATGGGCGACGGGATGAACAAAGAGAGGTTGACATGGAGAAACGGTTGGAGATGAGAACAAAGGAAACGGTTGGAGATGAGAACAAAGAAGTGTGAGACGGTGGTTGTTTGGAGAGACGAGTTGAGCGAATCAGGTATGGTCGAGGTGAGGTTGTGAGCAGGATTCGGCCAAGTCGTCAGGGATTCGGTCGTCAGGGATTCGGTCGTCAGGGATTCGGTCGTCAGGGATTCGGTCGTCAGGGATTCGGTCGAGGTTGAGTCAAATCACCACCACCACCCCTTGACCACGGCCTTCTTCTCTTTCACCTCCACCACCTCCTCCTCCTCGGCACCCCCTCCCCCCTCTTAAA
>Ga0247765_1001488_pt1 | contig 10924 bp, 9 predicted proteins | sample UWRJL106311C6_FD_179949 | JGI IMG/M metagenome (GOLD analysis project Ga0247765, IMG submission 179949) | Plant litter microbial communities from Arlington Agricultural Research Station in Wisconsin, United States - UWRJ-L106-311C-6 | ecosystem: Environmental > Terrestrial > Plant litter >... | reverse complement strand
GGGGGGTTGTTGCATGTTATACTTCGCAGCTCTCCCCTATGTTTTAGGCATCACTGGCCTGATCGTTGCGTCCGCCGCCTTACCCGCCTTACACTGCAATCGGGTGGGGCGCGCACCATTGCCGCTATGTTGTGACTTGAGAGCGGTTGTGGAAATCTCCACCGGGATTCACGAAATTTTCCATATCTAGGTAAAGTTTTGGCACATTGGTACATGTACCAAACTGGTGCGGGCGAGATTCATAATCTAGGTACTTTTAAGAACTGAACGCACTTCCAGGCCTCAGCCATGCTACATCAGACCCAGCCCAGAGGAAATCACCGCCTCCTCTTCAACACATACCCATTTCTCTCCCAAAACGGCTTCTGATGTCCACCTCTCGCCGTCAGCGCTGCAAACGGATCCAAAAACGTCTCCGTCAACGACCTCGTATCCTTCCACCCGGGGCCTTGAAGTTCCGTCTTTCCATCCTGCGCCAAATATGTCGTCGCCTTTTCGGGCAAAAACCTCTTCGGATGCCAAACATTCCACACCCCTACCCCGATCAACATGACCGTCGCATCCAACACCAAGACAAGCCACTCCTCCCTCCTCACCGGCGAATCCAACCCCGCAAACATCTCCCCCGTTCGAAACGCCGTCCTAACCAACACCAACCCCATACTGCTTCCCAACAACGCTAATACTGCTCTCACATTTTTGCTCTTTCCCAAAACCCACCCTTCCCAACAACAATATCCAAAAATCCCCACTAGCAATCCAAACAGTCCCGTCACAATAATCTCGGCAATAAGCCCGGCCTTACACATATACTCGCCCATACTGACCCCTTTTTCCGCAACGAGTTGGTTCGTAACAAATGCCACGCCCATGATGATCAACAATTCAATGACCGCGGCCAAGCTTATAAACGTAAGCTGCATACGCGCGGGATGCATTGGTGCAAAATAGGGAACATAGTGGAATAGTCTGGCGAGAATAGCTAGGTTGGCGAGTTGTAACAGGGGAGGGGCAGTATGGATTAGGAGAGAAGATGCCGTGAAGATTTGTGGGGAAAAAGAAGAGGAGAGAGAAATGCGCGTGGCGAAGGCGGCGGTTAACAAGGCGGTAGTGGCGGCGAGGGGGAGGGTTAATTTGAAGGAGGAATAACGACTTTGTGATGGATGTTAGTCTCACATTTAGCTCCACGTGGGAGTGGTAGGGAGTGGAAAGGGGAACGGACTAGCTTTGGTAGAGGTGGAAGAGGGTGGACAGAGCAAAAGCGACGGTAAAGAATATGGCGCCGGCTTTGGAGGGGGTGTAGTCGTAGGCGCTCCACGGTGCTGGATATGTCAGTTTGAGATTGAAGTGGTGGGTGTGTGGTTTACCTGATGGTGCATGTGTGGGTTCAGCCATTTTGACAATGTCGTCGGTGACTCCAGTCGGTCAGCACCAGACTAGCGGGAGATAATCTCAAGACAGACGATGCGCGTTGTATAACTTCGCCGCAAAGAGCAAAACCTCATTCAGTTAAACACAGGAAAGAGAAGGGGAGCATTTTATCCAGTCCTTTACGACGATATGATGACTGTGTTTGGGATGAAATGCGGTGCTCCACCCGTCTTGTCCCGAGAAAAATGCGGCTGAGTGATGTGGGGCATCGCCGACACCCCTGCTGACTTCGTACTCGGGCTCTTAAAAAGGCCGGCTTTCCGCACCTTGTGTAACTCCAGTGTAACCCCTATCATGCAAAAACAGTCGGACCCATTTCTTCCACCACGTGCCCTGATTCCGAGCCCTGGAAGATTCTTTGGGAAGGGATCCACCATGCAAGCACAAAGCCCAGCGTTTTGCAACCCCCCCACGAAGGCAAAATTTAGGAGGGGAAAGTATAAGCAGTTAACTGGAAGATTTCCCTCATCAGTCCATTGGTAGCAAAATCTTAATTAAACTCTTGACTTTGTATTAACAAAATGATGAAGTTTGACCTCGCCGAGTCTTGGCCGTCAAGGTTGGGCAATCTTTCAGGGGTTAAGCTGCAACCCCAAGGCAACCAGAATCCACTTACACCATTCTACCGTTTTTATTTCATTTTATAAAAAAGAACTTTTCACTTACCCTGACGGGTACATACCAGGTCCCTAGGTTATGAACTTTATGTGCTTCGATTCTAGGTGAAATATTCCCTGTATGTACCTCCTTGATCCTTGAAGAACATCACACCAAAGAGGTATCAACCGGGGCCCTTGTCAGGTAGATTTTCATAAAAAAAAAAAAACCTTAGAATGGTGTACTTAGAACAAAAAGAAGAAGAAATTTGAGACTATTTTTTATTTGCACTTCATTTCCCGTGTGACCACTTAGCTCCCCTCGCCGCTCAGCTAAGACGGTGCACTTAGATAATAGATAGCAACAAGAAGCCCAAACAGATTAGAGAGGCAGACGGCAGACATTGCCGACTCTCTTTCCGTTTTCTCTCGAAAAAGCCCAGCCTTACCTGAGAGTAGTGAGCAACAACATGCCAACTTAGAACCGAAGAACTTACCAGAGTATTCCAGGATATATTCAACGGCAAGGCTTTGATACCAAAATATAAAGGCGCCACGATGTGCAGAGCCGAAGGATTTCCTTTTTCTTGGCATCACAAAGACTTGACACAATCCAGAGCACAGCTACTTCAACGACGTTAGAACTTGCCTTGTCATCAGGTAGCTTCAAGCTCAAGCCGGGCCTGGATGATCACCGAGTATCATGAAAGCATCCAGTTTCCACTCCCATGTCCATGAACCACTCCCAGATTGATAGCCGCTATCCCCAAATTCCCGCAACGGCTTGTGTGGCACACGGCCAAGATATTCACCAATCTGAAGGAATTGTTGTGTTTGGGGTGGTGTGCCACTTCTCCAGCGTAACACTTTCCAAACCGGTCCGTCACCTCCCACCATAGTTCCAGCATGGAAGATTTCCAGCGCTACAAGGTGATCGAGTTCCGTTTTAGCTTCCTGCAATTCTAACGGACGCAGGACCAGAACTCGAGAGGTCTGGCCCTTCTCCACCAGAATATCCCCTTCCTGGGTCTCTGCCGGGACGATATATATTGGCGGGGTCATGTGGAATAGCCTCCAATCTAGAGCCACATGCAAATCTGCCCTTCCAATTGCAAGTCTTTTTCCGCTCAAGAGGGCAGTACCGTACCCATCTGAGAAACCGTACAGATCTTCCAAAGCACCTTGAAGATGGACTCTCATCCGCTGCTGATCATCTTTGATTTTTTCATGTTTTCCGTTCAAGGCAGTACGCCCCGTAGCTTGCAGGAGACTCCTCCGGATGCGTCCTCCGGGATCTGCCGTTTCATTGCTCAGAAATCGAACCAAATCATCCGCCACAGATAACCAATTCGAGCCAACAGTGGTTGGCAGAACGGCGGAAGTGGCGCATATTGTATCGATCAACGTACCAACGATGCTCAGGGCCGGGGGTTGGTTGGCCATTTTGAAGTGAGCAACCCCTCCAGTTGGTGTGAAATCTACATGGAGCCATTTACATCCTCGCAAGTGATGAACCACAACCCTTTGGAACCCATGAAAGCGTCTCGTCCGTCGTCTTTTGTCACAGGTCCAATCAGGAGCCCAAGGTACAATGCCTGGCCCAGAGAATCCTCGCTCGAAATCCAGCGTCAGGGCAAACAATCGTTCGAGGCCACAAACCTCGGCAATGTAATGAGCAACGTCGTTGAAAACATCCCCAACCGATCTCGTGTAGTCAAGGGCAATATACTTGTCAAAAATGTGTCTGTCGGAAGCGATGCCAAAATTTGCAAAACCAAGGTCTCTCGGATCCGTTGCCCCTGCACCCCTCCTGGCCTCCAAGATGGCATGCAGAGGTGCCGAGAACTTCTCCTCCGTTCTCTCGCTCATTCTCTGGAATGGGTTTGTGCTTCCTTTCTGAGAGTCTAGAGATTCAGACAGCCTCAGCCTCATTGCACCTGCAACAGCCTCCCAGCCGAGAACACGGCAAAAGTCAGCCCATCGCATTCGATGCAAGCCACATTGGACCCAGGGGTCCCTGGAAAGGACCAACTCTTGGAAAACCCAGACCCGAGTGAACCACGACGCGGCGAACACAGCTTGCTGGATCTCGCTCAGTTCTGGCACTTCGACGGAATCTAGGCGAGCGGATGGCGAGCAGCGACCATGGGTGGCAAAGAAGTGATGGACGGCCTGATCGGAAAGTCCAAGATGTATGATGGTGTGGTTCGCAGTTCGGTATATCTGGTGCATGATGGAAACTTGGTGCCCACGCTCCTGGTCACTTTCCTGGTTGATGCAAACGGCATCAGCCCACACCCGTCTGGGGATGGAAGTATGGCGCATGTCTCGGAGAGCAGCGTCGAGAGTGGGGGTGATAGGGAGGGACTGGCAATCGTCGAGGTGAAGACGACATGTTTCGACATTGCCACCCCAATAATACGATAAGGCGGTGAATGGAGTGAGGAGATCATATGAGCACTCTGTGATGGTTGTATGAATGAGTGAGCCTCGCAGCTCCGATTCTGGATCAAGAGCAGGCTCGAGGTGGAGAAGCCGGATCGAGTCAATTTCTATCAAGGGTTGGTACTGAAAGGGGCTCTTGCAGTTCGCCATGGCGGGCTTTGAATGGAGGTTTGCGCACAATCGAGGACGTTGGCGGCAAAATTGTCCTGTCGGGCATCAAGTCATGTGATCTGTCACCGCTCATCCATCGGGCCTTCCTGAGCCGAAGCAGCTGGTTTTTGGCGATGCTGCCCTGATTGGCTGCAGGCGTCAACTCGATCCGAGAATCGCGCAGAAACCCCATAGGCAGACGACCCTGCCCGTGGTTCATGTCTGCCGCGCGGCAAGTCTGGAACAGGAAATTCGTAACTAAGTGAAACGTCATCCAGACCACGGCACCACCATCGGATGGGTGTGTACAAAGACAACGGATGTTCTCAAACTTACAGACTCCAGATCGCTCCTTCCAAGTTCTCAGGCTTACAATCCCATCACCCACCAGACACTGACCATGTCCCAGACACCATCTCCTCGCAGCAGCTCGGACGAGCAACGTCCCCTCCTCGACTCTGATGCGACATCAGACTCTCCAACCCAAGCTGGATGGCTCCACAGACAACTGCCAGCCGCCTTCGACAGCCTTCGGCAAACCGTGTGGCCATTTGCCATTCTAGCCTTCCTCCTCGAGTTGTCGAACGTCCTCCTCGACGTCTCCGCCACGTCACTGCGCGAACAAGCCATCTGTGATGAGTATTACCGACGGCGCGGTGGTCTCATCGGGATTTGGTCTAGCCCAAGCCACTGCAAGATCCCACCCATCCAAATTGAGTTTCAGTTCGTGCAGAGTTGGCAGGTTGTCTACGATGGTCTTGCAGGTGTGTCTTGCCATGCGCCCCTTTCTTTTCCGAACGTTGACCAAAAGTCCAAATAGCCATCCTTGCCGCGGTACCCCTGGCGATATTGGCCAACCGACACGGATATCGAAAGGTCTTTGCATGTACCCTTGGTGGCATCACAACCGCTGTGCTCTGGACCACAACCGTCTGCCTCATCCCGGCCATGCCGAATTTTCTCGTCTGGCTATCGTCCATCTTCCGCCTCGTTGGGGGTGGAACGTACACTACTGAGATTCTCCTAGTTACCATGCTGGTTCGGACATCTAAAGGTGGAACACGTCTCCGGAATCTCTACATCATGTACATGGCCTTTGCCTTGGCCGAAGTTGTTGGGATGCTCCTCAGCGCCGTCGCTCCCAAGATTAGCATCTGGCTGCCCATTGGCCTGGGCCTCGGTGCTCTATTTGTCTGCTTCCTCGTCGTGGCAGCTATCCCCGAAACCGAGATCACTGCACAGATTACCAGCCTCGTCGACAACCAGGAAGGCGGAACCGCTACTAGGCTCAACAAAATCCTTTCCCAGATTCGGCTGCAGAACAGCCACATCGCACTACCCATGCTCTACGCCGCCGCACTCCGGATGGCAGTTCAGGGTTTCTCTGCTGGACCTGCGTTGAACATATCTGAGGTGAGCGCGCTGGTTCTGATAGAGATTATGCCGCCCGCTAACTCACAAGTAAGATCCTTGTGTTCGTTGGCAAAATCATGACTGTGAACTTGCTTCTTCCGTTGTTTGTTCTTCCTGCTATTATTGTCACCGCTGCTCCATCTCCGGAATAGGGCAATTTGTCGACATGTCTGTTGTGCATGTGTGGGTGTGACATATGGTTCTCGGTTTCCGGAATAAACGATGCGATCTACCCAGGGACCTATGATGGAGCAGTCAATCTTTTTCTCATTTTTTGAGTGTGAACATTCGAAGACGAGATGATGGAAGACGACATATGTTTCAACCATGAATATCTTGGTTCAAAACGCTTTCATTAATACCTAGGTACGATAGTTACTCTCGTTCCCAATTGCGACATACCTAATCCAACCGTGCATACCATTGCGATTGATGCATCACCACCCACGGGATATTGCCTTCCGCACGCCGGGGTGGCAAACGCAGTCAACGGACGGACCCAAGCCGGCCAGGCCGGTTTTCCCAGTTTTGGGTTTTAGAAATTTTTGCTCCAAGACCCAACCAATCCCCAAATATATGACGGGACCCATAACAAACTGCCGTTGCCGAGCCGGGCGGCGAGACCCAAGAAGATCCAAGTCCTGCGGTCCTGCGGCTTAAAAGCCGGGTGTATATCATTCTGTCGGCCGGCTAATATTCGTCTCTGGTTGGCACAAAACCAGTTGGGACCACCAAGTTTGGACACGTTTTTTTTATCCTTTGGATCTGAAACCGCCAAAATGGACAGATTGAAATATTGGAGATTCAGATTGTAGAATATCATTTTCCTTTTTCTGTCTATCTACCTAATCTTTTGTTGAACGTCTGGTTTTTGTGCTTCATAAGATATCGCTGTGAAGCTGAGCATTTGGATCTGGGGACCTTTTTTGTTGGCGTGGGAATTGACACTTATACGCAAGCAGAACCGCGTGCCACCATGCGGAATCTCGGTGTTTTCTACTACGCACTATGTGTGCTCTTCACATCCACATCAGCAGCGGCGGCTCAAGCTGATGAGCACATTGACACTGGAAAGGAGGAGTGCCCACAAACACCACTGACACGGGAAAGCGACCTCACATGCGTGGCTCCCCAACCTAAACCCAAACCCGAACCCAAGACGAAGACGACGTTTAGGGATGGAAAGTGGCGATGGAATTACGATGACCATTCCGATGACTGGGATGGACCCTACGACTGCATCGAGAGCTACTGCGTGTTTGTCAACCCGAAACTGAACGACGGATTGGTGCTCATCTCGCCGGAGCCGAATGTAGGTGTTATCGACAACTTTTCCAACACAAAGGAGCTGTTCAAGCATGAAACCCCCCCGTTCTACGCCACGCCCATTCCCGGAAAGGGCATTGGCCTGATCGCCAACCGCACCATCAAGAAGAACGAAATCATCTTCCACACTACCCCCGCGATGCTCGTCCAGTTTGGACCACACCTTGATTTTGACGGCGAAACGCGTCTGGAACTCTACGACCGCGCCGTCGCGCATCTCCCGCCCACTGCGCAGGAGCATTTCCAAAGCCAATACGGCGAAGACGCGTTCATGAAAGTCGACCGCAACGCCTTCCGGCTGTTTATCAACGGGGAACGGCCTTATTCGGGGCATTTAGCGGTATACCCGCAGGTATCGCGGATGAACCACGATTGCCGACCGAATATCCATTACCGTATGGACAATATCACGCATATCAGCATTGCGGTTCGCGATATCGCGCCGGGTGAAGAATTAACTATTTCGTATATCGACGGCCACATGTCCCGCGCCGAACGCCAGTCCCGCCTCGGCGATTGGGGATTCAAATGCACGTGTCCGCACTGCAGTATGAGCGCCGAAGATGTCGCTGCGTCAGATAAGCGGATGGATGAGATTTATGCTATTGAAGATGATTTGGAAAAACAGGTCAGTGCAGGGGTGATTATCGACCCTGGCCTCGGCGATAAACTGGTGCGACTTTATGAAGCAGAGAAATTCGATAGCTATATCGGACAGGCCCTCACGCGCGCTGCGCTGGTTCATTCGCTTTTGGGAAACGAAAAGGAGGCCACGAGTTATGCGGATAAGGCATATGAAGCACTGGCGAGAGAACATGGGGAATGGAATAAAGATGCCAAAGCGATGAAATTGCTGGCGGAAAATCCGACAAAGCATTGGTCATGGCAGGCACTGAAGAAGAAGGCTGAAAGAGAAGCGAAACAAAAAAAGGAAAAGGAGCAACGAGAAAAGAAAATGAAGGAGAAACTTAAAGAGCAGGGCTGGGAAGAGGGGGTTATCACGGATCAAGTCAAGGTGGAATTGACAGGTGGACAAAAGGAGAAACAGAGAGAAGGGAGCAAAGGGGAGAGAGTGGGTTAGCAGATGAGATAATTTGAAAGTTCCATAACAAATAGCAATTCGTTAACAAATAGCAGTGCTTGTTTTCATTAAATCGTCCTTTGCAGGTCAAAACTCTAGCATGCCTATCTCCCTAAGTGATATCAAGTCATTAAGTTCATGTTGTTCCAGTCCCTCCTCAAAAACAAACGGAAAACACATCTGTGGTATCTTTCGACCCAGTCGCAGTTACCCCTGTTACCCCTTCCACCAAACGAGATGTAATACAGCTTCACCTCCTAATCGACCTCATACTCGGCCGATACCCATATCCACCCGCGCCACTCTCCTCCGAGTCCCTGACATGGATCTGTTTTCTCGACGAGTCAAGTCGCCTATTCCTCCGTCGGAGCAGATGCCACAACCAAAAACCAAAGGTGATCAACATCAGTCCCGCCGAAACCCAAGCAAACACAATATATCCCACCCCCATCTTGGCACTCAAGCCAATATTCGCCCCCTTTTCATTGGCCTTGTCAGCTGCCGTGTTGGCAGTAATCGTCCCAAGCAGGCCGCTCAGAACCAAAAACCCCAGAGCTAGCGCGGAAAGAATGAGATTGGTAAGGATAGTGCTGTGTTCTTTTCGGCGGATGAGGAAAAACGCGGCCATCGAAGCGAGTAAGGATAGCCCCGTGAATGTTACTCCGATGATCAGAACTGCGGTGAAGGCTTTGAGAGCGGAGCTCAGCGTGTCGATGGCTTCTTGGATTTCATCGGTGAAACCCAGATCGGCAAGGGTGAGGTGGAAGCGACCGACCCGAAGGCCATGATCAAGAAGTGCGGAGACGTTATAGCCTGGACATCAGTTCAGTTAGTCAAGACCTGTGATCTGAGGGCCAGGAGGAGGGGTTTACCTTTGGTGAAAGCCTCATGACATTCACTCACGTTACGTCCAGCACCCGGGGTGGACGCACTTGGCGTATAGTCGCCCTCGCAGATGGTCAAGGCGTGGATCGAGTAAAACTCATCGATGCCTAGCCTATCGGCCAACTCGTCGGCGACAGTGTTGCCGACCTTGTTCACCGCATCTGAAACTTCGCTCTGGATGCTGCCGGCAACTGCAGTAGCGCTGCTGCAGGCTTTCCCCAGGACGCCACCAATCCCATTACACAGACCGCTGCTGGTAGGTGTTGGTTGGCTTGGATCTCTATCGAGGAGATTCTTGCCGAGTCCTGAAGTGTTGAACTTGGCCGAGTTAGTTTATGACCCGATGCATGGAACTTGTGAATGAAGTATAAATAGGTAGTGTTGGCGGTAACAACTTACAGAAATGATGTCGTACTCCTCCATGAAACCAGGCCTCGATCCTGCGAGTAGTGCGAGGAGGATCAGAATGAAGGCCGCCAAGGAGGCCGCAATAGGTATCCCAAGATGTAATTGCTTCATTTTGCACTGCACTGCAACCCAGATGCAACAGATCTAAGAATGTAACGATAGGTATTGAAATATGGATATCTTTTGTTCAAAAATGAGATCCTGTAATTTTACTCAAAAGAAGACTAGAGAGAGATTTGCCTATGGGTGTCCAGGGGAAGGGGGAACATAAAATACGGCTTTCACCCAAAAGCAGGCTCAAGGGGTAAAAAGGCCATGGTCAAGTCACTCTCAGACTGCCATGCAGTCAGACAATTCAGCGCTCTGCAAACCATGAGTGGAGGACTCCGACGGCGCCAAAACAGGGCATTGGTCCAGAGAGCAAAAAAGGACTGCTCTCTGGTCCCAGACATGCTTCCAGAAACGAAAATCCTTACCCAATCGCTGTTTGGCGCCCTTGGCCCTCTGCGTCATCGCCTGGGCGGCTGTTTGGGATGGGTCTTGCAGCAGAACGTTCACTGGTTGAGAGCGACCGGATTGAGTGGGATTCGCCACCAATGACGCTGCTCTCAGGGGAATGCTTGGCAGACGTGGCCAGGCGAGCTGTGAGCAGGGGGCGGTGAATTGTCCCTGTCAGCCAGTGGGCCTCCCGGGCTGTCAGAAGACGGCATGACGGTCGGAGCCGGGTGCATTGACCACCGACTGAGGTTGCTCGGAAGCCGGGCCGAAACAGCATGCTTGTAGTGGTAATGGTGGTAACGGTAGTACAGGGTGCTGAGATGTCCGGGGACACTAGCCCAACTCTATCAAAGAGCCTCAGCGAAGATATGGATCCGCCGTTGCGTTTGTCATCTCTCGCTCCGTTCCTGATTCCGGATTCCCGTCGCGGTTCTGAGAAAAAAAAAGGGGGCCTAGAACAATGGAATCAGCAAACGAGCGGTGAATGGAAAAGAAAGAAAATGGACAGTTCACTAAGTGACCGCCTCTCCAAGCCGAACAAGATAAGATGAATACTGAGTGCGCCATATTCCCCTGAACAGCCAGTGACAGCACTTATCATCAGCATCGACGCGATTGTGAATGGTGGGGATGCGGGGGAGGGACTCCCCACACCGCTCTTTGGTGGGGTTGCCCCTCCATCCGGTGTCGG
>Ga0247765_1001487_pt1 | contig 10929 bp, 11 predicted proteins | sample UWRJL106311C6_FD_179949 | JGI IMG/M metagenome (GOLD analysis project Ga0247765, IMG submission 179949) | Plant litter microbial communities from Arlington Agricultural Research Station in Wisconsin, United States - UWRJ-L106-311C-6 | ecosystem: Environmental > Terrestrial > Plant litter >... | reverse complement strand
GGACGGCAGCCCCCCCCCCCCCCCCCCCCAATAAACGTGTTGAACGTGCGCGCATCGGACCAGACGACTCACTGATGGGATGATAAAAATGATCGTTAGAAACGACGAGAAGCGCTCGGATCGAACCGAATGGACCATATGAACATCGTCATGGAAAATGGAAATTCATGGAGTTGACGAACATTCCCCATGCCATAAGTCAATTTCCCTCAAGCAGTGCTGAAAGCATTGATGTGACGTCTCAGAGTGTGTCTCAGATCTCCGGGTCGTCGGTTTGATCAGATCCGATCTGAGCAAGCGCCGCACTGGGACTGGCTGACAGGGGTGATCAGCGTATCACAAGCGAAGCGAACCAGAGGTAACCTAAGTCACGAGGTCAATGCCTGTTATGTTATTGTTTCTTCGGGGGATAGAATTGCGTCGCGAAGGAAAAGTGTGATGCATTCATCGAGTTTGATTCAATTTGGGTTTGCACTGCGTCAGTTTTGGATTTGCTGCCCGAGGCAAGTGAGTGAGGTTAGCAGGGAAAAAAATGTCGCTGTCGCAGACAGTGGATCAAGTACCAAATGAACCCCCCCCACACGATAGAACAGGGCACAGCTTTACTAAATTTTAGCGATGTCACACCTGGAGCTAGCAAAACGCCGTAGCGCGTGCCACGAGGGACGACCCGCACGGCGAAGCTGTTGTAGGTGTTGTACGACGGGTTCGGCGAAAATCAAGAAAAAGTGCAAGCGAGAAACTTCCCCGGACCAAATTGGAGTACGGAGTTTGTTTCGGTGATCTCTTGCTCAACCTGGTGCCCTAACTGATGCGACGACCCGCTGACCCCGCAAACGGTCAAGGCGCGGAAACACCTGCTCCACACTCGATTTCGGCCCCCCTTGAAACTAACCTCGACCGCAGAGCTCGCTGTATCTGCGCAACGTCTTGGATCGGTTGATACAATCCGGGCTTCGGGAATTCTCCGAAGGCATGTTTGGCACGTTCTGGAAAGATGTCTGAGAGAGTCTGAGGGGGGCGGGACTGGGGAGGCGGCGGAATTGCGTCACTGATCGGGTCGAGGTCTGTTCATATCGCTGTTGGGTATCATGTTGGTTTCCATCCCGCGCCGACTTGGTCAGTGATGGGGTATTCAGCGCAGCGGTGGGCCATGATGCCAGAAGCCCAGGTTCCTGGACTTGCTCGGCTCGCATCCGAATGCTTCAGGCGGGATCCCGCCAAGGATACGCCAAGGGTAGGAGGAGGTCTCTCAGGTAGGCTTGTGCAAGGGGGCCTCACAAAATGTCTGCGACACTAGCGAACTCCCATCAGGATGGGCCCGCTGCCTCCTCCCCGGCTGGACCAGCCTCTCTACCCGATATGCTTCATGCTATCCAGCCGAACTTCACGATGCGCCAGGTATGATCGCCATTAGGGGGGCCTAGCACAAATGAGCCCGGCGCTTGGCCTGTGATGATCTTTGTATATAACATCACTCACCGGCACATCTCTACTCGGCTTTTGTCTCTCTCATCAGCAAGTTTCCGCCTCTCTTTACTGTCTTTTCGGTTCTGTGAACTTTCGTTTCTTTTTCGCTCTTTCCTCTTTGACTACTTTCATTCTCTAACCGCTCGGCCGGTCCCATTGACTTTTGTGTTTTTATTCGTTGTGGAAATTTCGCCATTATCATCAACATGTACTCCAAGGTCGCTCTCATCTCGGCTCTGATTGCCTTTGCCGAAGCCCGTTTCGGTCAAGAGGGTGAAGTCCAGAACATCATCCAAGGCCTCGGTCAGTTTGGTCAGCCTGGACAAGCTGGCACCCTTGCCGGTCAGACCCCGGGTGTCTTGCTTGCGGGAGCCAATGCTTGCGCCAAGGTATGTTCCTCCTTTCCTTCACCTGAAAGAAAGAGATCATCAGTCCTAACATGCACAGCTTGAACTCGCCGACACCATTGTTCAGACCCTCGGCAATGACCCTGCTGTCATCCAGGGTGCTCTCGCCCTTGTCGGGGCTGAGAAGAACTTCAACCCCTTCGCCCAGTCCATCCCCACCATCTGCGGTGATGCCGGCCTGCCCGCCACCCCTGAGCTCCGTGGTGTTGTTCCTCTGGTCGACCCGGCTGTTACTGGATCTGACGTCCAGAACGCCAACGCGGCTGCCTCGCTCCAGGCCCCCTTCCAGGATGCCGGCCTGAGCGTTGCCGAGATCACCATTGCCAACGGCTTCTCCAACTTCACCATCCAGAACTCGGATGGCTCCACTGCCGCCGCTGGTGGTGGTGCTGCCGCTGGTGGTGCCGGTGCCGGTGCCGGTGCCGCTGCTGGTGGAAACAACCAGAACAATAACAACAACAACAACAACAACAACAAAGCCGCCGCTCCGGTCAACTGCGGTCCTCCCACCACTCTGACCCGCGTTGTTGCTGCCCCCGCTGCCACTCAGGTCAACAACGGTGGTGGCCGCAACCAGAACAACAACCAGAACAACAATAACAACAACAACAATAACAACGGCGGTGGTGCTGCTGCTGGTGGCGCGCCTGACTTTGGTGTCTGTACTCCCACCATGGACTTCCAGTTCGGTCGTGGCAACCGTGACGAGGATGAGGGTACCTTCCTCCCCACTGACGCCCTCGTCGCTCAGGGCCAGCAAGATGCTCTCAACCCCAACATCATCACCAACCGAATCTGCGACCAGCTCACCAACGTCTGCAATGCCAACCAGGCCGCCAAGGATCTCTGCCAGCAGGCGAAGGCTATCGTTCAGGGTCTAGGAACCAAGGATGCCACCACGGCTACTGCCTTTAACTCGGCTCTTGGGTTTTAAGGCTTATTCTGGTTGAAGGTTGAAGGAGGTGGTGGTGGGTTTTAATTCGTCATTGCATTCAAGAGTGATTGCATCTTGGAGTTTTATGGAATTTCCTTTTTTTTTCTTTTTTTGGTTTGACAGAGATCTGTAGCCCGACTGGAGGGTACCTATTGTAGGAATAGATGACTGACGACCAATTTGTCCTTTTTTTTTCTCTCTCCTCATTGTGACTTTTTTCTTTTTGGTTGACTGTCGTGACCTGTTTTTTCTTGTTGTGACTTTCTTCCCCTATCGTGACTTTTTCCACATTGCGACTTTTCCTGCCAAGGTGAATGTGAACTTGCATGTGAATGGTGGATTTCCATATCTCGTATTTCAGCCCTTCTTCGGCTCATTCCGAACCGCGCCAATGGAATATAGATTTGATGCCGACGGGGAAAATGGCCGACGGTTTTCCGCGCAAAATGCAATTTAGGCCTTACCTTACCGTGTGCCATATGGCTACCTCGGCACGGGTGACGGGATGCATCGCCGGCAGTGACGTGATAAGTCTTGTGTGATCTCATATTTAAGGGGGCACCATATTCTGTGGCTGCCAAGATTCAGATTGACTTTCTTGTCATTGACTGAGCATCGTGCTTTGGTGAAGCTCTGATTCTTGCCTAGACTCTGATTTCTCCTTTGGACTCGGGTTCTTGTCTGGACGTTTGTTCTTGTCTGGACGTTGGTTCTTGTCTGGACGTTGGTTCTTGTCTGGACGTTGGTTCTTGTCTGGACGTTGGTTCTTGTCCGGAACATGTCAACCATGAAGGAAGCGATAGTGCACAAGGGTAGGTTCTCCCCACAAGTAATGCAGTACGAATATTCATTGATAGTATAGGCACACGGGTTGAAATCATCGACTCACCCATCCCTGAAATCAACGACGACCAAGTCCTCATCCGCGTCGTCGTCTCCGGCAGCAACCCCAAAGACTGGAAACTTCCTGACCTGCGCCCCGGCGCCATCAACCAAGGCGATGATATCGCCGGAATAGTCGAGCGTGTCGGCGCCAATGTCTACGAGTTCAAACCGGGCGACCGAGTCGCTGCCTTCCATGAGATGTTTTCCCCCGGCGGTTCTTACGCTGAGTTCGCTGTCGCTTGGTCACACACCACCTTCCACCTCCCACATTCCGTCTCTTTCGAAGACGCCGCCGCTCTCCCTCTCGCCTCCATGACCGCCGCCATCGCCTTATACCAACGCCTTGCCCTTCCCCAGCCATGGGATCCTCCCTGTGACGAGACCGGTCCCCTGGTAATCTATGGTGCCTCCTCCTCCGTTGGCTTTTACGCCCTCCAGCTCGCTCTGCGTAGCAACATTCATCCGATCCTCTGCGTTGCCGGCCGCGCCACCGAACATATTCAAACCTTTATCGACCCCGCCAAGGGTGATGTAGTGATCGACTACCGCGAGAAAACCCCCGAGGAAATCGCCTCGGCCCTTCGCGTCGCTGCGAAGGGGAATCCCATCTACCATGCCCTCGACGCCGTTTCGGAAAATGGCACCCCCGGCATACTTGCTCAGACCCTCCATATATCCACGGACCAGAACGGCAATGTGACCAATGGTAAGGGCGACAAACATGAAAGCAAGGGAAAGAAAAGCAAAGTCACCTTCGTCCTAGCCGGGCATAAACACGAAATCCCTCCAGAGATTGAACAAGATATCACCACCGTCGGTTCCGTGCATCGTGATGGCAAAGATTTCGGTTTCGTTTGGTTTCGGTATATGGCAAGGGGTCTACGGGAAGGTTGGTTCTGCCCACAGAGAGTGGAGGTTGTACCCGGGGGATTGGGCGGGATTGAGAAAGGCTTGAGGGACTTGAAAGCAGGGAAGGCGAGCGCGTTGAAGTTTGTCTTCAGAATCTCAGAGACGGAGGGTGTGCGGAGGGAGGAGGGGAAGTTGTAAGCGTGTACGGTGGGCGGTGGAAGGGCAGCTAAGAATCAGGAATTGTTAGTGCAAAGGGGAACTCTCTGTTTGGATGGATTTCAATTGGGGGCAGTGTGACTCAGGTCAGTTGTGGGTGGTTGGGAAGACAACACGGAGTTGGTCATGTTCTAGATTGCTTTTGCGAGACATTTCGGTTCTGGGATGATGTGGATGATGTTGGGAATGTTTGACCAATCGCGCTGGAAGCGGTCATTTCAAATTCAGAATTTCGTAGTGCAGGTGCGAGTGTGAGCGGTCGAGCAGTCCTCAATTTCGGGATGCTCCTTCCTGGGCAACCTACCTAGGTATCTGAGATGAACATTAACGGCCGGGGGTTTCTAATTGCAAATATAAATCGGCTGATCAGAGAAACAGACATCTTGCATGTCGTGAAAAAAACTATCCATGGCATTGTCCGTGGGGCACTTTGTGGATAGAGCGGGCGCAGTTCAATCTTCACGTTGAACACAATCCTGTCAGCATCTACAACGATAACCATACCTACACTAGCGAACCCCATCTAGAAGGATTGCAGGAGAAACCCCATAACTTCATGTATAAGAACCTAAAACCTAAAACCTAAAAGGCGCAGCCAGCCTGGCAGTAAGCATCTTATTGATGCCGGCGTGGGGCAACTCTGCTCCTGCTCCTGCATACTGCAGCGGTGGTGTTGTCGTGTCAGCAGTTTATTTTCCAAGTGAGTGCTTACCGTGACGTTACCACTCACTTCTTACCCTTAGCTTCGTTTTGATCAGTCTCTCACACTGATCATGTAAATATGGAGCTGGGAATCATGAGCTGGAACCACTTGTATTTTGGTTGGCCTTATGTTCATCTTTGCGATTGAAGATCAACGAAGTTGAAGTTGGAAAGCATGCGGGCTAGACTTCAAAGTAGAAAGCACCTACAGTTCAACCCCTGAGAGATTATTCACGCGGTACTTGACGGTTTGGTGAGGGTGTATGGGCCATACTGCCCAGGTAGGCACTTTTCCATTTTCGAGGGCTCAATGATGGAAACCTAAGAACCTCAATACAGAAGATTAAGGCCTTAATAGGGAAGTTCCAAGGCCTTGAATATTAGAGCCAAGACCTAAATATTCTGGCTTGAGCCCTCTCAAAACAGCTGGGAAGTACCCCCACCCGACTCCACCTTACCTCAGTGCCCAGATGCAACCCGACTGGGCCCAAGGAACACCTTCCAGCCAGTGAACCTGCCTTGCTTGCCCACCCCGGTAGACAGGATCAAAGAATTCCCTTCTCTTCCTTTCCTAGGTTGCAGGTTGGGCGGTTCCGTCTTGGCGGGGCGGATTTCGACAAGGGTCCTGTTTTGTGGTCCAGTGGTTACACAGGATTGTGTTTCAAAAGCCGTGCTGCAGTGCAGACGCAGTCCAGCACAATCCAATCCATTTGGATTTGGTAATCCCGCCTCACGCGTGCCTAAAACCATTGAAAACTCGCGTAGTGCCTCTTGCCAGTTGGCATAGCTCAGAAACGCATCCTGGCATGGTGTCAGTCTTGGGTTTGGGGGGTACGGAGAACGTAACCTATCATACCCCCTTCTCAACCCTCGTCTGCTCTAGTCGCTTTAGTTGGGGGGCCCCGTTGCCCCGTTTGCCCCGTCCGCACTACTACCTGCTTAGTACTTACAACTTAACCGATGGCTCTAGCCTCGGGGCCAAAGTGTGTACTGCGTAAGTGGGCATGTCCCGTTTTCCAAAACCTTTTGCCGAGGCTGAATTAGGTCAAGGAGCCGACAAGGAAAGCGGCGAGGAAATGCGGGTGGGTGGCAATGCATATCCAATGCATATGTCAATGTTGACACCTGATAAAGGACTGGATAGGAGACGGCCAGGGTCTCTTATCAACCACTCATGCTCCAACATAAAAAGCTGCCAAGCTGCCCGCACCAGACCCAGGGTTTCATCCAAAAACCGAATCGCTTTGAAGGAGCAAATCGCTTTGGAAGGGCGAGTTTCTTTGGAAGATGGAATACCTCTCACTTTCCGCCGTACTCCGGTTGGTTGGCCTCTGGCTCTTGTACCGTATCGGCCTCGCTCTTTATAACATCTCCCCATGGCATCCCCTATCTCGGTTCCCTGGTCCCAAGATCGCTGCCGCAAGCTACATTTACGAAGCCTATTATGACTGGTATAAGGGCGGTCGCTATGGCATGCGCATCAAAGCTATGCACGCCCGCTACGGGCCTATCGTCCGCATCAACCCGGACGAACTACACTGCTCCGATCCATATTTCGTTGACGAAATCTACGCCGGCCCGACTCGGCCCCGCGATAAATGGCAACACCAGCTCAACACAGGTGGTGCCTCGCCAGTCTCCGTAACCGCATTCTCCGCTGTATCGCACGACCTGCATCGCATCCGTCGCCAGCCTTTTGCGAAGTTTTTCTCCCGCCAACAAGTCCTCCGTCTCGAGTCTGAGGTGTTCGAATTTGCCACTCTCACCGCCGATAAGATCCTGGCCACAACTGGCAAAGTCTGGGACATTAAGCAGGCCTTCAACTGCTTCACCGCCGACATTATCTCGCAATATGCTTTTGGCGAGCCCATGGGATTTATCGCGCAGGAAGGGTGGGAGCCTAACTTTGCGACGTGGTGCGATTCCTTCTTCAAGTCCGCCTACATGATGCGGCACAACGCCGTGGCTCGCACGCTGGCAACGGCGGTGCCATTTGTGGCAAACTGGCTGGGCGAGGATGTTAGGAGGTTTATGCATCAGATGACCGTGGTGATCCCAGGGTATATCAAGGCGGCCATGGAGAGTGAGCAGGACAACGGGAGGGTGTTCGCTGATGTGATTCGGTCAGGCACTTTGGCAGAGAGTGAGAGTGACATGTATCATTTATCTGGGGAAGGAACGAACCTTCTTCTCGCCGGTACGGAAACAACTGCTGGGACTTTGACCATGTTGACGTATTGGTTGTTGGCAAGGGAAGATATACGTGGGAAGTTGATGCGGGATTTGGAGGGTTTGACGCCGGAGACGATTAAATGGGCCGAGTTGGAGCAGAGACCGTATATGTGGGCCGTAATCCAGGAGGCATTGCGTATGACACCGGGAGTAACGCATCGGAGTGCGCGGATTGCGAGAGGTGAGGACTTGGTGTACAAGAGTCGAGATGGGAAGACGCAGTGGGTTGTGCCTAAGGGCACACCGATTGGTATGACATCAATGATCAACCATTGGGATGAGGAACTGTTTCCTGAACCGGATGCGTTTCGTCCTGAAAGGTGGTTGGTCAATGGAAAGCCGAATTTCGAACTCAAAAAGTATTCCATGTCGTTTGGAAAGGGGACGCGGTCGTGCATTGGTGAACAGTGGGTCCCTCCTTTTTTTCGCTGACATAAGCTGGATGCTGACCTGACAGTCTGGCCTACTGCGAGCTGTATCTGATGGCAGCGCTGATCGCAATGCGAATAATCCCGAGGGCTACATTAGTCGATACAACACTGGAGGATGTCACGTACGACCACGACATGATTGTGCTGCAGACAAAGAAGGGGTCTATCTCGGCAAAGATTAGGATCGACTGAGAAACAGCCGCGCTGGTGAATGTACGGGACAAGGGGCCTGCCCGGTTTTTTTCTCGGGAGACAAGGCAGTAAAGGATGGTGATAAAGGGGGTGTGTTGTGGAAAACCATGAGGACTTGATGAAGTCGATGGCGATGGTGGACTCCCTCGTCATGCGACTAGGTAGTTCAGGAGCGTGCCTTCCTCCAACTGCAATTGCCACGAAGGGCCTCACTCTCGAAACCTCGGGCCACAGCAAAAGTTCAGCTTTCGCTTCAGCTTCCCAATCAGAATCTCTTCTAAATATCTCGACGCGCGTGGCACCTGCACTGAGGACCTGGGCCACCAAGCGGGCCACGGGTTCACGCAAAATCACAGCCCAAATGCTCCCAAAATGATGTGCGTCGTCAGGACGACGCCCATTATCTGAAGTGACGTGCTAACATGTTTTTCTAATTCATTTCATGTTTTCGAAGCTCACGGCACTGGCTAGCGGCATCCTCACATTAGATCTTCATGTTCCAAGACCTTTTGCATTCTGGCAACTCTGAGAAGCAATGCACGTGGGCCACCCGAACAGACGGTCCCAGCTCTTTCAATTCCGCCACCGCCATCTGAGGGTGTGGAAACCCGCCGTCCAGTCTCTATTCAAAATGCCTCACATTTCTTCAGCACGCCGTCTTGGCTCTCAGGGATGGATTGGAGTGCGAAGACCTTGTCATTATCAAGCTCTCGTGAATGGCCTGCGTGGGACACCGCTGTCTGGTGCGACAGGTGCATCCAGTAGACGTTCAAAAAGCTTCCGGCGAACCCTAGGGACACCAAGAGGATTCTATTCAGTACAGAGGCAGCCGGGTTATTTGATGCTCATATCTTGGGATTCTAGTAGGGCACTAGGAATTTCATGCTGTTTAGAGACCCTAAGGTCTCATTTCCCGGTGTCGCAAAACGACGGAAACGTCCTGATTATCATGGTACAGTTCTACCACTTGATGGGGGGGGAGAAGACTTTGGCTCAACCTTTAGTCCGGAAAGCCAGGCCATGATTCGCTCCTAGACGCAGGAATAGCTCGAACCATCGAAAGTGTCACAGGGGTTTCAACAAGGACGGTCTCGTTTCACAAGGAGGCCACGGATTCATCCCCTCCTTCACACCATGGCCTCCGGATCGTCTAATCCGAGTCTTGGAGGGAGAATGCGGAAGCTGGCAGGCTCAATGCACACCTCTTACTCAAAACTGAGGCCGGTGATTTTTCCAGAGACATGGCTGATCAAGGGATCAACTACTTATCATTCTCTTATTGCTGGGCCCTCCGCCAGACCCGTCAGCTCCCTTGGCAGGTCGACCAACACAGTTCTCACTGTCAACAACATCGACTCCTGCCGCAAGGACATGCCTTCGGAAAAGCTACCACAAGCTTTCCAGCGTGCCATCGGAGTATGTGCGTTACTGGGATTCGGTCCTCCAGAACGGACGACAAGACTTGTTGGAGCAAAGTGCCGTCATGGCCGACCTCTGCAAGCACGCATGGATGAACATCGCCGCCTTCTAATCCGCCCGATGAGGAGGAATTCATCAATGATAACCCCGACCCACGCGTTACATGTATTTTCGGATTCCGCGCAGATCCCAGCTCGGGTGGTCGACTCGCTGGAGGCGGACCATGGGCAGAGTAGCGAAAACATACCAGGACACCTAGGTATATGGCCCCAAGTTGGATCTGGGCTAACATCGAGGCGCCAGTTGAAATGTTGGACAGGCTCTTCCCAGGTAAGTCCTTGGCGAAGACCGCTCCCCGATGTTCGAGATGTGGAGGTCTCCTTGGCGACAGACTTTGCATTTGGCTCCGCCAAGGGCGTATGGCCCTGGATTTGAGGGGTTTTGAAGACAGTATCCCGATCAGAAACCTACCGAACACATGGGGTTACAATCGGACCTGATGACATGTTGGCGACCTAGCTTATGGACAGGACTACTGGGGCAGAGATGTTGTTCGGGTCGGACACGACTGAGGGCTTTGAAATAGCGGCATCGGATAGTTGGTTGAACAAACTTGTCTGGATGCCGCTCCTCCGGAACTGTCACTGTGATGTACCGTGATGTCGGCTGCAAAGGGTTAGCGCTAACTGAAGTGATGCCTGGCGAGGGGTTTGGAGAGGGTAGCTTTGTGAGGGCGGACGAGAGGGTGTACACAAGAATTGGCGTGGCAAGCTATGAATCCTCTAGAAGAGACCTGCTGCCCATGGCTCTTGGAGAGTGCCCACTCGCCAGCGATATGGCTGGGGTTACGGATCCTTTCATTCGGAACAAGAACAGCAATATCAATTGCTCCCTCAGTTGGAGCGCGCCCCCTTGGAGCGGCATACACCAGTTCTCCTGCGGGCCGCTCATAGTCTCATCCCCCGGCTCCTCTAGTCCAAGTCGGAATCACAAACCTCTCCAGGATAGCCTCAGGGGTAGATCGAGCTCTAGACCACGAGTTCCATTCCTTGGGTAGCTAGGAGTCTGCCAGAATTTGGAGACTATGCCAGAACTTGAAGACTATCGCCTGATGCGAAGAATGGCTGTAAACCTGCCAACGACGTCCTCAAGATTGGGGGGGGGGGGGGGGGGGAAATAGATATAAAAAGAC
>Ga0247765_1001486_pt1 | contig 10932 bp, 7 predicted proteins | sample UWRJL106311C6_FD_179949 | JGI IMG/M metagenome (GOLD analysis project Ga0247765, IMG submission 179949) | Plant litter microbial communities from Arlington Agricultural Research Station in Wisconsin, United States - UWRJ-L106-311C-6 | ecosystem: Environmental > Terrestrial > Plant litter >... | reverse complement strand
CGTCCAGAGGAGCGTCAATTTTCATTTTCTTCCTTCTCCAACTGCGTGCGGAGCGCCGCCAGACCGCGATAGATGCGTGAGGACACGGTCGAGACCGGCGCCTGCACGACCCGCGCGATCTCCAGCAGGGACATCTCTTCCTGAAACCGGAGCAGCAGCGCTTCGCGGGACAGCGGCTCGAGGGCAGCCAACGACCTCGCCAACCGCGCTGCCTCCTCGGTTTTCGCGGTGGCCTCGAAGGGCGAGGGATCGGGAGACGCCGGGCTCTCGCAGGTGTCGCATATCGGGAGGGGTTTCCTGCGCAGAAGGTCGAGAGCCAGGTTGCGGGCAATCGCGAAGAGCCAGGGCTCGAAACGCAGGCGGCTGTCGTACTGCCGCCCCCGCTCCAGCACACGGAGCCACGTCTCCTGGACCAGGTCTTCGACGTGCTCCCTCCGGCCGAGCAGGTGGACGAGATAGCGGACGAGGCGCCCCTGGTAGCGCTCGACCAGCCGGTTGAGCATCGCGAGGTCCGCGCCGTTCGCTCCAGCCCGCAGGCCCTGGGCGATCTGCTCGGTCTCCTCGATCTCGGTCGGGGTCTCAGCGCTCATACACGACGTATACGGCCGGACCAGGCCGGATTACGCACGGTCCCATCCGCACGACGAGCCCTGACGAGGGCTCGCTGTGGAGGGTCGACCGCTGAGTGGGAGACGAGAGCCCGTCAGTCCGGAATCTCGGGCTCGACGAGCGTCGCGAGTTGGGCGAGACACTCCTGCCAGCCGAGATAGCACATCTCCACCGGAATGGCTTCCGGCAGCCCCTCCTGCACGATGCGGATCTCGGTCCCGCACAACACCTGCGCCAAAGTCACCGTCGTCATCATTTCTCCGACCAGGTTCGGATTGTCGAACTTGTCCGTATAGCGGATGGTCTCGGACGGCACGAGCTCACGGTACTCGCCGCCAAAGGAGTGACTGTTGCCGGTCGAGAAGTTGGTGAACGACATCCTGTAGGTGCCGCCGACCCTGGCGTCCATCTCGTGGACCGTGCAGGTGAAGCCGTAGGGCGGAAGCCACTTGGCGATCGCGTCAGGCTCCAGAAAGGCCCGATAGACGCGTTCCGGTTTTGCACGGAGCACGCGGTGAAGTCGGATAGTGCCGGTGGGCATGATCAAGTCTCCTGTCGATTGGTGATTCGTCGCCTCGACATCGTCTCTTCACGATATCACCTCGTCACAGCGAGCCGGCGGCCCCTCCCCGCGGATCGCCGTCCGCGGAGGGGCCGCCGTCGAGACACTGGGGACGCTCAGTAGACCTCGATCTCGTTGACCCGGATGTAGCCCGGCTGGATGGCCGGTCCCGACAGGCCGAGGATCCGGATGTCCTGGGCCGTGGCGGTCCCCGGGAAGGGGACGTTGTAGGGCCCGAGGACCGAGGCGGTGTTGCCGGTGACCGCCGCGAGGACCTGCCACGCGGAGGACGCCGAGGCGCGATACTCGATCCGGAAGCTCGAGGCCTCGTAGCCCGCGGTCAGCCACAGGTTGACCCGCGAGAAAGTGATCGCGGCCGGCCAGTGGAGCTGGACCCACTGCGGCATCGGCTGACCGTTATCGTTCGCCCAGCTGGTGTTGCCGCCGAGCGTCGTGCTGCGGTCGCCGTCGTTCACCCGCCAGGGGAAGTAGCAGTGCACGCCCGGGCTGCACCCCGGCGTGTAGGTCGACGACGCCGAGGCCGTGGCCGAGCGCGCCAGGTTCGCCGCATTGGGACGCCCCTCGCGGTCGAGGATGTCGTTGCGGTCGTAGTTGTCGGTCTGGTCAATCTGACCGTTCCGGTTCCCGGTGTGACATTCGCCTTCGGTGATCCCCATGTCGTGAGCGCCCGAGAACCACCCCTGGAAGGTGGCCACCACACCGTCGTCCCAGAGAGGGATCGCGAAAGACGCAACGCCGCAGTGCCAACGCCAGAACTGGAGCGACTGCCAGAACGTGTGCGGCCGCCGGTAGCCGGTTCGGTAGAAGTAGACGTCGCCGCGCGCCCAGCTCGGGATGTTCGAGCTCCAGAGCGCGCTGCCCACGGTCCCCAGATCGAACTGAGCTGTGCAGGCGCCGAAGATCTCGGCGATCAGCCAGCCCAGCGGCCCGGTCGCCAGGTAGTAGTCCATCAGCGTGCTGCCGCCGTACGGGGTGCCCATGGTCTGGATGCGCCGCGGCGCCGTGCTCAAGTCCAGGAGGCTGTTGTAGAAGGACCGCAGGTGGACCGCGGCCGCACCTCCCTGGCTGTGAGCAACCACGGTGAAGGAATTCGCGAAGTTGGCCGCCCCCTGATCGCGGATCTGGCGGGCGAAAGCATCGTGGGAACGGCTGGCATCAGGGTCGTTAAAGAGCTCGGTACCACCGATACGCCCAGGGCGACCGAAGTGTGTAGACGGCCACGTCGCCCAGTTCGAGCACCAGCCATGAACCAGGAAGATTCCGGTATTGGAGAACTTGTCCCGCGGCGGGATGGCCGTCTCGGCGTCGTCGACCGAGATTGTCCGGTCCCCCTTGCCGACGTAGAGTGAGTCGTCCATCACCACGCTGTCCTTGGCGAGGAGGGCGGTGCCCGGCAGCTCCCCGACGGTGAACGGGAGCTCCGCGATCTGATCGATCGGGATGAACGTATCGGGGTCCTGGATGCGGACGTTGCGCAGCAGGTAGTCCATCTCCTTCGCCTCGGCCAGTGCCAGCCAGCGGGCGTCGAGGAGGACCGGCAGGCCGAGGCGGCCGGAGCGGCCCGGCTCCGGCTGGGTCATGCCGCCGATCCAGGCGATCGGCTTCTTACCGTCCTTCGTCCACACTTCGGCGTAGGCGTACACATGCCGGCTGTTTTCGGCTGACGGATCGAGATCCAGGACAAGCTTCAGGCGCTCCTTGTCGACCACCTCGGAGCGGACCTCTCCGGTCAGCTTGTAGCTCCGCGCGATGATCGGGAGGTAGTAGAGCCCGGTCCTCTCGATGTGGCCGACGCCTTCGACGTTCCCCTCGATGTCGAGGCGCACCGAGTACTCCCCCACGGGGAGGGCGGGAAGCTGCACCAGGCTCGCCGTGCCGTCCACAGGCAGACCGGCGAGACGGGAGGGAGTGAGCTGTTCCTGATAGAAGGTCATCCGCGTCCTGGCGTCGGTCACGGTGACGCGGAGAGCGGCGAGGCCGATCCCCTTCTGCAGACCCTTGCTCTTGAGATCCCGGTCGACGAACGAGAGCCGCAGGACCGGCGCGGCCCCGTCCACGAGATCGAAGGGGGCGCTGCGCCGCTGGCCGGCGGGCATCGGGGCCGGGCAGATCCTGGCCCTGGAGCTGCAAGGATCGGGATCGATCTCCACCTCCACCATGTTGTCGTCGAAGCTGAGGACGGTCTCGATTTGCAACGGGACCGAGCCGCGGAGGAGCGGCTCCGTCGGGTCCTGCACCGCCAGCTCCCAGGTCCCGCCGCTGACCTCCCCACCGGAGACGGAGAGGATCGCCACGCCGCCGGAAGACCCGGTGAACGCCTCCATCTGCAGGTCGGCCTGGTACTCACCGCAGAAGCCGTAGCTACAGGTGATCGAAGAGCCGTTGAATTCGTACCGCCGCCCGTCCGGGGCGGTGAACGCCGCCGGAGCGAAGTAGGGGTACTGGGTCGTGACCTGGACCAGGCTGAAGCCCACGCCCGGCGACGCGCTGAAGCTCGAATACGTGGTGCCGGAGGTCACTTTGTCGCCCGGCTTCCGCGTGCCCCGATCGAGGACCAGGAGACTCGAAGGCACCCCTGTCTCCTTGGCCGAAGGCAGTCTGTGGGTCGCGATCTCCTCGGGTGGCCCCGACAGAGACTTCACGCTCACCTCTGCCGCATGAACGGGCCAAATGACTGATATCACTGAAGCAAGGGACAGCAGAAGCAGGACTCTTCGCCTCATCTCGGTCTCCTTTCGAGCCAGCCAGGTTGCACGAGGACGTTCAGAGCTCGCGGCTTATCTTTGATTTTCTCTATATCATAATAGACAATTATAAGCTAGCCCGTGTCTATCCGAGCAGAGGGTCGTCAGCGCCGTGTTGGCGAAAAGTACTCAGCCCCTGTCGTACTCGTCGTGGCGGCGCCACCAGGCATCTGTCTCGTTGCGGCCCTTGGGAGCGCGGTCGAGCCACGGGTACATGCCCCAGATGGCGTCCACGCCGCGCGAGTAGGTGGAGTAGGTGTGGTAGATGACGCCGTCCTCCAGCACGAAGGCGCTCATCCCCGGCCTCTCGCTCGTGTAGGTTGGCAGGTCGACGCCGACGCCGGCGGCCATCTCGGCGGCCGGTCCCCCGGCACCCTGGGGTAGCGGTCGGGCGCGGCGATAGTTGTATTCGAAGCCTCCCTCGCGCTGTTGCTCCGGGGTGAACCCGACGTTCCAATCGAAATTGAAGTCGCTGCTCGACGAGGACGCCCACGGAAACGTCCACCCCATACGCCGCTTGTACGCCTGCAGCTTTGCGAGCGGCGCGCGCGACACCGTCCAGAGCATCACGTCATGGTTCGCCAGGTGAACCGCGATCCCGTTGTAGCCGTCCGCGATCGCCGAGCAGGACGGGCAGCCGGCGGTGAAGTCGGGGCCGAACATGAAATGGTAGACGAGCAGCTGCGAGCGTCCCTGGAAGAGGTCGGCCAGCGCGGCGCTCCCCTCGTCGGTGTCGAAGCGATACTCCTTGTCGATCCGGACCCAGGGCAGCTCCTGCCGCCGCCGCGCCAGCTCGTCGCTCTGCCGCGTGAGCTCTTTCTCCGCCGCGAGCAGATCGAGCCGCGCGGCGAGCCATTCTTCCCGTGTCCCTGTCTTGTGCGTTGTCATCTCTTGTCTCCTTGGATAGTTCGTCCTGAAGTAATCTAGCCGCGAGAGATCGAACCGTGGGAGTGACAAATATGTCGGGATTCCGATGGATTCGCTGATCACCGCCGCGGCGCGTGCTCTCGCGGTCGGAGATCCCCTCGGCGCACTGAAGCGGGTCGCCCTGCGCGAGGACGCGCCGGCTCTCGCGCTGCGCGGCATCGCGATGGCGCAGCTCGGCGATCTCGGGCGAGCGAAGACGCTCCTGCGAAGGGCTGCGCGTGCTTTCGGCTCGAAAGAGGCGATGGCCCGCGCGAGATGCATCGTCGCCGAAGCCGAGATCGCGCTCGTCTCGCGCGACCTCGGCGGGTCTGCGAAGGCGCTCGACGCGGCGCGGGCGACGCTGGAGGAGCACGGCGATCGCGGCAACGCCGCGCACGCGCGGCACCTTGAGGTCCGGCGCCTCCTCCTGCTGGGGCGTATCGACGAGGCCGAGCGTGCGCTCGCCGCGCTCGACCCCTCTCCTCTCCCTCCCGCGTTGAGAACCGCCCACGAGCTGGTGGTCGCGGGAATCGAGATCCGCCGCCTGCGGACGAAGGCGGCGCGCGCTGCGCTCGGCCGGGCCGAGATCGCAGCGCGCGCCGCACGGATTCCGGCGCTGGCGGCGGAGGTCGAAAGCGCCCTCCTCGTTTTGAGCACGCCCGCTGCGCGCCTGACCGTGCGTGGCGAGGAGCGGCTCCTCCTCCTCGACGAGGTCGAAGAGCTGCTGGCGTCGAGAGTCTTCATCGTGGACGCGTGCCGTCATGCCGTGCGCGACGGGAGCGAGGGGGTCTCGCTCGCCACGCGTCCGGTGCTGTTCGCAATCGCCCGCGCGCTGGGCGAGGCATGGCCGGGAGACGTACCGCGGGACGCGCTCATCGCGCGCGCCTTCGGAGCCGCTTTTGGAGCCAGACACGCTGATGAATCGCACCGCGCGCGGCTGCGCGTCGAAGTCGGGCGGCTGCGGACGATGCTGCGAGGGCTGGCCGACGTCAACGCGACGAAGCGAGGCTTTGCCCTGGCACCGCTGCGCGCGCACGAGGTCGCCGTGCTGGCGCGGCCGGTCGAAGAGGAGCATGCGGCAGTGCTGGCCTTTCTGGCCGATGGTGAGTCGTGGTCGAGCTCGGCCCTCGCGCTGGCGCTGGGAACCAGCCAGCGCACTGTGCAGCGGGCGCTCGAATCGCTGGCCGCGGCCGGCAAGGTGCAGTCGTTCGGCCATGGGCGCGCCCGCCGCTGGATGACGCCGCCCGTGGCGGGATTCACGACAATCTTGTTACTCCCGGCTCCGCTGCCGATTGACTAGGATGGCTCCATGAATCGATCAAACGCCGAGATCATCCGTGAATATGGCCCCTTTCCGGGCGTCGACCAGGTGCATGGAGTCGCGTACGACGGCTGGAACGTCTGGATTGCCGCTGGAGACACGCTGAACGCTTTCGATCCTGCGAGCGGGGAGGCGCTGCGCTCGATCGATGTCGCCGCGCATGCAGGGACGGCCTTCGACGGCCGGCACCTGTTTCAGCTCGCCGAGGATCGCATCCAGAAGATCGATCCGGAGACCGGCCGTGTGCTGGCCACCATCCCGGCGCCAGGCGGCGGCGGTGATTCGGGGCTCGCGTGGGCCGAAGGGGCGCTCTGGGTCGGGCACTATCGGGACCGGAAGATCCATCAAGTCGATCCGGAGACCGGGACGATCCTGCGCACGATCGAGTCTGACCGCTTCGTCACCGGGGTCACCTGGGTCGACGGAGAGCTCTGGCACGGCACCTGGGAAGGGGACGAGAGCGAGCTGAGGCGGATCGATCCCCGCACCGGTGAGGTCCTGGAGAAGCTGGAGATGCCGTCCGGAGCGGGCGTTTCGGGCCTCGAGTCCAATGGGGCCGATCAGTTTTTCTGTGGCGGAGGAAAGAGCGGGAAGGTGCGGGCCGTCCGCCGGCCCGCACGAGGTTGAGCCTCAGAGTGTGTGAGCTGCTTACACAAACTCGTCTTTCACGCAGGACGTGAGCGCCGCAGGGACATGCGCTTCTGGAGCCTCGACGGTCTCGGTGCCAGCCGTGGTGGTTCGGGAGATCCGAAATCGAAACCCATCGGCCTCCCCTGGGTGACTGGATGCGTCGCCGGTTTGAAACAACGAATCCACTGCCTTCTTGTCGTCAGCGGAGAGCGTCGCGGTGTCAAGCTGACCGCGGCTTCGGATGTGAGCCCGGGACCCTCCGAAGCCGGCCAACCCGCCAAGCTTTTCGATGTGCAAGATCGCCAATGCCTCCTCCTTCAAATGTCCTAACAACCGACTAGAGGCCAACCCCCTTCCAAGCTTTGTCAACGGCCGTCTTGATGGTAGCGTCGGCCGGGAACAAGGCGCTGGCCAGCGTCCGGGTTCGGTCGGCAAACGTCTTCATCTTCATGTTAGGGCTCGGCGGGAAGCCAGTCAATGCCTGGTACCAGATCTTGCCAGTCTTCTCCCAGCTTCTTCCTCCAATGGCCATCGCGGCCTTAAAGAAAGCAAGGTTCGGGATGCCGCTGCTCTCATGAGGGTCCATGCCGTCTTGGTACTGCGAGAATTTGGTCGGCTGCGGTGCCAAGCAGTGGTTCGCCGCTGGATTTGACATGTCGCGCAGGCACGTGAACCCGCGGGCGATCGCACCCGGGCCCATAATCTCCTTCCCGATCAACCAATCGGCGGTACTTACTGTCTGATTCGCCTGCCACTGGCGAAACATCGAGCCGAAAACATCCGACATGCTTTCGTTGAGACCACCGGCTTGGTTGATATAGGCGAAACCGGAAGAAAATTGTGTGACACCGTGCGCCAGCTCATGTCCAATCACGTCGTTGGACTTTGTGAAGTCGATGAAGATGTTCCCGTCCCCATCGCCATATCTCATCTGACTTCCCGTCCAACCAGCGTTATTGTAGTTTACACTGAAGTGGATCGACGATATAAGCGTCATACCGGCGTTGTCCAACGAGTTTCGACCGAAGGCGGTTTGGTAGAAGTTGACTACGGCCGTGGTGTCATCAAACGCCCGCTTGGCCGAGGCATCGGTCGAAGCGCTGGGGTTGGCGATCTGCGTTCCGGGAAGCGTGGTCCCATGCCCGCAATCGAAGACCAGGACGGCAGGTGGGGCGGCGGCAGCGAGCGCGCTTACGGCCGTTGGAAGAATCGATCGGTATTGTTTTGTAAGGTTTGCTGTTGCCGCCCGCGCTCTGCGCCAGTCTCGTTCGAGTTTCGCGGCGACGGCAAATTGCTGTCGCTGTTCAGTCGTGAGCTCCTTGTCATTCGCAAACTTCTCCAAGACGTACTGAGGTACGATAGAACAGCTACAGTTGCCGCGGTGCTTGTCGTGCCGATGTACCTTCCGAAGGGCGGGGAGATGTGTTTCGGTGGTGAGCATCGAGCGAGTAGGGTTCTTCATAGACAAAGTCTCCTTGGGAAAAGTTGGCATCGGTAGGCCTCCGGTCGTCCCGGCACCGCCGAACCACTAAAAGAGACGGACGTCTAGTTGGAATTTTCCTACCCCTATCGTTCAGTGCCGGCAGCTCCAGCCCTCTTTACCGCTGTCCAACCGCTTCGTCACCGGGGTCCGGGGACTCGACGAGCCTGTAATCTCAGCCTCCGAGCTGCGACGCCCGGGTGAGCGCCGGCCAGGGCTGCGGCTTGCCCTTGAGAGAGATGCTGAGGAAGAGGTCCTCGATCTCGCCTTTCCGCAACGCCTGCCGGAAGCTCTCGGGCAGCTCCACCGTCCAGCGGCCCATCGGCGCCGCGCCTTCTCCGACCAGATTGTTCAGCCAGGCGAGCCCGTTGGGCTGGCGGGTGCTGATCAGGCCGTCACCGTTGAGATCGGCGCCGCTCAGGGTCGGATTGGCCTGGGACGCGGGGTCCCGCCTGCCGAGCGAGACGCGCTCTGCGCTGAGGTCGAGCTTGCTGCCCGGTTTCAGCGAGACGTAGAAGAGCAGGTGCTCCATCTGCAAGCGGTCCAGGTTGGCGGGGAAGTCGCGCGCCTCGAGGTCGAAGCTCACCCGCAGCGGCGCGGCGCCGGTGTCCGGGTTGAGCAGCTCGTACCAGACGTCGGCGAGCTGGTGGCGGAAGCTGATGCCTTTCTCCACGCGGTACGAGCGCGGCAGCTTGGTGGCGATCACCACCTCGCGGTAGTCGGCGCTGTAGAACGCCTTGTATTCGATCGTCACCAGCACATCGGCGATGCTGTTGAAATCGAAGGGATTGGCGGCGCGGGACAGCTCGAATAGCCAGGAGGTGTCGACGCCCACGCCTTCGAACGGCAGGCGCAGGTCGCTCGGCGCGCTCAGCTCGAACAGGCCGGTCGCGCCGGCCGGGGCGCTGAAGGAGATCATGTCGTAGCTGGGCGGCAGGACCTTCGTCTCCATGCCGACCAGGCCGGGCGCGACGACGCGGCTCGAGCCCACGTTGTAGAGGCTGGCGCGCACCCCCTGCGCCGGCGGGATCAGCGCCACCAGGGTCACGCGCACGCGGTGGACGCGGCGCATGTACTGGCCGGGGAAGTCCTGGTCGAAGCTGCGCTCGGCGGTGTCGAACCAGAGCAGGCCGGTCTCGCGGAAGCGCTGGAACTCGGCAGGGGAGAGGCTGGCGAGCGACAGCGTCCTGGCGAGCTGGAGCGGCCGGCGGTCCTGGGCGAAGGCGAAGGTGTCCATGGTCTCCAGATCGCGGATGAGGCGCGCCGAGCCGGTGAGCCCCTTGCGGTCGGGCGCCTTGGCGTCGAGCCCCTGGCCGTCCTGCGGCGAGAGCACCCAGTAGTCGTCCTGGATGAAGCCGAGGCTCTGCTGCTGCTCGAAGCTGAGCTGCTGCTCGGCCAGCAGGGCCATCGCCGTCGCCTGCTGCAAGAGAGAGCGGTAGATCCCCTGGAGCACGCCGCTCATCCAGTCGTACAGCTCGAAGCCGGCGAACTTGGTGCGGATGAAGTCCAGATTGGCCTCGGCGTTGTCGACCTGCAACCCGGCGATGTCGAGCTCGCGCTCCTTGATGCTCTGGCGCAGCTTCGCCTGGCGCGACTGGGACGCGGCGATGCGCAGGTCGGTCGCGTTGAGGTCCTTCTGGTGGTTCCACTCCTGCGTGCGGCGCTCGTAGGAGGCCGTCAGGCCGAGGATCTGCGCCGTGGTGTCGGCGCCGATCGAGATCGCTTCGAGGACGCCGGCGGCGATGTACTGGGCCGCCGCGCCCGAAGCGATGCCCTCCTTGCCGAGGAAGGCCGAGGCGATCGTCCCTGTGCCCTGGGCGAAGCGGTCGAGCAGGGAAGCGATGATCTTGGTGCTTCCGGCCAGCGCGATCATCGACATCTGGGCGATTTCGAGCTGGGAGATGGGGTTGGCGAGGAGCTGCGTGAGGTGCTCGGCCACCTGCTCGAGCTTTTGCAGCGACAGATCGGACTGCTGCACGCTCTCCTCGGCGTCCTTGACCTCGAGCTCGCGCACCTTGAGCGTGGACTTTTGCAGCTTGAGATCCTGCTGGGCGTGCAGGCGGTTGTAGAGCTCGGCGTCGCGCTTTTCCAGCGTCTGGAGCATGGACTGCTCGAACTGGTTGGCCAGCGAGGCGAGACGCTGGGCGCGGGCGACGAGGACGCTGTAGCGGTAGGGCGTGCTCTGCAGGCGGACACCGCCGGGCGCCACGATCTCGCCGGAGGCGCCGATCGCCGGCAGGCCGCTCTCCGGATCGGTGGGCGCGCCGTAGACGTCCATCTGGCGCTCCAGGCCGGCGATGGTGCGGCAGTTGCGCAGCTTGAAGAGGTTGAGGTCGGCGCGCAGCTTGAGCCCTTTGAGAACGGGGTTGGGCACGATGCAGAAGCTGAGCAGCAGGCGCGGCGGCCGGCCCCCGCCGCCGCCCTGCGCCGGCGCGGCCATGGCCATGCCGAGCGCTGCCAGCGGGTTGCGCGCCATCTCGCGGTGCTCGAGGGCCTCGCGGCGCGGCTGCAAGGGATCGAAGCGGACGCGGTCGCGGAACTCCCCGCTGATCAGCTCCTCGCGGTCCACCAGGCGCACGAAGGCCTGGCCGAGCGGCGGCTCCGGCGCCGCGCCGTCGGACAGTTGGCGCATCCAGTCGAAGCGCGGCGTCTGGAAGGC
>Ga0247765_1001485_pt1 | contig 10940 bp, 8 predicted proteins | sample UWRJL106311C6_FD_179949 | JGI IMG/M metagenome (GOLD analysis project Ga0247765, IMG submission 179949) | Plant litter microbial communities from Arlington Agricultural Research Station in Wisconsin, United States - UWRJ-L106-311C-6 | ecosystem: Environmental > Terrestrial > Plant litter >... | reverse complement strand
CTCGCCCTGGCTGATTACCACTCGACTCGCTCTAAGATCCGGCGGGATGCGCGCTGGCTGAACTCGTCGATCTCGGGTCCAACCGCATCGACCACGCGGTTCATGGCCTCGGTCACGCGGTCGGATGCATGTCTGGCCACGAACTCCTGCAGGGCGCGGCTGTAGATCCGGCTCCGAGAGGTCTTGAGCTCCGTTGCGAGGCGCTCTGCCTCTTCGAATACGTCATCGGGAATCGATACGGCCGTTTTCATACCCGGAGTATAACACCGGGCGCCGGAGAAGGCGGAACAGACTCGAATCGGCCAATTACACCAGACGTTTATACCCTACGCTCCGGCCATCTCTCCGGCCACCCGTAGCAGGACCGCGGCCGCCTTTCCGTTGCTGAGCGCTGTTCGCTGAGCTTCTTCCTGGAGTCTCCGGCACACCCAGGCATGGAGCGGCTCGGCTGCCGGCTCGGGCTCCGGCAGCGCGGCGAGCCGCCTTTTGGCGCGGACGATGAGGCGGCTGAGCTTCTCTTCGAGGGCGGCGAAGCCCTCTTCCGGCAGGGCGCGCTTCTGTCGGGTCCGGCGGAGGGTCTCGATCAGGTCCAGGATCTCGACGGTGTCGTCCAGGGTGAGAGATTCGTTGCGGGCCATATTCTCCAGATGGGCGCGGCGCGGCATCACGTCGCCGAGCTCGATCTGGGCGAGGTGGGAGGGCTCGAGGCCGATCTCTTTCGCCAGCTTCTCCTAGGTTTTACCAGAGACCGCCCGGAGCAGGCGCGCCTGGTAGTGCTCTCGCCGCATCGCAACCTCCGCTCAGCCATACGTTAAGAAGTTTTCACCGCGGCACCGGTTTCGGGCACAGTACGAAAGCGCGCGCGGTCCGCTCAGGCCATGGAGGCCCGCGCCGGCACCGCGCCGGAGACTCCACCGATGCGCCGCACTCTTCTCGCCATCGCTCTCGCCGCCAGTCTCACGCCGACGGTTTCGCCCAGCTTTCTCCATCCGCTCTGGTCTCTCCTTTCCTCTCTCTGGACAGCTCCCGCGGGTCTCGACGAGGGCTGCGGTGCGGACCCCGATGGCCGGTGCAATCCAGGCTCATGAGTTGGTGAACGGGAGGCCCTGGTCGTGGCGGGCGCGGAAGAGGTAGCGCAGGACGCAGCGGGCAAGGTCGGCGGTCGCTGTTTGGTCCTCCACCGCTTCTTGAAAGAGCCGTAAGGCGGCAAGGGCCTCCCGATGGACTCCCTTGGATCCGAACACGGCGGCCAGCTCGCCGCTCAAGGTCTTAACCTCTTCAGGTTGGCCTTCGCTCAAAAGAATCACTGCTTCTTCCAGGAGAGCGAGCGCCACGTCGTAGGTCATGCCACGGGAGGCGAAGCCTTGCCTGGCCTCCGCGAGGAGCCGGCGGGCTTCGTCGGAACGGCCTAACCCACCAGCGACGCGGCCCTCCATCCAAGTGATGCGGCTCAAGAAGATTTGATCTCCAAGCCGGATGGCAAGCTCCCGAGCCTGTTGCACCAACTCCGTGGCTTCAGCGTAGCGGCCGAGGTGGCTGGCGTTGACGGCGAGATTGAAACGCAGCATGTACAGCAGGCGCGGATCGTCTCGGCGCAACACCAGGGGCTCGGCTTCGAGAAGGGTTTCCACGGCGCGCCCATACTCCCCCATGACCTCCAGAGTGAAACCTTTCTTGATGAGGGCGCGCTCGGGAGAACGGCCCACCTCGACGGCCTGATCGAGGAGCTTCAGGGCCTCGTCGAACCGGCGCTGTGCTCGCCGCAAGGAGGCTTTCAGATCGAGCAGTCGGCCGGGATCGAGGACGCTGTCGGCATCGGTGCCGGCCTGCCAGCGGCTCTCCGCCTCTTCGATCGCGGCGTCCGCCTCTGGAAGCGCTCCGGTGACCCGGAGGACGCTGGCGCCGAACGCATCGGCGAAGCCTTGCAGGCGGAGGCCCTCCGTCCCTCCCAGCCGGTCCGCCACTTCGCGGGCGAGCCGGGCCAGCACCGCCGCCGCTTCGACGTCCTGAGACGCCGCCTGGGCCGATCGCTCACAGAGGTCGACGCACAGCTCTTTGATCTCCCGGCTCCCGGCCCGCGAAAGGCGGGCCTCTTCGGTCAGGACCTCGCGGGCCAGACGGGCGGCGGCCTGGGCGGCCTCTTCGATCCGGAGCAGCTCGTCTTCGGTGAGGTCGCCGTTGTGGTCCAAAGCCGCCAGGCCTTCGAGGCACGCGGCCACGAGCGGCACGGCGGCCGGGCGGTGCGGGATCGCGCCGAGGAGTTGGTCCAGGAGGTCCTCGCTCGGGACGCCGCGCTTCAGGAGCTGGGAGATGCCCGGCTCGGAGCGGCCGGTGCGCAGGGCGAGCTGCTTCTGGCTCACCTCGTACCAGAGCGCCAGGAAGGACACCAGAAGCCGCCGGATTTTGAGATCGTCTGCCATCCACCCCCCAAGTCTCTCCTCAACGGGACACCGGCAGGCATGCCGCGCGGTACGTCCTCCAGGAAAGATCTTCACACGTTTCTGAGAAGACGCTCAAGGGCCTGATTTCTGGTCCGACAATCTGTTCCGTCATCTGGGAAGGAGGGACCCTTTGACCGACGCATGGGAGCAACCCGCCCGGGACGCGCTGCGCGCCGCCGCCGGCGAGATCCGGAGCCTCGTCCAACAGCTGCAGAGCCTGCACGACAGCCTGCCGGTCACACCGGAGGAGACGAGCCTGCGCGATCTCGATCGCAACGGTGATCTGCCTCTCGCGATCCTGCTCCGGGCGATGATCCGGAACGTTCTGAACGATTCTCTGCGACCGGCGGCCGCCGACCTGGAGGCAGCCGCGGAGTCTCAAGGGAACGATCCGTCCTCCGCCCAGCCTGTGCCCCTCAAGGTCGACTGATCAGCCCAGAGGCGGAGCTCCCCCGCGGCCGGACCGCGGGGGAGCTTTTTTTCCTTACTCGTCGCCGTCGAGCACGCCGTCCTCGTCGCGGTCGATGCCGATGCGCACCCCCGAGCCCGGAGGCGTGCAGGTGTAGGTCAGCTCGCCGTCTTTCTGCGCGGCGCGCTGCCGCAAGGCGGCGTCGGTGAGCGGCGTGTCGTGCAGCCGGTCGCCGATGAACTTGTTCGCGGCGACGTCGTAGAGGTAGCCCTTCTCTCCATGCCCCCCATGATCGTCGCCGCCCTTGACGACCAGATCGCACTCCCCTGCCCGTGCGCGGTCGATGAGGAGATCGATCCGCGCTCCCACCACCGGTGCGTTTTCCTTCGTGAGCGTCGTCTGCTGGCCGACGATGGGCGCCAGGTTGCTGTCGAAGGCGAAGAGGAAGGCTTCGACCTGGCGTTTCTGGATGTCGCCTTCCGGCCCGGGCACGAAGCCGCCGGGCGTCGCGGGGGACTGGTTGAAGCCCGACCCCTCGGAGGAGCTGCTGACGAAGCGGAAAATCGTCGGCACGCCCCCTTCGTTGTTGAAGCCGAAGCCGCGGACCTGGTCCCCCATGAAATCGTCGCTGCCCGGGAAGAAGTCGTTGGCCGCCATTCCGAACATGCCGACCTTCTGGTAGGCGTTGCGGAGGTGCGGCGGCTTGAACGCTTCGGCCTCCGAGTCGAAGGTGTAGCGGCCGTCGCTGCCGAAGAAGCCGGGTGTCGCCACGCCCGACTCCTCGTTGGCGTGCGGATCGAGCCGGTGGCAGGATTCGCAGGTGCCCTTCCTGCTGAAGTCGGAGACGTTGTTCATGAAGAAGTCGCGCCCCGCCTGCTGGTCCGGGGTGAGGTGGTTGGAGAGCATGCGGATCGGGTTGGGCGGATAGGTGATCTGGAGGACGAAGGCGGTGAGCGCCGCCATCGCCGCGTCGGGGATCGGCTCACTGCGCCCCAGGAGGTCCGGAAAGGCCACGTTGAACTTCTTGAAGGCCACGGCCTCGTCGAACGTGCCGCGGTTCGGCTGTTCGCTCGGCTCGTCGTTGCCGCCGGTGCGGTCGCCGCGCCAGTGCATCGGCCCGTGATTCGCCAGGCCGCGCAGGCTCTGCGTCATCATCGGTCCCTTCATCGGGTGATGGCTGTTGGGCGCCCCGAAGTCCGAGGGGACGACCTCGAACGGCCCCGGGATGGGCTGCACCGAGGCGTCCGGATTGCCGAGGTCCCAGGCCAGGCTGTCGAAATCGCCGAAAACGTGACAGCTCGCGCACGACGAGTCGCCGTGGCTCGACGCGAAGGAGGTGCTGTAGAGGAACGGCCGCCCGGCGACCACGCTCGCGGGCTCGGGGTTGTGCATGGCCGCGTGATCGATCTCCGCGCCGGAGACGGTGTCGACGACCGCGATCGAGTTGTCGAAACGGGTCAGCGTGTAGATCCGGTGCCTGTCTTCGTCGAGCACCAGGCCGGTGAGGCCGCCTCCCGTCACTTTGATCTGGCCGGCGGTGCTCGGCGTAAACGTGTTGTTTTCGAGCGCGCGGGTGTCGTAGACGCCGATCTTGGACGAGCCGAGCGACGCGACATAAAGAGTCTTGCCGTCGCGCGTCACCGCCATCTGCTGCGGCAGCGCGAGGCTCTTGTCGTTCTCGGCGTTGGGGACCGCGTCGCAGCAGTCGGCGTAATTGATGTGTTTGTTGAGGTGGCGCGGGGTTACGCTGCCCCCGGGACCGAGGACGGTGATGCGGCTTTCGTGGAGGTGGCCGCGGACGCTGTGGCCGGCGAAGGTGCCGGGGCCCTCGAAACGGTTTTCATTGCCCGCCTCGGTGTTCGAGACGTAGACCTTCCCGTTCACCGGATTCACCACCAGGTTGTAAAGGATCGTGCCGACGCCTCGATAGAACCCGGAGGCGCCGGGGAGCTGCGCCGGCGGATTGGCGTTGGCGTTGATCACGAAGACGTCCTTGTCGGGGAGGGAGAAGCGCACCTTGTCGTCCCAGACCCGGTTCAGCTCGTCCACCCAGTGGGTGCCGTTGTATTTGAGGATGATCCCCACCTCGGGGTGCGGGACGCCTTCGAAGTTGGTCGCGGGACCGGGCGAGCCTCCGGCGGCCTCTCCGCCGTCCGGTACCAGGATCTGGTGGAGCGAGGTCGTGCGGTTACCGGAGTGGAAGGCCGCCGCGTAGACCCGGCTGCCGTCCGGGGTCACGGCCAGGGCCCGCGGCGTGTCGCTGAACAGGGTGACGATGGTGAGCGGTGTGCCGGCGAGCGTGGTGCCGAGGTGGTCGGCGTCGAACACCCAGACGTCCGCCCGGCCGATCCCGGGGGTGGTGAGCTGCGGATCGAACGGGGCGTTCTGGCCGCGGTGTGCGGTGGTGATGAAGGCGCGCCGTCTCCCCGGCCCGGCGAAGACGATGTCGCGCGGCTCGTCGCCGACCAGCAGGGTGCGCACGACGCGTCCGCCGTGCCCCCCGCCGTCGAGCTCGACCACGCTCACGCTGTCGGAGAGATGGTTGACCACCCAGATCTCACTGTCGCTGCGCGCCGCGACAGCCACCGGCTCGAGGCCGACCGGGATCGAGGCGCGATGCGCGAGGCCTTGGCCCTCGATGCGGAAGACCTCGAGGCGGCCGTCCGGCGTGTTGGCCGCGAAGAGGAATTTCCCGCTGGGCGACAGCGCCAGAGGGCGGACCTGGCCGCTCTCGAACAGCGTGAAGCGAGGGTTGACGGCGGCGAGACAGGCGGGGACAGCGAGGGCGGCGACCAGAAACGAGACAGCACGGCGTACGAGAGACGGCTTGGCCATGGAAACCTCCTGATAGAACGTATCCACTGCACATGATCTTAACGCCTGGAATACTCCAACAGCGAAGCTCTCCCGCGACCTGATCGCGGGAGAGCCGATTGCCCGCTCGATGGCCTCACTCGTCGCCGTCGAGCACACCGTCCTCGTCGCGGTCGATGCCGATGCGCACCCCCGAGCCCGGAGGCGTGCAGGTGTAGGTCAGCTCGCCGTCTTTCTGCGCGGCGCGCTGACGCAAGGCGGCGTCGGTGAGCGGCGCGTCGCTCTGCCGGTCGGCGAGGAACCGAGCCGAGGCCACGTCGTAGACATAACCTTTCTCGCCGTGCCTCCCAGGATCATCGCCGCCCTTGACGACCAGATCGCACTCCCCTGCCCGGGCGCGGTCGATGAGGAGGTCGATCCGCGCTCCCACCACCGCTCCGTTCTCCTTGGTGAGCGTCGTCTGCTGCCCGACGATGGGCGCCAGGTTGCTGTCGAAGGCGAGCAGGAAATCCTCCACCTGCCGCTTCTGGATGTCGCCGGCCGGTCCGGGCACGAAGCCGCCGGGTGTGGCCGGAGACTGGTTGAAGCCCAGCAGGTCGGAGGTGGCGCTGACGAACTGGAAGACCGTCGGGATGCTGCCGTCGTGGTTGAAGCCGAAGCCGCGGACCTGATCGCCCTGGAAGGAGGAGTCGCCGGGGAAGAACGGATTCGCCGCCATCCCGAACATGCCGACCTTCTGGTACTGATTGCGGAGGTGCGGCGTCTTGACGCCCTGCGCTTCCAGATCGAACGTATAGCGCCCGTCGGTGCCGAAGAAGCCGGGAGCGGCGGTCTGCCCTTCGTTGGCGTGGGAATTGAGCAGGTGGCAGGACTCGCAGGTACCGCGGAGGCTGAAGTCGGAGACGTTGTTGAAGAAGAAATCGCGCCCCGCCTGCTGGCTCGGCGTGAGGTGGTTGGAGAGCATGCGGACCGGATTCGGCGGATACGTGACCTGAAGGATGAAGTTGGTGAAGGCCGTCATCGCCTCGTCGGGAATGGTTTCGTTGCGCCCCAGGAGATTCGGGAAAGCTCCGGCGAACTTCTTGAAGCCGGCGACCTCGTCGAACGATCCGCTGTCGGGCTGCGCGCTCGGGTTGTCGTTGCCGCCGGTGCGGTCGCCGCGCCAGTGCATCGGCCCATGGTTCGCCATGCCGCGCAGGCTCTGCGTGGTCATGGGTCCTTTCATCGGGTGATGGGTGTCCGGCACTCCGAACGCCGAGGGCAGGATCTCGAAGGGTCCCGGAATGGGCTGCACCTCTCCGTCCGGGTTGCCGAGGTCCCAGGCCAGGCTGTCGAAATCGCTGAAAACGTGACAGCTCGCGCAGGAGGAATCCCCGTGGCTCGAAGAGAGCGACGTGTCATAGAGGAACGGACGCCCGGCGACCACGCTCGGCGGCTCGGGGTTGTGCATCGCGACGTGATCGATCTCCGCACCGGAGACGGTATCGACGACCGCGATCGAGTTGTCGAAACGGGTCAGCGTGTAGATCCGGTGCTTGTCCTCGTGCAGCACCAGGCCGGTGAGGCCGCCGCCGGAGACCTTGATCTGATCGGCGACATTCGGGGTGAAGGTGTTGTTTTCGAGAGCCTGGGTGTTGAAGACGCCGATCTTGGACGTGCCGAGCGTCGCGACGTACAGGGTCCTGCCGTCGCTGGTGACCGCCATCTGCTGCGGGAACGCGAGGCTCTTGTCGTTCTCGGCGTTGGGGATCGAGTCGCAGCAGGCGGCGTAATTGATGTGTTTGTTGAGGTGCCGCGGCGCGACGCTGCCGCCGGGGCCGAGGACGGTGATCCGGCTCTCGTGCAGATGGCCGCGGATGCTGTGCCCGGCGAAGGTGCCGGGGCCCTCGAAACGTTTTTCGTTCCCCGCCTCCGTGTTCGAGACGTACACCTTGCCGTTCATCGGATTCACCACCATGTTGTAGAGGATCGTGCCGACGCCGCGGTAGACCCCGGCGGTGCCGGCGAGCTGCACCGGCGGATTGGCATTCGCGTTGAGGACGAAGACGTCTTTGTCCGGCAGGGAGAACCGGACCTTGTCATCCCAGACCCGGTTCAGCTCGTCGACCCAATGGGTGCCGTTGAACTTGACGATAATCCCCACCTCCGGCCGCGGCGCGCCGTTGGCATCCGTGTCGGGCCCGGGGACGCCGCCCGCGGCGACGCCGCCATCCGGGACCACGACCTCGGGGACCGTCGTCGTGCGGTTGCCGGAGTGGAACGCCGCCGCGTACACCTTGCTGCCGTCCGGCGTCACCGCCAGAGCGCGCGGCGTGTCGCTGAACAGCGTGACGATGGTGAGCGGCGTCCCGGCGAGCGTGGCGCCGAGATGATTTGCGTCGAACACCCAGACATCCGCCCGGCCCACGCCGGGCGTGGTGAGCTGCGGATCGTACGGCACGTTCTGGCCGCGGTGGGCCGTGGTGATGAACGCGCGGTTCCGCCCCGGCCCGGCGAACACGATGTCGCGCGGCTCGTCTCCCACGAGAAGCGTGCGCACCACGCGGCCGCTGTGCCCGCCCTGGCTCAGCGCGACGACGCTGATGCTGTCCGAAAGATGATTGACGACCCAGATCTCATCGTCGCTCCGCGCCGCGACCGCCACCGGCTCGAGGCCGACAGAGATGGAGGCGCGATGCTCCAGACCATGACCTTCGATTTTGAACACCTCGAGCCGGTTGTCCGGCGTATTGGCCGCGAAGAGAAACTTCCCGCTGGGCGACAGCGCCAAGGGGCGGACCTGGCCGCTCTCGAAGAGCGTGAAGCTCCCCTGATGAGCGCTCTTCAGGTCTCTCACCCCAGACGAGGGGGAAGCCGCGGCAAGGCAGACAACGGCCAACGCGGCAACCAGGAACAAAACTGTACGGCGTGCGAGGGACGGCTTTGCCATAGGGACCTCCTTGTGCAGACTTCGCATCCGCTGTATCTGGGTCCCTCGGGGGAAAGTGAGATTCTCTCTGAGGAATCGAGGTACAACGAACTGTCTGAACTAGGCAACGACAGAATTTCTGGATTCCCCTCACCCGGCCGGCTGTGTCTTCTTCTGGAACTTGCCGGGCGAATGGGACTATCTGCGTGCCTTCCGGCAGAGACCTGTTCCTCGGCTAAGAGACTCTCTCCCGCGTCGTCTTGCCCTTTCGACGGGCTCAGACACTTTTTTCGCGCCCCAGAACAGGGCTGGACGAAGCAGAGGGTCATTCCCTCGCGCAAAGAGTCTTTCCTGGGATCAAATGACTTCAACTTCGGCTGCCGAAGTCTCTCCGGCGAGGGAATGCTGAAACCTGCGAGCCCGGCGGGCCTCCGCCGAGCCCGCCCTTCGCGGTTGGTTAGCAGTAGCAGGAGTTGCGATTACAAACGGACTCGGCCGTGCAGGTGTTCGTGACACCGCCGTTCACCTGAATCGTGTGGCCTTCATTGAGCTGTGTCAGAGTCTCGCGGCTGAGGGTGAGCTTCTTCAACTGGCTTGTCTTTTTCATTCTCGTGTCTCCGACAGAAGTGCGACAGGATCTTCCTGTTGCCGGTGGCCGCTACGCGTCGATGGCTCTGATCAACGGGTGAGGAGAGCGGCCGGAGAGGCCGCGGTGATCGCCTGCCGATGCCAACGGCGCAGCAGCGCGGGATCGTGGCAGCTTGCGATCATGGCTTGCACGTCCTCGCCCACAGTCAATTCCCTCGCGGCGAAGACATCGAGGATCGCCTCGCGCAAACCTGCGGCCTCGCCTCGGGCCTCGCCTTCGGCCCGCACGGCATCCAGGCTCGCATAGCCGTGACGTTGGAGGAGGTTGCGGAAGCTCACCTCGTCGCTGACCGCGGAGTCGTAGAGAGCTTCGACCGGAATCGGATTGGCGAGGATTCCCGGCGCCTCGAGCTCCGTCCCGGGATGGGCGATCCGCATCGGCTGCCCCGCCTGGTGGATCTCGACCCGGCGCGGGCCGGTCAGGCGGACCACCCAGATGAAGCGAGTGCCCGCTTCGAGAAGGTCGCGGATCTTGACCGCCAACTGGGCTTCGTCCTGACCGGTGTCGGCATATTCCACGGCGAGAGGCGGCGTCCCGACGACCCAGCCGGGCTCATCAGGGATGACGCCGACAGCCAGATTCGGTGCGCGGAGAGTGTCCGGCGTGGGCGTGAACCCGGTATCGAAGCCCACATCCGGGACGGCCGGATCGCTGCCGAGCGCCTTCGCGCCTGCGCTGATCGCCTTGGCTCCCCGCCCACCGGTCGGCAGGCAGAGAATGGCGTGTCCGTGCGACAGCTCGTACGGATCTCCCGAACGGATCTGGTCTGCTCGGAATGGACCCTGGGAGGTCGGTAGGAGGGACGTCCGCTTCACAGGGGAACGGTAACACGGCCCCGCCGCGGATGCCGCGGCGGGGCCGTTTGCAGGTGCTGAGGCGCTTCGATTTACTCGAAGTAGCCGTTCACGTCGAGGATGAAGTGGGCCGTTCCTCCCGAGCCGTTCGCCACCGTGATCCCGCCGCTCGCGTCGGTCGCGAGAGCCAGGATCGCGTTGTTGCCCCGCGTCTGGCCGGCGGAGAAGTTGATCGTGCTGGCGGTCGGCATCGACTGGTTCGACGGGTACAGAGTCATGAAGCCGGCGGAGGCCGCGCCGACGACCGTGACGTTGATCGAAACCGCCTTGGCGGTGGACGGCACGCCGCAAGTACCGGTGACGATGAAGGTGCGGCTCCCCGAGCCACTGAGAGCCGGTCCGCCGAGCGGGCCGTTCGGGTTGCGGGTGTCCGCCACGCGGCACGGAGTCACCGTGAAGAACTCGAGGCTGGTGTCCGGCGGAGGACCCGAGGTGCAGGTACCGGCGACGCCGGCGTTCGCGATGGTCACGGAATCGACGAACCAGCCCGTGCCGGCGAAGCTCACGTCGTCCCCTTCATGCCAGCGCAGCTTCATGTTGGAGGCGCCGGTGAAGGAGCCGAGGTTGGCGGTGACCTGGGTCATCGCTCCGATCGTCCCCGAGCACCAGGAGCGCTTGCCGCCGATGGGGTTCGAGAAGCCGCCGTTGGCCGTGCCGTTGAAGCCGCCGGCGGTGAAGTTGGCATCGGGGACGACGGTCCAGGTGGTGCCGCCGTCGGTCGAAGATTCCAGCGTGCCGGCGTCGTAGCACTGGGTCACGGTGCCTTCAAAGGCGAAGGTGTGCCAGAAGGAGAGCGTCGTCCCGGCCTGCGGCACGAAGTTGGGCGTGGTCAGGACGCGGTCGGAGGGGGAGGTCTGATCCGCCG
>Ga0247765_1001484_pt1 | contig 10947 bp, 10 predicted proteins | sample UWRJL106311C6_FD_179949 | JGI IMG/M metagenome (GOLD analysis project Ga0247765, IMG submission 179949) | Plant litter microbial communities from Arlington Agricultural Research Station in Wisconsin, United States - UWRJ-L106-311C-6 | ecosystem: Environmental > Terrestrial > Plant litter >... | reverse complement strand
GAGCTGGGACATGTAGCCTCTACCTTGCCCCAAGACCTGCTCGACTTGCCGAAGAGAGCTCTTCTTGCGGCGGATGACTTCCCGTAGGGCCTCACAGACCCGGTCGACCTGGACCTCGACTTCCGATTCCATGGGAAGAGGCTACCAAATTTATCGCTGAAGCGCCACGCGGCAGGACAAACCAGGGGGATATCATCGGACCGAGAGTCGCGAGAGGCAGTCCTTGTGTTTCGAAGACCTCTTGGGAATTGCCACGCCGCGCGCCCATGGAGGGTCTGCGCAGTGTCGAGGAGGATAGGTGCCATGAAGAGCCAAAAGGTCGCAGCAATCGTCGTTTCCGCAGTCCTCAGCCTGAGCCTCACCCCCTACGCCGTCGCCGGCGACGCCCGGAGCACCCCGGCGGTCACCGCCGGCTGGCTGGAACGCGCCGTCGAGTGGATCGCCAAAACGGTCCAGCCGATTTCGGGGCTCTGGGAGGCGGATGGAAGTTTGCCGGCTGCCCCTGGAGGTACAGCAGGGGGGGCGAGCACGAATGGAGGCGGCTGCTTAGATCCGTTCGGAAGGCCTCGGTTCTGCGAATAAGAATGGTGGGCTCGGGTCGGTGCTTCTGACCCGAGCCTCTTGACGTTGATGCGTAGTACCAGACACAATCGTTTGACTATTCTTTGGCGAACCACAAATGCATCCCGCTCACAGACAATGCGCCGGGCGCGCTTTCCATGAGCTGCTTGAGGAGCAACCTCCTGCCAGGCGCTTTCTTCTCGCAGCTAATCCTCCCGCACGAGCAGGAGCCAGTGATCTGCGGGCGCTCACCAAAAAAAGCTTCGCCCTGCGCTACTCCGATACCTCAGGAATGTACCACTATGCAAGTGTGGCCTGTACTTTGGCAGGTGCACTTCAGAACAGCGACGCGGATTTGCAGGATGCGAAAGCCGAGGCCTTGATACAGCTTGGAAATGTATTGCGAATTTTTGGGCACCTCCCCAGCTCACAAGAGACCTTTGTAAAGGCTGAGGCGGAACTGGAAAACGGCTCCCGTCGTTCTGATCTTCAGGCCCGGCTGTGGGAAATGCGCGGTGCACTCTACCGGGACTGGCGGAAATTTCCGCTGTCGGAACAATGTCTAGAAACAGCGCTTGTGCATCATTCGCAGGCCGGTCATCTCGCCGATTCAGACCGTTGTCTCATTTCCCGCGCCCTCTGTGCTGGGAAGAGTGGTAAACCTGCCCGGGCAGTCCACCTCGCGGAGAAGGCAGCAAGGAGCATCAATTCGAAAGCTCGACCAGACTTGGCTGTGTCCGCAATTCATGCACTCTGTTGGCACCTCGTAGATGTCGGAAAGCCGGAGCTGGCACTCGCCTCGTACGTAGAGGGAGAGCCGCTGTTTAATGCCCAGGCGGACGAGCTCGTCCAAGTCCATCGTTCCTGGCTCCGCGCGCACATCGATCATGCTCTTGGCCACCTTCAGGCGGCCGAGACTCACTATCGTAGGGCAGCTCTCGGTTTTGCGAGGCAAGATCTCGCCTACGAGAGAGCTCTCGTCCTTCTCGATCTCTGCCTACCCCTAGCCGCTCAAAATCGACTCGATGAGCTCGCCGCCGTAGCAGCCGACATCCTCCCCGAGTTCGAGCGCATCGGAATTGGACGGGAAGCCGCCGCTTCTCGCATCCTTCTCTCCGCGGCCACGAAGGCCTCGATCGCCAAGCGCCTCAAGGATCTTGAGAAGGTCTCGCGCTTGGTGCAGGACGCTCTCCCTCCCGCCCAGAAACTACCCGAACTCTGAGCCTCTCGTCATGGATCGTCTCAACATCCATGATGAGTGTTGACATTCCACGCCAGGTCCAGATAGGGTTGCGGCATGATCGCCTCTGCGCAGGCAACAGACCACGCCGCTGACCTCTGTCATCTCGAGGGCCTCCTGGAGACATTCCGGCAGGGCCTGCAAGACCTGCACGACAGAACACCGGCCGCGCACGAGGAAGGAAGCCTGGAAGACCTCAGCGACGAGCCGGACTTCTCCATACGGCTCCGCGGCACCCTCCGCTGCATCCTTACGGACTTCATCGAGCCCGCCCTCCGCGATCTGCGGCAGCTCGCGACCGAACAGCCAGTGAGCTGACGCAGTACCCGCGTTGCGACGCGGCCACTCCTCCTGAGACTCGCCCGAGCCTCAGGGCGTTCTGCTGCACATCCGTCTCGTTCACAGTCTTCACGCCTCCATAAGTCCTGAATGGTGACGCAAGATCATCACAATCCACCATAGACATTTACGCCTCACTTCCCGTAGACTCTTTTTGTAGAGAGCAGCAGCAAGGAGAAAGGCTCAACCGTGATTCACGAGTTGGACCTTCCCGGGTCAATGACGGCCCTGGAAGAGGAAGGGAAAGGAGAATCTGTATGAACGACCAGAAGACGCAGTCGAGCACGAGTCTGAAGGCGGAGCGGGTGCAGGAGACGTTTGGCGCGCCGGCCACCGCCGGTCTCAAGGCGGAGCGGGTGCAAGAGCGGCTGCGCGCCTTGCCGGGGTGGGAGCTGGTTCATGGCGGGCGCGCGATCGACCGGATCCGGGTGTTCGCCGATCCCGGCGTCGCGGAGGCCTACGCGGTCTTCGTCTCCCGGCTGGCGAGGTCCGAGCGCCAGGCCGTGTCGATCGACCTCGCAGCCTCGCAGGTGATCGTATCCCTCTACGGTCAGGTCCACGAAGTCGTGATCGGTGAGCTGAACGAGTCGGCTTTCGACCTCGCAGCGATCATCGGGTAACCGAGCCATCAACCGACGCAACAGAAAGAGAAGAAAGGAACATCACAATGTCCAGCCAATCGTTTGCCGCCGTCGTCACCGACTGGGAGCAGCTCCTGGTCAAGATCCTCGCGAACGCCTCCGACCTGAGCTTCCTGGAGGGCACGAGCAACGATCTCGCGTTTTCCCTGCAGGGCGCGAAGGAAGCCAATCTTCGCCAGGCCACCTTCAAGGCCCAATTCCAGCAGGCCACACGCGACCTCGAGGTGCACCTCATCCGCGGTCGTGAGCTCGCCACCCGCCTGCGCAACGGCATCCGCACCCGCTACGGCCTCTCCGGCGAGAAGCTGACCGACTTCAAGCTCCGTCCGCGCCGCACCAAGGCCAAGGCGAAAGCCTCCGACCCGGAGACGCCGCCTCAGGAGTAGCTCCAAACACGCCCCGGGGAGGGCGCGGCGTCGCGCCCTCCCCTTTCTCAAACCAAAATCGTTCGATGAAAGGAAAAGACAATGCCCAAGACCTCCGCCATCAAGCTCCTGGAAGAGTGGGATGCGCTCCTCGCCGGCCTGAAGGCGACCGCGCCCCATTGCGGCCCCTGCGCCTTCCTACAGGCCTTCCTCACAGAATCCCTCCGCGAAGCGCGGGAAATCCGCAAGAGACAGGATGCCTTATCCACCGCCCGGCGCGAGGCGAATCAGCAGATGGAGCAGCTCCTGGCCCGCGGCCGGGACGCCGCGACGCGCACCCGCAACTACCTGCGCTACAGGCTCGGCCCCTACAACGACGAGCTCACCCGCTTCGGCATCAACCCCATCCGCCGCGGCGGCGCGCGGAAGAAGTGCGCTGCGCCGGTGGTGACTGAGGACGTGGCGGTCTGATCAGGGTTCTCCGTGTTCTTTGACGTCGGGCTCTTTGACAACTGATGCACTGGGGTGCCGGGCCGGCCGGTAGGCGGGCCGGCCGGCACCCACCCTTTGTACCGACCGTGTCCGCGGACCGAGGCTTTCCACCAGCCGTCTTCTTCAACCCGTTTGACAGGCCGGACAACGTTGTATAGCCTGCTGAAACCGACCTCTACCTATGTGAGCTGCCAACGTGTCTGCCATCCCGCTCCGGCGCATCGAAGGCAAGTACGAGATCCTCGAGAAAATCCGCGAAGGCGGAATGGGGGCGATCTACAAGGTACGTCACCGCCTGCTGGACGAGATACGTGTCGTCAAGCTCATGCGTCCTCAGTTGGTCGACGACGCCGAGCTGCGCGCCCGCTTCCTGCGCGAGGCGCGGGTCGCCATCAAGCTCCGCCATCCAAACATCGCGCATCTCTATGACTTTACGACCGACGAGGATGGCACCGCCCTCATCGTCATGGAGTTCATTCCCGGGAAGACGCTCGAGGAAATCCTCAAGGCGACGGGTCCCCCGCCCTTGGGGCTGACCCTCGAGATCGCTCACCAGTCTCTGCGCGCTCTCGGCTATCTCCACACCAAGGGGTTCATTCATCGTGACATTTCCCCCGACAATCTGATGCTCACCGAGGATCCGGACGGCAACCCGCAGATCAAGATGATCGATCTCGGGATCGCGAAGATCCTCGGCGGGGCGGAGGCTCATCTGACGCAGACCGGGGCTTTTCTCGGCAAGGTCCGCTACGCCTCACCCGAACAGTTCGGTGGCGAAGTCGGAGCTGTCGCCGACGCGCGGGGTGACATCTACTCCTTTGGTGTGGTGCTCTATGAGATGCTGACGGGTGCCTATCCGATCACCGGCCGCGATACGTCCTCGCTCATCGCCGGCCATCTGTTCCGCGCGCCGGTTTCGTTCGATGAGACCGACCGGCGGGGAGTCGTACCCCCCGGCTTGCGCGCTGCTGTTCTCAGGACCCTCGCCAAGAACCCGGACGACCGTTATGCCAGCGCTCAGGAGCTCGCGGTCGAGCTCGCCCGCTTTCGCGTTCCTCACGACCTGCCCGCAGACGAATGGAAGCAGCTCCTCGCTGCTGTAGCGAGCACAGTAGAGACCCAGGAGCGCCCCGGGACCACCCAGGATCGGCTCGACGAGCACTTCCAGCTCGGGCCGACTCCTACGCCAGCCCCGGCGTCCGATGCCTCCAATGCTGCTAATGCTGCCGGCACCCTGATCCCCTTTGCGCGAGATGGAGGTACGCTGAAGCTCCGGGAGTCTCTGCCCCAGGCCTCAGCGCCCTCCGAGACGACTAAGCGGCTGCCGCCGGTCGCCACGGATCCAGCCGTCCCGGAGCCGCCCGCCGCGCCTCCCGTGAGTCGCCCGGAGCGAGGAGGGCCCGCGCGGAAGCTGATCGTCGGGGCCGCCCTGGCGTTGGCGATCTTGTCCGGCGCGACCTGGTTCCTGACTCACCGCCGAGCACCAGCATCACAGCCAGCCGCCGCTCCGGCCGCTTCTCCGCTGCCCGTCGCGCCTGTGCCAGCTCCTTCTTCTCCAGCGCCGGCGCCGAGCGGCACTGTGCGAGTCGATGCGTTGCCTTGGGGCGAGGTGGTCGAGATCCGGGATGAGAGCGGTGCGTTGCTGCCGGTTCCCGCTTCGGCGATCACCCCGCTGGTCCTGGCCCTTCCCGCGGGCCGCTACACGATCCGCCTGAGGAATCCATCCTTCGCCGAGGCGATCACGGTGAGCGCCGAAGTGCCGCTCGGCTCAGCGGCTTCTTCGCCGACCGTGACGGGCGAGTTCCGGCGGGTCGACGTCAACGAGTATCTGAAAGGAATGGGATGGTGAGATCACGGGCCACGGCCGCGCTTCTGTTGGCCACCGTCAGCGCCTTCTTTCCGTTGAAATCCGAGGCGGGCTCGGAGGACAGCTTCCGCAGAGGTTTCCAATCTCTCGACAGGAAGCGGTACAACGAGGCCGCGGGCCACATGCGGGATGCCATCCGCGAGCGGTCCGCGGAAGGCGGTGAGCCGGTCAGGATCAGCGGCAGCTTTCTCAGTCCTTACCTCCCGCACTATTACTTGGGAGTTGCGCTCTTCCGGATTGGAGATTGCACAGGCGCGGTCAAGGAGTGGCGCGAGTCCGAGCGGCAGGGGGTCATCGCCGGCACCTCAGAGGCCGGCACTCTCAACTCCCTCAAGGGGCAATGTCTCGGTCCCCTGGTCGAGAAGGCCAGAAAGGCGGCGGAAGAGGAGCTGGAGAACGCCTTCCGCCTCGACCGGTCCCTGCGCGAGGTCATGGCGGGGCCGGAGGGCCGGGAGCCCGTGGGCGGCAACAGCGCGTTCGTGCACCGGGTGCAGATCGCGGAGAAGACGCTCGCCAAGGCGAGCGCCAAGCTTGCGGAGGGAAAGGAAGCGGAGGACCCGGACAGCCTCTCGGCGGCTCGCGATCTGGCCCTCCTGTCCGCGCAACAGCTCCGCAGCCTGAACGAGGAGGCCACATCTCTCGTCGCCGCTGCACGTAGCAAGCCTCAACCCCAACAGCCGCCCGCGCAGATCGCCGCTGAGTCGCCGGCGCCGCGGCCGGCGAGGACCGAGCCCGCTGCTCCCGCTCCGGCGGCGGTACCCTCTCGAACCCTGCCCCCGCTCGCGCAGCCCTCTCCCGCGCCAGCGCCTGGGAAGCCGGCCGAAGCGGCTCCTCCGCCAGAGCTCGCCAAGTTGCGGGCTGCGGCCGGTGCCTTCTTCTCCGGCGACTACCAGGCGACACTCCTCGCTCTTCGCCACAGGTCTTTCGCCGACGGGCGTATCGCAGAACAAGCCGCACTGTTCTCCGCGGCCGCCCAGATGTCTATCTACTGGCTCGGCGGCGGACGGGATGCAGCGCTCCTGACGCAGGCGCAGGAGGAGATCCATCGCTGCAAGCGGCTCAACCGTTTCCTCAGACCCCCAAGAACCGCCTTTTCCCCTCGGTTCATCACCTTCTTCGAGTCCGTGCAGTGAAGCCGGCTTAGAAGCGGGCCACGCTCGAGAGGGCGAAAGAGGTCAGGCGCGTGGAGTAGTCCACGCCTACGTCGATCTGGAAACGTTTACCGAGAACCAGCCCGAGCCCTCCGGCGCCGTGGACCGGATCTTCGCGGTCCTTGCTCGTGCCGAAGCGGGCTGCGAGCGCGTCGTCGACGCCGTTGTACCGTAACGTGTGATCCGCTTCGCGCCAGGCGCCGAGGCGAAAGAGGAGCGCGCGCTCGGTCGCCACCGCGAGCCGGTACTCCGCTCCCAAATGAAATTCATTTCCGTCCGAAATCGAGAAGTTGCTGGGGTCGCTATTTCTACTGTTGTAATTCGCACGGCCGCTGGCAGCCATTTTGACGAGGTCCTCGGCGAGCTGCGAGTACCAGACCCGGTCATATTCGAAGGACACCAGCAGCGACGGCAGGGGATGAAATCCGGCGCCGGCGCTGAGGACGTCCGGCACCTTGAAATGCGCTGGGGCGAGATGCACGGTGTGATTTTCATTCGCGTCGACATATCGGGTCGTAAGCTCGAACTTTGGCAGCTTGCGATAGACGAGCCCCGCGGACCAGTCGCCGGCTTCCCACTTGAGCCCTGCGGTCCCTCCCCAACGGTTTTCCTTGCCATGGAACTCCTGGGTAGCCGAATCCCTGCCCGGTCTGTCCACACAGTTCGCCGCACGGTCGGCGTTCACTTGCGTGCAGGATCTGACCTCGTATTGGAAATTCGTGACGGCAAATCCGAGCGAAAGTGATTCCGCGATACGGTAGGCGGCCGCGACGCCGGCGCTCTTCAGCTCGAGATCGAGGCTGCCGATTCGGCGCGGTACGAGAATACCGCTCGCTGTATTGAATTCGATCGCATCGAACCTGGGATGAAAATCAGCGGCATTGTGATAATAGGCGGCGAAAGAAAAGTCTTGCACCGGGAAGACGACGGACCCGAAAGCGAGCGCGTTCGTCGTGCTCGAAATTTCTCTTTCGCCGCCTCCGGAGGGAAAGACGTTGGTATAGCGCGAGCTGCGTCCTTCGAGAGAAGCCTCTGGCCTGGACAGACTGGTAAGCCCGGCAGGATTGGCAAAAACCGCCGTCGCGTCGTCCGCCACTCCACTGAATGCGCCTCCGAGGCCGAGGCTCTTGGCTCCAGGGGGAGTGAAATTGAATTGCAAGCCCGAGTTGATGTCCGCGGTCGTCTGCGCGCTCGCAGAGGAGGCGGTGAGAGCTGCACCTACAACAAGCACCAATCCGATGCGATGAGTGAGCATTCTTCCTCCTGGGGTCAACGAATCCGCGCAATCTCAGCCACGGGGGTTGAGCTGGACCACCCGCATGCGCAATGTTCTATAGATTCCGTATGTAGTATAAGGCAGAGAGAAGGGGTCTCGCAACGGGGTGGCAAGGTTGCACCGCATTCGACGGATAATGGAGATGCAATGCGAAGCCTCTCCCTCCCAGCTCTTCTCCTCGTCCTGGCGCCGTATTGTCTCGCGGCGCAGCCTCCGACAACCGCGGCCCCTCTACCGGTGGAAGACCAGCTCGGCGACAGCCTGAACGCCTTGAAGCAGCGCTTTTCCATCCGTCAGTCGTCGGTCTCTTCGGTGCAGAAGAAGGGAAAAGCGAAAGAGGAGATCTGGGAAGGCGTTCTGCAATCCTCCTCACTGCCGTCGGCGGTGACGGTCCAGGTGACCCTGCCGGTCGAGGGGGGCCGGGTGGTGGCTTCGGAAGTGATCGCGGAGCGGATCGAGCGCGCGGCGGCTCTGCCGTTTTCGGTCCCCTGGTTCAAGGCGTTCGTCGAGCAGCATCCCGGGATCGAGGTGATCGTCCGCTTCGAGACGGACCGCTCCCTGCCGTCTCTCTGGCTGCGGCAATTTGTCGACCAGATGAACCAGGGGACCGCGGAGCAGAAGGCGCTGGGGGCGGAGGTGGCGGGCGCGGCGGCGGAGGTTTCGTTCTTTCAGATGAAGAGGGATGAGGACCGGTGGTCTCGATGGATCGTCTTTCCGGACCGGCGGATGATCCTCTGGGACTATCACGGGGACGGCGTGCTGGACGGCCGTGTGCCGGCCTGCTCGCTGGTGCCGTGCCGGGTGGGCGCGGTGGCGACGGTGGAGGGAACGTTTCCCTGAAAGCCTACCGTCGCCTGATTGAGCACGTTCGTCAGGGAACGACGCGGAGGATGCCCCAGAGGCCGTTATCGAAGTGGCCGCTGGAGGCGTCGTGGAAGAGATAGTCGCCGGTGATGCCGGATTTGCCGCCGGCTCCATTGCGGAGGACGAGGTCGAAGTGGCTCGTCGGGCCGACGCCCATGCGGGCGCCTTCCCACAGGGAGAAGGCGTTGGGTCCGATGCGGGTCGAGCCGTCGAGGTAGGGCTGCCGGTCCCATTCGTGGCCGTGGAGCATGAAGACGCCGTTGCGGCTGTGCCCGCCGGCTTGCAGGAGGCGGATGCGGACCGGGGTTCCGGCCTTGACCGAGTAGACCGGCGTCTGCGGATCGCCGCCGACCTTGGTGTTGGAGAGCACGTCCCACCAGTCGGTGTAGGTGCGGGTGATCTCGAGGGGCGTGTCGGGGGCATGCTGCATGCGCTTCCAGAGCGGCTCGGCGCGGTAGTTGACGGCGACCTGGCCCGAATCTTCCGGATCGTCCTCACCGGCGAGATTCTCGACGGCCACGGTTCCCGAGTTGTACATGTTGACGTCCGTCTGGAGCTGCAGGACGACCTCGCGGAAGGAGCCTCCCGGCGAGGAGGGTGAGGTGATCGTCGCCTCCGAGCGGGCGTTGGCGCTCCAGGTCGCGTCGACGGGCTCGATGATGAGCGCTCCGAAGGCTCCGCGGCCCGGGTGTTTGATGGGATCGGAGGAGATGAGGTTGGTGGCGCCGAATTCGATCGGCGTCGCGGTGATCGTTCCCGCGTCGTCGACGGTTACGTCGCCCGCGTACCACTCATAGGTGGCGTTGCCGCCGTTGAACTCGGTCGTCTGCTCGGCGTTGGTGCCGATGTTGGCGCCGTCGTAGCGGCTGATGTCGTAGTAGAGCATCTGGGGATGCAGGCCGAAGGCGTCGGAGTCGTCGACGCTGTTGGCGTTGTAGCCGTCCACGATCATCGGCAGGCTGCTGTTGCCGGCGAGGAGCGGGGAGCCTTGGATCGCGTTGATCAGGGTGACCTTGACGCACTCGCCGGCCCGCGCGCGGAGGACCAGCGGCTCGATCGGAACGCCGGGCTTGAGGACCGGCGGTGTGACGGTGGTGTCGAGGTCGTCCGTGCGGACGAAGAGGGTGCCCTGAGGATCGAAAAGCGGCAGTTGTGAGCCGTCCGTGCGGGAATTGTAGGAGAGCCGTTTGGTCGGCAGCGACTCCTTGGCGCGGATCGCGGTCACCGAGAAATTGCGTTTCGGAACGCCGGGTGGGCAGGAGAAGCTGTCGCCGGGCTCGCGAGTCGGCTGCGCGCCGGCGACGGGATTGTCAGAGAGGGTCTGCAGGTCGGCGCGGAAACCGTGGTAGGCACGCAGCAGGCCCCAGGTACCGTTCCAGACGTCGTCCGCCGCCGATCCCGCCTGCCAGAGGCGGTCGACGTACTTGCCGCTCGGCGCCACGCCGATGAGCTGCGGCACGATCATCTCGAAGTGCTCCGAGATCCCCATCATCTGGCTCGCCCGCCAGCCGGAATCCGGGTTCGACGGCTCTTGCAGCCACTTGACGCCGTTGATGCTGAAGTTGTGTCCCTCCTCATGGCCGCCGACCAGAACGCGGATCTGCACCGAGTCGTTCGCATAGGCCCGCAACAGCGGCGTGTAGGGATCCTGGGGCCGAACGCCGGCGGTGAGCGCCGGATAGTAGAGCGGCTGGGTGTTCAGGCGGGTGTCGGCGCGCGTGATATTCGACGAGAAGGCGAAGGAGAGGTCCCCCGGCTTCCCCGTGGCCTGGAAATTGGTGGCCGGATTGCGCACGCGCAGGGCGACCGGCTCGTTGCGGTAGTTCACCACCATGGTGCCGACGTCGGCGGCCGAGATGGCCTCCGGACAGGGCGCCGGTTTGTTGCCCGGGCAGAGGTTCGTCTTGCGCAGCAGCACGCTGTCCGTCGATGTCAGGGGCACTCCGGCCTTCGCCGGCGGATTGATGGCGCCGAGGGTGTTGGGATAGGTCGTCGCCTCTTGCGTATAGGCGAGCTGATAGTCGGAAAACTCGAGCAGGAACTCGCGGTAGGAGGATTGGCTGGGAGCCAGCTTCTGCCGGGGCTTTGACGGCGCCTCGATGATCGCCTGCCAGGAGGTCGGGCCGCCGTCCGCGCGGGTGTAGAAGGGCT
>Ga0247765_1001483_pt1 | contig 10951 bp, 8 predicted proteins | sample UWRJL106311C6_FD_179949 | JGI IMG/M metagenome (GOLD analysis project Ga0247765, IMG submission 179949) | Plant litter microbial communities from Arlington Agricultural Research Station in Wisconsin, United States - UWRJ-L106-311C-6 | ecosystem: Environmental > Terrestrial > Plant litter >... | reverse complement strand
GGCCGGTGTCGATCTTCGTCCATCGCGGCACCGGATCCCAGGCGTTCGCGGTGGTGAACATCTGGCCGTCGTAGAAGCCGAGATAGATCCGGTTGCGGTTCGACGGCGCCACGGCCATGGCGGAAATGGGGTTCCTGATCCCGTTCAGGGCCTCGATGGCGCCCGAACCGCCGAGCGGATCGCCCGGGGTGATCATGTCCCAGACCTGGCCGTCGTTGGTGCTCCGGTAGAGGCGGTGGGTGGCGAAGTACAGGGGGTGCTGGCCGCCCGCGGCCGTCGAGTCCTGCACCACGGGGGAGTACCAGGAGGTGTCCTCGGTATCGGGGATGCCCTGCGTGATCTCCGGCCAGAAGCCGAAGCAGAAGTTCGGCAGCGCGCACCCCCGCACGACCGGTCCCACATAGACGTTGTAGAGAGAGCCGGGGTTGTCCAGGTCGATCTCTGTGGAAGCCGCGTCCCCGCCGTCGATGTACTGCCAGATGGGGCTGCCCAGGAAGAGGTTGGTGCCGTTGTCCTGGGTGCCGCCGATCAGGAAATCGGCCGCGGGCGTCGACGAGATGGACTGGAACTGCGTCACGGCGATCCCGTTGTGGTAGAGGCCGTTGAACCGGAACCCGTCCCCGAAGTAGAAACCGCCGTCGCTGACCGCGTAGACCCGGGTGCCGGTGGGGGAGGTGGGATCCTCCCAGGCCACGAGCTGGTGCTGGTCGCTATGGAGCTGGCGGCCGCCGGCCCGGAGCCAGTTGACGCCGCCGTCGAAGGAGTACCAGAGGCTGATGCCGCCATACCAGAGGACGTTCGGGTTGGAGGGGTGGATCGTCAGGCTGTGCGTGTACGGGGAGTAGGTATGGATGCGCTGGAAAAGGTTGTTGTTGGAAGAGCGCGCGGGGAAGGTCTCGGACCAGCTCGCTCCGCTGTCGTTGGAACGGTAGATGATCGGCTCGCAGGAGACCCGGGTGATCGGCTGCTTCTCGTGAGGATGCGGGCACTCCCCGAAGACGGCGTAGAGGATGGCCTGGGCCATGCCGGGCTTGCGGAAGACCTCGATCTCCGGCCAGTCCGCGCCCGCCAGGACCTGCGCGGGGATGCCGTTGTGGCTCGGCTGCCAGGTGTTGCCGCCGTCCGTGGTCTTGTAGATCCCTTGCCGGCGCACGCCGGCCCACATCACGTCCGGCGCCTGCGGGTCCATCTCCAGGTCGGAAGCCTGGTTGGCCGTGGGGAGGACGTTCGTCCAGGTCGTCCCGGCGTTGCGCGACCGCCAGATGCCGTAGGAGCCCGGCGGCCGGGTGTAGACCGTGGACTGGGTGGCGTTCGCGGTGGCCCCGCTGGAGAGCGCGACGAAGACGGTCTTGGCGGCGTTGTCGGGCGTCCGCGGATCCAGGACGAGCCTGGCCACGGCTCCCAGGGTGAAGTGCTCCTGTCCCAGCAGGGTCCAATCGTAGGCGGCACCGTTCCAGACGCCCTTGAGCACGCCCTTGCCGTACTGGGTGTCGCGGCGGATGCCGTTCTCACCGGTTCCCACCCAGACCGTGGCGCAGCGCTGCGGCGTGCAGGAGTCGAGCTCGATGTCTCCCACCGGCAGGGCCGCGCTCTGATCGGTCATCGGCTGCCACCCGCTGTAGGGGGAGACGGAGCCGTGCCAGACCCCGCCGGTGGCGGCACCGACCCACACATCCCCCAGGCGGTTGAGGGGGTTCGGGGCCACGGCGTTGATCCGCCCCGTCGCGGTGATGGGACCGCCGCTGGCCTGGCCATAGACGATCAGGTCCGGACCCAGTGGGGACCACCGGGGCGGGAGGGGAGAGAGGCTCTGCGCCTCCCCGGGCGATGGGACGAACAGCCCAAGGCCGCAGACGAGTGCGGCGGCGGCGATCCCGCGGGCCGCGAATCCGGCGAACAGCTCTCGCATTCCGAACCTCCTCGTTCGAAATGCCCCCCTTTGCTGGCTCCGCTAGAAACCCATATACATCAAAGAATGCAATCCGCGATGGTCGACTTCGTACATTATACCATGAGGATGGCGAAAGATGCTTGACTTTATTGTCGCGCTGGCAGACTGGCGGAGAGGGTGGCGTGGTGCCGGGCGATCTCTTCCTTGCTGAGGCGCAGAAAGCGGGCGGCGTTGTTGTAGAAGATGTCTCGCTTCTGTTCTTCGCTCAGAAACGGCGCGTCCTCGATGGTCTTGATGGCAACGTCGATGGTCCGCGGCCAGACCATCTGGTCGGAACCCCACATGATCCTTTTCTCGAAGCCCGCGTCGATCAGCCGCTTGAGCTGGCTGTAGAAGTGCGCTCTGGGGAAGCCCCAGTCGTTCTGGGCGATGTCGACATACACCTGCGGGTTGGAATAGAGCAGCGCGATCGTCTCGTCGACCAGCGGCGAGCCGTAGTGCATCACGTAGAGGCGGAGCTTGGGATGGCGGATCATCACCTCTTCGAGTTGCAGGGCGCTGGTAAGCCGGGCCCGATAGGTTGGATAGCCGCCGACGTGCGTGCCGCCCGGAGGACCTTCGCCGAGATGGACGCCGACCGGGATGTCCAGCTCCTCGGCCAGGGCGAAGTAGGCGTCGAAGGAGGCGTCGTCGAGCTTGAGCCCGCGGTACTGGGCGCCGACTTCCGCGAAGACGGCGAACTTGCCGGCGGCGAACAGGCGGCGGAACTCCTCCGTGCTCGTGGCGGGGCCGTCGGTCGCGAACGACACCGCGGGGATGATGCGCTCGCGGCCGGCGGCCTGCCACCGGCTGACCATCTCCAGGGAGCCCGACGTCACGGCCCAGATATTGTGCCGCTCGAGCGCGGCGAGCGACTCGGTCATGACCGCCTCGTCGGTCGCCGCGGCGGCGATGGGAGACGGGCAGGTCATCGCCCGTTCGATCGTCATCGGCTGGCGCGGGTCCAGGCCGGGAAAGTCGATCTTCTGATCGTTCGTGCAGACCGATCCACCGCCGCCGTAGTCGCTCAGCGGGTGAGCGTGAAGGTGCATGTCGATAATCGGAAGCGGAGCTCTTCGGGCAGTGGCCGACGAATAGACCTGGGGTGAGGTGCTGGCGCACGCCGCCAGGAAGCTTCCCAGGGAGCAGACCGCGACGAGCTCTGTTATTTTCATGGCTGGAGAGTCTATCTTACTCAATGGCGCCGTACCGGCCGGACCCCGCCCTGCGGTCCTGAACGTCGAGGAGGGACAGGATGGAGAGCGCTCTCTCGCTGCACCGGCTGCATTTCGCCTTCACCATCACGTATCACTATCTGTTTCCCCAGTTGACGATGGGGCTGGCGCCGCTGATCGTCATCTTCAAGTCGCTTGCCCTCTGGAAGGGAGATGAGCGCTACAACCGCGCCGCTCGCTTCTGGGCCAAGATCTTCGCCATCAATTTCTTCTTCGGCGTCATCACCGGCGTTCCCATGGAGTTCCAGTTCGGGACGAACTGGTCGAAGTTCTCCCAGTATTCGGGGGGCGTCATCGCCACGGCGCTGGCAATGGAAGGGGTGTTCGCCTTCTTCCTGGAATCTTCCTTCCTGGGCATCTTCCTCTTCGGCGAGCGGCGGTTCGGACAGAAGATCCACTGGCTGTCGGCGGTGATGGTCTTCGTGGGCTCGTGGCTGTCGGGTTTCTTCATCATCGTGACCGACGCCTGGATGCAGCATCCGGTCGGCTTCGAGATCGGCCCGGACGGCACGGCCCACCTGCGGAGCTTCTGGGCGCTACTGGGCAACGAATGGGCGTTCTGGCAGTACATCCACAACATGGGCGGAGCGGCGATCACCGGCGCCTTCGCGATGGCGGCGACTGGGGCGTTCTATCTCCTCTCCCGGCGCCAGGTCGAGTACGGCCGCCTGTTCCTGCGGGTGGGGGTGATCGCCGCGGCGGTCGCGTCGATCCTCCAGTTGTGGCCCTCGGGGGACTTCCATGGCAAGCTGGTGACCCGCTATCAGCCGGCCACGCTCGCGGCGATGGAAGGCCTCTTCCAGTCGGAGGCGGGGGCCGGCATCGTCCTCATCGGCCAGCCGGACACCGACCGCCAGCGGCTCGACAATCCCATCTACGTGCCGTACGCGCTCAGCTTCCTCACCTATCGCCACTGGGAATCGGTGGTGAAGGGATTGAACGAATTTCCGCGCGACCAGTGGCCGGACAACATCGCGCTGCTTTATTACAGCTACCACATCATGGTGGGGCTGGGGACGATCTTCATCCTGATCACCGCCGTGGCGGCGTTCCTGCTCTGGCGGCGCAGGCTTTACGACTCCCGCTGGATGTTGTGGATCCTGATGCTGAGCTTTCCATTCCCCTACATCGCCAACACCGCGGGATGGATCACGGCCGAGGTCGGCCGGCAGCCCTGGGTGGTGTACGGGCTGATGCGGACCGCGGACGGCTTCTCGTCCAACGTCTCGGCGGGCAACACGCTCTTCTCCCTGCTCGGCTTCATGGGGATGTACAGCCTGCTGAGCATCCTTTTCCTGCTCCTCCTGTGGCGGGAATTGATGCACGGGCCCGACTTCCTGGGCGGCAAGGAGCCTCCGCCGGGCTCTTCCGTCATCCCGCAAACGGCCGAGGGTTGAGGAGACCACCGCCATGGAAACGATCTGGTTCGTCCTCGTCGCGTTGATGCTGACGGCTTATGCGGTGCTTGACGGATTCGATCTCGGAGTGGGGATCGTTGCCCCGCTGGTGGCGAAGGGGCACGAGCAGCGGCGGCTGGTGCTGCGCAGCATCGGGCCGGTCTGGGACGGCAACGAGGTCTGGCTCATCGCCGCCGGCGGCGCCCTGTTCTTCGCCTTTCCGCTGCTCTACGCCTCCAGCTTCAGCGGCTTCTACCTGCCATTGATGATGGTGCTCTGGCTGCTCATGCTGCGCGGGATCGGCGTCGAGCTGCGGGCGCACGTGGAAGATCCGCTGGCGTGGTCGGCGTTCGATTTCGTCTTCTCGCTCGCCAGTCTTCTGCTCGCGGTCTTCTTCGGCGCGGCGGTGGGCAACGTCGTCCGCGGCGTGCCGCTGGGAGCGGATGGATATTTCTTCGAGGCCTTGTGGACGGACTTCCGGGTCGGCCCGCGTCCCGGCATCCTGGACTGGTATACGGTCCTCACCGGGGTGCTGGCGCTGGTCACGCTGGGGGTGCACGGCGCTCACTACCTGGCGGTGAAGATGGAAGGGGAGATCCAGGCGCGCTCCCGGCGGGCCGCGGCGATGGGCTGGATGGCCCTCGTGCTGCTCACCGCCGCGAGCCTGTTCGCGACGCTGTACATCCGCCCGCGGGTGCTCGACAACTTCCGTTCCTACCCCTGGGGATGGCTCATCCCCGCGCTGGTCTTCGGATCGCTGGCCGCGATGCCGCTCTACCGGGCGCGCGGGAAGGACCGGGCGGTGTTCCTCGCCTCGACGGCCTACATCACCGGAATGCTGGGCGGGGCGGCGTTCGCGCTCTATCCCGATCTGCTGCCGGCCAGCACGGACCCGTCCTACAGTCTGACGATTCACAACGCCAAAACGGGAGCCTACAGCCTGCGGGTAGGCCTGATCTGGTGGAGCCTCGGGATCGTGCTGGCGATCGGATACTTCACATTTCTGTACCGCTCGTTCCGGGGCAAGGTCTCGCCGCTGGGAGAGGAGGGCGGTTACTAGGAATGATCCCTGAAGGGGCCTCTTACAGGCGGCGGATGCTGATGCGCGCGAATACGTGCGCGGACGATTTGTTCGAGTACACCTGCAGATAGACGTCCTTGGGATCGGATCCGGACTGGTGCTCCATCACGATCCCGACCCCTGCGGCGGTGGTGAAATAGGTCTCGACCAGACTGGGTATCGCGTTGGCCGTGCAGATGCTGCCGATGACGAAGCCCGCGTCGTGATCTTCCGGCAATTCGTCCTCGAGCCGCAGGCGGCAGTAGCCGCCGTTCGCCGGCGATCGGGGCTCGACCATCTCGGGCGCCTCCTTCCCGGTGTAGTAGACGGTCGTGGAGAAGCCGGTAATGTGATAAGTCCCGGGGGGCAGGCGGATGACGCCGGTCTTCTCGTCGAGCTGAATGGCTGCGTCGTTGGAGCGGGCCTCGATGCGGTTGAACACGCGCGTGTTCATCCCAGGCTGCGCGGGCTTGATGGTGGGAGAATACTCGGCGAATACGGCGTAGCACGGAATTTCGCTCATCGGTTCCTCCTCAAAGAGCTCTTCTGCCGAAAGGTGCCAGGAAGAGCGGCGTGATGACGTCGCGCTGGTCGGTGTAAAGATTGACGTCGAGATCGATCGGATATTTCCCCGGGGTCCGCGACATCCGCTGGATCTGGATCATGTCTCCCACATAGATGTGGACGCGCGGTTCCTCGCCGCCGCCGGGGCTGACGGCGGCCGGGATCTCCGGCAGCGTGATCGTCGATGCCTCGCACGTTCCGCCCATCTGGCGGATCCTGTCGACGAGCCTCCCCGCCGCTTTCGTCTGGTCTATCGCCGCCGTATGGACGAGTTGGATCGGCGTTTCCGTGGCGATGGATCGGTCGGCCAGGAATCCTGCGATCCGGTCGAGGCTGCCGGTGGGAGGGGGGCCGAAGTCGCCGCGCCCCGTGTAGATCGCATCGATGTGGAAGAGCTCGGTGTTGCAGGCGAAGACGACCCGATCCTGCCGGCCGACGGTTAGGATCGCCGAGAAGACCAGATCGTAGTCGCCGTTATCGATCCGCCTTGCGAACTCCGCGAACAGGACGTCGTTGTCGGTGCCGTCGCCCGGCAGCTCGATCGCCGCCTCTCTCCAGTCCGCCCGCAGGCTGGTTTTTTCGTAGTGCCGGCCGATGATGTCGACGAGAGCGTTTCCGAGCTCGTACTCGAACCCCACGATCTCGGTGGAGCCCTCCTCTCTGGGGTAGTAGTAGGGCGCGGATGGGTAGACACCGATGCGGATCGAGTCGCGGTCGCCTAGCGCCGCGCGGAGACCGCCGGCCGCGTCGACGTCGTTCCAGTCCGGGCAGGAGGAGGTGTCCGGAGCGGGCCAGGGTACGCCCATGTAGCGGGAGTACAGGCTGGAGTAGCCCGTGCCGGCGGCGAATTCCTTGAAGGCCGCGCCGACGAGGTCGGTGAGCCGGGCTTTCCAGGGGGCTTTCTGGTCCTGGACGCCGAGGATCTTGCTGATCAGGTTGCGCGGACTGTCCGGCCCCGGGCCGTAGCCCACGGTCTTCGGCTCGCCATCGCCCGTCCAGTCGGCGGTCAGATATTGCACGAAGCTCAGCTCCTTGCCGTTGAACTGGATACGGTCCGCCGAGTTCGCATGCAGCTCACCCGCCGCGGTCCAGTGCTGCCATGACAGCCGTGAACCGTCCAGCGGGTAGGTGATCACGAAGTCGGGAGGCCACGGACAGGCGGCGTCCAGCACGGCCGCGTTGAGCTTCGTCGTATCCGCTTGGCTGCCGAGGTCCCAGTACCCGACGTCCACACGGGCTCCTATTGGGACCTTGTAGATGATTCGATGCCCCTGCCGGGTGGTCAGGTTGTATCTCATGCCTGGCCTTTCTCATCGGACGTGAAGCGAAAAAACCTATGGCGTCGGGTAAGGCCGTGCCCGATTGCCACCAGCCGCTTGTCTGGTTCTTCCTGGAACGCGCCGTCGCAGCCTACCAGATCCCACGGCAGACACAGAAGATTCCAAATCCACAGCCGGTCGGTGATCGTCTATCATCGCGGCAAGTAAATTTCTGAGGAGAGATCGTGATGATTCAACCGGCGACACATCTGGCGCAGATCCTGGAGTCGGACCTCGGAGTCGGCCCTGGGTACCGGCACGCTCCCAAATACGTCACGCCCGGCGAGCCTCTCGAGCCGCCGGGGGCGGCGCTCAAATGGTATGGGCTGCACCCCGAGGACCGGCCCGTCCCGGAGGAGGTGACGCGATTGGCGCGCGCCCGGCTCCTGAGCGCTCCCCTGGAGGCGCGCGGGCTGGGTTTCGTGATCCTCCACCGTTGCGGCAGCGACTTCTACTTCCTCATCGTCTGCACCTGGCGCGGCTCGAACGAGATCTGGGAGACCGTGTTCTACAAGGACGGCGACGCGATGGCGGACTTCGAGCTCTTCCCGCGGGAGGGGGCCCACAAACCGACGTTCTGCGTCTGGGAGCTGGTCCCCGTCTGGCACGAGCAGGGGGCCTGGGAGCGCTTCCTTCTGTCATCGCGCGACGAGGCCGCCGCGCGGGCCTGGTGGGACGATCGCTTCAGCGGTCTGGCCGCCTGATCGAATCAGACGCGATCACGAAAGAGCCCGTTGAGCTCGCCGAACGGAGCGGCGCCGGCCAGGCCGTCGAACGACCCTTCGGTAGCGATCGTGCGGGCGGCGCGCATAAAGGCTCCCCACGCGGCTCGCGCCAGCGCGGAGCCGACCGAGATGCGGCGGACGCCGAGATCGGCGAGCCGCGAGACCGAAAGATCAGCGCTGGGCGCGGATACCAGGACGTTGACCGGCTTCGGAGACACCGCCTTCACGATCGCCGCAATCTCCTGGGGATCGCGGACGCCGGGGGCGAAGAGGCAGTCGGCGCCCGCCTCGGCAAAGGCGACGAGACGCTCGAGCACTACGCGATACGGGTCCGGGTGCCCGACGAGCCAGGCTTCACAGCGCGCCGTCAGGACTACGGGAATGCCGGATTCATCGATCGCCGCCCGCGCCGCCCGGACGCGGTCGACCGCCAGACGTTCCTCGTAGAGGGGCGAGGCGCTGTCACCGGTTCCATCCTCGATCGACAGGCCGGCGACGCCGGTCGCGATGCAGAGCGCCACGTTGGCGGCGACCCCCTCGGGCTCGTCCGCGTATCCGGACTGAAAATCGGCGTTCACGGGGAGCGGCGTCGCCGCGACGATGTCGCGGATGTGCGCGAGCATGGTTTCCAGGGGGATCGCCCGAACCTCATCCGGCAGCCCGCGGGTGAAGGCGAAACCCGCCGAGGTGGTGGCGAGCGCCTCGAAGCCCAGATGCTGGAGAAACAGGGCGCTCCCCGGGTCCCAGGGGTTCGGCACGACGAAGCACCCTGACGAATGCAATCTCCGGAAGCTGGCGATGGCGGAGAGCTGGGCGGGGCTGGCGTCGTTCATAACCCGATCCTATCCGATCCCTGGCGCCCGGCCGCTCGCCTGGGTTATCGTTCTTCCGAATTCGCGAGTAACAACAGGTGTCTTCCGGCCGCCGGCCGGCGAGCGCGCTGCGCGCAAGGAGATCGTCATGTTGAATTGGAAGGGCCGAGGGGTGGTTCTCGGGCTGGCCGGACTGATGCTTCTGCAGGCGTCTCCGTCGCGGAGCGCCGATGCGGTCTGTTCCGCGGACGGGACGCCGCCGATCCAAACGGTGAAGCCCACGACGGTGAGGCCGATCTGCAAACAGGGGAGCCTTCTCTCGTTCGACCAGGAGGGCGTCCGCCGCTATGCCTGCCTCAATCTCCCCCCCAAGGCCCAGGGGAAGGCAGCCGATGGCAAATGGCCGCTCCTAATCTATCTCCATGGCTCGATCACGACGCCCGACAGCCTCTACAAGGAAGGCAAGGCGCTGTTCGATCTCCACAACCAGTATCCATTGTCGAGCGACCCCGCGACGAAGGGCTTCATCATCCTTTCCCCGGAAGGGCGGAGGGCGACTCCCTATGCCTCGACGGGTCCCCAGACCGGCACCGGTTTCCACTGGGACGAGTGGTACCGGAACCCGACGGAAAATCTGGATGTGAAGGCGGTCGATCACTTCCTGGACGAGGTGGTCGCGACGGGGAAGGTGGACCCGCGGCGGATCTACGTCTTCGGCTGGAGCAACGGCGCCTATATGACGGAGCTCTACGGCACTTGGCGCAGCGACCGGATCGCCGCGGTCGCCCAGTACGCGGGCGCCAACCCCTGGACGCGCGACCCCTGTCCGGTCACTTTCAGCTACACCCGGAAAGTCCCGCTGTTCCTGATGCGGAACCTCTGCGACGCGCTGGTCCCCTGCTCGACGACGAGCGCCTGGATCGAGACGCTGCAGCAGCAGGACTGGCCCTTCGCGTACCAGAGCCTGAGCCTGAAAGGCGACGCCGTCCCGTCGAGCAGCGCGTGCGCCAAGGACTGCTCGAAGGCGCGGGGCCTCTTCGAGCATGTCCGCTGGCCGAAGACGGCTGTGCTGACCGAGATGCTGGATTTCCTGAAGCAGCACCCACTGCCGTAGGGGAACAGGGCGGCCCCACAGAGCCGCCCCTGCGATCTTCCTTCTACTCCGGCAGCTTGGCCAGGAACCGTTCGAGGGCGCGGGAGAAGAGGGCCGGGGTCTCGGCGTGGGGGAGCGCGCCGGTCCCTTCGAAGACGTCGAGCTCGCCTTGCGGGAGGCCGCGGAGCCAGAGGTCGGCCTGATCGACCGGGGGCTGTTTGGCCTGCCGGCCCCAGGCGAGCCAGACGGGGACGCGCAGCCGGGGGAGCTCCTCGGAGACGTCGTGCCAGAGGTCCCCCCGCAGGTAGGCGGCGAGCGCGGCCCGGGCCTGGGAGGTGTGGCTCGCCCGGTAGTGATGCTCCAGCAGGGCCGCGTCCACCCGCTCGGGAGCGGCGTAGACCTCGCGGCGGAGGTGGTGCTCCAGGGCGGCGCGGCCGGTCAGCAGGTCGAGCACGGGCGCGCCGACGAGCGGAACCGTGAGGAGCTTGCCGGTGAAGCCCTGCCTCGTACCGGTCGCGGCGGCCTCTCCCAATCCGAGGGGTGAGACCAGGGCGAGGGCGCGCACCCGGCCGGGGTGGTCCACGGCGGCCTGCACGGCATAGGCCGCCGAGAGGCCGGATGCCACCAGGACGGCCTTCTCCCGCACCACGCCGGCCAGGAAGTCTTCCAGCAGGGCGAGATAGCGGTCCGGGTGGTGCGTGCCGGCCACCGCCCGCGTCCGTCCCCAGCCGGGAAAGTCGGGCACGTAGACGGAATGCTGGGCCGCCAGGACCTCGGCCGCCTCCCGCCACTGGTTGGCGTCGTAGCCCGGGCCGA
>Ga0247765_1001482_pt1 | contig 10956 bp, 10 predicted proteins | sample UWRJL106311C6_FD_179949 | JGI IMG/M metagenome (GOLD analysis project Ga0247765, IMG submission 179949) | Plant litter microbial communities from Arlington Agricultural Research Station in Wisconsin, United States - UWRJ-L106-311C-6 | ecosystem: Environmental > Terrestrial > Plant litter >... | reverse complement strand
TCACCCAGCTCGAGCGGCTCGCACCGCGGGCATTGACGATCCCGGCCGCGCCGGCCGCTGCCAAACGCGCCCCGGCACGCGCCACCGCGCCCAAGGCGACGGTGAAGGCCTAACGCACCGGCAGACCGAAGGTCGTGCGCACGCCCGCCGAGTAGAGCACGGAATCCGGCGGGCGCTGCGCCACCCCAGGGATGCCCGCGGCCTCGAGCAGCCCGTCCTGCAGCGTCACCAGCTCCGCGCGCTGCAGCGGCCAGCTCTCGTGCTCGTTGGGCACGAACCTCGTGCGTCCCAGAACGTGAGTGTGCATGCCCCAGCGGGCCGTCAGGAAGTCGGCGAGCGGGTCGTTCTCGACCACGGCATCCGTCGGTCGCACCACGATGTGGGTCGACGGATGCCCGCGACCGAAGCGCCGGGAGCGGTACTCGATGTCGGTGCCGACCCGCATCGACATGCGGGCCCACTCGTACGGAACCCCGAGCGAGACCCGCGCGCCGAGCACGGTCAGCAGCCTGGTCGCCTCGAGCGAGCGGAACACGACCCCGCGATTGCCGTCGGCGTCGACGCTGTACAGCCGCACGTTGATCTCAGGGAACTCGCCGAAGAACGGCAGTGGCGGACCGGGTCGGATGGCGAACTCCGACATGTGGAAGCCGATCAGGCCGACCCACGAGCTGCCGTCGAACTCGTCCGGCACGGTGCCCTCGGGCAGCAGATGCGCGATGAGCGCGGAGTCGACCCGCCAGTGCAGGAACGACGCCCAGCGCCAGCGCTGCGACAGGATCTGCAGCGTGGGCAGGGGCGACGCGACCGTCTCGATGGGTCTCATGGACCCGAGCGTACGTGCCCCGTTCGTTGAGTAGGCCGCGACGAAGGAGCAGCCGTATCGAAACGCACCACGTGGCGGGCCTCGATACGCGTCCTCGTTCCTCGGGCGCTACTCGACCAGCGGTGTGCGAGCCTCGGCGAAGGCCGCGACGCAGGCACGGATGTCGCCCTCGCTGTGGGCGGACGACAGCTGCACCCGAATCCGCGCCTTGCCGAGCGGCACCACGGGATAGGAGAAGGCGGTCACGTAGATGCCGAAGTCGAGCAGGCGAGCCGCGACATCCGCCGCCTCACGCTCGTCGGCGAACATGACCGGCACGATCGCATGCTCGCCGGGCAGCAGGGTGAACCCGGCCTCGGTCATCAGTTCGCGGAACAGCACGGCATTGCGCCACAGGGCCGCGCGGTCATCCGCCCCCGTCTCGACCAGGTCGAGAGCGGCCAGTGCGCCGGTCACCACCGAAGGGGCCACCGCATTCGAGAACAGGTACGGCCGTGCGCGCTGGCGCAGCAGGTCGACGATCTCGCGGTGGCCGCTGACGTAGCCGCCGGATGCCCCGCCGAGAGCCTTGCCGAGGGTGCCGGTGACGACATCCACCCGATCCTGCACGCCGAACAGCTCGGGGGTGCCGGCGCCGGTCGCGCCGACGAAACCGACCGCATGTGAGTCGTCGACCATGACGAGCGCGTCGTAGCGGTCGGCCAGGTCACAGATCTCGGGCAGTGGGGCGTAGTAGCCGTCCATCGAGAACACGCCGTCGGTGACGATGAGGCGGCGGCGAGCGCCGGAGGCTGCCTGCAGCTGGGCCTCGAGGTCGGCGAGGTCGCGGTTCTTGTAGCGGTAGCGGGCAGCCTTCGACAGGCGGATGCCGTCGATGATCGAGGCGTGATTCAGCTCGTCGGAGATCACCGCATCCTCCGCGCTCAGCAGCACCTCGAAGATGGCGCCGTTGGCGTCGAAGCAGCTCGGGAACAGGATCGTCGCCGCGGTGTCGAGCAGCTGGGAGATGCGTGCCTCGAGCTCGAGGTGGATCGCCTGGGTGCCGGCGATGAACCGCACGCTGGCCATGCCGAAGCCCCAGTCGTCGAGACCGTCGTGCGCCGCCTGCACCACGTCGGGGTGGTCGGCGAGGCCGAGGTAGTTGTTGGCGCAGAAGTTGAGCACCTCCCGGCCGGCGGTCGAGACCCGCGCCCCCTGCGGACCGGCGAGTGGCCGCTCGTGCTTGGTCAGACCTGCGGCCTCGATCTCGGCGAGCGTGCCGAGCAGCTGATCCCTGACAGTTCCGTACACGTTTACTCCTGACTCCAGTCGATGATCACCTTGCCGCGGTCGCCGCTGGCGGCGGCCGCGAAGGCATCCTCCCAGCGGTCCGCGGGAAAGCGGTCGGTGATCACGGGCGAGATGTCGAGCCCGGCGATGAGCATCGCGTTCATCGCGTACCAGGTCTCGAACATCTCGCGGCCGTAGATGCCCTTGATGGTGATCATGTGACTGACGACCTTCGCCCAGTCCAGGCTCACCGGCTGGCTCGGCAGTCCGAGCACCGCGATCCGTCCTCCGTGGTTGAGGTTCGCCACGATGTCGGGGAGCGCGCTGGCGTGGCCGCTCATCTCCAGGGCCACGTCGAATCCCTCGCGCATCCCGAGCCGCTGTTGGGCCGAGGCGATGGTCTCCGTCGAGACGTCGATGGCGAGGTCGGCGCCCATCGCTCGGGCGAGCTCGAGGCGAGCGGGCTGCACGTCGGTGATGACGATGTAGCGGGCGCCGGCGTGGCGGGCGACCTTGAGGGCCATCAGCCCGATCGGGCCGGCGCCGGTGATGAGCACGTCCTCGCCGACCAGCGGGAAGGAGAGCGCGGTGTGCGCCGCGTTGCCGAACGGGTCGAAGATCGCGGCGAGATCGAGGTCGAGGTCTGCGGGCTGCTTCCAGACGTTGCCGGCGGGCATCACCACGTATTCGGCGAAGGCGCCATCACGGTTGACCCCGAGCCCGATCGTACGGATGCACAGGTGCTTGCGCCCGGCGAGACAGTTGCGGCAGCTGCCGCAGACGATGTGCCCCTCACCGGAGACGTGGTCGCCGACCGCCACGGAGTCGACACCCTCCCCGAGCGCCACCACCACGCCGGAGAATTCGTGACCGGGGATGAGCGGCGCGTTCACCGCGCCCTGCGCCCACGCGTCCCAGGCGGCGATGTGCAGGTCGGTGCCGCAGATGCCCGTGCGCAGCACCCGGATCTTCACTTCGCCCGGGCCCGCCTCCGGTTCGGGCAGCTCGATCATCTCGAGTCCGGGACCGCCTGCGGCCTTGTACAACGCCTTCACTGCGCGCGTTCTCCCTCATCGCCTTGTGGGCGGGTAGTGCTGTCGGCCGCTCTGGTGGCGCGACCTCGCTCGACTGTAGCAAGCGCGACCAGGCCGTCCGCGGCCGTTGGCCACCTCAGGCCGCCGCGTCCGGCTCGTGTACTTCCGAAATGCAGGCAGGAAATCTGACACGCCGGGTGGATGATGTTGTGCGGCGGCGCGTCGCCGAAATTGCCTGCATTTCGGAAATAGGAAATAGAGGTCGGCGAGATCAGGCCGCACGCGGCGATCAGGCCGAACGGATACGCAGCGCCAACGAGACCGCGGCGAGGGCGGCAGCGACGACAGCCGTGAAGACCACGACCAACGGCACCCCGATCGTCGGCGCGGCGAGCGGCAGCAGCAGCACCGCGACCGCCGCGATCACGGCCGCCGGCGGCGAGGTGACGCGTTCCTTGAGCGGCAGCCAGAGCAGCACGACGCTCACGAAGAACACGGCGACCGGGATGGCGAGCGCGAAGCCCGCGACGACGGGAGGGATCTCGGAATGGTGCCCTCCGGCATCCACCGCCACCTCCAGCCCCGCACCGATCGCGGCCACCGCGGCGAACAGCACGTAGTGCCCGTAGCCCCAGAGGAACGACTGCGCACGCAGCCTGCTCAGCGCCTCGCCCGCCGGGTCGAGAAAGTAGATCCACCACAGTGCGAACAGCAGCACGATGCCGCCGAGCGCCACGGTGATCAGGTCGCCGCTGACGCCGCTGTCGTCGACGACACGCTGCACCGCGATCGTCGCCGCCGACACCGACTCCCCGAGCAGGATGATCGTGAACAGCCCGTAGCGCTCTGCGATGTGGTGCGGGTGCCACGGTGTCTTTCCGGTGCGCTCCGCCCACGGCGGGACCGCCACGTCGAGCAGCGCCAGCACGATGAACGACACCAGCCCGAGCTCGGCGGGCAGCAGCAGCCGCAGCACCCAGCCGGCCTGCACCACCACGATCCCGGCGGCATAGCGGAAGGCGGTGGTGCGCCCGGCGGGATTCTCGATGCCGGCGCGGATCCACTGCGCGACCAACCCGATCCGCATGATCAGGTAGCCCATGGTGACGGCGAAGAAGTTGCCGTGCTCGAAGACGCTGTTCACCCCGGCGGCGATCACCAGCACGCCGATCATCTGCACCAGGGTGAGCAGGCGGTAGAAGACATCGTCGGTGTCGTAGGCCGAGGCGAACCAGGTGAAATTCATCCAGGCCCACCAGATGGCGAAGAACACCGAGAGGTAGGGCACGATCCCGTCGGTGAACTCCGTGCCCTCGACCACGCTGTGCGCCAGTCGCGACGCGACCTGCGCGATGGCTACCACGAAGGTGAGATCGAACAACAGCTCGAGCGGGCTCGAGACCCGGTGCGGCTCGGCGGTGTCGCGGCCCGACATGCGGCGACGGATGCTGAGGCTCGGCAGGTGCGGCATGGCAGTCAGCCTAGAGGTGGGCGCAATTCCGTTGGTCGAGTAGCGCCCGAGCGTCCGCGCGAGGACGCGTATCGAGGCCCACCACGCGGAAGGTGTCGATACGCAAGCGCCCCAGAGGGCGTGCGCTACTCAACCAGCGGAATGTCGCGCTACTCAACCAGCGGTACGCGCAGGTCGGCCAGCACCGCCTCGAGCTGCTCGACCGCCCAGTCCAGATCCTCCGGCGCGACGACCAGCGGCGGCGCCAGGCGGATGGTGCTGCCGTGCGTGTCCTTCGCCAGCACGCCGCGCTCCATCAGCAGTTCGCAGACCTGGCGACCGGTCGCGAGGGACGGGTCGATGTCGACGCCGGCCCAGAGCCCGGCTCCGCGCACGGCGAGAACACCGTGGCCGACGAGTTTCTCGAGTGAGGCATGGAGACGGGCGCCGAGGTCACGCGAGCGCTGCTGGAATTCGCCGGTCTCCAGCATCCCGACCACGGCGCGTCCGACGGCGGCGGCGAGCGGGTTGCCGCCGAAGGTCGAGCCGTGCTCCCCCGCGTGGAGCACGCCGAGGAGATCGGCATTGCCGACCACCGCCGAGACGGGAACGATGCCGCCGCCGAGGGCCTTGCCGAGCAGGTAGAGGTCGGGCACGACACCGACGTTGTCGCACTGGAACGTGGCGCCGGTGCGGCCGAGACCCGACTGGATCTCATCGGCGATGAACAGCACGCCCCGACGAGTCGTGATCTCCCGCACGGCGGGCAGGTAGTCGGCCGGCGGCACGTTGATGCCGGCCTCGCCCTGGATCGGCTCCAGCAGCACGGCGACGGTGTTGTCGTCGATCGCCGCCTCGAGCGCCGCGGCGTCGCCGTACGGAACCGAGCGGAAGCCGGGCGTGAACGGACCGAAGTCGGTGGTCGCGACCGGGTCGTCGGAGAAGCTGATGATCGTGGTGGTGCGGCCGTGGAAGTTGCCGTCCGCGACGATGATGTTCGCCTGGTTCGCCGGCACACCCTTCACCCGGTAGCCCCAGGCGCGAGCGACCTTGATGCCCGACTCGACGGCTTCTGCGCCGGTGTTCATCGGGATGACCATGTCTTTCGCGGCCAGCTTCGCCAGCGCGGCCACGAATGGGCCGAGCTGGTCGTTGTGGAACGCGCGGCTGGTGAGCGTCACCCGGTCGAGCTGTTTCTTGGCCGCCTCGACGAGCAGCGGATGTCCGTGGCCGAAGTTGACGGCCGAATAGGCGGCAAGGCAGTCCAGATACTTCTTGCCGTCGACATCCGTCACCCAGGCGCCGTCTGCCGTCGCGACGACGACCTCGAGCGGGTGGTAGGTGTGCGCGATATGGGCGTCTTCGAGCTCGACCGGCGACACGGCGGTCGAGAGAACGGCACCGGGACCGACGTTCGTCATCGTCGTAGCTCGAGCGTGCAGCACTTAACGCCCCCACCGCCGAGCAGCAGCTCGGACAGGTCGACGCCGATGGGGTTGTAGCCGCGCTCGCGCAGCTGGCGCTCGAAGTCTTTTGCCCGCGAGGCGATGACGACGTTGTAGCCGTCGCTGAACGAGTTGAGGCCGAGCACTGCGGCATCCTCCTCGTTCACCAGGATGGCGTCGGGGAAGCGCTCGCGCAGGATGGCGAGGCCGGTCTCGTTGAAGGCGCTCGGCAAGTAGGCGATGTTGGGCTTGTCGAAACCGGGCTGGGGGTCGAGCACCGCGATCGCGGTGTCGAGGTGGTAGAAGCTCGGGTTGACCAGCTCGAGGGTGACGACCTCGCGGCCGTACAGCTCGGCCATCTCCCGATGGCTGTTCGAGGCGCTGCGGAAGCCGGTGCCGGCCAGGATGACGTCGCCGACCAGCAGGAAGTCGCCCTCGCCCTCGTTGATGTTCTCGGGCTCCTTCACGTCGAAGCCGTTCTCGCGGAACCAGTCCATGTACGCCGGGCCCTCGGGCTGGCGCTCGGCGTAGGTGAAGCTCGCGCCATAGGCCTTGCCATCGAGTACGAAGCCTCCGTTGGCCGCGTAGACCATGTCGGGCAGCCCGTCGATCGGCTCGATCAGGTGCACGTCGAAGCCGAGGTCGAGGTAGGTCTGGTAAAGCGTCTCCCACTGCTTCACCGCGAGTGAGGTGTCGGTTGGGTCTTCCGGGTGCATCCAGGGGTTGATGCGGTAGCTGACCGTGAAGAAATCGGGGCGGCACATCAGGATGGTGCGCTTGCTGGGGGTGCGCTCGGTCACGATCGCGGGGGCGGGACTGGATGCCGACATAGCTGGCTCCTTCAAAGTTCGTGGGATTACATCCAGTGTCACACGCACACATCCGAACTTTCGGAGCGTGGCGCGCACGAAATCGCCGGAATCGACAATCGCGACACAAGTTATGACCGTAAAGTAGCCCAATGGACAGCCTCGACTACGGCATCATCGACCTCCTGCGACAGAATGCCCGAGCCGGCTATGGCGACATCGGCGAGGTGATCGGGCTGTCCGCGAGCGCGGTGAAGCGCCGCGTCGACAAGCTGGTGGCCGACCGGGTGATCCGCGGCTTCACCATCCAGGTCGATCCGGCCGTCGATGGACTCGCCACCGAGGCCTACGTCGAACTGTTCTGCCGCGGCACGGTCTCGCCCACCGAGCTGCAGCGCATCCTGTCCGGCGTTCCGGAGGTCGTCGACGCGGGAACCGTCACCGGCAGCGCCGACGCCATCGTGCACATGCGCTCACGGGACATCCCGTCACTGGAACTCGCGCTGGAGCGGGTGCGGATCGCCCCCAACGTCGACCACACCCGCAGCGCGATCGTGCTCTCCAAGCTGATCCACCGCGCGCACGAGGGCTGAGCCCTCACGGCGTCGTGAGTTGCACGTTTGAGTGGTTATGAGCGCGCCGTGACCACGCGAACATGCAACTCACGGGGCGGCGTGGGTCACGGCGTGGGTCACAGGGAGGCGACGACCGCCTCGTGCACGGCCAGGCGGATCGCATTGCCGTCCGAGGCGGTGCGACTCGGGTGCACCCGGTTGGTGAGCAACGCGACCACCAGCCCGCGCGCGGGATCGGCGAGCACCGACGGACCGGTGAAGCCGTTGTGTCCGATCGCGGTGCTCAGGGTCGAGGTCATCCAGCTCGCCTGACCGATGCGCGGGCCGAGTCCCTGCCCCCAGGCGGGTCGAACCGCCGCGGGGCTCAGGATGTCCGCGAGCTGATCGCCCGCGAAGGCTGCGGCCGTCGCGGGCTCGAGCAGGCCTGCGAAGCCGGAGCTCATCGCCTCGCCGAAGCTCAGCAGATCCCCCACCGTGGCGAACAGGCCGGCATTGGCCGACACTCCCCCGAGCGCGGCGGCGGTCTCGTCGTGAACGATGCCGTGCACCAGTCCGCGGCCGAGCTCCGGCTGGTACTCGGTCGGTGCGATGCCATCGCCCACGGGGGTGAACATCGTGGCCGTGAGGCCGAGCGGGTCGAGTACCAGCTCCTGCACGAGGTCATCCCACGGTCTCCCGGTCGCGGTCTCCGCGAGCGCCATCGTCGTGATGTAGCCGAGGCAGGAGTACTCGTACGCCACACCCGAGGCGGTGACCAGCGGTAGTGAGGTGATGGCGGCGATAGCGGCGGCACGGCCGGGCGAGGACCGCCAGCCGTCCCAGGTGGGCGGCAGTCCGGAGGTGTGGGTGAGCAGATGGCGCAGGGTGGCGCCCCGGTCGGCAACCCGCGGGAGCACCGTCACGACCGGCTCGTGCAGGGACAGCACCCCGGCATCCACCAGTCGCAGCGCGGTCAGCGCGCTGTACAGCTTGGTCACCGAGGCGAGGTCGTAGCGGGTGTCGGCGGTGACGGGCTCGCGCTCGGTGAGCGGTGCGCCGTCGGCGCCGATACTGGCGAGCGACCCGACGGCGATCGGTTCGAGCCGCCGCCCGTCGACGCTCACCTGCACAATCGCTCCCGGCATCTGGCCCGATGCGACAAGGTATTCGAGCGTGGTGCGCACGCTCATCGAACCCGGGCCGACCGCACGGTGTTCTCCCCCACCCAGTCCTGGTCGACCGTAAAACCGAGACCGGCATCCGTCGGCACGGCGACCATTCCCTTCACCGCGACGATCGGGGCGGTCGTCACGTCGCGGGCGTAGTACTTGTCAGATCCGGAGACGTCGGAGGTGAGGGTGAAGCCCGGCAGGCTCGCGATCGCGACGTTGACCGCGCGGCCGATCCCGAACTCGTGCATGCCACCGCACCAGGCCGGGATACCCTCCGCCAGTGCCAGATCGTGGGCGGCGATCGCGGCGGTCAGCCCGCCCATGCGCGAGACCTTGATGTTGACGATGCGCCCGGCGTCTAGGCGCAGCGCGGTCTGCAGATCGTCGACGGTGTCGATCGATTCGTCGAGACAGATCGGTGTCTCGATGCGCTGCTGCAGCGCGGCATGGGCGACCAGGGCACGCGGCGCAAAGGGCTGCTCGATCATCTGCAGGCCGAGATCATCGAGGGTGACGAGGGCCCGCAGGTGATCGGGTTCGGACCGGTATGCACCGTTCGCATCGACCTGCAGGTCGATCTCGGGAAAGGCCTCGCGCACCTCGCGCACCGGGTCGACATCCCACCCCGGGGCGATCTTGAGCTTCACCCGGTTGTAGCCGTGGTCGACCTGCAGCGAAACCTGCTCGAGCAGTGCGTCGATGCTGTCTTCGATTCCCAGCGAGACGCCGGACTCGACCTGCGCGCGGCTGCCACCGAGGGCGGCGGAGAGCGGGATGCCCTGAGCAGATGCGAAGAGCGTCCAGACCGCGGCATCCAGGCCCGCCTTCGCGAAGCCGTTGCCCCGCACCTTCGCGAACGCGGCGGACACCTCGCGGGCGTGCTCCCAGTCGAGCCCGAGCAGAATCGGCGCGAGGTAGCGCTCTGCCATGAGCCAGCACGTGTCGGTGGTTTCGCCGGAATAGTAGGGGGCGGCGGGAGACGCGATCTCTCCCCAGGACTCGCGGCCGTCGGCATCCGTCAGCTTCACGAGGATGTGTTCGAGCGAGCTCTTGCCGTGGGAGCTGGTGCGGAAGGCGTGCACCAGCGGCAGGGTCACGCGGAGCAGGTCGACGGAGACGACTCTCATTCGGCGGCCCCCTGCTCGTCAGGCGTCGGCTCGTTACGACCCGGCGCGTTGTGCTCCGGCGCGTTGTGCTCCGGCGCGTTGTCGACGTAGAGGCCGAGCGATTCTGCCAGTCGGTCGCGCTGCAGCAGTCGGCGACCAGCGCCCTTCGCACTCGCGGTGGTGAGAGTCGCCAGGATGTGGATGACCAGGGCAACCGCGATCGGCGAATTCGACGACGATGCACTGGTGGTGTCGACGATGATGCTCTCGGCCGCGTGCCGCACGAGCGGCGCATCCGGCGAATCGGTGATCAGCACCAGCGTGCCGCCGGCCTCGACGAACGGTACCGCGAAGTCGACCGTGTACTTGCGATAGCGCGAGAGCGACACCGCGACGAGCACATCGCTGTCGCGCACGTCGCTCAGAACGTCGAGGGGGCGCACGATGGTGCCGTCGATCAGGGTGACGTTGGCCACCGCTGCGCTGAGGTCGGCCGCGAGCAGTGAGGCGTAGGTAAACGACTTCGCCGCGCCGAGCACGAACCGGCGACGGGCCGACACGACGAGGGCGGCCGAGCGCTCCAGCGATGCGTCGTGACGCGCCCAGGCGAGGGTGCGTTCGAACTGGCCGCGCTCCTGGTCGAGCACCTGCTGCTTGAGCAGCGACGCCGACCGACGATGCAGTCGTGCCTCGAAGCGGTCGTGCGGGGTGGTCAGATCATCGGTCACTTCTCGTGCCTTCCCAGGACGTAGATTGCCGCCGCGCTGTCGTCGGCGAGTCGCTCCGTCGCGAGCAACCGGTCCCCGGCGGCGAGCATGGAGCCCAGCTCCGTGGCGAGACCCGATCGATCGTAGCGATGCGAGCGGGTCTCAGCTCCGAGGTCGACAGCGAGCCAGGTGAAGCCGTCGATGACGCCGCTGGGCGCATCAGCAGCGTCGGCCATCGCCCCCTCGAGAACGGCAGGCGGCAGAGTGAGCCGCTCACGGTCGAACTCCCACTCCACGATCACCCGGTCGGTGCCCACCTCGTCGTAGAAGTCGGGGAGAAAACGGATGCCCGTGGCGCCGAGCACGGCGAGGTTGAAGTGGGCGTTGCGCACGTTATAGGGGTCGTACGCCCAGCGCATCCGATCGATGCCGGTGCGGCGAGCGACCTCGGCCTGGGCGCGCTTGAGTGAGCGCCCCAGGCCCGACCCCTGCGCCGAGGCGGCCACGACCGCGGCCTGCGAGTAGTGGTGGGTGTGCCCATCTTCGATGCCGACGAAGCCGTAGCAGAACCCGAGCAGCTCATC
>Ga0247765_1001481_pt1 | contig 10959 bp, 7 predicted proteins | sample UWRJL106311C6_FD_179949 | JGI IMG/M metagenome (GOLD analysis project Ga0247765, IMG submission 179949) | Plant litter microbial communities from Arlington Agricultural Research Station in Wisconsin, United States - UWRJ-L106-311C-6 | ecosystem: Environmental > Terrestrial > Plant litter >... | reverse complement strand
CCAGGCGCGCTCCTGGATCACCGGCTGCACGAAGGTGTCGGTGGTCTGGTTCGAGCAGCACTGGGCGCCGTGAGCCGCCTTGGCCTTCTGTTCGAGGCTGCCGTTCTGGAGCGCCGAGAGCTGGGTGTTGCACGTGTTGGTGTCGAGCGGGTCGACCCCGATCCACTTGCGGCACCAGAGCGTGCTGTAGCGGCAGACCGGCTCCTCGAGCACCCGCACGTAATAGAACGCGTGCTGGCGCGCGTCGAAGTCGGGATCCTTCCAGACCGCGCAGAGGCGCTCGCGGCCGAGCTCCGGCTTCGCCTTGCAGGTATTGGAGTCGATCCCCGACTGCGGGTTGAGCGGGCTGCCGGGGTCGCCGGCCACGGTGTAGACCCGCTCGTGCGACTCGCCCTTCCCGTCGACCCACCCCTTGACGATCTGGATCTGCTGCAGCTTGGTCCGGATGTGATCGTCCCAGATGGCGGAGGCGATGAAGGTGGGCGCGCCGGCCGCGGCGGTGCGGGCCGGCAGGTCGCCGCCCATCGGCACGCCCCCCTTGTAGCCGATGTCGACGTAATCCTTGCCACAGGCGTCCGCCGGATAGTTCCAGCCGGCGAAGAAGCGGACCTTCATCCGCGGACCGCTGGTGCCGTAGGTCTCCTTGCGCCGGAGCGCCTCGAAGATCGAGTCGCGGGTGTTCTCCTCGGCCCATACCACAGAGGGGCCGCCGGTGCCGTTCTGGATGGTCGAGGAGTCCGCCATGGGGTAGGCGTCGTCGATGCCCAGGTGCCCCGGCCACTGCTCGTTCTCCGGATGCCAGCCCATCACCCCGGTGTGCGAGTCGGAAGCGGAGACCACCCCCATCTTGAAGGGGTTGATGCCGTCGTAGGTCTTCTTGGCGGCGTACTTGATGCCGTCCTTCCAGACGTTGCGAACATAGGCGCGCTCGCCCCAGGTGTCGGGCGCGGCGGGACCGCCGCCGCTCTCCCCCGAGCCGACGCCCGAGGCCGAGCCCAGGGTCTTGCCGTTGAGGATCTCGAAGGCGCAGTACTCGTCGATGGTGTTGGTGCCGGAGAGGAACCGCGGGTCGTAGCGGCATTCGCTGGCGCCCTTGTCCTGGTAGATCTCGACCAGGGGCTCCATCTGCTGGTGCCGCTTGGCGTCGGCGACGTTGTAGGGATCGAGGAACATGGGCGGGAAGACCGTCTTGCCCCCCTCGACGACCCCGCCGCCGAGATTCGAGTTGTGCGGGATGGTGATGAAGTCGCAGCGGCGGGCCTTGCCCCCGGTGACGTTCTTCCCCTTGGTGCAGTCCTCCTCGAGCTTGTTCCAGAAGGGCTGCGGCAGCGGATGGTTGACCTTGGTGCCCGGCGGCACCGGCCAGACCCGCGGCTCGTTGGGCACGACGGCGGCCAGGGTGTCGATCGGCTCCTTGGTGGGATCGGAGTTGACCACCACCGCCATGTCGAGGGCGTTGACCGGCTTCTTGACCACGCGGTCGTTGCGGAAGATCACGTTGCGGTGCCAGTTGTTGAGCAGGGGCGTCGAGGCGTTCTCGTAGGCCACGAAACTGGTGAACTTGCACTCATCGCTGCGGTCGTAGGACTCCTCGGCGGCATTCTGGACCTCGTTCCACACCTCCATCTCGGCCTTGGCGCACAGCTCCGGGTTGTTGTTGCACACCGGGAGGTTGGTGTTCTTGCTGATCGCGCCGAGATTCATGATGGTGAGCTGGGTAAAGGCGTTGGAGGCGAGGGTCTTGCCGAGGCCTGGGTTCAGGGCCCGCAGCGGTTCGTAGAAGAAGCCGTTGAGCATCCGGCACTCCATGGACATGCTCTCGGACAGGTACTTGCCGCCGATGTTCTTGCAGAAGCCCATCACGCCGAAGTGCTCGGAGTGGTCGGTCACCGCGCCCCAGTCGAGCGGCTGATCGATGCAGGGCGTGCGGCTCGGGCCGCCGCCGGCGGGCTCGGTCGCCGGATCGTTACAACTGGCGCGCCGCTGGGGCTGCAGGCCCGAAGGCTCGGGAATGCTGATCGGCGCCTTGCCTTGGGCGAAGAGATAGGCGCCGCGGGGGTTGTTGCCGTTCGCGTAGTCGACGAAGCGGATGCTGGCGTCGAAGGAGAGGCCGGTGTGCAGGTGCGTGGTGCCGAAGAGAGCCCGGCGCTGCGGGTTGTAGTTCTTGCACCGGGGCCGGTCCTCGGTGATCTCGAAAGGCGGCTTCGAGGGAGGGCTCACGGGAGGCCTGGCGCCATGGGCGAGGCTCAGCGAGGCGAAGACCAGGGCGACGGTTGCGGCCAGACGAGAGACAAAACCAACAGCCTGTGACGACTGCATGGGTTACCCCCCCTTTCCCGCCAGACGGGCAGATCAAGGAATTTCGCGGGATGATACCAGGGCGCAGGAGCGAAGTCGATAGAGCTGGTGGTCGCGCAGCGCGAGCTTGTGACTAGTAGTCACAAGCTCGCCGGGGCGGGCGCAGGGGGCGAGCCCTGGGATATTTGGGTGAATCTATTTCTCGGTGCAGAGAGCGCTATGCATCTTCTGTGTCCGCGTTGAGCTCGTTCGGGCTGTTCAATCCGCGCGGAACGTCAGGGACTCGCCATGAACTCTTTTAATTGGTAGGCGGTGGTAGAAGAAATCTTCTTACGCAGAGACCTCAAGTTCGGCATGGTTTCTCCTTGCGGGCGATACTCCCTTCTTTTATGACGGTAAACCTGTTTCTGGAGAGACGGACTATCTTGGCAAATTCCTGCCTTGCAGGAGACTGACCCCCGCCCAGAGAAGGTGCCATGCGATTCCCGGGTTCCCGGGATTCCCGGCAGAACGTCTGTGGCGCCTACCTGCTTCTGTATTCTTGCGAGTGCTGCATGATCTGGCTGGAAAAGCCCCTCGCAAACCCAAGCGGTTCTAGGGCGAAGAAGATTCGGGACCGATTTTACGTCTTATCTAGGGCATGAGCCGACGACTCCGTTACGTCCCAGACGGCGGTGCCTTAGTCGAGGTGACCTGCCGCACCCTCCATAGCCGTTTCCTCCTCCGGCCCGGCCGGGCGCTCGACGAGATCGTCGTCGGTACCCTGGGACGGGCCCAACGTCTTTACAAAGTCCGTTGCTGCGGCTACGTGTTCGCGTCGAATCATTATCACCTCCTGCTCGACGTCGACAATGCCCGCCAGTTGGCCAGGTTCATGTGCCATGTGCAATCCAACCTCGCCCGGGAGATCAGCCGCTTCTATGGCTGGGCGGAAAAGATCTGGTCGCGGAGATATCAGGCGATCGTCGTTAGTGGAGAGGAAGAGGCTCAGGTCGCGCGACTGAAATACGTTTTAAGCCACGGCCCCAAGGAGGGGCTCGTCGAGCGTCCGCGGGATTGGCCGGGAGTGCACATGGCCAAAGCGCTGGCCGAAGGAGCAGAGCTCAGGGGTTACTGGTTCGACCGGACCCAAGAGTACGCCGCCCGCAATCGGGGAGAGAAGTTCGATCGTCTCCAGTACGCAACCGTCGAGACGCTGTACCTCTCTCCCCTTCCGTGCTGGAAGCACCTTCCAGCCGAGCTCTGGCGAGCGCGCTCCCTCAACCTGGTTCATGAGATCGAAGAGGAGATGGCGACCCGAAGGTCGAGAACGGGAAACCAGCCGCTGGGTGTCGCGGCGATCCTGGGTCAACATCCCCACGATCGTCCGAAGTGTTCGAAGAGGTCGCCCGCACCGCTCTTTCATGTGATGAGCGCCAAGGTGCGCCATGAGCTCTGGGAAGCCTACGCTTGGTTCATCGCGGCTTTTCGGGATGCCTCCGAGAAGCTCCGAGCGGGAGACCGTGGAGCGCTGTTTCCAACCGGCAGCTTCCCGCCAGCGCTACCTTTCGTGGGAGGATAGTTTTTCTCCAAGCCGCGCCTGCCGACAGACGTTGGAGCGGAGTGAGCCTCTTCGAGCAGGCTATAGGTAAGGTGTGTCTCGAGGGCCAGTAAAGATCAGAGAGTGCCCCGAAGTAGACCGCACGAACGCCTTCAGGATGTCCACGCCGAGGTGGATTGCGGCTTCAAGAGCCTCCAGGGTGCCGTTCAGTGCCGAACTATGACGCAGGGAGGCTCAGTTTGTGGGCTCCTTGTTCACTATTCACTAGTTCGGCTGGCACCAAATTAGGGCACCAAATTAGGCAGGTTCCTCCATGATCGTCACCAATAGTAGCTCGCCCCAAAGCGAGCCAGCCGATTATTCTGCGCGATTCGTGATCTTGCAAGTGCCGCTGCTGCCCGCTACACTAATGGGGATTCGCCCCTTCAGAGTCGACGCTGTCCACGAGCGGCTGCGGCGCCTTGCCAATGTGAACCGATCTTGTAGAGGTCACCACTATGTCTGCTGACCACCAATCACCTGACCGAGCATCAAGACCTGGAGCCCAGGTCGAGGAAGAAAAGCCCGAGCGCTTCTGGAAGTGGTTCAGGGAGAATGAACCCAAGGGTACTGTGATCATCGTTGTGCTGTCGGCGTTTTTCCATATCGAGGAGATCGTCCGCGGGATGGTCCGCAGCGTCCACGAACCATGGTTCCCAGAACTTTGCCATGTCATCCATCTCGTCATCATCCTGTGCCTATTCTTCTATGTCTGGCGCATTAAACAGCCGACATCGACGGTCTACTCCGAAGCAAATGCAGCCTCGGGTAAGTTCCTGAAGTATCTCTATGCCCTGCTCGGCGGCTGGGCCATGCTCTATATGGCGCTGGCGATCCGCTCCAGTGAATCGCTAGAGAGTAGGGAAAAACTCATCGCACAAGCATGCCAGGTGAACCACAGCGCCCGGTCAACCTCAGACGGCGCACGGACACACGACTGGGCCGAGAAGGATGCACTCTCTCTGGCGAATGCCCTCCAGCTCGCCGAGCGCTATCGGAGTCGCTGTCAGGAGCAGGGCCAGACCAGCCGGCTCGAGGATTCCCTCAACACATTCGAGAAGGAGGAGACGGCCGCCGGGCTGGGCGCCTGGGAATATCCGATCGTCTTTCTCAATGTCCTCCAATCCATACCTCTGTTCCTTCTCTTCTGGACCATGGCACCTCCTGGCGACGAGAGTAAACGCATCGCAGCCATGCTGATGATCATGCTAATTGTCTTGTTCGCCGCGGTCAGGCTCAACGTAATAACGCCCGGCGCGCTCGAATACCTCGGCTCCTTGTTCGGTGCCATCGGACTTGCGCTCTGGGCGGCCCGCCTCAGTAGCGTGTACCTTCAAATATCCATGCCGACCATTACATGCCTACTGCTCTATGCGATACTGCAACTGGGAGGGGCAACATTCAGACAGGAAAGCGATGTCTTCCTGATTGTCACAGAGGCAATGATGCTCCTCAAGGTGATCACTGTCTTTGTTTGCGCCTGGCTCATCGACACCGGACGATTGTTGCACTACTTCGAGGAACTGCGGCAACTCCATGGCCTTGATGCCACGACTCCGATTGCCGGCGTGACCATAGACGAACGCTGGCGGTATTTCATGGCCACGGTACCCGCGAAGGGCCAGGTATCGGCCAAGGGGCGACCCACTGCTCTCACGTCGACGCAAGACCTTCGCCTATCAACGGAGTTGGCGGCGAGCCACTATCCCGCGGAATCCCAAGTGACCATCGCCCTAATCCGGGGTCCAGTGTCAGCCTTAAAGACCCTCCTGATTAAGGCAGGCTTCGGCGGTCCCATGCCACCGGCCGTGCCCGATGAGCCGCCGTGCTTGCCAGGGGCACCCAAGGTCGTGATGGTGCCGACCTTGGGCGTCGATGGCGCCGAATCGAACAGCATGAATCTCGACGAGGGCTGAACGGTCAATGCCTATCACGAAAATCGCGCTGTTTGCGGTTTCCATCCGCTCGACTGTTGAGTGTCATCTTGGCAATGGGCCTTAAAAATGCTCAGCGCGACCCGATCTACTCGAGCGGCGACATGTAGAGGTAGTTCCGGTTGCCGATTGGCGTGTAGTCAATCGTGCCGTAGGAACCGTTCGCCAGGATCCAGTTGTTGATCTGCGCGGGAGTGGCGAAAGGATGGGTTTCCAAGTATCGAGCGATCACGCCGGTTACCACCGCCGCGGCGGCCGAGGTGTTGTGGAAGTATTGAGTGGCTGTCGGACTCTCCGTCGAGGCGACGAGCAGGCTCTGACCGGGGGCGTAGACATCGACATCGTACTTGGTCCCCGCAACGCGATGATCGAGGTAGCCAGTGGGCGGTGAACCGTAGAAACCGGCACCGACGACGACAACGTCGTTGGCCTGGGTCATCGCCGAGACGTTGAACTCGTCGTTCCAAGTGTAGCCGTTATTGCAGCTGCAGCCCCAGTAAGGATCGCACCAAGTCTTGGTCCAACAGATCGACCCGACAGGTCCTGGCCGGTTGCCCGCGGCTACTACTACCGGCACGCCGTTGGCGACCAGATTCTCTATAGCCTGCCGGAACTCGCCGCAGGCGTTGGGGTAGCTCGGGCTCATCAGAGGGGAACAAGCAGTGGCGTTATTCCACATGCGGGTATAGCTCAGGTTGACCACCGCTGGGTTCTGGTGATGCCATAGGATGTAACCGAGCGCCTGCGCATAATTGTGTAACTCCAGGGCGAGAAGCACGTCGTCATTATCTGGCGCCGCAGCACAGCCGACGACCTTGTGGACGTGAATCGTCGCCTGCTTCGCCACGCCGTACACAGTACCGGCGGCCGTGCTTGCCACGGCGGTGCCGTGCTTCAAGCAGTCGCGGCCGTAGGGCCAGGCCGGGTCACCGATCCAGTCCTTTTCGAGCACTACGCGTCCGGTGAAATCGGTGTGGCTGGCGTTGATTCCCGAATCCACTACATAGATATGAACGCCCTGGCCCGTGGTTGTATAACTGTATGAGGCGTCGAGCGGTCCCGACGCCTGGTCGATCCGGTCCAGCGCCCAATTGGGTGGGTTGTTCTGCACTGCGGCTCGAGCAGCGAGCGCGAACATCGACAGTACCAACAGAACGGTCATCGAAACTCGGAGCCGAATCGTCATCTCACATCTCCTTGGTTGGGTACAACTCGTGCAAACTCCGGCGCGGATCTGCTTCTAGTCTTTAACTGCACTGCTGGTCGCACTGGATCAGGAACCACCATTACAACGGCAGCAAGCAAAGCAACCAACCGCCCGAGGTCTGGCACTGACAGCACAAAGGACCGCTGGGTGGCTGAGTTAGGTGACGCCTATTTGGCCCACCTATTTGGCCTATTTGGCCACACGGATCGATTGCGGATTATCGCGCGGAAGGTGTGGATATCAGGGGTCATGGTCTTCTCGCGCCCAACGGATTCAAGCTCACCTGCTTGGAGCCGCAACGCGAGATAGCAGTGCACTTGCGATGCAGCAAGTTGCTCCAAGTCCGGTGCAGCGCAGAGTTAGCCGGTGTGTCCACCCAGTTACCCCGTTATCCTCCAGAGGTGCCGATTAGCTTGATCCATAGAATCTACATGTTGCCCTAAGGCGACAACGTCCGGCTTGAGAGATGCGCTGAACTCAGTATACAGTTTCCGGGCCGAAGGTAAATCGCCGACGGCGATAAGGCTAATAATTTGATCCAGATTTCTGCGCACGTCAGCGATTGTGTTTTCGAGAGTATCCAAGATGGCACCATCAGCTCCGACGACTACGCTGACCTGCGAATAGGCTTCGTTCCACCTCCCTAGATCGGAATGAAGTAGCCTGCCCATTTTGAACATGATTCGTTCCACATCGCGCTCCACGTATCCGCAGTGAGTACGGGCTGCTGATAGATTCTCAGGATTAAGGTAGAACCTGTTTACATAATCGTAAACAGGACGAAACGTGCCGGCGTCTAAGAGAGCCGGATCGACATCGGTGATAACTTTTGCAAGATCGTACAAACTGACTAGTGATTTTCGAAGATCGTTGATGAGTTCCTCAACGTCTGTTCTGACGGCAAGAAGCTCAGATTTTCCTAGTGTTAGCAGCCAGAGGAATGTTTTGCCTGCCGATGCAGCGAATGATAGATCCATCATTTCCTCCTTAACATGGCCAGCGTGAACATTGCCGCTGAAGGGGGGGCATGACGTAAGGGATCCGACACTGCTTCTTGGAGAGTCCGAGGGGCTCGCCGTTCTCGTGGATAGCCTTCCGGAGTGTGAAGCATAGACCTTCGGCGTAAGAGAAGAAGGCACCCGCAAAGGACTTGTACCAAAAGCACACATCTTCGAGTGATGCTGAGCCGGCGCGAAAGCGAGCGACCTGCTCCCGCGCCTCGACATTGAAGGCGAGTACGTCCCCTTGGAGAGTTGTGGAGACGTGGGCGACATCTCCCAAGAGCGTCATGTCGGGCGGGCCCTTAGAACCAAGATGCGCCATGAGAACGAGTGCTCCGAACCGCGCCTAACCTTTTAGTCTACCCGCCGCTCCAGTCTGCCTTGCCGGCATGCGCTTTCGACTGAGACGGGAATGAAGACATGCATATGAAAGAATGTATCCTCGCTTCCTTTGCTTTATCCAGAGTAAGCGAGGCCAGGGTCTGCGTCAAGAGAAGGCTCCTGTTGTGTAGGGGCAAGCTCTCCGGGAATGCGGTTGTTCGCTTACAAGACATTATGGACTGGTTTCTCTTCTTAGCTCACGGATCGACAACGTCGGTAAGCAATCCTTCTCGGAGGCCGCGGAGAGTTATATGCACGCACTCATGTCGGTAAGCACGACAGAAGCTTGGCGGAAGAAACGATAAGCTTCGCTTTGGAAATGATTCCCAGGGCTTCTCTGGAAGGCTTGCGAGTCTTACACGGCAAGAGCTTGTCGTGTAAGACTCAGTGGGCTGGGACGCCTGGCGGTGGAAGACGCGGAAGGCTCGAGGGATTCGGAGGGTTGGCGCCGCCTCGGAGACGCCCCTAAGAAGAAGTGCCAGCCGATTATTCCAGGCGCTTTGCAGAGCCTTATGAGACCAAGAGAAGGTGCCGCTCCAAAGAAGTGCCAGCCGATTATTTCTGGGAGCCGTAGCCTCTCAACGTCGGGCGAGACAGTAGGGGGCGATAGCCATCATCGAGACACCCGAGATCAGGAGGCCGACGATGAGAACGCCGGCCACTCCCTGACCGATGCCGAGAGGTCTCTCGACGGCTTCCACCTGACCGGAAAGATAGAGGAGGACTCCCCCCGCGACCAGCAGCCAGATGTTCCTCGATACGGCTTCGGTCATCGTCCCGACCTTTCCCGGGAGCATGAGCGCGGAGCAGGCGCCACGCCCAAAGACAGAGGGCCGCCGCGGTCGCTGTGATCAGAAGGTACCAGGGGCTCCTGGCCAGATCCGCCCCTTCCTCGATCATCCGCAAGACGTGCGCGATCGTGATCACGCCAAAGAGGATGCCGGTCACCGTGACATAGATCTTCACGGCCGACAACCTGATCGGGGCTCAGAAGACGAGCGCTTCCGGGTCGATAACGATGTCTTTATAGGGGTCCTGTTCCAGGCCGAGCTTACTTCGACGGGGACGTCCGCTCAGAGAGCTCCCGCATCGAGAGGGCGCCGCTACTCTCGTTCGCGCCGGTGAGGACTCGTCGGAGGTAGCCCGCCTGGCCCAGGTGAAAGGCGAGATGAGTGGTGAGGTGGAGGAGAAAGAGGTCCGTGGGGAGTCGCGGCCCGCCGAGAATGTCCGGATAGTCTGCCCGGAGCTTCTCGTCGGGGAGATCGCTCAGGACCGTTCGGACCACCTCGGCCGTTTCAGCCAGGCTGGCCTGCAGCCGGGATCTTGGAACGTCGCGGGCGCTGAACTCGCGGTCGCGGTCGCGTACATACCCCGTGTTCCCCAGGACGGCGCCCACGTAATGCTGGAGGTTCCCGCAGACGTGCAGGGCCAGCGTACCCGCCGGGTTGGAGATGCCGGGTGCGGTCGCCCAGATCAGAGCCTCATCCGGAAACAGCTCGAGCTCCCGGGAGAACGCCGACAGCTCCCGGGTCAGGAGAAGGCTGATCCACTCGAGCCCGGAAGCTCGAAAGTCTGAAGCAGTCGCCACGGTTCACTCCCTTTCTGCTCGATGAGGCGGACGGTGGAAAACGTTATGGAAGTCACCTCCGGCAGGCGCGAGGCGTTGGACAGGCAGTTGCCGGGGGACTTCGGGTTCCTGGGATGGGCGAGGGTGATGTGAGGACGCGGATCCCTGATCTCTCGCGAGCCCAGCAGTTGCTCCCGCAGCGCGCGGAACTCGTTCTCTCCAGCGATACAGCTCAGCAGGACTCCGTGACCGGAGAACGCCTCCGGCCGGCCGAAGCGCAAGGTGATGGGCCGGAGTCGAGGATTCGCGAGACGATCCTGGACTTTCGATTCGGAGATCCGGCTGATCTCGTCTTCCCGGCACAAGGTCACGTGCGCGGGGATCAGGCGGCTCTGGATGGGATCGAGGATCCGCCGGACGGCCTCGAGCTCGATCCCGGCGTCGCCGGGCAGGTACAGGCTCAACTGTCTGCGAGTCTTCCGCATTGAAGCGCCCTTCAGCCCTGTCCGGGGTGGTGCGGAGAGCTTGGTGGCCCGCCTGGATGGGCGTCGCATGGTAGTACGTGGACCTGGGCCGAACAAGTGGCCTTGGCCATGGCGATGGATTCATCGCATGATGCGAGTCCCGATGATTTTGCCGTATCCCTCTTCGGGGATGCTGCGAAATACGCTTGGGGTGGCTCTACGCCCGAATCGGGGGTGTGCGCGACGTCAGGTTTTGATGCGAAGCAAGAGGGGGTTGATGCGTCCCTTCTTTGGGCTGTTCCGCCCCACACTTATCGCGGCTCTCCCCCTCGCTGTGCCGCGGCAAAGATCGCAATGGATGATGCGAGTGACGGGGTGGTTGCATCACATCATCTCGGGGCCGTCTGGGATTCGGGGTGGGCGGAACCCTCTCTGCCAAGCTCCCATGAGACAGGCAAGCCCTGATGAATTAGGGTAGAACAGGGAGGGCAGGAGATGAGGTCGAGGTCTGAGGAAGAGCAGAAGGTC
>Ga0247765_1001480_pt1 | contig 10980 bp, 8 predicted proteins | sample UWRJL106311C6_FD_179949 | JGI IMG/M metagenome (GOLD analysis project Ga0247765, IMG submission 179949) | Plant litter microbial communities from Arlington Agricultural Research Station in Wisconsin, United States - UWRJ-L106-311C-6 | ecosystem: Environmental > Terrestrial > Plant litter >... | reverse complement strand
CGCGGTTAGCACCTGCTGCTCCAGGCTCGCGACTGCCCGCGCGGAAGGATCTAGCGGGGAGTCTTCGCGGTAGGGGTGCGGGCCCGGTGCGTAGGCAAACGCGAGGCTCTGGGCAATGAGTCGCTTCGCGTCGGTGGCGATTGCCGCGGCGACCAGGTTGCGCGTGCCTTCTTCGCGGAGGCGCGCGTTGCGGGCGCGGCCGGCTTCCATTTGCGCGGGGTCGAGGCCCGGGGGCAGGTCGGTGAGCTGGTGGATCACGACGTCGGGGCGCGCCGTAAGGAGCGCGATGCGGAGTGCTTCCGCATCGAAGGCATCTACGATGATGGGGTTGACGCCAAGACTGCGTAGCTCGCTTGCGCGGGCGGGTTTGCGGGTGGTGCCTGTGACCTGGTGGCCGTCGGCTATCAGCAGGCGGCAGAGGGGTTGGCCTACGGCGCCGGTTGCGCCTGCGATGAACACTTTCATGGGCGGGGATCGTAGGGCGCTGGTGAGTGGCTTCTATCGGCTATTTGGGAGATGGAAGCGAAGAGGCCGGAGGGAAGGCGCCTCTCATCATCCGCCCCTCCCAGCCGCCCGGGGATTGAGGGCTCTTAAGTCTTCAGTCGCTGGCAGGTACCGCAGCGGAAGAAGCCGGCACACCCCCACCCATCCGCGACGTCCGCCACCCGCCCCATTTGTAGTACGCCACGGAAAGCACCGCCGCCACGATCGAGGAAATCGGAAAGCTCCACCAGATCGCATCCGCCTGCCACTCATCGATCAGCCCCAGCGCGACAGGAAAGCGAATCCCCAGCAACGACAGCGAAAGAATGATGAGCGGCGGAAACACCGCCCCCGTCGCACGCACCACCCCGAACAACACCATCGAAACCGCCAGCAGGATGAACGACCACGCAGCAATCAGATTGAGGTGCTCAGCCGTCCGCAACGCCATGGAGCCCGCCGGCAAGAAGATGCCGAGCGCCTGCTCGCTGAACACTTCAATAAGGATGACGATCGTCGTCGTGAGCAGAATGCTGAACCACACCCCATGTCGCGCCACCGCGCGCACGCGATCCCACTTCTGCGCGCCGACGTTCTGCGCGGCCATCGACGACACCGCCATGCCGATGGCAAACGCAGGCATCTGCACGTACTGCCAGAGCTGGAACGTGGCGCCAAACGCCGCCGTCGTGTCGGTGCCGAACCGATTCACCAGCGTGATCATCAACACGCCGCTCAGCGAGATGACGAACAACTGCAGCCCCATGGGCACGCCTTTGACGATGAGCGTGCGGATCGTCGGCCCATCCGGCTTGAGCAGCCCGAGCTCGTGGCGGCCGATGCGCAACGGATGCTTGATGCGATACAGGTGCACGATCAATGCGCCCAGCGTGAACGCCTGCGCAAAGAACGTGGCGTATCCCGAGCCCGCGATGCCGAGCTTCGGCAGCGGCCCGAGCCCGAAGATGAGCAGCGGGTTCAGGATGATGTCGAGCGCCACCGACACGAGCAGGAACTTGAACGGCGTCTTCGAATCACCCGCTCCGCGCAGCACGGACATGACGAACGCGTACATGTAGCTGAACGGCAGCCCGTAGAAGATGACGCGGGTGTAGGTGATCGCGAGCTGCAGCGAATCCTTCGGCGTCTTCATCGCCACGAGGATCGGCTCTGCGAACACTGCGCCGGCAACGGCCATGAGAAGCGAGATCGCGAAGAAGAACGTCGCGCTCGAACCGACGACGCGCTTCGCGTCGTCCATGCGCTTGCCGCCAAGGTAAACGCCCACGAGGATGCTCGACGCCATCGACAGGCCGAACACGCCCCCTAGCAACAGGAACAGCAGCGTGTTCGCGTTGGAGGTCGCGGTGAGCGCGGCTTCACCCAGGAAACGTCCGACCCAAAATGCGTTCACCGACGCATTCAAGGTCTGCAGGACGTTGCCGTAGAGAATAGGCAGCGCGAAGAGCAGGAGCCCACGACTGATGGACCCCTCTGTGAGGGAGTGACGTTGCATGGAGAGTCGAGGGAGGCTAGCAGTGAGCCGAAAGTCCGTCCAAAAACACGCTTTACCGTCGCCGCCAAGCGGCTAACAACCAGCCTGCGCCCAATACGGATAGCGCCCATCCCAACCATTCCGGCTGGCGATGAACCATCAGCCAGAAGACGCCGCACAGGAGAATGACCCCCCCGACGGTGATTGCATCGCGCCGCCTGTTGGACGCGCGAAGCGCCGCCTTCAACCCCTCGATTTCCGGCGCGTCGATCCGCACCCGAAGCGACCCGTTCTGGGCCCGCTGGACCAGGTGCGAGAGCAGGCCCGGCAGCACGCGCGCGGCATCCACGATGTCTGGCCACTGCTTGCGCCAGCTCTTCAGCACGGAGCGCACGCCGACACGCTCACGCATCCAGTCCCGCAGGATCGGGCTCGCCGTGTTCCAGATGTCGAGATCCGGATAGAGATCGCGCCCCAGCCCCTCGATGTTGAACAGCGTCTTCTGCAGCAGGATGAGCTGCGGCTGGATCTCCATGTTGAAGCGCCGCGAGATGTCGAACAGCCGCAGCAGCAGCGTGCCGAACGAAATGTCCTTGATGGGCTTGTCGAAGATCGGCTCGCACACGGTGCGGATCGCGCTTTCCATCTCGTCGACGCGCGTGTCGGGCGGCACCCAGCCGGATTCGACGTGCAGCACGGCGACGCGCCGATAGTCGCGATCGAAGACCGCCAGGAAATTTTCGGCGAGATAGTGCTGGTCGCGCGGATCGAGCGTGCCGACGATGCCGAAGTCGATGGCCGCATAGCGCGGATTCGCAGGGTCGTCGATGAGCACGAAGATGTTGCCGGGATGCATGTCCGCATGGAAGAAGTTGTGCCGGAACACCTGCGTGAAAAAGATCTCCACGCCATTCTTCGCAAGCTTCGGAATGTCCGCGTTCGCGGCGCGCAGCGTCGCCATGTCGCTGATGGGCACGCCGCGGATGCGCTCCATGACCATCACGTTCACGCGGCTGAGGTCGAAGTACACCTCCGGCACATAGAGCAGCGGCGAGCTCGCGAAATTGCGTTTGAGCTGCGCGGCGTTCGCCGCTTCGCGCATGAGATCGAGCTCGTCGAGGATCGTCTTCTCGTACTCGGCGACGATTTCCACCGGGCGCAGGCGGCGCGCGTCCGCCCAGAAGCGCTGCGCGAGATCGGCGAGTGCGTAGAGCACTTCGAGGTCGCGCTCGATCACTTCGCGCATGCCGGGGCGAAGCACTTTGACCACGACTTCCTTGGCGCGGGCACCGCCGTTCTTGAGTTTCGCCGCGTGCACCTGGGCGATGGACGCAGCAGCGAGCGGCTGCTGCTCGAACTCGTCGAACAGCTCCGCGACCGGTTTGCCGAGCGCCGCTTCGATGAGCGCTTGCGCGGCCGCGCCGTCGAACGGCGGCACGCGGTCCTGCAGCTTCGCGAGCTCTTCCGCAATATCGGGCGGCAACAGGTCGCGACGCGTGGAGACGGCCTGGCCGAACTTCACGAAGATCGGCCCGAGCTCCTGCAGCGCCAGCCGCAAACGCTCGCCGCGTGTACCACCGCGCCGACGTGCGAACCACATGCTCGGCGAAAGCAGCGTCGCGTAGCGCAGCGGTCGATAGAGGTGCGTGGCGCTGACGAACTCATCCAGCCCATGCCGGATGAGCACGCGCTGGATCTCGAGCAGCCGGGCTAGGACGCGCAGCTTCACGAACGGGGCTTTCGGGCGAGCAGTTCGATGCGCGCTTCGAGTCGGTCGACGTTCTCGCGCAGGGTGTCCACGCCTTTCAATAGTTGGTCGGCTTCAGCGCGCGGTACCAGGTGCTGGCGCTCGTGTGCGAAATATTCGGCGACATTGCGCACCTGGGTGGAGGCGGCGTTGCGCGTCCAGCCGAAAGCGGCGCGCGCGACGCGGCCGAGATGATGGGCGGGCACGTCGCCGATCACTTTGGACACTTCTTCTTCGATATCCGGACGCAGCAGCAGCGCGAGCTCGCGAAATCGCTGCGCGAGCTCGACGTCACCGCGAATCTGCACATCGCCACGCTGGATCACCGCTTCGGGCGATTCGCCGGCGAGCGCCAGCAGGCTGAACGCGCCGCCAACGATCTCCGCCTCGGTGATCGCGGAAGCGTCGCGCTTGACCTGCAGCGTCTCGCCCGTGGATTCGACGACGAGCCGCGCAAAGCCACTGATGTCCACGCCCACCCGATGGCCTTGAAGCTCGCGGCACAACTGTCGCGCGCGCGGCGAGCGGGGCAGCCCGCGATTCAGCACGTTCTCGATGGTTTCAGTGAGCATGGAAGCTAGTACTTGTAGCCCCGATGCACGGCGACGATGCCGCCCGTGAGATTGTGATAGCGGCAGCCTTCGAGACCGGCGTCCTTCATCATCCCGAGCAGTGTTTCCTGGTCGGGGTGCATGCGGATCGACTCCGCGAGATAACGGTAGCTCGCTTCATCCTTCGCCACGAACTTGCCGAGCATCGGCAGCACGCGGAATGAGTACGCGTCGTAGAACGGCTTCAATGGCGCGATGGGTTGCGAGAACTCCAGCACCAGCAGTTGCCCGCCCGGCTTCAGCACGCGCCTCATCGAGGTGAGGGCTGCGAGCTTGTCCGTGACGTTGCGAAGGCCAAAGCCGATGGTCACGCAATCGAACGTGCTATCGGGAAATGGGATCTTCTCGGCATTGATCTGCACGACGCGGGTGCTGGCGACGAGGCCGTCGTTGATCAGGCGATCGCGCCCGTGCGAGAGCATCGCCGCGTTGATGTCCGAAAGAACCACGAGCCCGCGCTCGCCCACCTGCTTTGCCATCCCCGCGGCGAGGTCGCCTGTGCCGCCGGCGAGGTCGAGCGCCTTCTGGCCGGGGCGCAGGTTCGTGAGGCCGAGGGTGAACTGCTTCCACACCCGGTGCAGGCCGCCGGACATGAGGTCGTTCATGAGGTCGTAGTTGCCGGCGACCGAGTCGAACACGCCACGCACGCGGCGAGCCTTGTCGTTCCAGGCTACACGCTCGTATCCGAAGTGGGTGTCGTCGGGGTTGCTCATGTATGGGGACGCATTCTAAACCAGTGAAACTGTGGCGCCGTCGCTACCGTATACGGGTCGTTAGCTAGCACGCAAACGGATCGCCGATTTTAAGAATAGTTAAGGTTGCTTTTTTGAGGCGTCGCCGCGTACAGTCGGGTCGACTCAATTCGGGGGTCTTGAAACGTAACTTGGGGCCGGGGAGCCACAACTCTCTGGCCCTATTTTATTTGGGGCCCTGCTTCTCTCGCACGCGCTGCTGGTAATACGCCCACTTGTGCTCGCGCTCGGCCCCGAGCTCATACAGGTAGTTCCAGGTGTAGAGGCCCGTGTCGTGGCCGTCGTCGAACACCAGCTTTACCGCGTACTGCCCGATCGGCTCCACCGCCTTGATGCCTACGTTCTCTTTGCCGAGGACGAGTACCTCCTGGCCGGGGCCATGCCCCTTCACTTCCGCCGAAGGGGAGTGCACCCGCAGGTACTCGAACGGGAGCTCGAAGCGCTGCCCGTCCGCGAAGCTCACTTCGAGCACGCGGGACTTCGAGCGCAGCTTGATTTCTGTTGGGGTGGGGTCGGCCATGCGGCGCGCAGTATAGACGGCGCCGCAGGCCTCTTAGCTGGCGAAAACGACACCCACGGACCGCGCGGCCAGGGCCGCCTGGGTCCGATTGGCCACACCCAGCACCTTGAAGATGGCCGTGACGTGCGCCTTCACCGTCTTCTCCGATAACCCGAGCTCGGTGGCGATCTGCTTGTTCGCCTTGCCCTGGCAGACGCGCGACAACACTTCGATCTGCCGCAGGGTCAGGAGCGACACCTGGCTGTCCCGCATCCCGCTGGCTGCCATGGCCACGGAGGCGGGCTTGGTGGCGGACAGGGTTGCGGGGCTCACGTTGCCCTCGAGCACGCTCTTCAGCACGTTGATCAGCACGCGCGTGGCGGACGACTTGGGCACGAAGCCCATGGCGCCGGCATTCATTGCGCGGCTGACGCTTGCGGCATCGTCGAGCGCGGAGAGCACGACGATCGGCAGCATCGGAAAGCGCTCGCGCAGCTTGCTGATGAGCGCGAAGCCGCTCACGCCGGGCAATGCCACGTCGAGCAGGACGAGATCGAGATCGGGATTGGCTGCCGCGGCAGCGAGTCCTTTCTCGGCGGTGCGGGCCGCGACGATCCGGACTCCGTGACCGAGCCCTTCGAGGGCCGCGGCAACTCCTTCCAGGATGAGCGGATGATCGTCGATGACGAGTAGTTTCAGAGCCATTATCCCCGTGTTGTCCGTGTCACTGTCCGGCAACACCCCGCCTTCGGCCAATGAGACCTTGGTCGCTAAACCCGTGACGGAACGACCACCTTCGAATCCCTGCGCGCTGCTGCTGCCGTTCGCCTCCGTGGCCGTCGACATAAAATTTGTATCGTCGACGGGACAACCCACGAAGCGAACGCCTCCACTGGCGACACGCGCTGCGTATTCTGCCTCCACGCTGTGGGCTTGTCGTCCCGCGATTAAGGGTTTTTTGACCCTTCTTGTCCGATTACCGCGCAGTTCGCTCGGACTGCCGAATCGGGTGAGCCGATCGCCGTTACGTCCGCCGGCAAGCCCTGACGGCCGACTCTTCGTCCGACCTGCGGCCTTCCCATCGCGCCATGACCGTGACAGCGGCTCGCGCATCGCAAATGCCTGAACGGGTGGACGAATCCCCCCCGGGGAGGCGCCGGCGCGGGTGGCCTCCGTTCCATCGAAGTGACAATCCGGCGCGCCTCTCTATACTTGTCCGCCTTGCGTCACGAGGGGGCCCCGGCACCGTGCGGGGCGTTCAATGCAGCCGACCGACACTTCGCATCCCGACTACTTTCATCGAGTCGTAGATTGCCAGTGGGCGTGTCCTGCCCACACAGACGTTCCCGAGTACATCCGCCTGATCGCGCAGGGCCGGTTCACCGACGCGTACATGGTGAATCGGCACTCCAACGTCTTCCCGGGCATCCTGGGTCGCGTGTGCGACCGGCCGTGCGAGCCCGCCTGCAGGCGCGGCCGCGTGGAGCAGAAGCCCGTCGCCATTTGCCGCCTGAAGCGCGTGGCGGCCGACGAGCGGGACGAGGACATTTCCGCCCGCCTGCCGAAGATCCCGCGCCTCAAGAACGGTAAGAAGGTCGCCTGCATCGGTGCAGGTTCCGCTTCGCTCACGGTCGCGAACGACCTGATGCCGCTCGGCTACGAAGTCACGATCTTCGAGCAGTTCGGCGAGCCCGGCGGGCTCATGCGCACGAATATCCCCTCGTTCCGCCTGCCCCACGCGGTGCTGAACGACGAGATCCAGCAGATCGTCGGCATGGGCGTGGACCTCAAGCTCAACCATCCGATCCGCAGCCTGCGGGAGTTGCTAACGCAAGGCTTCGATGCGGTGTTCGTCGGTTCGGGCGCGCCCAAGGGCAAAGAGCTCAAGTTGCCGGGCCGGCAGGAAGCTTCCGCCAACATCCATATCGGCATTGCCTGGCTCGAATCCGTGGCATTTGGCCACATCGAGAAGATCGGCGAGCGCGTGTTGATCATCGGCGTCGGCAACACCGCGATGGACTGCTGCCGCACCAGCCTCCGCCTCGGCGCGAAGAGCGTGAAGGTGATGGCGCGCAAACCGCGCGGCTTCTTCAAGGCGTCTGACTGGGAGCTCGAGGACGCCGAGGAAGAGAGCGTCGAGATCGTGATCAATCATTCGCCGAAGGCGTTCGTGCACGAGAACGGCAAGCTGACCGGCATGCTGTTCGACAAGCTCGAGTACGACCTCGATGCGAACGGCCAGATCGTCGCCGAGCGTGTGGTGGGCGAGCAGTTCCTGCCGGCGGACGACGTGATCCTCGCCATCGGCCAGGAGAACGCATTCCCCTGGATCGAGCGCGACCTCGGGATCGAGTTCGACAAATGGGACGTGCCGAAGGTCGACAAGGTGACCTTCCAGTCGACGCGGCCGGGCCTGTTCTTCGGCGGTGATGCGGCGTTTGGCCCGAAGAACATCATCTGGGCGGTCGAGCAGGGCCACCAGGCTGCCATTTCCATTCACCGCCATTGCCAGGGCGAATCGGTTTCGGAGCGGCTGGCACCCGGCGTGAACCTGCAGAGTCGCAAAATGGGTATGCACGAGTGGTCGTATGCGAACGACTACGCGCCCGTCGAGCGCCGGCTCATGCCGCACGTTTCTCTGAAAGAGCGCTTCAAGAAACTGAACATCGAAGTGGAGCTGGGCTTCACCGCCGAGCAGGCAGCGCAGGAAGTGCAGCGCTGCCTCAACTGCGACGTGCAGACGGTGTTCGAAGCGAAGCTGTGCATCGAGTGCGATGCCTGCATCGATATCTGCCCGGTGGATTGCCTCACGATCACCGCCAACGGCGAAGAAGCGGACCTGCGCTCGCGCCTCAAGGCACCGGCGAAGAACCTCACGCAGGCGCTGTACGTTTCCGCGCCGCTGAAGCAGACCGAGCGCGTGATGGTGAAAGACGAAGACCTCTGCGTGCACTGTGGGCTCTGCGCCGAACGCTGCCCGACGGCTGCGTGGGACATGCAGAAATCCTACGTGCACTGGCCTCTGGCCGAAGACGAGAGCCGGGCGCTCGAAGCGAAGAAACCGAAAATCGCATGAACAAGATCAACGATTTCGCGATCAAGATCGGTACGGTGAACGGCACCGGCTCCGCGAGCGCCAACACGCTGCTGATGAAGTCCATCTTCCGCAGCGGCATTCCGGTGATGGGGAAGAACTACTTCCCGTCGAACATCCAGGGTCTTCCCACCTGGTATGAAATCCGGGTGACGAAGGACGGTTACGTCGCGCGGTCCGGCAGCGTCGACATCATGGTCGCGATGAACGCGGAGACCTACGCGCGTGACGTGAAGGAAGTGTCGCCCGGCGGCTATCTTCTCTACGACTCCACCTGGCCGCGCCCCGCGCTCCTGAAGCGCGAAGACATCACCGTGCTCGGCGTGCCGCTTGCCAAGCTGTGTAACGAGAACTTCAACGGCGTGCGCACGCGCATCCTGATGAAGAACATTTGTTACGCCGGTGTGCTCGCGGCGCTGCTCGACCTCGACCTCGAGCAGATTCGCTCGCTGCTCGCCGAGACCTATGCGAAGAAGCCGCAGCTCGTCGACAGCAACATGAAGGCGATCCAGCTCGGCTACGACTACGCGAAGCAGAACTTCCAGTGCCCGCTGCCGCTGCGGGTCGAACCTTCTTCCATCGAAGGGGGGTCAAAGACCGGTGGCCACATCATGATCGACGGCAACACGGCCGCAGCGCTGGGCTGCGTGTTCGCCGGGGCGACCGTGGCTGCGTGGTATCCGATCACGCCCTCGACGTCGGTGATGGACGCGTACAAGGCGTTCTGCGACCGCATGCGCGTCGACCCGGAAACGGGTCGCAAGAATTTCGCGTTCATCCAGGCGGAAGACGAGCTTGCCGCGATCGGCATGACGATCGGTGCCATGTGGAACGGTGCGCGCGCCTTCACCGCGACTTCGGGCCCCGGCATTTCGCTGATGGGCGAGTTCATAGGCCTCGCGTATTACGCGGAAGTGCCGGCGGTGATCTTCGACATCCAGCGTGTCGGCCCGTCCACTGGCATGCCTACTCGCACGCAGCAGTGCGATCTCATGGCCGCGGCGTATGCGTCGCACGGCGACACGCGGCACGTCTGCCTGTATCCATCGAATCCGGAAGAGTGCTTCTACATGGCGGCGCAGGCGTTCGATCTTGCCGAGCGCCTGCAGACGCCGGTGTTCGTAATGTCCGATCTCGATATCGGCATGAACGACTGGATGTGTCGCGACCTGAAGTGGGACGACAGCTACCGACCCGATCGCGGCAAGGTGCTCGGCAAGGAAGAAATCGAGAAGCTCGAGAAGTTCTACCGCTACCTCGACAAGGACGGCGACGGCATTCCGTATCGCACGTTGCCGGGCGTGCATCCGAAGGGCGCGTACTTCACGCGCGGCTCGGGGCACTCGCAGTTCGGCACGTATACCGAAGACTCTGTCGAGTACCAGGTCGTGCTCGATCGTCTGCTGCGCAAGTGGGAAACCGCGAAGAAGCTCGTGCCTCGCGCGATCATCGACGCGACCGCAGGCAGCGACATCGGCCTCGTGTCGCTCGGCAGTTGCGATGGCGCGATCCACGAAGCAATCGATGTGCTGAAGACGCAGGGCATTCGCGTGAACTACATGCGGGTGCGCGCCTTCCCGTTCTCCGAAGACGTCGAGCGCTTTCTCGCCGCACACAAGACGCTGTTCGTCATCGAGCAGAATCGCGATGCGCAGTTCCGCTCGCTGCTCGCGCTCGAAACCAAGGTGGAGAAGTCGAAGCTGCTCTCGCTGCTCCACTACAGCGGCTTGCCGATTTCGTCGAGCTTCATTGTCGAAGGCGTGCTCGAGCACGTGCGGCCGAAGCCCAGGGAACAGGAGGCGCTCGGCGCCGCCGGCTGAGGATACACATGACCTATCTCGCCAAACCCAGGATTGCCCATCCGTCGTTGCCGAAGAACAAGCTCGGGCTCACGCGGCGTGAGTACGAGGGTGCGCTTTCCACGCTGTGCGCCGGCTGCGGCCATGACTCGATCACGGCCGCTATCACGGAAGCCTGCTGGGGCCTCTCGCTCGAGCCGCAGAATCTCGTGAAGCTCTCGGGCATCGGCTGCTCCTCGAAGACGACGGCGTATTTCGTATCCGGCGGTCACGGGTTCAACTCCGTGCACGGCCGCATGCCGTCGATCGCGATGGGCGCGAATGCGGCGAACCGCGAGCTTTCGTACATCGGGGTGTCGGGCGACGGCGATACGCTGTCGATCGGGCTCGGGCAGTTCTGTCACGCCATCCGGCGCAACGTGAACATGCTGTACATCATCGAGAACAACGGCGTGTATGGGCTTACGAAGGGGCAGTTCTCCGCGTCGGCCGATGTCGGC
>Ga0247765_1001479_pt1 | contig 10980 bp, 9 predicted proteins | sample UWRJL106311C6_FD_179949 | JGI IMG/M metagenome (GOLD analysis project Ga0247765, IMG submission 179949) | Plant litter microbial communities from Arlington Agricultural Research Station in Wisconsin, United States - UWRJ-L106-311C-6 | ecosystem: Environmental > Terrestrial > Plant litter >... | reverse complement strand
GGGGGGTGGGCAATAGATCATCTAGGGTAGGTAGTTCCCGCAAGGGTGTACAATAGGGATACATTCTGGTTACAGTAATGGGTTTTGCGACGGGCAGTATCAAATGCGAGGAACGAGACGGGCCAATATATAGGTATGTATCTAGTTGAGGGTGATGGGAAATGACGAATGACTTGGCAGAAGTCTCACAATGTCCGTCTCTTGCGTCTCGGCACCCAAAGAAGTGTCGATTATATATTAATATCTGTACCGAATTAGGTATATTGCTTGCAATTGCATGTACCGTACATATCTGATGACGTCTGTAGAGAACTGTATTTAGTGGTAACGCGCCAACTGCCACCGCTGCTGCAGGCGACGAAAGGCAATGCACTATGCGGAGTTGTAAGCTGAAGGTAAAAACGTTACCGCTAACACAGCCGCAACTTATGCGGTATAGTTAGCAGCAACTATGTAAGCAACACACCGGAATCCCCAATTAGCAACTTTAGTCGAGGTCCAAATTTGGGCCACCACGGCTGCACAGGCTAGGCTAGGCTCACCCAAAGCTCACCCTAGCTCCCTCCAGTCCTTGGATCACAAGAGACGTGCAATGCTAAGTGCTTCTCCTGAATGCAAGGTCAGCGCCGTGATACCGTTGGGCCAATCAGATCGCGGATTTCACCTGAATGGCCGCACCACATCTGACTCGCAGGCTCTAAAGCTATCTAGGCACCTACCTTGCTTACGACATCGAAACACCAAACCAGCACTCTCGATTCAGCATTTTGGCATATGCCTCCAAATTTGACGCCACAGATGACGCTATAAAAACTCAATCTCGCGTCCCTTGGGCACTCTCAACTCTCTACACTTTCTCGTATCTACCTATCTAGCGCACCAGCTACCCTAATTCCACTGTCGACACATCAAATGCAAAGCGCAAGACCGAGGAAGCGGGTCCGAATCCTCTCGCCGTTGGGTGACGAGGAGGAGGAGGAGGACCCGCCAAAATCACGGGTGAAAAGACACCCGTTCGACCTGTCACGACTTGCCGCAGAGACGCGGCTCGAAATCTACCGGTACCTGCTGGTTGCGCCGACACCGATTGACGTCGACTTTGAGTGTCCTCGACTACACCCTGCCATCATGCGTACTTGCAAGACTGTCTTTAGAGAGACACACCCTGTCTTGTACCTGGATTGGACGGCACCGCCGGGAATTTTCGGGTTATATCTCGGACATTTTGCCGTTTGGACGCTACTTCAAGTACAGCTGGCTCAACGACATATTTCCCCGCCTCGGGGCCGAGTATGATCAAATGAGAGGACTTCTTGTGAACGAAGCGTTTTCCAGTCGCCAACACAACCACCACCGCAAACACAAACACAATTGCGAACATGAGAACTTGCCGCGACGCCTCCTTGTCATTATTGACTTTCGGATGCACTCCACCGTCGATCCGTCGGCATCGGGCATTGAGCTACTGGCAAATGTCCTGGACCATCTTCCTCACATCGAATACCTTGGACTGATTATCCTCAACGCCAACGTGAAGCTCACCCCGCTAGCCCAACTGCACGAGTACTAGCGAGTCCTCGCCCACCTCGGCGGCAGGATACGCAATGTTAAAACTGTACAAGTCGCCGGCTTGACCCCTAATCTCGCTAGAGCGCTCGAGCGCCTCATGGCCAGTACCAGCAGGACCAGTACCTGTCAAAAGAGAAGGGGTCCCAACCGCATTGTCAACAAATAGGGGTTCGACCCCTGGGTCGAACCCAGGCACTATAGTCAGCTTGCGTGAGGATGCCTGGCACAGCCAGCAATCCAACCACCAAGCCACCAAGGCAGTGTAAGCTAGTTGCCAGGTGGGTCATGCAAAGAGGTCTATAAAAGGGGGGTTTCTGGCACTGCCAGAAAGCGGAGGAATAGGACAATACAACCAATACTCAAGAAACACTGGATTCAAGGTGCCGTGCTTCTGACAGTACCACCGGGCCTGAAGAGAAGCGGGTTGAGAAGAAGCAGAAGTAAAGATTGGAGGAAAAAAAAGAAAAAAGAAAAAAGGAAAGGTGAAGAAAAAGACACTTAAACATAGCGTGAAAAGCCAACAGTAATAACTCGTCCGGATGAACAACCAATAGATATCATTAGCTCTTGGACAGCGGAATAGCTTGGGCGGTATTTTAATAGTAACTAAAGTACATTCTTATCATTATAAATAATCCACGATTTATCCTGCCTTAAGCCATATCCCAACTTTACTAGATCATCTAGCTAAATACTATTATCAGGAGTAGCTATAGCTACTTTAATACGCCGGGTATTTATAATAAGGTAGCAACCGGTATAATTAAACAATATATAAGGCACTAATATACCAATATAAAACGTCTGCAGGCACTGGATAGATGCGGGATCCCAGATCTTAATCGTAACATGTAAGCCTAAGGCGAGCCGCTGGCCATTTAGCGAAAAGGTAATAGACTGAACTAAGTAGCAATAGCATTCTAATGTTTATAGGCATTGCCCGGATACGGGATCCCAGATTTTGATTGTATCGTCGTATAAGCCTAAGGCGAGCCGCTGGCCATCTAGCGAGAAGGTAATAGACTAAACTAAGTTGCAATATGTAATGTGGCTAGGCGATACGCCGGCGAAACCCTGCCGCAGCGTCTGCGCAGCGCTGGGGGCAGCAGTGACGTAATAAGTCAGTATACGTATGTCACGGCACCAAACCGGGGCCGGTTCGGCCCGGAACCAGCAGCTACACGTGACCTCCCCAGCACCCAGTATATAGCCTACCTCTCGGGAGCCAGTTCCCTTTGGCTCCCTTCGTGCAATAACAAGTCTCTTTCCCCAGACCTGAGGTCGGCACCGTGACAACGTATAAAAGCCGCTATAGGTAGTTAGCTGTCACGGTGCCGACCTTTGACTAGGGGAAAGGACTTGTTATTGCACGAAGAGAGGAAGAGGGAGCAGTGCTGCCCTGAGTGGCTATATACTCGGTGTCGGGTGGGCCCCGGGTGGGCGCCGGACCGGTGGTGACCCACCGCTGTCTGGTGCCGTGACATTAGCGCTCGTAGGGGGTTTTTCCCTTTTGCAAGAATTAGTTACTATATTAAAGTAGAATTTGATTTGTTAACTTATCGCTAGTAAATTACTGTCACGGCACCAAAGGACTCAATGCGTAAACACCACAAAAAGTGGAACGTTGTGCAGTCAGGGCACTGCACCATAGTCCTTTAACATCTAGCTGTAGCCACAGGCAGGCAGTATCACCGTACTGTGACAGTTGTTTTTTATGCTGTCAGCTATATATTATAATCTCTTCGCTTTATTAAATTATATAATTAAGCTTATGTGGCTATAAGCTTTGTTTATAGTTAAATATAAGCTAGTATAAACTTTTTAGAATTTTGCTACTTTTTCAACACTTTAATCTAGGTGACCCTTTTTAATAATAGTATATTTAAGCTTTATTATACGTTTGCCTATCATTATACTAGCTTACGTCATTTTTATAAAATTATTAGAGTTATGGTTGTGGAAAAATCAAGGTTCGAAAGTGTGAGTTTTGGTGTAAAAAGCGTCCGGAATGTGGGTCGTCCGGTTTGGGGGTCGCGACCTCTATGGCGTGGGCGGGTGCGCAGATTAATTCTCTTCGAAGAGTCCAGGTGATAGGTAGGCATGGTGTGACTGCATTTTTTATCTATATTTTGGCGAACCATGACCCGTCTGTCTGCAGGTCAGTGGGAATATTCGACTAGGGGAGCGAACATTGATTAAAGGGGAAAAAAAAACCTACGAAGTTGAAACTGTGCCCAGTGATAAGGCTCATCCTCGTCCCACTCCTCAATCAACTCGACAACGGCTGCCTGAACAGCACGGGCCAAGTTGACCAGGTGGCCATCTCTGCTAGTGAAGGCGTGGCGGTAGAAGCGCATAGCAAAGTCCCTCGCGTCTGAGGTCTGCGTGGGCCATCGCGTCGCGACGACGGAGCAGGCGCCGGCATACAGAAACGCCGACAGCAAGCCGAGGGGATCGTCGTTAGGCCCGATGTCGTCTTCACCCGATGCACAAGCTAGGAGAATGACGACGGATGCGTCAAGATGTAGATCCAGGATGTCCATGACACGAAGGATGGATGTATCGTCCGGCTGGCCGCCACGCACCGGTTGGGCTATCGACTCGAGATGAAGCCCCCGGTCCTTCCGTTCGGCAGCCTCGAGATAGGCGTGTCCGTGATAGTGCAAGAGCCGGACCGCGTGCGAATGAGCCTTGAAGGCGTCGACGGTGGCTTCGCGCCCGCTGAGCAGCGTGACCCCGAGCGCCTCATGCACTAGACTCTCCATTGCCGTCTTGCGCATCCGCTCCTCCTCGACTTGGTCATGCTGGCCGAACCTCGTGACTGCCAGCGTCGGCACGGTCGGTAGGACGACCGCTTTGGAGGCGGCTGAGGTGCACTGGTGCATCAGCGAGAGGCTGGAGCTGAACACGACCGGGTTGGATACGATAAGGGGCTTGCCCTGGGGGCCGAACGGGATCGCCTGCAGGGGCACCGCGTGGAGGATCCCGGTAGGACAAAAAACCAGAAGATCTCCGGGCTTGGCTATCCCCTCTAGCGGCTCAATGAGAGGCATCAGCTCCTTCAAGTAGCTCGCCCTGCCAAGCCGTCTTCTCTCGGGGCGGCCTTCGCGGGTCGAGGAAATGCCGACGTGATCTCGCACCCACTTTTCGATTCTGTGGTAGTCAAACTCGATGACGCTGACCTCTCGGTCGCCTTGCGTCCCGTTCACTGCTATCATAAATAAGGTGTCGTAATATCGTGCCCAGTCCACGAATATCACGTCAGTGTCGCTCCCAGCGTTCACCTCGGGAGCTTCCATCATCGACCAGAGCGTTTCCTCGTCAAACCCCACAAGGTCACCTGAGTTATCAAGGGTGTTAGCTGGGTTGGGCAGCATTGCGCTGCTGGTCAGTGCTGGGGCGTCAAAAATCTGCAAGCTCTGAGCTTCGATGGCGTCTTGGACCCGGCTAGCAAGAACGTCGACGAATGATACCGCCTTCCACGTCTGGACCGCCCAGAAGAGTGCCGTGAAGTCGCCGGTCAGCCTACCTTTGTCCATTCCCAATCCCATGTTATTCCAATATAACTCTTCCATTGTCCCAAAGTACAGTAGTCTGCTGTTCACCAGGGCCTGCATGGCAGAGAGTTGAGAAAGTTTGCGGCGAAGCTCGAAGCTGTAAGAAGAAGAAAAAAAAAAAGAGGGGGAGAAAAGTTAGTATTGCCCCATTCAAGTTTTTCATAGGGTAAACAATAAAACTCGAGAGAAAGTGGTACTGTCCACCGGAAACCTACTTTCTGCGCACGGCTGTCCGGGCCGATAACAAGCCTCGCTCCACGTGATGCAATAACCATGACCTGTTGCGTTTCTGCTCAGGTGAAAGCAACTTTTCTTCTTGTTGTCCCTGCCCAAAATCGAGTATATCAAAGTCTTCCTGCACCACCTCGAGGTGGCCTTTTGCGAGCAGCATGCTCGATTCGACGGCAAGCTCGTACGATGACTGCCGGGAACCGTCCCCCCAGAAGAAGACTTCGGCACAGCCCAGGTAATCAAAGCTGAGGTGTCTAAAGGCTCGGAAGTTGTGGCCGTTGTTGCGTGCAAGGGAGCCCAGCCGGTGGCCGAGGCGAAGTTGAATCATTGCCTCTGTGAAGCCGTCCAAGCCGAGGGAGCGCGATAGCCCCAAATCGTAGCAGGACACAGACAGCTCAGCGCTCCCTAGCGTCTCGGCCGTGACCCCGACGGCGTGGCAGAGGCTCGGATGGAATAGACCGTGATACTTGTTGGGCAGCAGGGTGCTAAGATCCACGGCAAGCTTCAGTAGTCGATGGACAGCGATGATAACCACGAGGGGCAGTTCCTGTCTGTAATCATCCTCTAAAGTATGGCGCAGAAGATCGGCGGGCCAAAGCAGCGCCTCGATAGGGACAGTCCCGGCGAAAATGCTCGACTTGGGATCGTCGAGTTGCCGCAGCACCGAACGGCAGAACCTCTGCACGAGCGCGAAGAAGGTCATCAACAAGCTGACGACTTCGTAGGGTCTCTCCGCTTCCGGCATGACGCGCACAGCTTTCCCCACGCACCGAAAGTGCAGCATAGTGGCGGTATCCAAGGTCAGGGCATCGTGCCGCGCATGTGCCAGTCGCAGGTGCAGGAAGGCGTACGCGGCAGCCTCGGCGTAGTTGCGGTTGGCGTCGTAGATGCGAGCTAGGAGGCTGGACGCCTCAATAAAGACTTGGTCACTCAGGAAACCTCGCTCCAAGTGGAAGCAGTTCTCGCACAGCTTGAGGAATGTCGGCGCGTCGGTCCAAGTGCCCATGGAACGGATCTGGAACAGCCGCGCCTGCAGCCGGTTCCCGGACTGCAGGGCCACTGGCAGCATGTCCCCGTACAAGGCCGGGCTGGTGGATAGGTAAGACGACGGCTTCCAGCCCCCTCGGCTCTGGCTGAGGTCGAAGGCACCTCTCAATTCCCGCACCATCAGCAGGCCCTTGAAAAAGCGCTCTTCCTGGAAGCAGCTCTCGATCTCGTTCCAGCCTAGGCCCCCTCCCCCCCCGCTGGGGCCGACATTGCCCAGGCCATGGAAGAGACGGAAGAGGGCAAATTCCGCCCGGCAGATGGCGGACATCTCCTCAGCCGTGGAGGATACGTCTTGGATAAGCTGCCGATAGTCCGGAGAGACATTCCCGTGCTCTGACAATGTCCTAGCAAATAGAATGCGTGCCGCATCTCCAAACGCACGACACGTGCTGGCGATGTGGTGCGGGCTGCTGCCGTCTGCCTTCGCCGATGCTGCGCTTAGGGCCCCGACGACAATCTGGGCGGCATGCTCTATTGACGCCATCATAACCGTCTGATGCTGCCGCGATTCGCTCTGCGCCAGCTCGTAGACTGCCAACTCGACTCGGACTACTTGAAGCTCCAGCTCGAGGGCATCCAGGGCTAGGTCCCACCACCAGCCCCCCTCCTGGGCCATCAGCCCACGTCTGAGCTCCGAGAGATGCAGGGCTAGCTTGGATGCCAGACCCTCGGACAACTTCTGGTTTCGGTCTCGAACTGCTTGCAACACGATCTTGAAGCCATACAGTTGGGTTGCCGCCTGTGCACATATGCGTCAACTTTCAATTCCATCATAGCCAAGATTCAGCACCTTTGTGATTTCGGTTGGGAAAAACGATACCTGTATCAGAATGGGCTCGTCAACCTGCCGGCCCGGCTTGAGAGCACTCGTCGCAACCCCGAGCGCAGTGACCCAGTCGCCCCGGGAGAGGCAGTTGAAATACGCCTTTGCCGTCGCAAAAGAGAGAGCAATTCCAAAGGCCTGACCACCCGGCTCTGGGCTGAGACGGCCGGCTGATTCAGCTGTATCAAGGGCGGCTGAGATGTCGCCTCGAGCTTCATGGAATCTCATAGCATAGAAGAGATGAAGGGGATCGGAACTCGACATGCTCTCCAGAGCTGTCGATGCTACCGAGAAGTCTTTTTGGACGATGAGGGAGCTGATAATGCTCGGGATTGTGTCGGAAGTGTCAAACAGGGGTGCTGGGGAACTCCAGGCCCAGTCGTTGAGTTCGGTGGTGAGGTCCGAGATGGTCTCGTCCTTTTTGAGACCGAGAGAGTGTTCATCAGTCCATGGCTGATCTATCCATGGTCCGGGCGTCTATTGCTAGAAGTAGGGAGAGGGAATAAAACGTACCAGCTTGGCGATGCTATCCTGATACGCTTCAATATATTGATCCCATGCCTTAAGGCTCTGAGAAAGCGACCACCTCATTCCTTTGGTAACACGACCTGGGCCGCTGAAAGCAACTTCTGGATCCGCGACTGGTGCAGCTGTCCTTGGCTGGTTGAAGAGGATTTCGAGCTCCTCGAACGTGGGCACCCGCGGAGAGTTGAGCTGCAAACGTTGACACATGATTAACCCCCCCGGAAATTCGAGAGGGAGGGGCGATGCAGCTGATGAGACAGCAATATAAAGAACGGACTCACATCAAAGCCCTTTGACAATTGCTCCATGTAGATGGCCGAGCCCGATATACGGCTTCTGGGTGCGCTCGGTAAGATGCCATTTGGGGCCAACGCTGTCTCAGATTGGAGGAAGGAAGCGGCCGCATCTCTCAAGTGCTGTCTTGCATGCGGGTCAAGGTTCTCCGCAAAGAGGTCGGCCCTCAGATGCAAAAATGCATCTCCTGTTTCGGAATCGGAGTCTCGCGGCAGAGTGGTGTCCCAAGCAGGCGTCTCCAAATCTAGGTAGAGCCCGCGAATTAGCTGGCAGGACTGGGCCCGAGAGAGCTGCAGCTCGAGCAAGGGGCGTGCGCGGTCTTGGGCGGCCCTCCAATTCCAATGACTTGGCGCCTGAAGTCGGATGGTGGAGTCAAGGTCCATCAATAACGGAGACCCAGCCGAGACGGTCTCCATCTGCCTGAACATGTTTCGTGACTCGGCCTCATCGTGAGTGCCGGACACGAGCGAGTTGAATACGTCGGGTGAGATAAACCAGGGGAAGTGGAGATAGAAACTTTCCGAGGTTTCGCCAGCGTCAAAGTGCTGTAGCATGGCAAGGTCATCCCCATTGCCAGGAGAAAAGTCTAGGTGGTGATATTGGATCTTATAGAACGAGTCGTGATCTGGGTCTCGACGACGCTCTGATTGCAGCCCATGGCAAGACGAACAGAGGTCAAAGTGTTGACAGTGATCACAGCGAAAACGGGCCCCGAGAATTGCCTATGATGTATTTCTGATGAGCCAGCACAACGAGCTGCTGCAGTTGGCCAAGAGAAAGGGAGATAGGGGGCCTTACCTGCTCGCAATTGCCACAACAGATACCACGGTGAGTATAGCTGTCTTCCATTGTGCGTACATGCCCAAAAGCCTCTTGCAAGCTTTGGAGTGGAAGCGGCTGTTTCGGATCTGCCGTGTCGAATTCCTGGCCAGGGAAGGATGAGGGCGACTGATGGCCAGCTTCTGAGCCTCTAGAACGGGACATCTTGTCCGGCTAGGTAGTGACCAATGAGCAACGTCACGGCCGCTACAGATTTTCCAGATAGTATGATGGAGCGGGACTTCTGGGACTTTGGCTGTATGAGAGGATCTGACGCAGACGGCAACCATCATTTCGACTATGCGATGTTTTTGCAAAATCTTTTTGAGCTGCAAGTCTCTCGGGGCACAGGCACAAGCACGTGATGGAAGGAGGTGTGAGTGGGGCTCTAGGTGGGAAAAGGCTCAGGCGCTACAAACTTGTCATTTTCACGCCCCAAAGTCCCCCTTGCTCTCCCTTCCCGCTTTCAGCGCAATACGCTAGCTGGACGACCTGCGTCGGCAGACCCAAGAGACTCGAGCTCGACGCAAATGGACACCCTCTCGACCTCGGTCGCCCTCTTCCTCGAACCAGATGCCGAGCTCGCCGATCGCGACCCGAGGCCCTTCAGCGTCGAGTCGATTCGTTCGAGCAAGATTGTAGCGACAACCACACACGCCCGCTATGGAAAGTACGAGGGCAAGACGGCCTGCCTCGTCGCCTTTCGGTTCGATTTCATCCCCGCCTACGACGTCCGATTCAAGTACGCCGAGGTAGAGCTCAAGATCGTGCGCGGCGGTGCCTCTCACATCATCGCCTACCGACCTCACAAGTGGGATGGCAGGGCCAGCATTCTTTCCGTGCTGCAGTCCTCCAAGGCGGATGGGAGGCCGGAAGGTTCGGGAAGTTCGGGAGGCTCGGGAGGCTCCGGCAACGCCCCGAACGGGGCTGCCGCAGGCGAGGGGTACAAAGCAGAGTCAGAGTGCGTGAAGAGAGAGGAAGTCAGGCGGGCAAGGGTTCTGTCTGTTTTCGAAGGGTCTTTGGTGACCTGGTATCTGAACGAGAACGATGTCACGAGGGAAGGACTTCCGCAACCTTTCAAGACGGCTGTGATTGTGGAAACAGATGGTGTGTTTTCGATTCGTGTCACGTACAAGACTAGGCTCTGGTCGTCAGACCCTGCGTCATGGCAGGCCGCACATGCCCGGTTCACCAACCCTCTCGACCTAAGTCGCCCCGCTGTGGGTGACGGCAGAGGGCCTGAGATACAGTGCATCAATGAGATGGAAAAGAGGGAATTGGATCTTGACCACCTTGTGGCGGCCGACTGGGACCTGTAGGAACTCAACACGAATACGAATTACTAACTTTAGATGCAAGGGTCGCAGAAAATACGCTTGAGCCTCGCCCTATTGGGCAGGTAGACCTTTATAAGCGGATATATGCTGCAAAAATTTAGCGATAATGACCCCGTCAATGTACGGGGGCTCGCTCTAGCTAGACCGAGAGGCGTAGCGTAAAATGGTTTTCCCAGAGGCATCCCACGCACCGATTTTGTCTTTTGGCGGCTTCGCGGTAGCGGAGGGGAGATTATAAGTATAAATCGTGGGATGGATGAAGAGGAGAAAGGATTCTTCCCATCCGTATCTCGGCTCCCGAGGCCGGTACCGACTCCAAGCAGCAGCAACTTATCGACAATGTAGCTCTCCGACTTGGCGATACTGGCTATGTGAAGGGGCGCCCTAGAAAAGGAAGGCTAAAGTACAACATTGAAATCATCATTTGGGAATATTTGGAAGGAATGATGACCTGGCTCCACTATTCAGGATGGTATTTCAAGCAGGCAGAAGGCCCAGAAGCTTCTTCTTCAATCAGACATCATCTTTACCAGTACCTTTCAGGCCGCATCTCGGGGACGCCAAGGTGCGGGGAACAAATGGCCCGGGCTCGGACCGGCTCCCAGCGCGCTTACCAAACGAAAGGCCACGATAAACCCGGCAAACCCGGCAAACGACCAGGCAAATTCGCCAAAAAAGAGTCAAACTCCAGGCAAATCCTTCTTTTTTTTCTTTTTTTTTTTTTTTTTTTTTTTTTTTTTTTTTTTTTTTTTTTTTTTGTTTTTTTTTTTTTATTTTT
>Ga0247765_1001477_pt1 | contig 10987 bp, 12 predicted proteins | sample UWRJL106311C6_FD_179949 | JGI IMG/M metagenome (GOLD analysis project Ga0247765, IMG submission 179949) | Plant litter microbial communities from Arlington Agricultural Research Station in Wisconsin, United States - UWRJ-L106-311C-6 | ecosystem: Environmental > Terrestrial > Plant litter >... | reverse complement strand
AAAGAAAAAAATAAACACAAAAAAAAAAAAAAAAAAAAAAAAAAAAACACAGAGTAGATTTTCTCTCAGAGTTGCATGCAAAATTCAATTACACAGTAAATAGGTCATCTGTGTCTGGGTCAGTATAGCAGGTCTAGTGAAATACCTGTATGTACCAGTCAGTCCATCCAAGCTCAACGCCTACTCAGGTAGGGCCCGAACTGGAATGAATAGGTAGACGCTCCTGGGCCACGTGCTCTGAAAGATTCAGTGTGCCGCGGGCTGGACATCCCCCCTCATTCTCTCAACTGTTTTTGTTCCCGTCGCCTGCAACCCCCCTCATGCTGTCCACGCTGCCATCCCATATTTTTTTTCTTTCCCAATGGGCCAACATGGTAAAGAAGATGTCAGCATTGAATGGAATATCCTCTCAGGCCCGTCGCAGATTCTAATTTTTTTTCTTTTCGCCAGGACACGGAGCGAGCGATTCGCCTCCGAGATAACAAACGACGGCACCGGCAACGACAGAGAGAATACGTTACTGATCTTGAGCAAAAGTTGGCCGAGTCTCGCGCCGCGGGCATCCAGGCGACAAAGGAGGTGCAAGCTGCTGCGCGGCAAGTGGTTTGGGAAAATTCCCGATTGAGGCAGATCCTCCGCGACCAGGGACTCAGCAACGATGTTATCGAATCCCTGATTTACAAGGACGGCGGCCCCTACGTTCTTGGTGATAAGCCATGTCTGTTGTGGGGAGGAGCAGCACAAACCCAGCTTCTTGCTTCGCATCACGTACGCCGCGAGCCAGCTCGGTTGGTAGGTTGGTTGTTTTACCATGTGTACAAACAGAGCCGGGGGATATGTTGAGCTGACAACCTGTTCTCTTGTGTGTGTGCGTGTGCGCGAAACAGGAACTGGAACCGCATGAGCAGCCAAATGTTGGCTCTGAGAATGATACATGTAACCGCACATGCACCACTCCACCATCTTTGCTGCCGCCTATAGAACTAGAGATTCCCCAACCTCAAGCCGACACTGATTTCGCCGTTCGCTTCCCGGAGGAGGTGGAGGAGGAGGAGGAGAGGTGTCGCAACATGAAAAGTCCGACAGCTGAGGGTGCTTCACCCCCTATTCCCCCTTGCAAAATCCTCACTATCCTGGCTGGTAACCCCGGCGCTGATATCACGCAATTACCGACATCGACATCATCAGCATCTGCCAATGGCGGAGACGCGGCGGCGGCATGTGAAGAACCGGATGATGGTGTGGAATGTTTGCGAGCTCGCGAGGTGCTGATGAGCTATGCTACGTCTGAGAAGAATCTGGATGAGATCTCCCAGACGCTTGAGAAAGGCTGTGTCAAGAACAAGTCGGGCGGAGGCTGTCATGTTAAGAAGGATGTGTTGTGGAGCGCGTTGGATCGTATTCTGTGAATTTATAGGTAATAAGCTTAGTGTCTGAAGGATTGGTCTTGTGGGACTTGACAGCTTGGAAGAGGAAGACAGTTTGAAGGTCGATATACAGACGATTACGGAGATGCAAAAGGTACTCCGTATAAGCTAAGGGATATTCGATATCTCTTAGTTTATCAATAATACAAACCTCTGACTTGAAAGTCTACTTGAGAAACAGGCTTGATTCTTATGTCCAAGTACCAAATTCGATGTTGTAACGCCCATTTTTCTTAGCCATTCAACCGTTGATGAATGAGCAAAGCCCCTTACAACAAAACATCCCATCAACATCAACATCAACATCAACTCACTCCGACACTAAACTAGACTACTCGGTACCTTTCAGGCTGTGAAGCGAGATCCAAATTAGGTAGGTAGGTAGGTACCTAGGTAGGTGGTTAATCTACAAACAGAAACTGTCCCGCCACTGCTCCCATAATAACGAGCATGAGCGCCGTGTACTTGTTTGTAAACTTGTAGAGCGCCACCAACGCCAACAGATACAAAACTGCCGCGGGCCCAACCTGCGCGACAGCCGTCAAGACCTGAGCATTTTCAACATCCTTTCCCTTGACCCTATCCAATGTGCCCTCGACACTTGCTTTAAGAATCTGAACGGCAATAACGGCAATGACACCAATCACAGAACCGCATAGTCCGTCAAAAAAACTGGCGAGAAACTATTTGACCCCCCAAAAACCTACTGTCAGAAAACATATACTAAAACACACACACACACACACAGAGAGAGAGAGAGAGAGAGAGAGAGAGAGAGAGAGAGAGAGAGAGAGAGAGAACATACCTTATTTCGCACCAACTTTTCCAAAAGCTCATGTCCCGCAATCGTAAACAAAAAGCACGGGAAAAACATGCCAATAGTAATAACGATGGCTCCTGCAAAGGCGTTTCCGATAGATCCTCCATTTTCCTGGTCTAGATATGCACCCTGAAAGCCGACAAATGTTGCAAAAATAACCAGTGGCGCGGGAAGGATATTGCCAATGGCGATCCCGTCGATAAACACGCTCTGTGGAAGCCACGCCCCCATCAGCACGGCTTCGACTTGCACGAACGGAATGGCCGTGTAGGCGCCGCCAAAGGAGAGCGTGCCGGCCACGAGACCCAAAACGAAAAGGTTGATCAGAGATGGCGTCTTGGCGATGCCAATGGCCAATGACACCGGGGAAGGCACCCCGCGGAAGACGACGTAGAGGGCGTAGCCGACGTATTGAAGAACAAAAAGCACAGCTGCAGGGATCCAGAGACGTCGTGCGATAAAGGTGTAGATTAAGCCGTAGAGACCGAGAGAGATAAAGCTGCATTTGACGTCAACGAGGTCAGTCAACTTGCCTTGTACCAGGCTCGGGACGAACACGCTGGTGAAATAACTTACAGGTTGATGCGAAGCGCCATATTGGTGGCCGTGCAGACAGCCGCCACCACGAGAAAGGGGTCGACTTTATTTTTTTTGCCTCCAGAATCATGTTTCCTCACAGAGTGGTCGGCAATCTTGTGAGCTGCTCGCAAGATCTATTATTCAATATCAGAACCAATTCCCTGCCTCTTCTATACCTACCTGCCTTTAGAAGGGCTCGACGGTTAAAAAAAGAGAATACACACCATGGCCGCTACAATAGGCTGCAACGCTCGAAAAGACGCATTGAAATACCGATTCTCAAATCCCGCCAGCGAGTACAGATAACTCGCCACCAGCATCAGCACCAGGCCGGGCAGCATGAACGCCAGTCCGGCAACAATCCCGCCTATTCTCCCTGCCGACAAGCAGCCAAAGAACATGCACAGCTCTGCGGCCTCGGGTCCGGGTAAGATCTGGTATACGGCAAAGACGCGCTGGAAGCGCGCGAGGGTGATCCATTTGTCCTGGATGACGAGCTTCTCCTTAATCAGGGCAATTTGCGCAACGGGCCCGCCCCAGGCGAAGAGGCCAAAGTTGTAAAAGAAGAACCAGAAAAGTCGGAGGTAGGAGAGCTTGGGGACGCGGGAATTGTCGGTGTATCCCAAGTCGTTGCTGTTGTTGTCGCCGTCGCCATCATCAAGCGAGGGAGTATCCGAAACATGTTCTTTGCCAGAGGTTGGGTGTGGGTGGGTGAGGTTGACATTGTGAGGTTCAACGTCCTGGATACCTGTGTTGATAGGCTCGAAAGGCTTGGAGTCTGCTGCTGCCATCTTGAGGATGGGTAATGGACGGTGGTTCTTCGATGGTGGAAATTTACATCCTTCAACGTATTGATTTCTTATAAGTGAGTGCATCCACTGCTGCTGCACAACTTGGCGGATGGCCCAAGAGGGAGAGAGACGGACAGGAAGGTGCTGATTGGCCAGCTCCACTGTTCTTGGCTGCAAACCTCCCGCGACAGCATCTCAGCGGTCGGCTGCGACCAATCACCGCCGAGCTAGAAATCACGTCAGAGCGCCACAGTCAATGAAGGCCCCAGATAACTAACTACATAGAGTTAGCTCACCTAGCTTTCCTCTCGCTGGACGTGTGGAGATTTCCATGGAGTTTCGGTACATTGGATTCCCATCAACGACACATGGTGAGTGGATGTGCTCAGCCTCTGATTCAAATAGTACTGAAAAGCGTTCCCGATTTGGCTGTTTTTCTTTGTTAGCCTCTAGTTTTGTATTGCGTCCTGTCTTGGGCACCCCGGCCGGTACTTACCTGCCTTACCCTTGACCGCTAGGCACACAAACGTGAAGAAGGATATTACGGATCTGCCAGGTCGAGCACCGGGTAGGTAGGTAGGTAGTCAAGGTCATGGTGAGCAACTTCCACGCTTGTTCCATTCTCGCCCACTGCCAGCGATACTAGGGCCCCTCAGGGGCTGACTTGATTGCAAGGGGAAGGAGTTCACAGAAGGAACCATCACACTTGGAGAAAATAGTTAGAGTTGCACACAAACAACAACAAAAAAAAAATTTGTAAGACACCATGCCCAGCGCCAATCTGAGAAGGGCATGGGTGAGGCGGAGCCAAAATGAACCTTCCCAACTGTGTACGAACGCCACCAGGGCCTTTGAAGAACGAACTGCCTCAACTGGGTGGGAAATTGCCGAAGGGTCCAGGAAGGCTTGCCGGAAGGCCACGTCAATGCGAGATGGCAAGAAGCTTTGGCGCGGCCGATAACTTGAACCCAACGCTGGGTGGGCACATCAATGCAAGCCACACGCCATCACCCCCATCTTACCTCGGCGACCTACCAAGACCAATCCACATTCTCCCCTCAGATGTAGCAGAAGAAAATTGGCCGGATTTACAATCGAGTGTGGTGCAGTGGTTAGCATGACTGGTCCTTGATTTTCAGTGTTTGCATGCATGCATTTCCTAGCGTTTCGCTTTTCCAGCGTAAATCAGTAGACCCGGAGTTCGATTCCCGATATCCAAATAAATGCCACCTTTTTTTGCTCACACTCTTTATTTTTAGCTTCCATTGTCCCTTTTTTCTCTCTCCCTTTTTCTTCCGCTGATGATAGATCCTTGTGTTCAATGCCGAGTCCGGAGGCTGAATCGTTGAAGTCCAGCGAGACCAGTCGCTGTGACTGGATTTGAAGTTTTTTTTTGCCTTTGGCTGATTTCGGCAGGTGTAATCCAAGCCACGATGTTAAGCTTTCATTTCTCGGCGTGGAGAAAAGCCTGGGTGTGACTATATAGGTTGTTTCTTGTCAAGTCCCCTTCCTCTGCGTGCAGCACCTTTACATCCATCCACGCTGCATCCATCAATCTACGCGACCTTTTCTTTTATCCATCACCTCATAAGAGTACGACACATTGTTAGCATGAGCATCACCTTCATGTTCCCGACCGTCTAGTCCGCTTCGACGACGTCCACTTCGACGACGTCCATCTCAACGTCGTCCACTTCAACCTTGTCAAAGATGTGCTACAACATTGTCACGCACGTCACTTACTGTATTGTCCGCCCTCCGGGACCAGCGGCATCCCCGTCTACACAACCTCTCCCCTGCGCCCCCAACTGCCCGGCCAAATGGGCCGACTGCTCGGTGCCATCATCATTGGGGCTTAACATGGCCGAGATACATCAAGCGACGCACCGCGCCGAGTCCCTGAGGTGTGATTTGGAGGATCACACGTGCTGCTTGATGTCCAAGAGAAAATGGAACTGTGGCAACAACTGTTCCGCCGAGGATTACGGCATGGAGCAGCATGAGTACCAGCAGCGTACTAGCCCGCAAGGCCTGCGAAACCTGTCCGAGTCTTGGCACCCAAAGGACAGTGGCCTCGGCCGCTACCGACAGAACAACAATCGAGCCCCTGGCTATCCCGGTGCCCAAGATCCGGGCACGCAGCCATCCTGGCCACGTGTGCCTATTCCGAGCTTCTGGACGCCGCCGCAGTTCTGGTCTATGATCAATAGCCTGCGGCTCGACGATTCGCCCGCATGTGCTGCCTCACTTCCTGGCAGCTCCAGCGCTAACGCCGATCCCGACCCGGTGCACGCCCCAGCCGCAACATCCGGACCTGCCGCCTCAAGTGAAACCGACGCTTTGGAAACGGGGCCTAGCTCAGTGCCTCTTGCGGATTTAGACACAAGCACCAACTCTGAGTCGGTCGTCGACACCTCGCCCGTCTCGCCTCCCGGCAAGCCTTTCCCAGCTCACTTATCAAAGCGTCTCGGCTAGTGCTCCTTGCGCTCGAGAGCTGCCCAGAATAACCGGCGGTTGATCCAGCATCTGAAGACCCTATCAGCGAAGCAGGCAACCAGAGGGGGAGTGCGGCTCAGGAGGGGAAAATAAACCAGCATCCAAGACAAGCTGAGTCCATACTCCCTCTCCTTTCGTATGCTACTCCTTCCAGTCTCCCCCCATCTCTTTTCCTTGTTGATTGCCCCTCTGCTAACGAAGTGAAGTTTCAATAAATGTACTTTCTCGTCGATGAATGCATGGGCAGTCCAAGGCAGACCAGGCGAGTGTCTGGGACCCTTTGGACGCAGCGAAGAGGCTGCCCAAACAGCGGCAAGTCGGTGGACATGACAGGCATCCCGTCCAGACTCAAGAGAACGCCGTTGTTTGGAGAGTTTTATTGTTTTGAAACCTTGGATCTACACATTACAACGTTTGAATTAGAGCAATTGCTGCCTAGACTCCGAAGCAAGTCTGGCGCATTACCGGGAACGAACAGCCAGTACGGGGCTCAGTTTAGTGTCACGGAAGTTTTTGCTTACATCACCAGCTGTCTGGGAAGATAAGTAGGGAAGTAGGCATGTAGCGCAAGTTTAAACACATCTGATAAACATTCTCGATGCATTAACATGTGAACAAATGATATTCTCTTGGACTCATGTTTGCTTTTATCTGGGGAGAACCAGACGCTTGCTGTATAACAAGACAAGAAGTCTACGTAGGTAGTTGAGTGCTCTCACACGCCCCCAACATTTGGTGTTTCTTTGCGTTTCCAACAGATGCATGATACCCCTTTTCCATTCCCCGAAAGGAGTACACAACACCCATCTGCTCTGGTATTTTATCTCTAGCAATACCCTCCAGGGGGAAGCCATGAACACTACAATACATGATGGTTTACCCGCACAGTATACCCGCACAGTAAACAGCAACAAGAACCATGAAATTTATTTTTATTTTTTTTTTAAAAAAAAAAAGAGAGATTACCGTGATTCCCACCAGATTCTCTCTCAGGCCTGGTCTAGTTCTTTATAATTTGATCCTATCGATTTGATTTGATATGATCTCTCCTCATTCACGTCTCATGCTCCTTGCGCTGGTGTGTTTGATATGTCCATCTTCATCCCATCTCCATCTTCATCTCATCTCCATCTCCATCTTCATCTCATCTCCATCTCCATCTTCATCTCACCTCCATCTCCATCTCCGTCTCCATCGACTGACTGTGTGTGTGGTGACAGGATAACAGGATGACAGAATGACAGATTGACGGGACCTGTCATCGAGCCATTGTGTATACATGCATGCAACAAGGTCTGTCTCCATTCATGTTTGCGCTTCATGCATGTGTATCATGTATCATGTATCATACTGGCTCACTGGCTACAATGTATGGGTTTTGCAATCATTATGGCAAATCCTGCTTATTCTTTCTCTCTTTAGCAACAAACACAGTCAAAAACACCAGACGTGAAGCGAACAATTGAAGCGGCGGCAGCTAGATCACCTAGGTGATTGATTGATTGGTGCCCGACTGGGAGTTGGAGTTGGAATTGGAGTTGGGAGGACGGAAGGGCGGGTATCCTGTACTGTCGGAAATCTCTGCGGGAGGGGGAAGGAGCCGTCCATCACATCAGTGGGATGCAAGTTTTTTTTGTCACTGGTTGCAATGGATTTAATCAGCGGCCTGGAATGTGCTGATCGGGTTTCGAGGAGGCTTGGAGAAACATTTTTGGGAAGGAGTTATCCGGGCACATCTCTCTGGTCTACATCCACAGAGTAGGAACGGGGGGGTGCCGAGGGTTAAAAAAAATCTGCTGTCCAACGAAGAACAAGAGTGGGGGAAAAAAAAAGTCTCCCTTCTTTTTTCTATTCAGACCCAGAAGAAGGAGGGGGGGTGGTAATTTATTTCAGTGATCCCGATGAATAATTTCTCCTCGAGCCAACTCGTTGTGTCCAGTCCCTGGCCTGGCATGCTCCGCTGTTTTGGTCCGAGGAATGTATCAATATGCACCAGACTCCAACTCGACGCGACTTTTTTGACCGACGCCAGACCGCCCGCCCTGCGACTGGAAGGAACACCCCGAAGCTCCGACCGACTAGATACACGCGCGAATCAAACAAAATTAAATCAAGCCAGACCGACAGGATCACGTCCCCGTCATTTATAATGGACAGTGTGTCCACCCTTTCCCATCCGATGATCGCGTCTCTTCTGCCCCCCCCCCCCCTCCGAGTCAGTCTTTCGTTCGTTTCGTTCCGACTCCCCCCATACCTCCCTCGACTCCCTGCCTACCTGCGCAACACAGCACCGCCTCGTCGCGAGCTAACTGACTGGCCGTCTAGTCGATAGTCGATCATCTGCGCGCAGGTTCAGGTTGCCATCAATGCCTCGGCTCTTTTCCGCAACTCCTTCGCCGTTCGTTTCGCCCGAAATGGGCTCTCAATCAACAATGATGGGACCCGTCCAGGCCAACATGAAGCCCTCGCCGGCGTCTCCTGTTACCTATATCCCTCCTCTATGCGATGGGGCCTGTGGGACACTCCCCCGCTCGCAGCAACCGCTGTGGGCCATCTTCCGTCAGGAGGTGGCCCAGATGACGCAAATGATGCCCACTCTTTGCTGGGTCATGTTGACTCGGCGCAACCATATGTCATGGACCGATATGGCTGGCATGATGGTGCACACCTTGCTGGCTTGTATGGAACTATGCATGATGGTAGCAGCTATTCCTCTATGGCTCATGCTTCCTGGCGCCATGTTTGCCATGTGGACATGCCTTTGTGCCGCCATGGTCATGAGCATGTGCTGGATGTTGAACGGGAGGGAGCAGACGCACCAATGTGCCGCCAGCTCCGAGGGCTGGATGATGGGCCAGGAAGGGGAGGACGAGAAATGGTTGTTCCTTGGTGGTATGGGAATGAGGTACGTCTCCTTTTCCAGCACGGTCGGGTTGACACACCGAGCAAAGCGCTGACACTTGATCCTGCCGACTAGCTCTCGCCATTGTCATCGCATGACCCTCCCCATGCTTTCCAAGCTCTTCAGTCGGCCTATGACCTGTGTCTGTGTGCCGACCATGGGTCTTCCGTTCGACATGATCATGATGATGCTCCATCGCTGTATGCATTTGCAGAGCCAGGCTCGTCGAAACCTGTACTCCCAAATCCGTTGCGCTCTTCTCGATGACTCTATGCACCGATGTGTCGTTCTCTGCCATAACCATAGCTCTATCATCGTCTCTCAGGTCGTCGCCCAGCTCTGCGCTGACCTCCCCTCGGACAAACTGCGCAAGCTAGAGATCTATACCTTTGGTGCTGCAGCCTGCGAGTTCATGCTACCCCTCGGCGAGACTCGCCCCGATACGGAGCCGAATCACTCCACCGACATGGTCTCTGAGCGCTGCGGCATCCATGTTGAGCACTTTGCCATGTCCAACGACCCCTTTGCCCAGATGGGCGTCTTGCAGAGCGTGCGCAAGAACATGGATGGTCGCTTCTGCGGCGGCGTCTTCATCATGAACAACAACAACAGCAACTTGAACACCAATATGAATCCCCCCTCTAGCCCCTCCTCCAAAGCTGTTGCCCGCATGATGCCCCCTCCGGCCTCGGGTATCATGATGGAAGATTATCTCCTCTCTCTCTTCCCCGTCCAGCTGGCCCCCGCTTCTCCCAACGACTCGTCGCCTCACCACCACCAACACCACCACCGCTCCGTTCTCGACAGCGTCATGCTTATTGACCGCGACTGTGCCGAGAAACGCGAAATTGCCGCCATGTCCAATTACTACACGGCCTCACGCGCCCGCAAGGACAGCGGGAGCAAGCGACTCAGCTGGACAGGCCTGGCCGCCACGGCGTCATCTCCTGGCGGCCACAAGAATGGAGTCAGCGCGGGGATGGTCGGTCTGGAGATGGCGCGCAAGGGGTGCAAGAACTGCGATGGCCACAAGGGCAGGGAGGTCAGCTGGCTGGTGCGTTATGTCAGCATTGGAAAAGTCGGCGAGCTTGCCAGCAAACAGGGAGAGGGGATGGGGAGGGGTTGAGCTTGTGTCTGAGTCCGGACCGTCACTATCTGACATGCCAAGTGTTCCTATCTATGCTGAAAAGGGGGCTTCATCCTCGATCACTACTGCCGGGGTGGAACAAGGCTCCCGTTTGACGTGGGAGTCGTTGCCGTTGGATGAATGGAGCGGAGCAGCGTTGGGAATGCGGTTCTTGCTGTCTTGAGTATTTCTATCTAACTGGTAATTTTGGATTCTGAATGAGGTTGTCAGGTGGTTTTTTTTTCCAGGCTTGAGCTTTTTCATACCTTTCGAGCCATGTGTTTTTACGTGTTCATTTCATATCTACACCTACTTCTGGATCTCTGGAGGTGCGATGATGGCTGGAGGGTTTGTTAGTGGCATCTCTCCATATTCTAATGGTACATCTTACATTGGTTCTCTCCACGTCGACAATTACCTAGTGAGCGCCATCCTGGGGAGCTTTGAAATGAGACTGAAATTTGGCTGATTTTTTTTGTGGCTGCTACGTATGTACTTCGGCTCACATGCACTAGAATATGCTATGTTTTGGTGGTGGTTGATGCTGAAAGTTGTTAGTGCGACCGTGAAACCACCCCTCCAAATACTAACGTTGCACAACGTGAACAATCGTCCAGAGACTAGTCCCCTTCAACGAAGCAACGAAAGAAAAAGAAAAAAAAAGGAAACAATTGGATAATCCACCGGTAGGTAAGGTGATGCCAATACGCATAGGAACTCGTCATTTTTAAATCTTGTGCATCATTACATTACCTAGAATACCTATCTAACTGTGATCGCGTCGTTCCCATGTTATTTTTTTTTTTTTTTTTTTTTTTTTTTTCTTCTTTTTTTTTTTTTCTTTAT